>Ga0265325_10000679_pt1 | contig 24856 bp, 21 predicted proteins | sample 41420metaG_FD_202090 | JGI IMG/M metagenome (GOLD analysis project Ga0265325, IMG submission 202090) | Rhizosphere microbial communities from Carex aquatilis grown in University of Washington, Seatle, WA, United States - 4-14-20 metaG | ecosystem: Host-associated > Plants > Roots > Rhizosphere... | reverse complement strand
CAGGCCCAGATTTCTATGAAAATCCCGCTCGATCTCACCAAGGTGTTCCAGGGCATCTTGTTGTTTTACGTGCTCGCCTGCGACTCCATGGTCCTCTACCGCATCCATCTGGTCAGCGGCCGCAAAACGGCATCGACAGGCCGCACATGATCCTGCTCGAAGCCATCATCCTGTCGGTCATTTCCGCCTCGACGCCGCTGTTGCTGGCGGCGGCCGGCGAACTCGTGGTCGAACGTTCCGGCGTGCTCAATCTCGGCGTCGAGGGCATGATGATCATGGGCGCGGCCTGTGGCTTCGCCGGCGCCTATTTCACGGGCTCGACTTTTTTGGGCGCCATCCTCGGCATCATCGCTGGCGTCCTGATGTCGGCGGTGTTCGGCTTTCTCACCTTGGGCCTCGCCGTCAACCAGGTCGCGACCGGCCTTGCCTTGACCATCCTGGGCGTGGGTCTGTCCGGGCTGATCGGTTCGGGGTTTGTCGGCGAGCGCATCTCGCCTGCGCCGCAACTCTACCTTCCGGTGCTGACCGGATTGCCGTTCCTCGGCCGTATCGCGTTCGGCCAAGACGCCTTCGTCTATTGCTCGCTCGCTTTGGTCGCGGGCATCTGGTGGTTTCTCTATCGCACCCGCGCCGGCCTGGTGCTGCGTGCGGTCGGCGACAACCACACCTCGGCCCATGCGCTCGGCTATCCGGTGCTGCGCATACGCATGCTCGCTGTGCTGTTCGGCGGCGCCTGTGCGGGTCTCGGCGGCGCCTTCCTACCGCTGGCCTACACACCATTCTTTATTCCCGGAATGACTGCGGGCCGCGGATGGATCGCGCTTGCACTCGTGGTGTTCGCATCCTGGCGGCCGGTGCGGCTTGTGCTCGGCGCCTACCTGTTCGGCGCGGTCACGATCTTGCAACTGCACGCCCAGGGCGCCGGCATTGGCATTCCCTCGCAGCTCATGTCGTCGCTGCCCTACCTCGCGACCGTCATCGTCCTGATCGTGATCTCCCGCGCGCGCGGCACCGCCGGGTCGGCCGCGCCCGCGTCACTTGGTCTGGTGTTCGTGCCGGACCGCTAACAGTCCTCCGGAGCGCGCGCGGACGGGCGGCGCGCTGCGGACCACGATGTCTCCCGTCTGATACCGGAGTTGACGCCATGAACAAGTTCATCACTGCCGCGGTCGCCGCGATTATCGCCGGCGTCAGCGGTTATTCCGCGTCCGCCGAGCCGCTCAAGGTCGGCTTCATCTACGTCGGTCCGCGCGGCGATTTCGGCTGGACCTATCAGCATGAGGTCGGCCGGCAGGCCCTTGAGAAAAAATTCGGCGACAAGATCAGCACCACGTTCCTCGAGAACGTCAACGAAGGACCGGACTCCGAACGCTCCATCGAGCAACTGGCGCGATCCGGTCACAAGCTGATCTTCACGACCTCGTTCGGTTTCATGGACCCGACCGTGAAGGTCGCGAAGAAATACCCGAACATCATGTTCGAGCACTCGACCGGCTATAAGCGCGAGAAGAATCTCGCGACCTATTCGGCGCGCTTCTACCAGGGCCGTTACGTCCAGGGTCAGATCGCCGCCAAGATGTCTAAGACTGGCGTGCTCGGCTACATCGGCTCGTTCCCGATTCCGGAGGTGATCTCCGGCATGAACTCGACGATCCTCGGCGCGCAATCCGTCAATCCGAACATCAAGGTCAAGATCATCTGGGTCGCCTCGTGGTTCGATCCGGGCAAGGAAGCGGATGCCGCCAAGGCATTGCTCGATCAAGGTGCAGACATCCTGATGCAGCACACCGACAGCCCGGCTGCCATGCAGGTCGCAGGGCAGCGCGGCGCGTTCGCCTTCGGCCAGGACTCCGACATGATCAAGTTCGGCGAGAAGTCGCAGCTCACCGCGATCGTCAACAACTGGGGGCCGTACTACATCGATCGGGTCCAGCTCATGCTCGACGGCAAGTGGACGTCGACCGACACCTGGGGCGGCTTCGACAGCAAGATGGTGACCATGGCGCCGTTCACCAACATGCCCGCCGACGTGAAGAGCATGGCCGAAGGCACCGTCGCCAAAATCGCCTCCGGCGAATTGCATCCGTTCAAGTGTCCGGTCGTCGATCAGGACGGCAAGACCGTCGAATGCAAGGGCGGCAGCCATCTGGATGACGGGCAGATCCTCGGCATGAACTTCTACGTGAAGGGCATCGAGGACAAATTCCCCGGAAAGTAGTCCGGCCGCGGCGATCCAGCCAACAGGGCAGGGCGCGAGCGCGATGCTCGCGCCCTCATCTTGTGGGGGGCGCCCCCCGACGAGGGGGGCCGCGTCCGCCTTGGTCAGGATCCTCGCTTGGCCGACCCACAACAGGCGGAACCGAAAGGCGATTTGGGACTTGTCGCTTACGACCTAGTGGGGACGAGGCCGGGGGATTGTAACTTTGGCGTCCGAAAGACTGTCCTACTCCGGTGCAGCGGCGGCCACGCTCAGGCCGCCCGCTGCGGTGCCCGATTCCGAATTGGCGCGCCTGATCGCAGCCATGGATTGGTCCAAGACCCCGCTGGGCCCCCGGGATCGCTGGCCGTCGGGGCTCGAATGGTCGGTCCGGATGATCCTTGCCTCGGGTTTTCCGATGGCGGTCCGGTGGGGGCCGGACCTGGTCATGATCTACAACGACGGCTATCGGCAGATCCTGGGCGACAAGCATCCGGCCGCCCTGGGCCGGCCGCTTCGCGAGGTCTGGCCGGAAATCTACGGTCGGTTGGGCCCGCTGAACGAGGCGATCCTGTATGGCAAGCAAAGCACCTTCTACGCCGACGACCAGATCTGGCGAATCCAGCGTTACGGCTCACGCTTCGAGGATGCGCACTTCTCCATCAGCTACAGCCCCATTCCGGACGGCCTCGGCGCAAACGGCATCGGCGGCGTTTTGACCACAGCCGTCGAGACCACCGAGAGGTTCGGCTCGGAGCAAGCACTCCGTGAACTGGCTCAATCGCTGGAAGCCCAGGTGGCGCAGCGCACGCTTGAGCGCGACCGCATCTGGCAGGTTTCGGAGGACCTGCTCGCGGTGTCGAATTTCGACGGTTACTTCCTCAGCATCAATCCGGCATGGACGGCGCTGCTCGGGTGGAGCGAGCGCGAGCTCAAAGCCATGCACGTGACTGACCTGCGGCACCCCGACGATGCCGAACATTCGACCGCCGGCCGCCGGCAGCTTGCCGAGGGGGTGTCGACGGTCCACATGGAAAACCGCTTCCGCCACAAGGATGGCTCGTGGCGTTGGCTGCATTGGACGATGACAGCGGAGAACGGCCTGATCTATGTGATCGGCCGTGACATCACCGAGGAAAAGCTCGCGCTCGATGCGCTGAAGGAAAGCGAGCGGCAGTTCCGGCTTCTGGTCGAAGGCGTCATCGATTACGCGCTCTACATGCTCGACCCCACCGGCAAGGTGGTGAGCTGGAACAGCGGCGCGCAACGCATCAAGGGCTATTCCTCCACCGAAATCATCGGCCGGCATTTCTCGCAATTCTACACCGAAGAGGATCGCGGCAGACGGACTCCCTGGAAGGCGCTCGAAACCGCGCGCCGCGAAGGCCGCTACGAAGCCGAAGGCTGGCGCCTGCGCAAGGACGGCACCCGCTTCTGGGCGAGCGTCGCGATCGACGCCATTCGGGATGAAACCGGCGAGCTCATCGGCTTTGCCAAGATCACGCGTGACATCACTGAGCGCCGCAACGCGCAGCTTGCGCTGGAGCAGACCCAGCGTCAGCTCGCCCACGCCCAGAAGATGGAAGCGCTCGGCCAGCTGACCGGCGGCGTGGCGCACGACTTCAACAACATGCTGATGGTCATCAGCGGCCAGGCGCAGGCCTTGCTCCGCCGGCTGACGGACGAGCGAAATTTGCGATCCGCGCGCGCCATCGAGCTCGCGGCCCAGCGCGGCGAGACGTTGACGCGGCAATTGCTGGCATTCTCGCGGCGGCAATCCCTCAACCCGGTTGCGATCCGCTTGCAGGATCGCGTTCAAGAGTTTCGCGACGTCCTGGCAGGCTCGGCGCGCGAGGACATCCGGTTCGCCATCGATATCACGACGGATGTATGGCCGGTGTCGGTCGACATCGCCGAGCTTCAGCTTGCGCTGGTCAACATCGTGGTCAACGCCCGCGACGCCATGTCCGGCAGCGGCTCCATCGTCATTTCGGCGGAAAACATGACGGTCGCCGAAGGCGCAATTCCGGATCAGCTCGCCGGCGATTTTGTCGCCATTCACGTGTCCGACACCGGCGCCGGTATTCCCGAAGAGATATTGCCGCGCGTCCTGGAGCCGTTCTTCACCACCAAACAGCACGAGCGCGGCACTGGCCTCGGCCTCGCCCAGGTTTACGGCTTTGCCCGGCAATCCGGCGGCACCGTCGGAATAGCGAGCAAGGTGGGCGCCGGCACCACGGTGACGCTCTATCTGCCGCGCACCGACCAGGAGATCGTTCATCAGAACAAGACAGCCGAACCTCAGCATGAACCAGTCGGCAACGCCACCGTGCTGCTGGTCGAGGACAATCCGCACGTCAGCGACGTCACCGCCGAGCTGATCGAGAGCCTGGGCTATCGCGTCATCAGCGCCGATTGTGCGGCCGCCGCGCTGGAGATTCTCGGTTCCAACCACAAGATCGATCTGGTGTTCAGCGATATCGTGCTGCCCGGCGATCTAGACGGCTTCGCTTTGGCACGGCGCATTAAGCAGAGCCATCCGGGCCTGCCGATCCTCCTGACCACCGGCTACGCGCGGGCCGACACCTCGCCCGGCAGCCATCCGATCCTGCGCAAGCCATATCAGCTCGGCTCGCTTGCCAATGCGCTGCGTGGCGCGATGGCCGGCAATGCCGTGCTGTTCTCCTGAATTCACTCCATCCGCCAGCGGCCGAAGTGAATCTCGGCGCGCCGCACGATCTCGTTGAGCGCGATCGCCATGGCGGCCAGCACCGAAATCAGTCCGAGCAGCTTTGCCGGATCGAACGCCTGGGTGAACATCTGCGTGAAATAGCCGATGCCGGCGCTGGATACGTAAAGCTCGGCGAGCAGAACCCCCAGTAGCACCCCACTCATGCCGAGCCGCATGCCGGCGAAGAACGTCGGGATCATGTGCGGGAAGATCACCCAGCGGAAGATCTGCCAGCGGTTCGCACCCATCGAATGCGCCGCCGTCATCAGGATCGGCTTGATGTTCTGAACGCCCGCCGCAATGGTCACGACGATCGGGAAGATGCCGTGGGTGACGCCGAAGGCGATCTTCGATGGCGGCCCGATGCCGAAGTAGAGGATGAACAGCGGCAGGATGGTGATCTGCGGAATGCCGTAGAGCAGAAGGATGATCGGCATGAAGCTGCGGCTGCCGAAGCGCGACAGCCCGACCGCAAGTCCGACGGCGAGCCCGATCGCCACCGAAATGGCGAAAGCCACGGCAAGCTCCCCGAACGTGATGCGAAGCGCGCCCGGCACGCCCTCGGTGCCGAACAGTTCGCCGAGCGACGCGACCACCCGCGACGGCGGACTTATGAACATTGGGTCGATCCAGAACCGCGCCGCGATCTCCCACAGCATCAGCAGCGCCAGGATCACGGCAAGCCGAACCCAGGCCGGATGCCTTGCCAGGTAACGGCCATAGCGGTGAGGCTCGCTCATGTTCGCCTCGCCCGGCGTTCGAGCCCGCTGACCACGGTGTTGAGCAGCACCGCAATTGCCACCGCGAAGGCGATGTAGGCGAACATCCGCGCCGGCTCCATCGCCTCCGCGAGCGAGACAATGTGGTGGCCGAGGCCGGCGAGCGAAGCGATGGTCTCGCTGCCGAGGATGGAAAGCAGCGCCACGGTGAAGCCGATGCGCAGGCCGGTCAGGATCACGGGAAAGGCCGCGGGCAGCAGCACATGGCGGAACATCTGGATGTCCGAGGCGCCCATCGAGCGCGCGGCGGTGATGAAAATCTTGTCGACGTAGCCGAAGCCCGCGATCGTGTTCAGCACGATCGGGAAAAAGCTGATGGTGGTGCCGAGCGCGATCTTGGATTCGGGTCCGAGCCCGAAGAACAGCACATAGAGCGGCAGGAATAGGATCACCGGCACCGAATAGAAGCCGGCAAGCAGCGGCTCGAACACGCGGATCAGGAATGCCGAGCGGCTGATGATGTAGCCGATCGTGACGCCGCTGATGCACGAGATCGCGAACGCGACCGCAAGCTCGGTCAGCGTCACCCGCAGGTCGGGCAGGTATTCGCCGCTCGCGAGCACGTCCTTCAACTCATGCCAGACGTTCACCGGGTTGGGCAGCAGGATCCGATTGATATGCCCGTAGGCCGTCGCGAGATACCACGCCAGCACGACGCTCGCGACGAAGCCGAGCTGCACGGCGCGGCTGGCGAGCCTGCTTCGCCGATCCCGCCGGCCGCTCATTCGCCCGGTCCCACGGTCGCCGACTGCTCGACCGCCTTGCGGATTTCATCGTGCAGGAGTTCATAGAGCGTGTTGCGCAACCGGCTGAATTTCTCTGTTGTCACGAACGCCGGGTTGCGCGGGTGCGGCTCGTCGACCGCGATGATTTCCTTGATGCGGCCGGGCCGCGCCGAGAACACCGCCACGCGATCGGCGAGGAACACCGCTTCCCCGAGCGAATGGGTGACGAACACGATGGTCTTGTTGCTGCGCGACAGCAGCACCGAAAGGTCCTCGCCGAGGATCATGCGGGTTTGCTCATCGAGCGCGCCGAACGGCTCGTCCATCAGCAGAATTTCGGTTTGCAGGCTCAGCGCGCGGGCCAGCGCCGCGCGCTGGCGCATGCCGCCGGAGAGCTGCGCCGGGTGATGCGCCATGAAATCCTTCAGGCCCACCGCCTCGAGCGACTTTCGCGCGCGCTCCTCCTGCTCGGCCTTCGGCACGCCCTGAAACACCATGCCGAGCTTGACGTTCTCCAGCACCGTGCACCAGGGAAACAGTGCGTTCTCCTGGAACACGAAGGCGATGTCGCGCGGCATCGGTCCGCGCACCGGCTTGCCGCCGACCTCGATGGTGCCGGAGGTCGGCGGCATCAGTCCGCCGATCATGTTGAGCAGCGTGCTCTTGCCGCAGCCGCTCGGGCCGATCAGGCAGAGCAGCTCGCCGCGCCCGATGTCGAGCGACGTGTGCGACAAGGCGCGGACGAAGCGCGCATCGCCGGCCTCGCCGAACTCATGCGAGACGTCCTTGATGCGGATGGCGGGCGCGGCCGTGCTCATCTCGAACTGCGTAACCGGCTTGCGCCCGCGGACAGCGATGCCGTCATCTTCGCTTCGTCCCCGAAGGCTTCTTCTTCGGAGCAGACCTTAGCTGTTTTCGCAGACGCGTGGTGGCGGCTTGGTCGAGCGACATGTTGCCTCGGACCACGACGCTATAGAGCTTCTTCGCCGCCGCCGCCGAGATCAGGCCTTCGGCGACATCGTTGGCCACCTGCGCCGGATCGCGATCCTGCGGCCGGCCCCAGCCGCCGCCGCCTCCGGTGCGGACGATGGCCTGCGCGCCGACCGGCACCGGGATGTGAAACCCGCCCATCATCGTGAATTTCTTTTCGCCGGGGCGTTTCAGCAGATAGCCGCCGGGCTCGCCCGGCGTGCCGCCTTTGACGCCCCAGGGCGGGCACTTGCTCCGCCGCGGCATCTCGAAATTCCACTTGCCTTCGACCAGGTTGCGCACCCGCATGTCGATGCCGAGTCCACCGCGAAACTTCCCGGCGCCGCCGGAGTCGGTGCGAAGCGCGCGGCTTTCCACCACCACCGGGCACTTCAGCTCGATGCCCTCGATCGAGCCGTTGCGCACGTCGCCCTGGCACACCGACACGGTGCCGGATTCGCCGTCCTCGAACGGCCGGCCGCCCCACCCGCCGCCCTCGATGCTCTGCACCACGAACCGGCGTTTGGTTTTCGGATGCACACCGAAGAACACCACGGCGCCGCCGAGCAATCCGTGATGGCCGCCCGGCACGCGGTCCGGCATGGCGTTAGCCAGCGCCTTGACGATGGCGTCGACCACGGTCGGCACGATGCCGCTCCAGCCCGCCATCGGAGCCGGAAAGCGCGCCATCATGATGTTGCCTTCGGGGATGATGACCTTGAGCGCCCGGAACGAGCCTTCGTTGACCGGATCGAGCGGCCCGGTCAGCGCCTTGTATGCGACGCGCGCGCCTGCGTAGGTGCGCGAGTTGATCGCGGCCTTGCGCTCGGCCGAGCAGCCGGAGAGGTCGACGGTCATCGCGCCGCCGCCCTCGACCGTGACCTTGACGTGGATCGGCACCTCTTCGTTCTTGATCACACCGTCGTCGTCGATCGAGGCCGACGCCTCGTAGACGCCCTTCGGAAGCTGCGATACCACGTTGCGGCACTTCTGCTCGGTCTCGTCGAAGATGCGGTCGATGGCGGCGAGCAGCGTGTCGCGGCCGTACTTCTCGAACAGCTCGTCGAGGCGGCGCCCGGCGAGGCGGCAGGCTGCCATCTGCGATTTCATGTCGCCGAGCGAGCTTTCCGGGAAGCGGATGTTGTCCTTGATGACGCGATAGAGCGTGTCGTTGAGCTTGCCCTCTTCGTAGATTTTGAGTTGATCGAGCTGCAATCCTTCGAGCCACGGGTCGGCGACCGTTGCACCGGCGCCGAAGCCGGTCGAGGTGCCGCCGACGTCGATCCAGTGCGCCCGCACCATCAGGAACATCAGGAGTTCGCCCTGGTAGAAGTAGGGCATGTAGATGACGACGTTGTTGAGGTGCTGGCCGGCCACCGCCTGGTGGTTGGTGATGACGACATCGCCCGGCTTGAATCCGTCCTTGCCGTATCTCTGCATCCCGTCGGTGACCAGCACGCCGAGGTCCGCGACGAAATGCGACACGCCGCCGACGTTCTGCGAAATGAGCTCGCCCTTGGTGTTGAGCAGCGCGGTGCAGTAGTCGCGCACCTCGTAGATCATCATGTTGTAGCTGGTGCGCTGCAGGTCCGCGGCCATCTCGTTGGCCACCGCCGGCAGCGCGTTGCGGATCACTTCGAGCGTGACGGTGTCGAGCTTCATCCCGCGCTCCCGATGGTGATGATCATCTCGCCGGACGGTGCGACCTTGAGGCGGTCGTTCTCGAACAGCACCGTCGTGGTGCCGTGCTCCTGGATCAGCGCCGGCCCCGTGATCTCCGCGCCTGCACCCAGCGCTTCGCGCTTGTACACCTTCGCCGCGAGCGGCTTTGCCGCCGAGGAGAAATACGCCTGCTGCTCGCCCGCGGCCTTCGCCGCGCCGGTTGCGCCAAGGCTCGGGAACGCAAGCTTGGTGCGCTGGCCGATCGCGCCAAGCCGCATATTGACCAGCTCCACCGGTTCCTCCGGCGAATGATGCGCGTAACGGTGTTCGTAGAGCGCGTCGAACGCGGTGCGGATGGCTTTCCGGTCGCCGCTCTTGAGCTGCGCCAGCTCGACCGGCACCGCCAGGGTGAACTCCTGGCCGACATAGCGGATATCGAGCGTGATCTGGTATTGCGCATCCTTGGCGTGGCGCAGCCCGGCCTTGGCCTCGGTCACCATTTCGTCGTGCACGCCCACCAGCGCCTTGAAATCGGCGCTTGCCAGATCGGAATACACCGTGCGGATGAAGTCATGCCGCTCGTCCGCCAACAGCATGCCGAGCGCCGAGAAGTGCGACGGAAACAGCGGCACGATCACCGTCGGGATGTAGAGCTCGCGCGCGATGGCGCAGACATGCAGCGGCCCAGCTCCCCCGCTCGCCACCAGCGCGAAATCGCGCGGGTCGTAGCCCTTGGCCACCGACACCTCGCGCACCGCAAGCGACATCTTGTTGACGGCGATATCGACGATGGCCTGCGCCGCCACGACCGTATCGAGCTTCAGCGGATCGGCGATTTTCTCCTTGATGCCGCGCCGCGCGCCGTCGGCATCGAGCTTCATGGTGCCGCCCAGGAAGTTGTCCGGATCGATCCGGCCCAGCACGATGTTGGCGTCGGTGATGGTCGGCTCGGTGCCGCCGGAGCGATAGCAGATCGGCCCCGGATCGGCACCGGCGCTTTGCGGCCCGACCTTCAGCGCGCCGATGTCGTCGCGCCACGCAATCGAGCCACCGCCCGCGCCGACCTCGACCACGTCGATCATCGGCAGCATCACCGGATGGCCCGAGGCATAGCCGCCGACGTAGTAGCCCGGCGCCAGCGTCGTTTCGCCCTCGCGGATCAGGCTCGCCTTCGCCGTGGTGCCGCCCATGTCGAACGAAATGACGTTGGGGAAGCCGAGCGCGACTCCGACTTGGGCGGACGCGATGATGCCGCCGACCGGGCCGGACTCCATCATCGCCACCGGCCGCTCGGTCGCCACCTCCGGCGTCATCACACCGCCGTTGCTGCGCATGATCGAGAGGTCGCCCTTGAAGCCGATCCTGCCGAGCCCCGAGCGCAAGTCCTTCACATAGCCGCCGACCGTCGGCCCGATGTAGGCATTCACCACCGTGGTCGACATCCGTTCGAACTCGCGGTACTCGCGCAAAATCTCATGCGACAGCGAGAGATAGACGCCGGGCAGCGCCTTGCGGATCATCTCGCCCGCGATCCGCTCATGCTCCGGGTTGGCATACGCATGCAGGAAGCACACCGCGACCGCCTCGACGCCCTCCCTCTTCAGCTCCTTGCAGGCCGCGGCAACGCTCGCCTTCTTCAGCGGCGTGTCGATCTCGCCGCCGGCGAGCAGGCGCTCGGCGATCTCATAAGTGTGTTGCCGCGACACCAGCGGCTTGTGGCGGTGGAAGAACAGGTTGTAGGCCTCGGGCCGGTTGCCGCGGCCGATGATGTAGACGTCGCGCGTGCCCTGCGTCACCACCAGCGCGGTCTTGGCGCCCTTGCGTTCGATCAGCGTGTTGATCGCGGTGGTCGAGCCGTGGATCAGTTCGTCGATCCTGCCCGCGTCGATGCCGCTTTCGCGGATGCAGTTGATCACGCCCTGCGTCAGCTCATGCGGCGTGGTCAGGCTCTTGGCCTGCACGAACGCCTGCGCCGCATCGTCGAATCCGATCAGGTCGGTGAACGTGCCGCCGATATCGACCGCAACGAAGATCACGCGGGCACTCCTGCACTCATTGCTTTTCTTGCGACGCTGGCGTTGATGGGCTTCAATCGGGGCGGGGACAAGCGCCGCGACCATAACCGATAAAGCCGGAGCCGCTCAATGCCGACCAGTTTCCGCCAGATCATCGACCGCACCGTCAAGGAAAAGCGCTTCCTGGTGGTGCCCGGCGCCCATGACGCGCTCTCCGCGCGCATCATCCAGAAGCTCGGCTTCGAGACCTATTTCATCGGCGGCTTCCCCGCGGTCGGCGCGCGCTACGGCGTGCCCGACATCGGGCTGAAGGGCTTCGGCGAAATCTCGGCCTGCGTGCGCGACATCATGGCGGCCTGCGACCTACCGGTGTTCGTCGACGGCGACGATGGCTATGGCGACGTCAAGAACGTGGTGCACACCGTGCAGAGCTACGAGCGCATGGGCGTCTCCGCGATTCTGATCGAGGACCAGCAGTGGCCCAAGCGCTGCGGCCACATGGCCGGCAAGAAGGTGGTGCCGCTCGAGATCGCCGAGGCCAAGATCCGCGCCGCCTGCGGCGAGCGGCTCAACCCGGAGACGTGGATCCTGGCCCGCACCGACGCGCGCCAGGTCAACGGCATCGACGACGCGTTGCGGCGCGCCGAGGCCTACGTCAAGGCCGGCGCCGACGGCATCTTCATCGAGGCGCCGCAGAGCATCGAGGAGATGAAGCGCATCGGCCGCGAGTTCGACGTGCCGCAGATCTGCAATCCGCTGATGGGCGGCCACACCCCGATCCTGGGCATGGAGGAGCTCGCCGAGATCGGCTTCAACTGCGCCGTGCTCGGCCTCGACACGCTGATGCATGCGGCCAAGGCGATCGAGACCGTGCTGATCGACATGAAGTCCGGCGCCTTCAAGCGAAGGAACGACGGCATGGACTTCGAGGACTACAAGCGCACCGTCGGCTTCGACGACTGGGCCAGCGTCGACGAGCGCTTCGCGGCGCGGGGATAGCCGCGCCCTCCGCCTTCGCGGGCGATGACGGCCGAAGCTGACGTGACGAGGCGGCTATGCTACATTTGTCTGACAACGAACCGTGAGAGCCCGCATGGCCAAGCCCGTCATCTTCACAATCTCCGCCGCGTGGGACGACGAGGCCGCTGTCTGGACCGGCCATTGCGACGACATCCCTGCCGCCGCCGATGCGCCGACCCTCGACGAGCTGTTTGAGAAAATTCGTGCGATGGCGCTCGACGTGCTGCCTGACAATCATCCCGACGTCGATCCGGCCTCGCTCTACCTGCAGATCACCGCCTTGCGTGAAGCTGAACCTGCTGTCGCCTGATGGCGCCGCAGTTTGATCGGCCGCTTCGTGATTTGTTGCGCGCCGCCGGCTGCACGCTTGTCCGTCAAGGCAAGGGCAGCCATGAGATTTGGTTCAGCCCAATCACAAAGCGCAATTTCCCTGTATCGGTCGGTATTCCCAGCCGGCATACGGCCAACGCCATTCTTCGGCAGGCCGGCTTACCCAAGGCGTTTTGATCGACGCGATCCATCCCTGACAACTTGCTTCAGCGGTCCTTCCGAAAGCCCGTGAATATCTGCCGCCGTTGCCGGATGCTCGAAACCTGGCCGTTGCGCATCGTGACCACGAAATAGCGGCTGTAGACGATCCGCTCGATTTCGCCGCTGGCGGTCTTGACCGTGTAGGCCTTCGACCAGAGCCCGCACCGCTCGCGAAGCTGCTCCCGGGTCAGCCAATAAAGTCCGAGCGTATCCTGGCGGCAGCGCAGAAGCTTGGCCTCGTTGCTGGTGTCGGGCGCTTGCGCCTGTACGTCCGTCGGGATCACGACCAGCATCGCCCCGGCGATCGCGTAAGCGCTCGCTCCAAAAGTTTTCCACGACCATGCCATGCCAACGTTCTCCCCTGATGGTTGACCGATGTGCCCACGCGCACGTGCAATGGAAACGCCTCGCATCGCGCAAAGCAATTACGATTTTTCGCGGGCCTTCAATCTTCAAATTCGCTTGTCGATACTGTACTTCACAAATCTATCCAAATTAGTAGTATTGCCATCCAGCGGGACGCGTCATGTGGACGGCGCTTTGGGTTTTTATTTCAGCGCTAGCGGTCGCGCTTATTGCGCCGATGATTGCTCATGCCATCAAGCTTTCTGAATTTAGGCAGGCTTGGATCAACGATCTCAGAAAGGACATTGCTGAATATGTTGGATTGTCCAGGAGGTGGGCCAGGAACTATGAGACCTACTTTGATCTCACACGAAACAACACATCAGAAGAAATATTGAGAGAGAAAGAGGAGGAGGTCACATCGCTCATTAACGAAGCGCGTGTCATCGAATGGCGAATCCAAATGCGGATTAACCCGCTGGAGAGCGCGACAAAGCAGCAAGATGATTTGTTTTTGGAAGCCATTGCCAATCTGACGACGCGGGAAAAAATTCTGCCAGAGCAATCCGGGGCCGTTGACCGCTGGAACGATCTCGCTGATGTGGCTATTTCGCGGTCAAGAGAGTTACTGAAGAGAGAGTGGGAAGTAACGAAGCAATTTTTGCCGCGTTGGCTTCAACTGCTGCGTAAGCGACTCAAGATTTTCGCCGGATCACGCTTGCAGAAAACGCCGTAACGATCTTCTTGATGGCGTGCTCAAATCGCTCTTTGTCCCCATCGCTTTCGAGGCAACGAGCGACGGACAGGAAATCATCGGCTGTCGTTTTGCGTTTAGCCCTGCCGGATTGCTGAGTTGCAAGCATAATGTTGCCATGGGTTGACAGGATCATATTCCTTGGGATATTATTCCCATACCCTGCTTTTCTGAGGGGCGCCAACCGGTGGCGCCGATTGGCAGAAGCGGGGGCGGCGCCCGCGGGTTCGGCTTAGCCGGCTGGACACTCGGGAGGCCTCGGGACCCCGCCCTACGGGCACTACGACCCGTGTGCAGGGAGCCTGCTGGACCACCGGAGCCAATCGTTCCGGCGGCAAGCGCGGCCCGAGGTCAGTGAGACGGCAAAATGCCTCTCACGAAAACGCCGCGGTGGAGCGCCGAGAGGCGAGGGCCCGAGCGCATCGGGTCCCGACATGCCTCGCAAGCGTGTGCCGGGCCTCGCAAGCCCGGCGGGCGAAAGCCTAGGGCGCCTCTCGGCGCTCCGCCCCCCTCGCAAAAAAGGCGAGGGCAAACAAAAGCCGGGCGCGTGCGCGCCGCGGCAAATAGCGGCTTGGCCGGCCGCATCATTTACAACCAGGAGACACCATGGTTCGAAACCGACCGAAGTCCGGCGCGAAGCGGAGTTGGCAGGAGCAGGAAACCGCCAATGCCCGCCAGAGGGAGGACGTTCAGCGCAAGCATTGTACGGCTTTGAAGTTCTGGCTGGTCTGCGGCAAGGCGGTCTGCCGCCGCAAGCGCGGCTGCGGTGGCGATCCCAGCGTCTGCTTTTCGACGCATTGGGCTCTCCTGCCGGAAGACTTCAAGGCCTACTGGCGCGGCTGCATCAAGACCGCGCAGACCACCTCGTCGGTCGAGGACATCGATCGCGGCGGCAACGCCGCGCGCGAGATTTATCTCAAGAGCGTTGGGCGCAGCAGCGCGGTTTCGGCGGCAGCACAGCCGGAGCGCACGCTGGAGGGTGACACGGATGCCCGCATTCGCCGGCTGTGATGTGCGAAATGCCCGGCACACAGCCGGGCATCACGCCGAAGGATTGGATTTGCGAAACCGCGCGGCCCTGCGGTCAAGCCAGCGCCGGCTCGCGCGCGGGCTGTTGCGCCGGCTGCGGGTCCTTCAAGCCGAGGATGCGCCGCGCATTGTCGTAGAACAGCTTCTGCTTGTCCGCTGCAGACAGCCGCACATCTTCGAGCAGCTTCAGGCACGGCGCCGGATCCCAGCACGGATAGTCGGTGCCGTACATGACGTGGTCGATGCCGTAATAGTCGATGGCGAACTGCATGCCTTCGGTGTGCGGCGACACCGTGTCGGTGTACATGCGGTGCAAATACTCGCTGACCGGCCGCGGCAGCTTGGCGGCCTTGGAGTTCTTGTCCATGCGGCCGGACTGGTACGGCAGCGAGCCGCCGGTGTGCGACATCACCACCTTGAGCTTGGGATGGCGCTCCATGGTGCCGGACAAAACGAGCCGCATTGCCGCGACCGACACTTCGATGACGCGGCCGAGGCTCAGGTGCAGCGCGCCGTCGTAGCCGTCCGACAGCATGTCCTGGAAGATCACATCGGTCGGGTGCAGGAACAGCGGCAGGCCGAGCTTCTCGCAGTGGGCGTAGAACGGCTGCAGCCGCTCTGCGTCGATGCGGGCGTCCTCGCCAACGGAGCCGGGGAGGTTGACGCCCATCAGGCCAAGCCGGTTCACCGCGTCGTCGACCACCTCGATGGCGACTTTGGTGTCCTGCAGCGGCACCGCGGCGCTGGCCCACAGCCGGCCCGGATATTTCTTCTGCGCCGCCGCCATTTCCTCATTCCACATCAGCGCGTAGTCGCGGCCTTCCTCGATCGGCATGTCGGAGAACGACACCGAGAACGGCCCGATCGAGCAGACCACGTCGACCCGGTGGCCGAGGCTGTCCATGTATTCGAACTGCTTGTCGAGATCGAACCACTCGGCCCACGAGTTCAGGTGCTGGCCGGCCTTCGTCGTGCGCATGTAATCGTAGCCGCCGCGCTTGTTGACGCGACATTTGGGGTACTCGGCGCGCTTGCAGAGCTTTTCGAAAATCGAGCGCGGCCACCAATGGAAATGCGAGTCGATGATGTGCATGGAGGCGGTTCCTGCCGAGGAGGCGCTGATTCAACGAGTCTAAGGACCGCCCCGTTCCCGGTCAACGCGACCCGTCGAACAGTCGCATGGCAGAAGTGACCGATTTCTGTAATGATTTTGCCAAAGCCGGCGGGTCACGGCCACGGGAGGATGCGATGCGGACGATGTTTCGTGTGATGTTTTGTGTGCTGGCAGCGCTGGTCGCCTTGCCGGCCGGCGCCGCGGAGAAGATCCGCGTGGCCAAGGCCGTGCCGTTCGCCTGGACCTTCACGCCGCTCGACGTCGGCATCCAGACCGGCATTTTCGCCAAGCACGGCCTCGACGTCGAAGCCTCGGCCTCGGCGGGCGACGCCAAGCTGCAGCAGGCGCTTGCCGCCGGCTCCGTCGATATCGGCATCGGCGGCGGTCCCGGCATGGCCTTTATGGCGAAGGGCGCCCCCACCAAGGCGGTGGCGGCGATGGCCGGCGTCCCCCGCAACATGGCGGTGATGGTGGCCTACAACTCGCCGATCAAGACGGTGGACGATCTGAAGGGCAAGAAGCTCGGCTGCACCACGGTCGGCTCCCTGACCGACTGGATCGGCAAGCGGATCAGTTCGGAGAAGGGCTGGGGCCCGGACGGCATCACCGTCGTGCCGATCGGCGGCATGCCCCCCGCCCGTGCCGCGATCAAGACCGGCCAGCTCGACGGCTACATCGGCGCGCTGGAAAGCGGCTACATGCTGGAAGAGGCCAAGGAGTGGCGGGTCATCACCAGCGCCACGCCGTTTGTCGATCATTTCATCACCCACGTGTTCTTCGCGCGCACCGAGATGATCGAAAAGCATCCCCAGCAGGTAAAGGCTTTCCTCGAAGGCTGGGCGGAAACCATCGCCTACATGAAGGCCAACAAGGACAAAAGCGTGGAGATTACCGCCAAGGTGCTCAACATGCCGCCGTCGGTGATCAGCCGGGTCTATGACGAGCAGATCGGCATCTTCAACCCCGACGGTACCTTCGACCCGAAGGCAGTGGCGGTGTTGAAGAAGTCGTTCCTGGAGATGGGCCTGCTCAAAGAGCCCCCGGCCGACGACGTGATGTTCACCACGCAGTTCCTGCCGGTGAAATAGCCCTGAAATTCACGGGCCTTGGCTCAGTGTCGCCAAGGCGTTAAATACCGCCACGCCCAATTCGGACCGTGGTGGGGAACGCATGCGCAGCGCCAATATCGATCTGGCTGCATTACTCAATCGCGCTCTCGAACATGCGGCTCAGAATCTTCGGATCGAGAACCTGTTCATCAAGCTCGGTCTCGATCCGACCAACATCACTTACGATGTTGTGCTTAACCGTCTGGTCGACATCGCGGTGGCGAACATCAACTTCGCCAACATGCTGGCCCTGTGCGGGGCGGCTCTCTACGTCGCGACCCTGATGGTGCGCACCATCGTGCCACTGCGCATCATCGGCATCATCAGCATCGTGTTCTTCATCGGCTACGGCGCGCTCGCTGGTGCTGCGGCGACGTTCTTTCTTTATTTGCTGTCGCTGCCGATCAACATCATCCGGCTCCGCCAGATGCTGACTCTGGTCAAGAAGGCGCGCCTCTCGGCTCAGGGCGATCTTTCAATGGACTGGCTGCGGCCATTCATGACGCCGCGGAAGTATAAGAAGGACGATGTGTTGTTCCGCAAGGGCGATGTTGCCAAGGAGATGTTCTACACCGTTAGCGGCAAGTTCCTGGTCCAGGAGATTAATGTTGAGCTGCCGCCCGGACGAATCATGGGCGAGCTCGGCTTTATCGACCCGAACAACAAGAGGACCGGCACGGTCGTGGCGCTGGAGAACAGCGAAGTGCTGACGATCACCTACGACCGTCTGCTCGAACTTTATTTCCAGAATCCGGAGTTCGGCTATTACTTCCTGCGGCTGACCACCGAGCGCCTGATGCAGAATATCGCGCGGCTGGAGGCCAGCGCTGCCGAGATGCGCGAGCAGCTTGCCGCGGTCAGCGCGGCTAAAGGCGCGAGCTAAGTCAGAGCTTCAGCGTCAGGCCTTCGCTCGCGACGACGGTGCCGGGCCGCGCCTTCTCGGCCGCCGCCGCGATCTTGTCCATGCAGGCGTCGCTGTGGTCCGGATCATGATGAAACAGGCAGAGCTTGTCGACGCCCGCAGCGTCGGCGAGCCTTACACCCTGCTGCCAGGTCGAGTGGCCCCAGCCGATGTGCGAGGGATACTCATCGTCGGTGTAGGTGGTATCCAAGATCATCAAGCCGGCGCCTTTGACCAGCGCCAGCAGCGCGGGATCAAACGGACCATTGCCCAGTTCGACGTCGGTGACGTAGGCGAACGAGCGGCCCTGATAATCGAAGCGATAGCCGGTCGCGCCGCCCGGATGCTTCAGCGGTGCGGTGCGCAGCGCCAGCCCCGACTGGAGCTCGATCGTGTCGCCGGCACGCACGTCGTGGAATTCGAGGGTCGCCTGCAACGCTTCGACCTGCAGCGGAAACAACGGGAAGCTCATCAGCTTGCGGATGGCTTCCTCGACACCGCCGGTTGGCTGCAAGCTGCCGGCCCAGACGCGAACCACCTGATCCTTGACGAACAGCGGAGCAAAAAACGGCAGCCCCACCACATGATCGATGTGGCCGTGACTGAGGAAGATTTCGAAATCGGTGCCGTTGATTTCTTTGGTCAGCGCATTGCCGAGAGCGCGGATGCCGGTGCCGGCATCAAAGATCAGGGTGTGGTGGCCGCAGCGTACTTCCACGCAAGGGGTATTGCCGCCATAGCGCAACGTGCCAGGCCCGGGGCAAGCGATGCTTCCCCGGACCCCCCAGAACCGGACCGACAGTGAGGCCGCCGACACGGTGGCGGCTTCGTCCGAGGACATTACGAAATTCCGCGTTCCCCCATGCGATGTTGGGTCAAGGGTTCGGAGGGTGTAATCGCTGCTCACAGGTCGTCTTGCAGCCAGGAACCCACGGTGCAGGGGCGCGGCAAGTTGGCCAAATAGACTGTGCGCGGCCTCAACGACTCGTCGGAATCATCGATGCAATCGTCGATATGGCGCTCGTCGATGTGCGGGGCACCGACCACCGCAAAAAACCGCGTGACGTCGTCGACCATGATCCGCATCGTCCCCTCCCAGCACTCCATTGCGGTCACCATCCTGCGAAACCACGCAGCGGTGAAGTGCGAAATGTCACAGAGCCAATTTTAACATTATTTATCAGAGGGTTGGACGCCAGATAGCCGGGCTACTTGGTGTCCAGCGCATAGGCGCCATCCCAGTCGTCAGGCGGCGGATTGAGCTGGAACGTGCGAATTCGCTCCGCATAGATGTTGTAGAGCGTCTTAAAGCGGTTTTCCTCGTCGGCGGCCTGACCTTCCGCGATTACCGACAGTGCCGCGGCCCAATCGCGGCTGCGATAGTGTGACAACATCTTCATGTTCAGTTCGCGCCAACGCTGGAATCGCCCCGAACGCGCCATGTCATCGCGGCCGACGATGGCATAGACGACTTCGGGCTCGGTCTTGCCCTTCACGGCAATAAAGTCGAGCTCGAGGATGGCAAATTTCTCCTTGGCCGCGTTCGCCGTCCGCGAGCCGATGATGATCGGCAGACCGTAGGATTTGCATTGGCCTTCGAGCCGCGAAGCGAGGTTGACGCTATCGCCGAGCACCGAATAGTCGAAGCGCAGGTCGGAGCCCATATTTCCGACCACGCAGTTTCCGGTATTGATTCCGACACCGATGTGGATTGGAACGAACCGACCGCCGTTGGCCTTGACGGCATCCTCGTTCTGCTGATTGAGCCGCTCGACGCGGTCGAGCATGTCGAGTGCCGCTTCGCAGGCGTTCAACTCGTGCGTCGGATCGTCGAGCGGTGCGTTCCAGAACGCCATGATCGCGTCGCCCATGTATTTGTCGATGGTGCCTTTCCGATCGATGATGGCGTTGGTGAGGGGCGTTAGAAAGCTGTTCATCAAAGCGGTCAGACCCTGCGGATTGTCCTTGTAGATTTCCGAGATCGTGGTGAAGCCTCGAACGTCGCTGAACATGATCGTCATTTCACGTTGCTCGCCGCCGAGCACGAGTTTTTCCGGCGAGCGGGCAAGCTGTTCGACGAGCGTCGGCGACAAGTACTGGCTGAACGCCGAGCGAATTTGCCGCCGCTGCGCCTGTTCCTTGACGAAGTTGGTGAACACCAAGGTGAGGTAGATTGCGAGGCTCGAGAGCAAAGGAAAGGTGAAGTCGATCAGAAGTTTTTCGTGACTGAACAGATACCAGGACGAGCCGATGAGCAGAGAAATGAAGGCAACGCCGAACAGCAGCAACAAAGCAGGGCTGAGAATCGGCGCCAGCGCGATGATCGCGATGCCCATCACCAGTGCGACGCCCAATTCAACCGCGATGGCATAGTTCGGCGCCGTCAACGTCGAATTGGTCAGAATGTTCTCCAGAACCTGCGCATGAACTTCGACGCCCGGCATTGCCGGATGGTTCGGCGTGGTTTTGAGGTCCAGCAGGCCGGCGGCCGAGGTCCCGACAAGCACAAGCCGGCGCGATACCCGATCCGCCGTCACCTTGCCTTCGAGTACGTCCGCAGCCGAGACATAGCGTGAGTTATCGTGAGGCGCGAAATAGACCCAGACCTGTCCATTGCGATCTGTCGGCATCTCCAAGCCGGGCACCGCCACGCTCTTGACGCCGGCTTGATCCATTCGAATGAGGATGGTGCTGGAGCCGGTCACCACGCGAAGCATTTCGAAGGTGAGCGAGGGCATCACAAGGCCCTGCGCCTGCATAACCATCGGTACGCGGCGCACGATGCCGTCGCGTTCCGGCCGGATGCTGAACAGGCCGCGCCCTGCCGCGGCATTGTCGAGAAGCGGTACGTTGCGCAGCAGCCCAGGAAAGTTGATTAGAAATCGCTTGGGATCGCCGCCCAGCGCTGCGACGCCGACCGGCGGTCGTTGTGCGTTCGATTGGGGAACGAGCTCAGGCAGCCCGGTTTCGCCAAGGATGACCCGCGACTGCTTGACCGCCTCTGCCATGACCTGGTCGTTGCTTGGCAGCGCGCGGAGCTTGTTCCGTGTTTCTTCGTCGATATCGCGGAAGGCATCGGCAGCCAGGGCCGGCGACAGGCGATCCGGTTCGGCGAAGACGACATCAAAGGCGATTGCGGCCGCACCCAGGCGCGTTAGTCGTGTGACAAGATCGGCGATGCGTGTTCGCGGCCACGGGAATTGGCCGAGCTTGCGCAGGCTCTCCTCGTCGATGTCGACAATGACCACGGGACGCTGAGTGGCGACGCGCGGTTGAATGACCTGGAACAGGTCGAAGGCGCGGAGCCTCAGTTCTTCGAGCGCTTGCGGATCGCTCATTCGCAGAAAGAGCAGAGCGAACAGCAGCACGAGACAGAGCAGCCGCGCAGAAGCTAATCGCCGGGCCAGGCGAGAAAACCATGTCATTGGCAAGCCAGCCGAACGCGCCTGGATGGCGCGGTCTTCCCCGTCATTTCTCCCGGAACATCCGCATCAGCTGATCTTTCAGCGGCTTCACAAGATATGAGATCATCGTTCGTTCGCCGGTTTGTACAAAAGCCTCGACAGGCATCCCAGGAACGATTTTTAGCTCGCCGAGCTTCGAAACTTCGTCGGCCGGCATCGAGACCCGGATCGTGTAGTAGTTCTGGCCAGTGCGTTGATCGGTTGTCGTATCGGCCGAGACGCGCGTGACATTGCCCATGATCTCCGGCGTGGTCCGCTGATTGAATGCGGTCAGTCGCAGCATCGCGTTCTGGCCCACCTGCACCTGGTCGATATCCTGCGGATTGACCTTGGCTTCGACCGTCAGACTCTCGGCATCTGGCACGATCAGCATGATCGTGTCGCCGGCTGTGATGACGCCGCCGATGGTGTGGGCGTTGGACTGGAAAACCGTGCCGTCCTGCGGCGCGCGGATGTCGACGCGCTTGAGCTGGTCCTCTGCCGTGACCTTCCGCTCGATGAACTCGCCGATCTTGGCGTCGATTTCTCGAGTCTCCTTGGCGACCTCGCTGCTCAAATCGCGATCGATTTGGAGAACCTGCAGCTCGGTCTCCGAGATCTTGCCGGAGACCTGGGCTGTTTGAGCTGTAAGCTGTCCCCCTTCGCCTTCGAGCCGAACTTCGTTGCGCTCCAGCTCGGTCAATTTGGTGAGAGGAACGAGCTTCTGCTTCCACAGATCGTATACACCTTCCTTCTCCCTGAGGACCAGTTTGACCTCTTTGTCTTTGGATTCGGCTTGCGCTTTCAACCCGCGAATTTCCTCGTTGAGCTGCTCAACACGCTGGCGCAGCTGCGCCTTCTGGCCGAGGCGAGCGTTGCGTCGCAGGTCGAATAATTTGCGTTCGCCATCGAGAATAGAAGCGACATCGGGCGAGCTTGCGCGAGCAACAAGATCGGCAGGGAACTTGACCTGATCGCCGCCGTCGCGCTCGCTTTCGAGCCGAGCTTTGCGCGCGATGAGTTCGTCGAGGCCCTTGGTGACGATCGCGAGGTTGGCCCGCGTCACGGTGTCGTCGAGGCGCACCACGATGTCGCCCTGCTTGACGCGGTCGCCATCGCGCACGCGCAACTCGCCGACGATGCCACCAGTCGGGTGCTGCACTTTCTTGACATTGGTGTCGACGACCACGGAGCCTGGTGCGATGAGCGCGCCCGACAGCTTGGTTGTTCCTGCCCAGCCGCCGACGCCGCCTACGAGCACCAGAACAATCACCAGGCCGGCAAGCATGTGCCGGGTGATGGAGCGACGGGAATCCAGCTTTCTCGGTTCTTTCATCGGCGACACTCAAGATCAGGGTTCAAGGCTTCGCAGCCCCGGCTTCAGGCACAACCTTGAGCGCCCGCGGCGCGGCGGGTTCCCGTTGCAGCACGCGCGACAGAATCTCGTCTTTGGGGCCGATAGCCTGGGCGCGTCCTTGATTCATCATCATGAGCAGATCGACCGCGGCAATCGCGCTCGGGCGGTGCGCTACGACCACCACGATGCCGCCCCGCGCTCGCACGCCCATGATGGCCTTGCCCAAAGCTTCGTCGCCCTCCGCATCGAGATTGGAGTTGGGCTCGTCGAGTACCACCAGGAATGGGTCGCCATAAAGCGCGCGCGCCAGCGCGATGCGCTGGGCCTGACCTGCCGACAAGGACGTGCCACCTTCGCCGACCTGGGTCTCGTAACCTTCGGGCAGACCGACGATGAGTTCGTGAACGCCGGCTGCAGTAGCAGCCGCGATCACCGCGTTGGCGTCCATGGTTTCGGAGAAACGTCCGATGTTCTGCGCCACGGTGCCGGCGAGCAACTCGACATCCTGCGGCAGATAACCGATGTGCTTTCCAAGCGCGTCCGTAGACCACTGGTCAAGGGCCGCGCCATCAAGACGGACGCGGCCGCGTGCGGGCGTCCAGACACCGACCATCATACGTGCCAACGTACTCTTTCCGGAGCCGCTTGGGCCGATGACGCCGAGCCCGTTGCCGGCCTGAAGCGACAGGCTGACATCGTGCACGATGATCTTTTCCTTGCCCGGCGGGGCGATGCTTACTCCCTCCACAATCAAACTCTTGGAAGGTGGCTGCAACGGCATTGGCATCGGCCGCGAGGGGAGCAGAGCAAGCAGGTCGGTCAGACGCTTCCACGATTGCCGCGCGCTGACGAAGCCGCGCCAATTGGCGATCACGAGATCGACCGGAGCCAGAGCCCGTGCGCTCAGAATCGAGCCGGCAATAATGATGCCGGCAGTGGCTTGCTGATAAATCACGAGGTACGCGCCCACCGCGAGCACGCCCGATTGCAGCATCATGCGTAGGATCTTCGCAAGCGAGCCAAATCCGCCCGCAACGTCGCTCGCCATCCGCTGGCTGGCAAGATAGCGCGCGTTGGCCTCGCTCCAGTGTGTAGCGATACGCTGCGTCATTCCCATCGCGGTGAGAACTTCGGCATTGCGCCGGCTGGTCTCGGCCAGTGCGATGCGGGCGGCTCCGAACGCGGTGGCCAAGCGGGTTGGCTCCCGCGTCATCGTCTCAGTCAGCAAAGTCACGATCGACAAGACCAGGGCACCGAGCAGGGCGGTCAGCCCGATGTACGGGTGAAACATGAAACAGATGATGAGATAGATCGGCAGCCAGGGTAGATCGAACAATGCCGATGGTCCCATGCCGGAGAGGAATGATCGTACGCTATCGAGATCGCGAAGCGGCTGCAGGCCATCGTTGCGATGACCGACCTTCAGCGGAAGCCGAACGATCGTTTCGTAGATGCGTCCGCTGAGCGCTTCGTCGAGCCGGTTTCCGATCCTGACGAGAATTCGCCCGCGGATGATGTCGAGCATGCCAAGGGCGGCAAAAAGTCCGCTGGCCAGGATCACCAATCCGACAAGGGTAGGGACGCTGCGGCTTGGCAGGACGCGATCGTAGATTTCGAGCATAAAGATCGCGCCGGTGAGCATGAGAACGTTGCTCATGCCGCTCATCAGACCGATAGAAATGAACGCACTGCGGCATGCGCGTAGCGCATCCGCGAGTTCGGAACGTTGTTGGCCCGGCCGACGAACGGGCTGCCGCATCGTTTAGCCCCTTGCGACGCCTCTTCGCGAGCCGCTGCGTCGCGCCGCTATCGAACGCATCTTACCAGCAGTTGCAACTCTCTTCGGCAATTAACCATAAGAAAAAATACAAGTTAAAACAAAAGCTTGGGCAAGCACCCTATAGGCGGTTCGTCATTGCGGCGAACGACCCCACAAACGGCTCGGCCAGATAAAGAAACTTATCGGCCCTTTGCGCCGTTATCAAAACAAGACAAATGCGGCGTTTCTGGACATCGGAAGATGATTCCGCGCGATGATTTTTTGACCGAAGAAGAATTCCGCTATGCGGCGGAATGTCGGCGTTTGGGTAGGCTTGCGCAACGCTCCCGAACTCACAACCCCAGGCGCATCGATATCGCCGGCTATCTCACGGCTCTCGACCAGCTCGAACCGTT
>Ga0265325_10000677_pt1 | contig 24870 bp, 22 predicted proteins | sample 41420metaG_FD_202090 | JGI IMG/M metagenome (GOLD analysis project Ga0265325, IMG submission 202090) | Rhizosphere microbial communities from Carex aquatilis grown in University of Washington, Seatle, WA, United States - 4-14-20 metaG | ecosystem: Host-associated > Plants > Roots > Rhizosphere... | reverse complement strand
TGGTGGTCATGGCGTGTCGTCCTTTGGTGGGTTGCGAAGATGTTTGTCGAGGCGATCGAAGGTGCCCTCCCAGAAGGCGCGCATGTCCTCCAGCCAGTCCCGCGCGCTTTTGAGGCCCGTGGGATTGAGGCGGCAGACCAGCTGCTGGCCGCGGCGGGTGCGGGCGATCAGCTCAGCCTGCTCCAGCACTTTCAGGTGGCGCGAGATGGCAGGGCCGGAGATCGGGAAGGGCTGGGCGATCTCCCCCACCGTGGCCTCGCCCAGCGCCAGCCGGGCCAAGATGGCGCGGCGGGTGGGATCGGAAAGAGCGGCGTAGGCGGTATCGAGCATTTGCATAACCATCACGTTAAATAACGTATCAGTTAAATGCAAGGGCTTTTTTTGATCTTGTTTTGTTCCAAAGAACATAATAAGAACAAACTGCCAAACGGGAGAGACGGCGATGTGGATCAGGGATGCGGCGGCGGGAGCGGGATTGGTGCTTTTCATGGTGGCGTGCTTTGCCGCCGCCAGCGGGGCGCACGCCCTGATCGGCTAGCTGTGGAGAACCGGCGAAAGCCGTTTCACCCAGGACCCGGCGCGTGAATATGGCGGGCAATCCGACCGGTCCGCTGAATGTCCGAGAACCGCAAAATGGCCAGCTTCGTCCATCTGCGCGTCAAGAGCGCCTATTCCCTGCTGGAAGGGGCGGTGCGGCCCAAGGAACTGGCCAGCCTGGCGGCGGAAAGCGCCATGCCCGCCGTGGCGGTCACTGACACCAACAATCTGTTCGGCGTCTATGAGATTGCCGACACCCTGGCCAAGGCGGGGGTGCAGCCGATCACCGGGGCGCTGCTGTCGGTCGAGATCGCGCCCGCGGGCCCGGGCCACAATGCCAGCCGCAAGAAGCCGCCGCACCTGGCCCTGCTGGTGCAGAACGAGGCAGGCTATCGCAATCTCACCAAGCTGCTCAGCGCCGCCTATCTGGAGGTGGAGCCGGGCGACTGGCCGCATGTGACCCTGGCGCTGCTGGCGGCGCATGCCGAAGGCCTCATCGCCCTCAGCGGCGGTCCGGGCGGGGTGGTCAACCAGTTGCTGCTCGATGGTCAGGGCGCGGCGGCGGAGGCGCTGGCCGACACCCTGGCGGCGGCATTCCCCGACCGCTTTTATATCGAATTGCAGCGCCACGGCCTGGCCGACGAGCGCGCCACCGAGGCGGCGCTGCTGGACATCGCCTATGCCAAGGGCCTGCCGCTGGTGGCGACCAATGACGTGCATTTCGGCAAGGCCGACATGTACGAGGCCCATGACGCGCTGCTCTGCATTGCCGATGGCAGCTTCGTCTCCCAGGACGACCGCCGCCGCCTCACCCGCGAGCATCGCTTCAAGACCCCCGCCGAGATGGCGGCGCAGTTCGCCGACCTGCCCGAGGCGATCGACAACACCATCGAGATCGCCCGCCGCTGCGCCTTCCGTCCCCGCCGCCGCAGCCCGATCCTGCCGGTGTTCGTGCCGGAATCCGGCCGCATCCCCGAGGAGGAATTGAAAGTGCAGGCGGAGGCGGGCCTCACGCGCCGTCTTGCCGACAACACCCTGTTCGCCGCGCGCAATGTCTATGACGAACGCCTCGCCTATGAGCTTTCGATCATCAACCGCATGGGCTTTCCCGGCTATTTCCTCATCGTCTCCGATTTCATGCGCTGGACACGCGGGCGGGGGATTCCGGTGGGGGTGCGTGGCTCCGGCGCCTCCTCGCTGGTGGCCTGGGCGCTGGACATCACCAATCTCGATCCCCTGCGGTTCGAGCTGTTCTTCGAGCGCTTCCTCAACCCGGAACGCATCTCGATGCCGGACTTCGACATCGATTTCTGCCAGGAGCGGCGGGACGAGGTGGTGCGCTATGTGCGGGGCAAATATGGCCATGACCGGGTGGCGCAGATCATGGCGCTGGGCTCCTTGCAGGCGCGCGCCGCGATACGCGATGCCGGCCGGGTGCTGCAGATGCCGCTGGGCCTGGTGGACCGCATCGCCAAGCTGATCCCCAATCCGCCCGGCAAGCCGGTGTCGCTGCGCGATGCCATCGACAGCGAGCCGCGGCTGCAGGCCATCGCCGAACAGGAACCGATGGCGCAGCGGCTGTTCGACATCACCGCCAAGATCGAGGGGCTTTACCGCCACGCCTCGACCCATCCCGCCGGGGTGGTGATCGGCGACCGGCCCCTGGATGAGATTCTGCCGCTCTACCGCGATCCGCGCTCCGACATGCCGGTGACGCAGTTCGATTACGAGGACGCGGAGAAGGCCGGGCTGGTGAAGTTCGATTTCCTGGGCCTCAAGACCCTCACCGTCATCGCCAAGGCGGAGGAGTTGCTGGCGCGGCGCGGCATCATTGTCCACACCCAGACCATCGATTTCGACAATCCGGCGGCTTTCGAGATGCTGGCGCGGGGCGACAGCGTCGGCGTGTTCCAGCTCGAAGGTTCGGGCATGCGCGACCTGCTGCGCAAGATGAAGCCGGACCATATCAACGACCTGGTGGCGCTGGTGGCGCTCTACCGGCCGGGCCCGATGGATTCGATCCCCAAATATATCGCAGCCAAGAACGGCAAGGAGGCGCCGGAATATCTCCATCCCCTGCTGGAGCCGATCCTCAAGGAAACCTATGGGGTGATGACCTACCAGGACGATGTGATGCGCATCGCCCGCGAGCTCGCCGGCTACACGATGGGCGAGGCCGACCTGCTGCGCCGGGCGATGGGCAAGAAGATCGCTTCGGAGATGATCCCGCACCGGAAAAAATTTCTGGAAGGCGCCGGCGAGCGCGGAATATTGCCCTACATCGCCGAGCAGATTTTCGAGCAGGCGGAGAAGTTCGCCGGCTATGGCTTCAACAAGGGTCATGCCGCCGCCTATGCCCAGGTCGCCTACCAGACCGCGTTCCTCAAGGCGAATTATCCGGTCGAATTCATTGCCGCCTCGATGACCCTCGACATCGGCAACACCGACCGGCTCAACATCTTCCGCCAGGAGGCGCAGCGGCTGGGGGTCAAGGTCGCGCCCCCCGACATCAACCGTTCGGAATCGGTGTTCGCCTGCGATGCCGAAGCCAATACCGTATTCTACGCCCTGGCGGCGGTGAAAGGTGTGGGCCGCCAGGCGATGGACCATGTGATGGAGGCGCGAAACGCAGGCGGGCCGTTCAAGAGCATCTCCGATTTCGCGCGGCGGGTGGACCCCAGGCAGGTGAACAAGCGGGCCTTCGAGAATCTGGCGCGGGCGGGGGCGTTCGACAGCCTCAATCCCAACCGCCGCCAGGTGGTGGAGAATTCCGACCGCATCCTCGCCAGCGCCCAGGCGACGGCGCGGGAGCGCGAAAGCGGCCAGGTCTCGCTGTTCGGCGGCGCGGCACCGGTGGAAGAACTGCGCCTCACCTCTGTGCCCGACTGGCCGGTGCATGAGCGGCTGAGCGAGGAATTCGGCGCCATGGGCTTTTATCTCTCCGGCCATCCGCTGGACGCCTATGGCAATGCGCTCAAGCGGCTGGGCGCCACCACCTATGCCGCCCTGATCGAGGACCGCCGCCGCGCCGGCTTCAAGGCCAAGCTGGCCGGTACCATGATCAAGAAGTCCGAGCGGCGCGGGCGCAACGACCAGATGTATGCCTTTGTCTCCTTCTCCGATCCCACCGGCATGTTCGAGGTGATGCTGTTTCCGGAAGTGCTGGCGGCCAGCCGCAACCTGCTGGAATCCGGCAAGTCGCTGTTCATCATCGCCAGCGCCGACTGGGACGGCGACGAACTCAAGCTGCGCGCCGCCACCATCACCGATCTGGATGCCGCGGCGATGCAGGCGGGGGAGGGGATGGTGGTGCATCTGAAGGATGTTGCATCCCTGGGCGCGATTGCCGCCGAATTGTCCCAGCCGGGAAAAGGTCTGGTCAGCCTGGTGGTGCCGGGTGCGGCGGGCGAGGAGATCGAGATCGCGCTGGGCCGGAAAATCAGCGTCAACGCGATCCTGCGCAACCGGGTGGCAGCGCTGCCGGGGGTCATGTCGGTAGAGGCCGTTTAACTCCCTTGTCATGGCCGCCCTTGAGGCGGCCATCCATGGATGGGCGGGTCAGGCCCGGCCATGACATGTTTGGATCAAACTGCCGCCAACGCACCCTCTACCCGCGACAACCCCTCCGCGATCCGCGCCGCATCCTGGGCGAAGCAGATGCGGATGAAGGCGTCGTCCCTGGGATCGCCCATGCTGAAGGCCGAGCCCGGCGCCACGCCGACTTTCGCGCGGCGCACCATGTTCTGGGCGAAGGAAAGGCTGTCTTTCAGGCCATCCACCTTGAGGAAGCCGTAGAAGGCGCCGTCGGGCTTCATCCAGCGCACCCGGTTCTGGCGCGCGATGAAATCCGTCACCACCTCACGCCCCTTGCGGCAGCGTTCCAGCAGTTCGGCGCGAAACGCATCGCCCTCGGCCGACAGCGCCGCCATCGCGCCATACTGGAGGAAATGCGTCGCGCCGGTGTTGCCCGCCTGGGTGAGCGCCACCATCGGCACCGCCAGCGAGGCGGGATGCACCAGCCAGCCGATGCGCCAGCCCGTCATTGCCCAGGGCTTGGAGAAGCTGTTGATGACGAACACCGCGTCTTCCGGCTCCGCCAGGCTCAGCCATGACGGCGCATGCGGCGCCCCATCATAAACCAGGGTGCCATAAACCTCGTCACCGATGATGGCGATGCCGCGCGCCCGCGCGAACTCCAGGATCGCGCGCTGCTCGCCCGCCGTCAGCATCCAGCCGGTGGGATTGCCGGGCGAGGCGAGGAACAGTGCCCGGGTGTCCCCATCGCAGGCGTCGAACAATTTATCGAGATCCAGCCGCCAGCGTCCGGCGTTCCAGTCCTCCTCCAGCCGCACCAGGCGCGGGCTCATCCCGGCGATCCTTGTGGCCTGGAAGATGTTGGGCCAGACCGGCGAGACGATGACGATGTTGCCGCCCGCTTTCGCCACCACCTGCAGCGCCGTCGTCACCGCCAGCATCGCCGCCCCCGGCACGGTGATGCGGTCCAGCGAAATGTCCGCGCCGCTGGTGCGGCGGTGGAAGTCGCGGATCGCCTCGCGCAGGGGCAGGATGCCGCGCGAATGGGTGTAGAAGGTGCGCCCGTCTTCCAGCGCCCGCGCCGCCGCATCGCGGATGAATTTCGGCGTCACCAGGTCGGTCTCGCCCAGCCAGAGGGGAATGATGCCGGAATCGCCGAAGCCAAGCTGGGCGACCTTGATGATGCCGCTGGGCTCAAGGGCGGCGATTTCGGGGCGAATGGGGGTCATGGCCGGCTCTTTAACATCTTAAGGAAATATTGCCGAAACCATTTTGGCGGACAGTGCCGCCATGCCGCATTCCGCTTTCCGCCGCCACCTGCCGCTGATCGCCATCGCCGCCCTGTTCGGAGTTTATGGCTGGGCGATGCTGGCGGCCACCGCCGCCGGCCATGATGGCGCGCTGGGGCCGATGTTCAATGCCCTGGGCGCGGATTGGGTGATCTGGCAGGCGGCGGCGCGGGCTTTTTTCAGCCATGACCTGGCGCATATCTATGACCAGATGTGGATCACCGGCGCGGTCAATTTCGAATATGCCCATTGGCTGTCGCAGAAGCTGCCCCATCCTTTGTTTCCCTATCCGCCGGTGACCTTGCTGCTGGTGCTGCCCTTTGCCGGGCTGGCGATGCCCTGGTCGATGTTGGGTTTCGAGCTTCTCAGTTTCGCTGGCCTGGCGCTGGCGCTGCGGAAGCTGGCTCCCGAACGCGCGACGTTTCTGTTCTTCCTCGCCGCCGCGATCCTGGCGCCCGCCGCCACGAACAATCTGCTGGCGGGCCAGAACGGATTTCTCACCGCGGCACTTATTATCGGCGGCGTCGCGCTGCTGGAGACCAACCCGCTGCCGGCTGGCGCCCTGTTCGGAGTGATGATCGTCAAGCCGCAATTCCTGCCCCTGCTGGCGGTGGCGCTGATCGCCGCGCGGCAGGGCAGGGCGTTGGCGGCGATGGCCGCCACGTCGCTGCTGCTGGTCCTGGCGAGTGTGCTGACGTTCGGCGCCGATCTGTGGTGGCAGTGGATCGGCACCTTCCTGCATCCGCAAACCGGCGCCGGCATCAACGGCAACGACTGGGGCCACATATGGGACGACAGCGTCTCGACCTGCGCCGCCCTGCTGGGCGCCCCGCCCTGGCTGGCGATGACCGCCCAGGCGGGCGCGGCGCTGGCGGCGCTGGCGGCGGTGTGGAAGGCGTTCCGCGACGGCCTTCCGGCGCCGGTGCGGGCCGGCATCCTGGGCTGTGCCGTGCCGCTCGCCTCGCCGCATCTGTCGCCCTATGACATGGTCGTGCTGGCCCTGGCGGCGGCGGTCTGTGTGACACAGCTTGCCGCCGACGTCCGGCCCCTGGCCCTGGTCCTGCCCCTGGCGGCCTGGCTGGCCCCGCTTTACAACCCGCCCCGCGCCAATCCCCTGGGCTTCGCCACCCCGCTGGTGCTGCTGGGCCTGATTGGCTGGTTTTTTGCCGGTTTCCGGGCCAAAAAGGCCCAGGCCGCGGCTTGCGAAGCCGTCTCCAAGCCCGTATAAGCCCCGCCATCTCGCGCGCATGGATGGGTTTCGGTGGGTGTTCCATCGTCCCCGTCCGGTGTCCCTACGGAGCGTCGGCGAAAGCCGGAGCGACCAATTAAAGGATAATCCATGCGTCTGGCCAACCGGTAAAGGAGACTGAATCAATGGCTTTGCCAGAATTTTCCATGCGCCAGCTTCTGGAGTCCGGCGCCCATTTCGGCCACCGCCAGCAGCGCTGGAATCCGAAGATGGCGCCCTTCATCTATGGCCAGCGCAACGACATCCACATCCTCGACCTCACCCAGACCGTGCCGCTGCTGCATGCGGCGCTGGTGGCGCTGCGCGAAGTCGCGGCGGGCGGCGGGCGCATCCTGTTCGTCGGCACCAAGCGCCAGGCGTCCGAGCCGGTGGCGGCCGCGGCCAAGCGCTGCGCCCAGTATTTCGTCAACCATCGCTGGCTGGGCGGCACCCTCACCAACTGGCAGACCATCAGCCATTCGATCAAGCGCCTGCGCACCATCGAGGAGACCCTCACCGGGGCGCAGCAGTCCGGCCTCACCAAGAAGGAATTGCTGGGCCTGCTGCGCGAGCAGGACAAGCTGGAGCGCTCGCTGGGCGGCATCAAGGAGATGGGCGGCCTGCCCAACATGCTGTTCGTGATCGACACCAACAAGGAACAGATCGCCGTCGCCGAGGCCCGCAAGCTGGGCATCCCGGTGACCGCCATCCTGGACTCCAACTCCGATCCCGACGGCATCGCCTATCCGATCCCCGGCAATGACGATGCCGCCCGCGCCATCGCGCTTTATTGCGACCTGGCGGCGCGCGCGGTGATCGACGGCCTGGGCCAGGGCCAGGTCGAGGCCGGCGTGGATGTCGGCGCGGCGGCGGAGATCGAGGATACCGCCTCGCATGTCGAAGCCGAACCCGCCGCCGCGACCGCTTAGTTCTGGAAGTCTTGCGGGCAGGCCTGGCGCCGGCCCCGAATGGAGAAGACGATGGCGAACATACCCCCGACCATGGTGAAGGACCTGCGCGACAAGACCGGCGCCGGCATGATGGACTGCAAGGCGGCGCTGACGGAAACCCAGGGCGACATGGAAGCCGCCATCGACTGGCTGCGCAAGAAAGGCATCTCCAAGGCCGCCAAGAAGGCCGGCCGGGCCGCCGCCGAAGGGCTGGTTGGCGTGGCGGTGGGCGGCAATTCGGGGGCGCTGGTCGAAGTCAATGCCGAGACCGATTTCGTCGCCCGCAACGATGAGTTCAAGGGCTTCGTCAAGGCGGCCGCCGGCATCGCGCTGCGCGAAGGCGGCGACCTGGAGAAGCTGCTGGCCGCCAGCCATGGCGGCAGCAATGTGCAGCAGACCCTGACCGAACTGGTCGCCAAGATCGGCGAGAATATGAGCGTGCGGCGCACGGTGGCGATCAGCGTCGATCCCGGCGTGGTGGCGGCCTATGTCCACAATGCCGCCTCGCCCGAGCTGGGCAAGATCGGGGTGCTGGTGGCGCTGAAATCCACCGCCCCCGCCGACCAGCTGCTTTCGCTCGCCAAGCAGATCGCCATGCATGTCGCCGCCGCCGCGCCGCTGGCGCTGACCGCCGCGCACCTCTCCAAGGAGGTGGTCGAGCGCGAGCGCAATGTGCAGGCCGAGATCGCCCGCCAGTCCGGCCGCCCCGAGAATGTCATCGAAAAGATGATGGAAGGGCGGATGCGCAAATTCTACGAGGAGACGGTGCTGATGCAGCAGACCTTCGTGATCGACGGCGAAACCCCCATCGCCAAAGTGCTCGAGAAGGCGTCCAGGGAATTGGGCACGTCGGTCGCCATCGAAGGCTTTGTCCGCTTCCAGGTGGGCGAGGGCATCGAGAAGATGGAAAGCGACTTCGCCGACGAGGTTGCCCAGATGGCGGGCGCAAAAGCCTGACGAAAGCGAGCGTGTTCAACAGGCCTTCGGCCTGATCCCTCCCCGGAATTTGCCGTGCAAATTTCGACCCTCCCTCAAGCGGAGGGTGAAAGCGAAAACGAGGTCCAATGCCGTCGCCGCCGAAATACCGCCGGATACTTTTGAAGATCTCCGGCGAGGCGTTGATGGGCGATGGCGCCTTCGGCATCGACATCGGTACCGTGGACCGCATCGCCCGGGACGTGAAGGACGCCTCCGACCTCGGCATCCAGATCTGCATGGTGGTGGGCGGCGGCAATATCTTCCGCGGCCTGGCGGGGGCGGCCAAGGGCATCGACCGGGCCACCGCCGACTATATGGGCATGCTGGCGACGGTGATGAACGCGTTGGCCCTGCAGGCCGCGCTGGAGCGCACCGGGATGCCCTGCCGCGTCCAGTCGGCCATCCCGATGAGCACGGTGTGCGAGCCCTATATCCGCCGCCGGGCCATCCGGCACATGGAAAAGGGCAGGGTCGTCATCTTCGCCGCCGGCACCGGCAACCCGTTTTTCACCACCGATACCGCCGCCGCCTTGAGGGCTGCGGAAATGGTCTGCGATGCCATGCTGAAGGCCACCAACGTGGACGGTGTTTACAGCGCCGATCCGAAGAAGTTCCCCGATGCCATCCGCTACGATTCTCTCAGTTATCACGAGGTCTTATCCCGAGATCTGAAGGTGATGGATGCGTCGGCGATCTCGGTTTCCCGGGAAAACGGCATCCCTATCCTGGTGTTTTCGCTGCAGGATCCGGGGGCTCTGGCCCGGGTGCTAAAAGGGGCCGGTCGTGCAACCATTATTGAAGAAAAATAAGGGGATGCACCGCTCCGGGGTTAGGCTATCCTCGGGCGTGGAGCGTGGACGCCATGGCTGAGCAGTACAACAAGGACGAAATGAACCGCCGGATGAACGGGGCGGTCGCCACCCTCAAAAACGAACTGGCCGGACTTCGCACCGGGCGGGCCAGTCCTGCCCTGCTCGACCCGGTGAAGGTCGAGGCCTATGGCAATTCCGTGCCCATCAACCAGGTCGGCACCATCTCCACGCCGGAGTCCCGCATGCTGACGGTGCAGGTGTGGGACAAGGGCCTGGCCAAGGCGGTGGACAAGGCGATCCGCGATTCCGGGCTCGGCCTCAACCCCCAGATGGACGGCCAGCTGCTGCGCATCCCGCTGCCCGAGCTCAACCAGGAGCGGCGCAAGGAACTCTCCAAGCTCGGCGCCAAATATGCCGAGGCGGCCCGGGTTGCGGTGCGCAATATTCGCCGCGACGGCATGGAATTGCTTAAGAGGCTCGAAAAAGACCACAAGATCAGCCAGGACGACCAGCACACCAAGGGCGAGGAACTGCAGAAGCTCACCGACCAGCACATCAAGGACATCGACAACGCGCTCCATGCCAAGGAGCAGGAAATCATGCAGGTCTAGAGCTTGACCGAAACCCCCAAAGCCTCCGACCTGCCCCGCCACGTCGCCATCATCATGGACGGCAATGGCCGCTGGGCGCGCAAGCGGCTGCTGCCGCGCGAGGCCGGCCATGTCGCCGGCGTCTCGGCGGTGCGCGAGACGGTGCGGGCGGCCTCGGATATCGGGCTGGAGAACCTGACCCTGTTCGCCTTCTCCAGCGAGAACTGGAAGCGGCCCAAGACCGAGGTGGGCGCCCTGATGGGGCTGTTCCGGGCCTATTTCAAGAGCGACATGGACGAGCTGGTGGCGCGGGGCGTGCGGGTGCGCATCATCGGCCATCGCGGCCGGGTGGCCAGCGACATCGGCGGCATGATCGAGGACGCCGAGCGCCGCACCCTCAACAACAAGGGCCTCAACCTCACTTTCGCCTTCGACTATGGCGGCCAGGAAGAGATCGTCGCCGCCGCCCGCGAGCTGGCGCGCGCCGCCCGCGACGGCAGGCTGGATCCCGAAACCATCACCCCCGAACTGTTCGCCGCCCGCCTGTTCACCAGCGCGCTGCCCGAGCCGGACCTCGTCATCCGCACCAGCGGCGAGCACCGGCTGTCCAATTTCCTGTTGTGGCAGTCGGCCTATGCCGAACTGCTGTTCCTCGACATCCTGTGGCCGGATTTCGGCCGCGGCCCCCTGCTGGAAGCGCTGGAATGTTTCGCCCAGCGCGAGCGCCGCTTCGGGGCGCTCAATTCGGAAGCCGTGGCGTGAACGAGAACCTGGCATCCCATCAGCAGGTCCGGGGCGAGCGTGCGCCAAGCGACTATGCACCCGGCTTTCGCGCCATTTCCTGGAACATCGACTGGATCCTGCGCCCGCTGTTCGGCCTGGGCATGGCGATCGCCGCCATCGTGGCGGTGTGGGCGCTGCCGCCCAAGGCGTTTGCCGCCGTGCTGCTGCTGCTGCTGATCCCGGCGGCGCGCGAATGGCATCGCATGGTGGCGGAGAACAAGCTCGAGCCGATGAAGCTGCACATCCTGACGGCGACGACGGTGGCCGCCGCCGCCGCCGCGATCGCCTTCATGCTGTCGGGCCTGGGGCTCTTTGCCCCGGTGGCGCTTTGCGTCGGCGTGATGTTGGCGGTGCTGGTGGGCCTTGAGGGCAATCCCGCCTGGCAGGCCGGCGGCGTGGTCTATCTGGGCCTTCCGGCGCTCTGCCTGGTCGCCCTGCGCTCCTTCCCCGATCCGGCCCAGGGTGCGCGCATCGTGGTGGGCATGCTGTTTATCGTCTGGGCCAGCGATACCGGGGCGCTGGTGTTTGGCGGGCTGATCGGCGGGCCGCGGCTGGCGCCCAGATTGTCGCCCGGCAAGACCTGGGCCGGCACTGTCGGCGGCAGCATCACGGCGGCGGCGATCTATGCCTGCTATGTCGCGCTGCTGGGCGGGCCGATGGGGGAGGCGGCGTTGTTCGCCTTTGCCTTCAGCCTTGTCGCGCACGGCGGCGACCTGCTGGAATCCTTCGTCAAGCGCCGTTTCGGCCTCAAGGATTCCGGCGCCGCCATTCCCGGCCATGGCGGCATTCTGGACCGTATCGATTCCACCCTCGCCGCCAGTGTGGTGCTGGCGCTGCTGGTGTTCGTGTTCCATCTCAATCCCCTGTTCTGGGGGCATGCATGAGGCCCATCGCCGCCATCCGCGTGTTCGAGGAACTGCCCGCGCTGGAGGCGGTGGTGGGGCGCAAGGTGACGGTGCTGGGCTCGACCGGCTCGATCGGCGTCAACACCTGCGATGTGATCGCCCACGCCCGCAAGGTGTATGGCGAGGCGGCGTTTCCCATCGCCGCTCTCACCGCCCAGGGCAATGTCGAGTTGCTGATCGCCCAGGCCAGGGCGCTCAAGCCGAAACTGGCGGTGATCGGCGATGAAAAGCTGGCGGGCGCGCTGAAGGCCGGGCTGGCCGGCACCGGCATCGAAACCGCGGCGGGCCGCGCGGCGGTGATCGATGCGGCGTCGCGCGACAGCGATTTCGTGATGGTGGCGATCATGGGCGCCGCCGCCATCGAGCCGGCGCTGGCCGCCATCGGCCGCGGCGTCATCGTGGCGCTGGCCAACAAGGAATGCGTGGTGGCGGCGGGTGCGGTGTTCCGCGACGCGCTGGAAAAATCCGGCGCCGCCGTGATCCCGGTGGATTCCGAGCACAATGCCATCTTCCAGGTGCTGGGCTCGGGCGACGCCTCGGAAGTCGATGTCGTCACCATCACCGCCTCGGGCGGGCCGTTCCGCGAATGGCCGCTGGAGCGCATGGCCACCGCGACGGTGGAGGAGGCGGTCGCCCATCCCAACTGGGCGATGGGGCGCAAGATTTCGCTCGACAGCGCCACCCTGATGAACAAGGGGCTGGAGCTGATCGAGGCGCATTTCCTGTTCGCCCTGCCGCCCGACAAGCTGACGGTCCTGGTCCATCCCCAGTCGATCGTGCATTGCCTGGTCTCTTACGAGGACGGCACCACCATGGCGCATCTGTCGGCGCCGGACATGCGCACCCCCATCGCCCATGCCCTGGCCTGGCCGCGGCGCATCGCTTCGCCGTCGCGCCGGCTCGACCTGGCCAAGCTGGGCAATCTGTCGTTCCACAGCCCGGCGCATGACCGTTTTCCCTCGCTGAATCTCGCCATTCATTCGATGCGCTCGGGCGGCCTGGCGCCGACCGTGCTCAATGCCGCCAATGAGATCGCGGTGCAGGCCTTTCTCGACCGCCGCATCGGCTTTCTCGACATCTCGCGGGTGGTGGGCGAGACGCTGGACCGCGATGTCGTCAGCAACGGCATGGCGGGCGACCTGGAGACGGTGCTGGGCACCGATGCCAGGGCGCGGGTGCTGGCGGAAGAAATCTGCCAAAGAGTCGGGGCGTAACCAAGAGATGAGTGTATAGGACCGTCATGCTGGATGCGTTGCGCGATTTCGCCGGCTGGACCCCGCTGGGCCTGCCCGCCCTGCTGTTCGTCATCACCCTGGTGGTGTTCTTCCACGAGCTGGGACATTTCCTGGTCGCCCGCGCCTTCGGGGTGAAGGTGGACGTGTTCTCCATCGGCTTCGGCCGGGAGATCGTCGGCTTCACCGACAAGCGCGGCACCCGCTGGAAGGTGAGCTGGCTGCCGATCGGCGGCTATGTGAAATTCGCCGGCGACGCCAACGCCGCCTCGGCGCCCGACGCCAAGGCGGTGGCGCAGATGGCCCCGGCGGACCGGGCCGTGACCCTTGCCGGCCAGCCGGTTCTGCAGCGCGCCCTGGTCGCGGCGGCGGGGCCTTTCGCCAATTTCCTGCTTGCCATCGTGCTGCTGACCGGTCTGTTCCTTTATGCCGGCCATGTGACAGTGCCGCCGGTGATCGGCACCGTCGCCAAGGACAGTCCCGCGGCGGGCGCGGGCATCCGGCCGGGCGACCGCATCACCGCCATCGACGGCAGCCCGATCACCGATTATCTCCAGCTTCCCCAGATCATCTCCATGAGCGGCGGGGAAGACCTTGCCATCACCCTCAACCGCCAGGGCAGGGCACTGACCGTGCATGCCGTGCCGCACCTGGTCCGCCAGCGCGACCAGTTCGGCGACATGAGTTCCACCTTCGTCATCGGCGTCACCCAGATGACCAGCGAGAAGCCGGTGGTGGAATATTACGGTCCGGTGGGCGCTTTCGGGGCGGCCTGTGCCAAAACCTGGGAGATCATCGCCACCACCCTGACGGGCATCGGCAAGATGGTGATTGGCCACGCCAGCGCCGATCAGATCCGCGGCACCATCGGAATGGGCCAGGTAGCCAAGAAAGTGGCTGAAATCGGCTTTGTTCCGCTGCTCAGTCTGGTGGCTATACTTTCTGTAAGCATCGGACTGATCAATCTTTTTCCCATTCCTCTCCTCGACGGGGGGCATCTTCTGTACTATGGATGCGAGGCTGTTCTGGGGCGGCCGCTCGGCGAGCGGGCCCAGGAGCTTGGATTCCGCTTCGGAGTGGTTTTGGTCGTGGGACTGGTTCTGGTGTCCGCTGTCCATGATCTGGCCCGGCTGAATCTTTTCTGAAACACCGGCCGTCCGCCCTCCAGGGTTTCGAGGGGCGGCGCCAAACGATGAGCTGGCCAGGAACTGGAATGCGGACGAACGGCCTCAAAAGCAGGTTGCTGCGCGCGACCTCCGCCGTCCTCGCCTTGGGCTTGGCCGCGACCCCGGCTGACGCCCAGCTGCGCGCCGGCGCGGCCGACCGCGCCAAGGAATTGAACGCCGAACAGGCCAATCCCAATCTGCTCAATCCCAACAATGCCGCCGCCGCGGCCGCCGCCAATCCCGCCGCCACGCCGGGGACGCCGCCGGCGCCGCCGCCGCGGGTGATCCAGCACATCGTGGTGGCCGGCAACCAGCGGGTCGAGCCGGGCACCGTGCTCACCTACATCACCGTGCGCGAAGGCGACAATTTCGATCCCGCCAGCACCGACGCGGCGGTGAAGGCGCTCTACGGCACCGGCCTGTTCGCGGACGTCACCACCAGATTCGCCGACGGCACCCTCACCATCCGGGTCACCGAGAATCCCATCGTCAACCAGGTGGTGTTCGAGGGCAACAGCAAGGTCAGCGACAAGGACCTTACCAAGGAAGTCCAGATCAAGCCGCGCGCCGTCTTCACCCGCGCCAAGGTGCAGGCCGATGTCCAGCGCATCATCGAGCTCTACCGCCGCAACGGCAAATTCGCCGCCCGGGTCGATCCCCAGATCATCCAGCGGCCGCAGAACCGCGTCGACCTGATCTTCTCGATCACCGACGGTCCGACCACCGGCGTTTCCCGCATCAATTTCGTCGGCAACAAGATCTACGATTCCGACACGTTGCGCGGCCAGATCGCCACCGAGGAAAGCCGCTGGTGGAAATTCCTCGCCAGCAACGACAATTACGATCCCGACCGGCTCAGCTTCGACCGCGAACAGCTGCGCCGCTACTACTCCAATCACGGCTATGCCGATTTCCGCGTCGTCAGCGCGGTGGCGGAGCTGACCCCGGACCGCAAGAGCTTCTACATCACCTTCACGGTGGACGAGGGCGCCAAATACAAGTTCGGCAAGACCACCATCGATTCCAAGATCCGCGAACTGCCGCCGGGCCAGCTGCTGCCGCTGGTCACCATCAAGGCCGGCGAGGTCTATGCCCAGGAGAAGGTGCAGAAGGCGATCGACGCCCTCACCAACGCGGCGGGCACCAAGGGCTATGCCTTCGCCGAGGTGCATCCGCGCATCCAGCGCGACCGCAACGCCCACACCATCAATATGAGCTTCGAGATCGTCCAGGGGCCGCGCGTCTATATCGAGAAGATCGACATCGCCGGCAACACCCGCACCCTGGACAAGGTGATCCGCCGCGAATTCCGCCTGGTGGAGGGCGACGCCTTCAACCGGGTGCTGATCGACCGCTCGCGCACCCGCATCAGGGGCCTGGGCTTCTTCAAGGATGTCGATATCAAGAACAATCCGGGCAGCCAGCCCGACCGCACCAACATCACCGTCAACGTCACCGAACAGTCCACCGGCTCGCTGTCGCTGGGCCTGGGCTATTCCTCGACCAGCCAGCTGGTCGGCGAGTTCAGCTATACCGAGATCAACATGTTCGGGCGGGGCCAGAATCTGCGCGCCAGCGTGCAGATCTCGCAGATCCAGAAGCAGATCCAGCTCAGCTTCACCGAGCCTTATTTCCTCGACCGGCCGCTGTCGGCGGGCTTCGACATCTACAAGGTGCAGACCGACTACGAGCAGGCGACCTATGAGAGCGACGTCACCGCCGCGGTGCTGCGCATCGGCTTCCCGATCTCGGAGTTCAGCAGCGTCGGGGTGAACTATATGTACAAGATCGAGAATGTGCGCCCCTTCTCCAACGCGCCGGCGGAAGTGGTCAATGCCGCCGGCAAGACCAAGGGCTCGATCGTCTCCTTCAGCTATGGCTATAACGACCTGGACGATTCGCGAAAGCCCACCGATGGCGTGTCGTTTTCGCTGTCGCAGAGCTTCGCCGGCTTCGGCGGCTCGCTCAAATATATCGAGACCGGGCTGGGCCTGGCCACCTATGCGCCGCTGTTCGACGGCTCGATGGTCGGCTCCTTCTCGTTCAAGGCCCGCATGATCAGCGGCTATGACGGCGCCAAGGTGCCGTTCGAGGAGCGCTTCTTCGACGGCGGCGACACCTTCCGCGGCTTCGCCCTGGCCGGCATCGGGCCGCGCGAGACCACCGCCCCGACCAACACCGGCGCCCTTGGCGGCACGGTGGACGCCATCGGCACCTTCGCCGTGCGCATGCCCGGCCTGCTGCCGGAAAGCTACGGCATCAATGCCGGCCTGTTCACCGATTTCGGCACCCTGGGCCATCTCGACGACCTGACGCCGGCGCAGCGCGTCTGCACCGGCCCGCTGCAATCGGGCGTCGGGTCCTGCATCAGGGACAATCTGGCCTTCCGCGCCTCCGCCGGCATCAGCGTGCAGTGGAAGTCGCCTTTCGGACCGGTTCAAATCGACCTTGGCCTGCCTTATGTGAAGACCAAATATGACAGGCCCCAAATTCTTCACTTCACTGGCGGAACAGGATTCTGATGATGATGAAAAAAACCTTCGCACTCGCTTTGCTATGCGCCCCGCTGCTGGCCTCCGCCGCACCTGCGGCGCCGCCGCCCCCGCCGCCGCCGCCCAAGATCGTGGTGTTCGACGAGCGGGCGCTGATGCAGTTCTCCAAGGCCGGCCAGGACATCCAGCGCCAGGTCCGCGCCTTCGCCCAGCAGCTCGCTGGCGAGAAGGCCGCCACCGAGAAGTCGCTGCAGGCCGAGGAACAGCAGTTGCAGCAGCAGGTCGCCATCCTGGCGCCGGACGTGCGCGCCAAGAAGGTCCAGGCCTTCCAGGCCAAGGCCCAGGGCGCCCAGACCGGCCTTCAGCGCAAGGCGCAGATGATCGACGCCGGCGTCCAGCAGGCGCAAGGGGTGATGTCCCAGGCGCTGGGCCCCATCCTGCAGCAGGTGATGCACGAACGCGGCGCCAATCTGGTGGTGCTCAAGCAGGCCATCCTCATCGCCGACAGCAACACCTTCGACATCACCGGCGATGTGATCACCCGCCTCAACGGCAAGCTGGCAACGGTCAAGGTCACCCCGGTCAATCCTCCGGCCCAGCCGAAACAGTGAATGGCCGATCCCCGCTTCTATGAGAATCGCGGACCCCACTCCCTGGCCGCGATCTGCCAGGCGGCGGGCGCAGTGCTGCCGGCCGGCGCCGATCCCGCAAGCCGGGTGTTCGATCTGGCCAGCCTGACCGGCGCGGGACCCGGCCAGTTGGCGTTTTTCGCCGGCGGCAATGCGCTGAAGGACAATTTCCTGCAAAGCCGCGCCGGCTTCTGCCTGGTGCCTACCAAGGCCGTGCTGCCCGCGCCTGACGGCATGACCCTGCTTGCTGTCCCCTCGGTTCCCCATGCCTGGGCCCTTGTCGCCGCGCTGTTCTATCCCGAGGCCGGGCTGGGCGTCTGGGCCCAGGCCAGGCCGGTTTCGCCGGACGCCCGGCTTGGCAAGGACGTCATCCTGGGAGCGGGGGCGGTGATCGGACCCGGGGCGGAGATCGGGGACGGCAGCCGGATCGGCGCCAATGCCGTCATTGCGCCAGGCGTCGCCATCGGCCGGGGCTGCGAGATCGGGGCCAATGTGACGATCAGCCATGCCTATGTCGGCGATAACGTCGTCATCCTGCCGGGAGCGCAGATCGGCCAGCCCGGCTTCGGCTTCGCCTCGTCGGGCGCCGGCCATGCCAAGATTCCCCAGCTTGGGCGGGTCATCGTCCAGGACCGGGCGGAGATCGGCGCCGCCACCGCCATCGACCGCGGCGCGCTGGGGGACACGGTGATCGGCGAGGGGGCCAAGATCGATAATCTGGTCCAGATCGGCCACAATGTGCAGATCGGGCGGCATTGCATCCTGGTTTCCCAGGTCGGCATCGCCGGCAGCTCGACGATCGAGGATTTCGCGGTGCTGGGCGGCCAGGTGGGCGTCGCCGACCACGTCCATATCGGCGCCGGCGCCCGGCTGGCGGCCCGCACCGGGGTTGTCACCGGCCAGAAACTGGCCGGCGGGCAGGATTATGGCGGGACGCCGGCAAAACCTATAAGACAATGGGCGCGGGAGATTCATGCGCTGAACCGCCTGACCGCCCGCCGCAACAAGAGCCAGGACGAAAATGGCTGAGACCACATTGGCTGAGCAATCATGTGAGCGGTCATGACGGACGGGGTGGTGCTCGATATCGAGCAGATCAAGAAATTGCTTCCCCATCGCCCCCCGTTCCTGTTTGTCGAGCGGCTGGCCGAGATCGTGAAAATGGAAAGCGCCACCGGCTACAAGGCGGTCAGCGCCAACGAGCCGCATTTCCTGGGCCATTTTCCGGAATATGCGGTGATGCCCGGGGTCTTGCTCATCGAGGCGATGGCCCAGACCGCCGGCGCCCTGGTGGTCTATTCCCTGGGTTTCGCGCGCGAAAGCCGCATCGTCTATTTCATGACCATTGAGAAGGCGCGGTTCAGAAAGCCGGTGCGCCCCGGCGACTTGCTGCGCATGGCGGTGAAGGCGCTGCGGCGGCGCGGCCCGGTGTGGCGGTTCGAGGGCCATGCCTATGTCGGCGAGGACCTTTGCGCCGAGGCCGAATTCAGCGCGATGATCCACGACGGCTCGGACAATAATGGCAATTCATCCGACAGCCCTGGTTGAGGCGGGTGCGGTCCTCGGAGCCGGGGTCGAGATCGGTCCGTTCTGCCATGTCGGCGCGAGGGTGCGGCTGGGCGAAGGTGTGCGCCTGGCCTCGCATGTCGCGATCGGCGGCGTCACCAGCATCGGCGCGCGCACCGTGGTCTATCCCGGCGCGGTGCTGGGCGGCGACGGCCAGATCCGGGGCAATGATTTCACCGAGGGGCGGCTGGAAATCGGCGAGGACTGCGTGCTGCGCGAGACGGTGACAATGAATGCCGGCAGCCGCAAGGGCGGCGGCCTCACCAGGGTCGGGGCCAAGGGCTATTTCATGATCGGCAGCCATGTCGGCCATGACTGCCGGGTGGGCGACGGGGTGACCTTCGCCAATTCGGTGGCGCTGGGCGGGCATGTGGAGATCGGCGACGGCGTGATCTTCGGCGGCCTGTCGGCGGTTCAGCAATTCTGCCGGGTCGGCAAGGGCGCCATGGTGGGCGGCATCACCGGGGTCAACCGCGACGTGATCCCTTATGCGATGGCGTTCGGCGATCATGCCGAACTGGCCGGGCTCAATCTGATCGGCCTCAAGCGCCGGGGCCTGTCGCGCGACACCATCAACGCGATGCGCGGCACCTTCCGGCATGTGTTCTATGGCAAGGCGGGTTCGGTGGAGGCCCGCGCGCGCGAGGCGCGGGACCGCTGGCCGGAAGTCAAAGAAGTGGGCGAGATCGTCGATTTCATCCTGGCCGATGCCAAGCAGCCGCTTTGCCTGGCGCGGCGGCGCGGACCCGAAAGCGAATGAACAAGCTTGGCATTATCGCGGGCGGCGGCGACCTGCCCCGCGCCGTGGCGTTGAGCGCGCGCCAGGCCGGGCGCGAAGTGTTTGTCGTGGCGCTGCGCGGCTCGCTGACCGAAGACTGGGTGGCGGATTTCCCCCATCAATCGCTGTCGATCGGTGAGCCCGGCCGCGCCTTGAAAGCGCTGAAGGACGCGGGCGCCGCCGATGTTTTGCTGGCGGGCAAGGTGGACAGGCCGAAATTCAACGAGATCAAGCTGGATGCCAAGGGCGTGATGGTGCTGCCGCGGGTGATTGCGGCGGCACGCAGGGGCGACGACGCGCTGCTGCGTTGCATGATCGAGATGTTCGAGCAGGAGGGCTTCCGCACCGTCGGCGTGGCGGAAGCGGCGCCCGGCCTGATCTGCGGCCAAGGTCCGCTGGGGCGGTTTTCGCCCGGCGCCGAACACCAGGCCGACATCGCCCGCGCCTTCGCGATCGTGCGCGCATTGGGCGCCCTGGATGTGGGCCAGGCGGCGGCGGTGTGCGAAGGACTGGCGCTTGCCGTCGAAGCGGCCGAGGGCACCGACGCGATGATCGCCCGCATCGCCACATTGAAGGACAATCTGCGCGGCACGCCGGAGAAGAAACGCGGCGTGCTGGTGAAAGCATTGAAGCCGACCCAGGACGCCAAGACCGACATGCCGGTGATCGGGGTTTCCACCGTGCGCAACGCGGCGGCGGCGGGCTTGGCGGGCATCGCGCTGGAAGCGGGCAAGTCGCTGATCGTGGACAAGGCCGCGGTCGCGGCGGAGGCCGACAGGGTGGGCCTGTTCGTTTTCGGAGCCACACTGTGACCACCCTCATGCTGGTGTGCGGCGAGCCCTCCGGCGACCTGCTGGGGGCGCAGCTGATGGCCGGGCTCAAGAGGCTCGATCCCACGGTGCGGATCGTGGGTGTTGGTGGCGCGGCGATGGCGCGCGAAGGCCTGCAAAGCCTGTTCGCGCTGGATGCCACGGCGGTGATGGGGCTGCGCGAAGTGGTGCCGGCCATTCCCGCCATCCTGGCCCGTGTCAAACAGGCCACCGATTTCGCGCTGGAAACGCGGCCCGATGCGGTGGTGCTGATCGACAGTCCCGATTTCACCCATCGCATCGCGCGGGCGATCAAGAAGCGCGATCCCTCGATCCGCACCGTCAATTATGTCGCGCCCCAGGTCTGGGCCAGCCGCGCTTATCGCGCCCGGGCGATGGCGCGCTATTTCGACCTTGTCCTCGCGCTGTTTCCGTTCGAGGTGCCGTTCTTCGAGCGGTATCATTTGAAGGCAGCGTTCGTCGGCCATCCGGTGATCGAGCGGAAGGCGCGCATGATTGGCGGCGAGGCTTTGCGCGCGCGGTTGGGCATATCGGCAGACGCGCCGCTGCTGGTGCTGCTGCCCGGCAGCCGCAAAAGCGAGATCCGCTTCATCTTTCCCCTGTTTCGCGCCGCGGTGGAATTGCTGGCGGCGCGCATTCCAGGTCTGGTGACGGTGTTGCCGACCATGCCCCATGTCGCGGCGCGGGTGCGCGAGGCGGCATCCGGTTGGCCGACCCCGCTGCACATCCTGGAGAGCGAGGACGACAAATATGCCGCCTTCGATGCCGCCGATGTCGCGCTGGCGGCGTCCGGAACGGTGACGGCCGAACTGGCGCTGTCGCGCACCCCCATGGTGGTGGCCTATCGGGTGGGAGGCCTGACCTGGGCGCTGGTGAAGCGGCTGATCAAGACCCCCTATATCACCCTGATCAATGTCCTGTTGGAGCGCGAGGCGGTGCCGGAATTCCTCCAGGCCCGCGCCGTTCCTGCCGCCCTGGCCGATGCGGCGGAGACGCTGTTCACCGACAAGGCGGCGGCCGCGGCCCAGGTCGCGGCGATGGACGACTTCGCCCGGCGGCTGGGGGAAGGCGGCGAAGCCCCCAGCCTGCGCGCCGCGCGGGTGCTGCTGGATTTCGTCCGCGCTCCGGCGTCCTAGCGCTTGGCCATCGGGACGTAGCTGCGCTCGGTTGGCCCGGTATAGATCTGCCGCGGCCGCCCGATCTTCTGGTGCGGGTCCTCCAGCATCTCCTTCCATTGCGCAATCCAGCCCACGGTGCGGGCCAGGGCGAACAGGGCGGTGAACATGGAGGTGGGGAAGCCCAGCGCCTTCAGGGTGATGCCGGAATAGAAGTCGATGTTGGGATAGAGCTTCTTCTCGATGAAATACTCATCCTGCAGCGCGATGCGCTCCAGCTCGATCGCCACCTTCAGCAGCGGATCGTTGTGCAGGCCCAGCTCGTCCAGCACGGCATGGGCCTGGATCTGCATCGCCTTGGCGCGGGGATCGTAATTCTTGTAGACGCGGTGGCCGAAACCCATCAGGCGGATGCCCTGGGTCTTGTCCTTCACCTTTTTCACATATTCGGGAACCTTGTCGACGGTGCCGATCTCCATCAGCATCTTGAGCGCCGCCTCGTTGGCGCCGCCATGCGCCGGGCCCCACAGGCAGGCGATGCCCGCCGCGATGCAGGCGAAGGGATTGGCGCCCGACGACCCGGCCAGCCGCACCGTCGAGGTCGAGGCGTTCTGCTCATGGTCGGCATGCAGGATGAAGATGGTGTCCAGCGCCTTGGCGAGCACGGGATTGCTCTCATACTCCGCCGCCGGGACCGAGAAGCACATGCGCAGGAAATTCTCGGTATAGCCCAGCTTGTTGAGCGGATACACGAAGGGCTGGCCGACATGGTACTTGAACGCCATCGCCGCGATGGTGGGCAGCTTGGCGACCAGCCGGTGGCTCGCCACTTCGCGCTGCACCGGATCGTTGATGTCGGTACTGTCGTGATAGAACGCCGACAGCGCCCCGACCACGCCGCACATAATCGCCATCGGATGGGCGTCGCGCCGGAAGCCGGAGAAGAAGCTCGCCAGCTGTTCATGCACCATGGTGTGGTGGGTGATGGAATGGGTGAACCAGTCCATCTTGGCCGCATTCGGCAGTTCGCCGTACAGCAGCAGGTAGCAGGTTTCCAGGAAGGTGGAATGTTCGGCGAGGTCGCCGATGGCATAGCCGCGATACTGCAGGATGCCCTTGTCGCCGTCGATGAAGGTGATGTTGCTTTCGGTCGAGGCGGTGGAGGTGAAACCCGGATCGTAGGTGAAGATGTCCGCCTGGTCGTAGAGCTTGCGGATATCGACGACATTGGGGCCCTGGGTGCCCTCGAAAATCGGGAGTTCGAAATTCTTGTTCTGATAGGTGAGCGATGCGGAGCCCGCGGGCTTGATCTTGCTCTCTCTCATCGAAAAACTCCTAGGAATGCTGGGTTCTTAATTCTTCTTGCGGTGCAGCATTATAGGAGAGGATTGCTTAACGCGCCACTAGGGGGCGGCCTCCAGCCCGGGATTTTCCGCGTAAGCCCTTAGTCGGACTAAGGATTCTTCCTTACCCAGCAATGCCAGCATTTCGAACAGAGGGGGCGAGGCGGCGCGCCCGGTGAGTGCGGCGCGCAATGGCTGGGCGACCTGGCCCAATTTGAGGTTTCCGGCCGCCGCGAAATCGCGGGCCGCCGCTTCCAGTGCCGGCCCCGACCAGTCGCTGGCGGCCAGCGCCGGCAGCACCCCGGCGAGCAGTCCGCGACCCTCCGGCGACAGCAATTTGGCCGCCGCCTCGTCCAGATCGCGGGGACCGTCCGTGAACAGAAACTCCGCACCCTGAGCAAGCTCGGCCAGGGTCTTGGCCCGCTCCTTGAGGGATGGCATGGCGCGTTCCAGACGGCTGCGCGCCGTCATCGACAGCGGCTGCGGGGGAGTCTGGCGTTCGAGAAAGGCGGCGACCTCCGCCGCCAGCGCCGCATCCGGGGTGGCGCGGATGTAATGGCCGTTGAGGTTGTCCAGCTTCTTGAAATCCATCCGCGCCGGGCTTTTGCCGATGGCTTCGAAATTGAACCATTCGATTGCCTGCGCCGTGGAGATGATCTCGTCATCGCCATGGCTCCAGCCCAGCCGCAGCAGATAGTTGCGCATGGTCTCGGGCAGGTAGCCCATGCCCTGATAGGCCTCCACCGCCAGCGCGCCATGGCGCTTGGACAGTTTCTGGCCGTCCGGCCCGTTGATCAGCGGCAGATGGCCGTAAACCGGCACCGGCCAGCCCATCGCGGTGATGATCTGGAGCTGGCGGGCGGCATTGTTGAGGTGATCGGCGCCGCGGATCACATGGGTCACGCCCATGTCGAAATCGTCCACCACCACCGCCAGCATATAGGTGGGCGTGCCATCGCTGCGCAGCAGCACCATGTCGTCAAGCTGGTCGTTGGCGAAGCGTACATCGCCCATCACCTTGTCGTGCACGATGGTCTCGCCGGTGGAGGCGCCCCTGATGCGCACGACAAAGGGTTTGCCCGCCTCTACCGGGCCGGGGTTGCGGTCGCGCCAGCGGCCGTCATAGCGCATCGGCTTGCCCGCGGCCTTCTGCTCCTCGCGCATGGCGGTGAGTTCCTCCGCCGTGGCATAGCAGCGATAGGCCTTGCCCGCCGCCAGCAACTGTTCGGCGACTTCGCGGTGGCGCGCCACGCGGGCGAACTGGTAGATCGCCTCGCCGTCCCAATCCAGCCCCATCCAGCGCATGCCGTTCAGGATCGCCGCCACCGCCTCCGGCGTGGAGCGTTCGCGGTCGGTGTCCTCGATGCGCAAGAGAAAGGTGCCGCCGGTGTGGCGGGCATAGAGCCAGTTGAACAGCGCGGTGCGGGCGCCGCCGATATGCAGCATGCCTGTGGGCGAGGGGGCGAATCTGAGGACAGGTTTGGGGTCTTGCGGCATGATGCCTGGTTTGGAGGGAGGGCGATTTCCGCGCTTCGTTTAGCAAACGCCTTGCCGGCACGATAGCGGCCATTTCCGAGCCCGACCGCTGGCCGTTATGGCTGCCGGTGGCGCTGGGCGCGGGCGCGGCGCTTTACTTTGCACTGGATTTGGAGCCGCCGGTTACGGCGGCGTGGCTGGCGGGCGGGGCGGCCCTCGCCTTGTCGGTGGCTGCAATCGCAGGCTGGCGGCGGTCGGCATGTGCCTTGCTGGCGGCGCTGGCGCTGGGCTTTGCGCTGGCCAAGTTCCGCGAGGAGCGGGTGGCGGCGCCGGTGCTGGCGCGCCCTCTCATCGCCCATCTGATCGCCCGCATCGACGCGATCGAGCCGCGCGACACGGGGATCAGGTTGCTGGTGTCCGATCCGCGCTCCGGCGCGTTCGGCGTGGCGCCGCGGCGGGTGCGCCTCAGCATGCGCGGCGACACGGGCCTTGGTCCGGGGGAATGGATCAGCGTCACCGCCAGCCTGCAGCAGCCGCCCACGCCGGTGGAACCGGGCGCCAATGATTTCGCGCGCGCCGCCTTCTTCCAGTCCGTCGGCGCAGTGGGCTTTGCCTATGGCCAGGCCCGGCCGATGGT
>Ga0265325_10000676_pt1 | contig 24873 bp, 20 predicted proteins | sample 41420metaG_FD_202090 | JGI IMG/M metagenome (GOLD analysis project Ga0265325, IMG submission 202090) | Rhizosphere microbial communities from Carex aquatilis grown in University of Washington, Seatle, WA, United States - 4-14-20 metaG | ecosystem: Host-associated > Plants > Roots > Rhizosphere... | reverse complement strand
CTTCGCTGCCGATGTTTCTCGGCGGCGCCGTGCGCTGGTGGGTCGACCGGCGCCTCGATCGCGCCAGCGACGTTCCGCTCTCGGCCGATGAGAAGGCGGCCGCCAGTGATGGCAGGCTGGGCGTGCTGCTTTCCTCGGGCTACATCGCCGGCGGTGCGCTGGCCGGAATCGTCATTGCCTTCAGCGCCGGCGTCCTGGTCGATTTCGATCACGCCCTGGAGCTGTGGTCTTCTGCCAACAATCCCTTCTACGCCGGCGCCAATGCCAATCTGCTGTCACTGCTGCCCTACGCCTTGCTGGTCGGTCTGCTCGTCTGGGTTGGCATGGAGCGGCGCAAGCCGATAGCATAGCGAGTCCATCACCCAACCCGGAAGGCAACCATGACGAACAACCATCCGCGCGCCCTGGCGTTTTGCTTCTGCCTTGGCCTGATTGCTTCGCCGGTGCTGGCGGCCGAAGGGATGTGGACTCTGGACAAGCTGCCAACCGACAAGCTGGCCAAGGACTATGGCTTCCGGCCGAGCGCCGAATGGACCGACAAGGTCATGCACAGCTCGGCCCGTCTTGCCGGCGGCTGCTCGGCTTCGTACATTTCTCCCGACGGCCTGGTGCTGACCAACCACCACTGCGCCGTCGACTGCGTCAAGGATTTGTCGACTGCCGACAAGGATTATGTCCAGCTCGGCTTTCTGGCCAGGACGCGCAAGGAGGAGATCCAGTGTCCCGACGTTGAACTCAACCGTCTTGACCGGATCACCGATGTCACCAGGGAGGTGCAGAGAGCCCTGGCCGGCCTTTCCGGCGAAGCCTACGTGCGCGCCGAACGCGCTGTCACCGCGAGGCTGACGTCTGCCTGCGCCGCCGGTGATGCCCAACGGACGCGTTGCGACGTCGTCGACCTCTATCACGGCGGCCGCTACCACCTGTATCGCTATCACCGTTATCAGGATGTGCGGCTGGTGTTCGTGCCGGAGCGGGACATCGCCTTCTTCGGCGGTGATCCGGACAACTTCAACTTCCCGCGCTACGACCTGGACATGGCGCTCCTGCGCGCTTACGAGGATGGCAAACCCGCCGCCATCAAGGACTACTTCCCGGTCAATCCGGCCGGCGCAGCCGAGGGCGAACTGGTGTTCGTCACCGGTCACCCCGGCGACACGGCACGGCAGCTGACGCGCGCCCAGCTCGAACTCCAGCGCGATATCGGCGAAACGCAGAGCCTGATCCGCCTGGCGGAGATGCGTGGTCTGCTGACCCAATACGGTAGATCGTCGGCTGAATCCGCCCGCATCTCCACCACCGATCTTTTCGGCGTCGAGAATTCCGTCAAGGCACTGACCGGTCAGTTGCAGACGCTGCAGGACCCGGCCTTCTGGCGCGCCAAGAACGCCGACGAAAGTCGACTGCGCGCCTGGTTCGGCCAGCATGCCAACGGCCACGGCGGTGATCCCTGGCGGGCCATCGCCGCGGCCTGCGACGACTTCCGCGGCTTCGCCAGCGAATTCAAGATCTTCGAAGGCAGGAACGGTCCGTGGAGCGAGTACTTTGCCCTCGCCCGCACTCTGGTGCGCGGCGCGGCCCAGCGGGCCAAGCCGAACGGTGAGCGCTTTGCCGAATTCAGCGACGCTGCGCTGCCGGCCGTCGAACAGAGATTGTTCACCCCGGCGCCGATCTATCCGGACTACGAGCGCCTCAAGCTCGGCTGGTCGCTGGGCAAGGTCCGCGAGCTTCTGGGCGCCGACGACCCGCGGGTAAAGGCCATGCTTGGTCGCGAATCGCCGCAGCAGGTCGCCGACCGCCTGGTCGGCGGCACTCAACTGGGTGACGTCGAATTTCGCCGCAAGCTCTGGACTGGCGGCAAGGCGGCCATCGAGGCCAGCGACGATCCGATGATCTTGTTGGCAAGGCAGACCGAACCGCAGGCGCTGGCGCTACGCAAGCGCTACGAGGAAAATGTCGAATCCGTGATCCGCAGCAACACCGAGCGCATCGCCGCCGCACGGTTTGCCATGTCCGGCACCGCTGTCTACCCCGATGCAACCTTCACGCTGCGGCTCTCCTACGGTGACGTACGCGGCTGGCAGGACCATGGCCGCACGATCCCGCCTTTCACCACCTATGCCGGCCTCTTTGACCGGGCTACGGGCGTCGAGCCATTCGTGCTGCCGCCGACATGGCTGGCGGCGCGATCGAAGCTGCACCTGGATCAGCGGCTGAACTTCGTCACCACCAATGACATCATCGGCGGCAACTCGGGCAGCCCGGTCTTCAACCGCAAGCAGGAGATCGTCGGCCTGATCTTCGATACCAATCTTGCCGGCCTGGGCGGTGACTTCTGGTACGACATCGGCGTCAATCGCGCCGTCGCGGTCCATTCCGGAGCCATCGTCGACGCTTTGCAGAACATCTATGGCGCCGACAACGTGGTCAAGGAAATGCTCGGCCGGTGATTCGGCCGTAGTGCCCTACAGCAACGCGCCGACCACGCAGCCGCAGGACAAGGTCGCCAAGGTACCGGCGACGATCGTCCGCGGACCGAGGTCGAGGATTTCCCGGCGGCGCTCGGGCACCATGGTGGTGAGGCCGCCGATCATGATGCCGAGACTGCCCAGGTTGGCGAAGCCGCACAAGGCGTAGGTCATGATGATGCGGCTCTTCGGCGACAAGGCCTGCTCGGGCAGTGCGGCGAGATCGATGTAGGCGATCAACTCGTTGAGCACGGTCTTGGTGCCGAGCAAGGCGCCGGCCGTGGCGGCTTCGTCCCACGGCACGCCGGCCAGCCAGGCCAACGGCGCCATCGCCCAGCCAAGGGTACCTTGCAACGACCACGCCGCACCTTGGTGAGGAATCAGCGCCAGCACCTGATTTGCCAGCGCTACCAGGGCGACCAGGACTATCAGCATGGCACCGATATTGAGCAGCAGTTGCAGACCTTCGCCAGTACCGCGGGTGATGGCATCCATGCTGCTGCCGTCGGGCCGCGGCAGCGATACGTCACGGCCGGTGGGGACACCTTCCGGCGGCACCATGAGCACCGAGAAGACGATCGCCGCCGGAGCGCTGATGAACGACGCCGCCAGGATATGCGCCAGGGCATCCGGCACCCGCGGCCCGACAATGCCCGCGTAGAGCGCCATGACAGTACCGGCAACACCGGCCATGCCCGCCGACAGGATGATGAACATCTCGCCGCGCGAAACGCGCGTCAGGTAGGGCTTCACCAGCAGCGGCGCCTCGACCATGCCGACGAAGACATTGGCGGCGGTGGACATGCCCACCGCACCGCCGACGCCGAGCGTCTTTTCGAGCAACATCGACATGCCCCGAACCAACAGAGGCAGGACCCGCCAGTGGAACAGCAAGGCCGACAGTGCGCTCATGACCAACACGATCGGCAAGGCCTGGAAGGCCAGCACGAAGCTGGCGCCCGCCGCCGTCTCGGCATAGGGCAAAGTGCCACCGCCGAGGAAGCCGAACACCATTGCGGTGCCGGCCCGCGTCGCCTCCTGGAGGGCCAGCAAGCCGTCGTTGAGGCCGGCGAAGACGGCGCGTACCCCCGGCAGCAGCAGGATCGCCACCGCCAAGGCGACCTGCAGCAAGACGCCGCCCGCCACCGTACGCCAGGGTACGGCACGGCGCTTCTCCGACCATACCCAGGCAATGAGCACAAACACGGCATAGCCGGCCACCGCCTGGAGAATTGCCATCAGCTTACCGAACGCAGGTGGTTGGCGTCCACCACGGCCAGGGCCGTCATGTTCACCAGTCGCCGCACGGTCGCCGTCGGCGTCAGGATGTGCACCGGCTTGGCGGCGCCGAGGAGGATCGGCCCGACGGTGATGCCGTCGCCGTTGGTCACCTTCATCAGGTTGAAGGCGATGTTGGCGGCATCGACATTGGGCATGATCAAGAGATTGGCTTCGCCCTGCAAGCGGCACTCGGGATAGAGGCGGTTGCGGATTTCCCCCGACAGCGCTGAATCGCCGTGCATCTCGCCATCGACCTCAAGCTCAGGCGCCCGTAGCGCGATCAACTCGCGGGCACGGCTCATCTTGGCTGCCGACGCCGAACGGACGCTGCCGAAGTTCGAATGCGACAGCAACGCCACCTTCGGCGTCAAACCAAAGCGGCGCACTTCTTCGGCGGCCATGATGGCGATCTCGGCCAACATCTCGGCGCTGGGCTCTTCATTGACGTAGGTGTCGCAAATGAACAGCGTGTGCTTGGGCAACAGCAGCAGATTCATGGCCGCGAAGCAATGGGCGCCTGGTTCGAGACCGATGGCGTCGCGCACCTGATTCAAATGCTTGACGTGCTTGCCCACCGTGCCGCAGAGCATGGCATCGACATCACCACGGCGCAGCAGCATGCAGCCGATCAGGGTGTTATCGCTGGTCATGCGTTGCTTGGCCAGTTCTGGCGTAATGCCCTGGCGACCGCGCAAGTGGTGGTACTCCTGCCACAGTTCCTTGTAGCGGCCGTCAGAGAGCGGGTTGACCAATTCGAAGTCGCGACCGGCGGCCATGCGCAGGCCGGCGCGCTCGATACGCGTACGCACGACATCCGGACGGCCGATCAGTACCGGCTCGGCCAGGCCCTCGTCGAGCACGGCCTGCACGGCATGCAGCACACGCTCGTCCTCGCCTTCGCAGTAGATGACCCGCCGCGGCGCCTTCTTGGCGGCGGCGAACACCGGCTTCATGACGAACCCAGAGTGATAGACGAAACTGTTCAGCTGTTCGCGATAGACATCGAGATCGGCAATCGGCCGCGTCGCCACGCCCGATGCCGCGGCCGCCGCGGCCACGGCCGGCGCCACCTTGACGATCAGCCGCGGATCGAACGGCCGCGGGATCAGGTATTCGGGGCCGAAGCGCAGCGATTCACCACCATAGGCCATGGCGACGATATCGGACGTCTCGGCCTGGGCGAGTTCGGCCAGCGCCTTGACAGCCGCGAGTTTCATGCCCTCGGTGATGGTTGTCGCGCCGGCATCCAGGGCGCCGCGGAAAATGAACGGAAAGCACAAAACATTGTTGACCTGGTTCGGATAATCCGAGCGACCGGTGGCCATGATGGCGTCGCTGCGGACTTTCTTCACTTCATCGGGGAGGATTTCCGGCGTCGGATTGGCCAGCGCCAGAATCAGCGGCTCGGCGGCCATTTTGGCCACCATTTCCGCCTTCACCACGCCGCCGGCCGAGAGACCGAGAAAGATGTCGGCGCCGGCGATGGCCTCAGCCAGGGTGCGCTGCTCGGTCTTCTTGGCATAGCGGGCCTTGATCGGGTCCATGAGCTTGGTGCGCCCCTCATAGACCAGCCCCTCGATATCGGTAACCCAGATGTTCTCGACGCGCACGCCCAGGCTGACCAGGAGGTCGAGGCAGGCCAGTGCCGCGGCGCCGGCGCCGGAAGTCACCAGCTTGACCTCCTCGATATGCTTGCCGACCAGGTGCAAGCCGTTGAGCACGGCGGCGCCGACGACGATGGCCGTGCCATGCTGATCGTCGTGGAAGACCGGGATCTTCATCCGCTCGCGCAGCTTCGCCTCGACGTAGAAGCATTCCGGCGCCTTGATGTCCTCCAGGTTGATGCCGCCGAAGGTCGGCTCCATGGCCGCAATGTGCTCGATCAGCTTGTCGGGATCGAGTTCGTCCAGCTCGATATCGAAGACGTCGATGCCGGCGAACTTCTTGAACAGCACGCCCTTGCCTTCCATCACCGGCTTGGCCGCCAGCGGACCGATATTGCCCAGACCAAGGACGGCGGTGCCATTGGTAACGACGCCAACCAGATTGGCGCGCGAAGTCAGGCGCGAGGCCCAGGCGGGATCGGCGACGATGGCGTCGCAGGCCGCCGCCACTCCCGGCGAGTAGGCGAGCGCCAGGTCACGCTGGTTGGTTAGACCCTTGGTCGGCACGACGGCGATCTTGCCCGGGGTCGGGAATTCGTGATATTCGAGCGCTGCGGCACTCAGTTCTTTGCTCTCTGCCATGGCGAAATACCCAGCTGGGGAAACCCGGTAGTTTACCCGTGCCGAAGGCTGCCGCCGCTTCCCTGCGAACGCTGTGGCAGAATCAGGCTTCTCGCATCGCAAGGACGGACCATGAAACGGGTTGTCTTCAACCAAAAGGGCGGCGTCGGCAAGAGCACGATCACCTGCAACCTGGCGGCCATTTCGGCCGCGCGCGGCCTGCGCACCCTGGTCGTCGATCTCGATCCGCAAGCCAACTCCAGCCGCTACCTGCTCGGGCCGGCGGTTGATCAGTTGGCAACCGGCGCCAGCGAGTTCTTCGATCAAATGCTCAACTTCAAGCTCCGGCCGAAAGCGACCGAAGACTTCATTCACACCACCCCGTTCGACAACCTGTTGCTGCTGCCGGCCGATCCGGCGCTGGAGGAGCTCCAGGCCAAGCTTGAATCGCGCTACAAGATCTACAAGCTGCGCGAGGCGCTTGAGGCGCTGGAAGGTTTCGACCAAATCTGGATCGACACGCCGCCGGCGCTGCACTTCTACACCCGCTCGGCGTTGATCGCCGCCGACGCCTGCCTGATTCCTTTCGACTGCGACGAGTTCGCCCGCCGGGCGCTCTACTCGCTGATGGATAACGTCGCCGAGATTCGCGCCGACCACAATGCCGACCTGGTCGTCGAGGGCATCGTGGTCAACCAGTTCCAGCCCCGTGCCAGCCTGCCCCGGCAAGTGGTCAAGGAACTGCGCGACGAAGGCCTGCCGGTGCTCGAAAGCCATTTGTCTGCCTCGGTGAAGATCAGGGAGTCGCATGCCCAGGCACGACCGATGATCCACCTGGACCGCAACCATAAGCTCGCAGTCGAATTCACGGCGCTCTACGACGAGTTGGAAAAGGCCGCCAAGGCACGCGGCAAGGCGACAGCGAAGAAGCGCGCGTGAGCGGCAAGTCGCCTGTGGGCGAAGCCATTCCCGGCTGAGGTCCCGTGCTGGTCATCCACCGCACCATCCTGCGTCGCCTGTTCCTGAGCTGGCTGCTCATCTCCACCCTCACCGGCGGCGCCGTCTTCTATTACGGCATCGAGCAGATCGACGACCGATTGGTCGCCATGGCGACCGCCGAGTCAGGCAAGCTGTCCGAGAGCAAGCTATCTTTGATCAACAGTCCGAACCATGGCCAGGGCCTCTTGCACAGCGTGCTCGGCGACTTTGCCCGTGAGCACTTCGTCATCATCCAGTTCTACAACCGTGGCCGGCAGAAGATCGCCGAAGATGTCAATCCGACCTTCCCCGACATTGAGGACTTTCTCAAGCAAAATCCGCACGGCTTCCCGTTTGATGACGTGCCCCACTATCAGAAGTTCGTCTTCCACGACCAGACAGTGCTGCAGGCAATGGTGCCGATCAAGGATCGGCATGGCGCACTAGCCGGCTATTTTGAAGGCGTCTTCGCCATCGACGAGGCAACGCTGGGCGATCTGCGCAGCGAAGTATTGGTCTCCCTCGCCACCACACTGATTGCTGTCCTGATCACGACCCTGGTGCTCTATCCGGTCCTCCTGTCACTCAACCGCAACGTCATCCGGCAGGCGCGTGGCCTCTTGCTGGGCAACATCGAACTGATGGAAGTGCTGGGCAGCGCCATTGCCAAACGCGACTCGGACACGAACATCCACAATTACCGGGTTTCCATCTATGCCGTCAGGCTGGCCGAAGCTTGCGGCCTCGCCGTCGAGGTGATTCGTAACCTGATCGCCGGCGCTTTTCTGCACGACGTCGGCAAGATTGGCATCAGCGACGCTATTCTGTTCAAACCCGGCCCCCTCGACGAGGCGGAGCTGAATGTCATGCGCACCCACGTCACTCTCGGCGTGGACATCGTCAAGAAAGCGGCCTGGCTCGGTTCGGCGCGCGACGTCGTTGAATTCCATCACGAGCGATATGACGGCAGTGGCTACCTGCAGGGGCTGCGGGGCGAGGAAATTCCCATCAACGCCCGTATCTTTGCCATCGTCGATGTCTTCGATGCCATGACCTCGCAACGGCCCTACAAGGCGCCGATGCCCTTCGGCGAAGCAATGGCCCTCATCACGAAGGACGCCGGCCGCCATTTCGATCCGGTTCTGCTGGAGAAATTCAGCGCCATAGCGCGCCCGTTGTATGAAGAGCTCAACCGCGCGAGCGATGCCGACGTCGAACGCCAATTGCGTTCGCAGATCGAGCGCTACTTCTTCAATTCAGGAAACCCGCTAGAATCCGGCTGAACACCGCCGGCTGTTCGACGTTGCACAAGTGCGACGCAGTGGCGATCGACTCGAAGCGCGCACCGGCCACCTGGTCGGCGATGCGACGGCCCATGCCCGGCGGCGTGCCGGCATCGGCAGCGCCGACGATCACCAGCGTCGGGCAACGCAGTTGCGGCAGGCGGTCCGTGGTATCGAGCCCGGCAATGGCATGGCCGCTGCCGATATAGCCTTCGATCGGCGTCGCCCGGATCAAGGCGCCGATGCGCGCCATGGCTGCCGGATTCGTCTCCCGAAAAGGCGCCGTGAACCAGCGTTCCAGCGTCGGACCGACCAGCGGCTCGATGCCGTTGGCGCGAACCGCGGCAATTCGTTCCGCCCAGAGCGCCCGGGCTTCCGGCGGATAGCCGCTGGTGGTGCTTACCAGCACCAGCTTGTCGATGCGCGCCGGGGCGGCGAGCGCAACATACTGAGCAATCATGCCGCCCAGCGAAATGCCGCAAAAGTGCGCGCGCTCGACGCCCAGGGCTGCCATCAGGCCCAGCGCATCGGCGGCCAGCGTGGCGAAGTCGTAGGGCATAGCGGGGGCAGAACTGCGCCCATGGCCGCGGCAATCGAAACGCAGGACGCGAAAGCCTGCGCTCAGGACCGCCATCTGATCGTCCCACAGGGTCAGGTCGGTGGCCAGCGAATGCGCCAGAATCAGCCAGGGGCCCTCGCCGTGCACGTCGTAATTGATATCGATGCCATTGCTACGAATCTGGCTCATCAAACAACCTCCAGCTTGGCAATCGACAGCGCCAGCCATTTCATGCCGGCGGCGCCGAAATTGACCTGCACGCGGGCGTCCTGGCCCGAGCCCTCGCCATTGACGATGACGCCGTTGCCGAACTTGGCATGGCGCACGTTCTGGCCGATGCGCAAGCCGCCCGACGGCCGGCTGGCAGCTGTCGACGAACGTGCCGCTGGCGCGTCCATGGTGTAGCCGCCACGGGTCGCCTTGGGTGTCAACCACTTGATCAGCGGCGACGGGATTTCCTCGATGAAGCGCGACGGCAAACCGTAGCGGGTCTGGCCGTGCAACATGCGCGTCTGGGCGTAAGAGAGGTAAAGACGCCGACGCGCACGGGTGACGGCAACGTACATCAGACGGCGCTCTTCTTCCAGACCGCCAGACTCTTGAATGGCATTCTCGTGCGGGAACAGGCCTTCCTCGAGGCCGGAGAGAAAGACGACGTTGAACTCCAATCCCTTCGCAGAGTGCGTGGTCATTAGTTGCAAGGCGTCGTCGCCCTCGCCGGCCTGGTGTTCGCCGGCTTCGAGCGCCGCGTGAGCAAGGAAGGAAATCAGGTCGGCCGAAAGCTCGCCCTCGACGCCGACCACGCCCTCTTCGGCAATGAAATTGGCGGCAGCATTGACCAGCTCGTCGAGGTTGGCCAGGCGGTCCTGGCCTTCCTTCTCGTTCTGGTAGTGGGCGCGCAGACCGGACAACTCGATGACGTTGTCGACCAGTTCCGGCAAAGGCAGGTGTGCCGACTCGCGCAGGCGAGCGATCAGGGCAGCAAAGCCCGCCAGCTTGGCACCGCCGGCCCCGGCAACCGACGCAATGGCGGCGAACAGGCTGCCGCCTGCCGCCTTGGCGGCATCCTGCAACTGTTCGACGCTGCGGGCGCCGATGCCGCGAGCGGGAAAATTCACCACGCGAGCAAATGAGGTATCGTCTTCGCCATTGGCGATCAGGCGCAGGTAGGCGAGCGCGTGCTTGATCTCCTGGCGCTCGAAGAAGCGCAAGCCGCCATAGACGCGATAAGGCAGGCCGGCAGAGAACAAGGCGTGCTCGAGCACCCGCGACTGGGCATTGGCGCGATAGAGCAGCGCGATCTCACTGCGGGCAAAGCCGTCGCGGGCCAATGCCCTGATCTCGTCGACGATCCAGCGCGCCTCGTCGAGATCGGAATGCGCCTCGAAGACCCGGATCGGCTCGCCGGCGCCGGCATCGGTCCACAGGTTCTTGCCCAATCGATCTTCGTTGTTCTTGATGATGGCGTTGGCGGCATCAAGGATGTTGCCGTGGGAACGGTAGTTCTGCTCAAGGCGGATGACGTTGGTCACCTTGAACTCGCGCTCGAAGTCGCGCATGTTGCCGACTTCGGCACCGCGGAAGGCGTAGATCGACTGGTCGTCGTCGCCGACCGCGAACATCGCCGCCCCTTCGCCGGCCAGGAGCTTCAGCCAGCGGTATTGCAGGACGTTGGTGTCCTGGAACTCATCAACCAGGATGTGGCGAAAGCGCTCCTGATAATGACGGCGCAGCGCCTCGTTGCGCGACAACAATTCGAACGAGCGCAAGAGCAGCTCGGCGAAGTCGACCACGCCCTCTTTCTGGCACTGGCTGTCGTAGGCCTGGTAAATCTCGACCCGCTTCTTCGTATAGCTGTCCCAGGCTTCGACCGTGCTGGCACGCTGGCCCTGTTCCTTCTGGCCATTGATGAAATGCTGGATCTCGCGCGGCGGGAATTTCTCGTCATCGACGTTGAGGCTCTTCAACAGGCGCTTGATTGCCGACAGCTGGTCGGACGAGTCGAGGATCTGGAACAACTGCGGCAGACCGGCTTCGCGGTGATGGGCGCGCAAGAGGCGATTGCACAGGCCATGGAAAGTGCCGATCCACATGCCACGAACGTTGATCGGCAGCATGGTGGAGAGCCGGGTCAGCATCTCCTTGGCCGCCTTATTGGTAAAAGTCACGGCCAGCAACTGCGCCGGGGCCACTTGTCCGGTGGACAGCAGCCAGGCGATGCGCGTGGTCAAGACCCGGGTCTTGCCCGAACCGGCGCCGGCCAGGATCAATGCCGACTGATGCGGCAGGGTCACGGCAGCCAGTTGTTCGGGGTTCAGGCCTTCGAGAAGATTCATCGACGGATTATATGCGGCGGCCACAATGGCTTCCATCGCATTACTAAAGTCATGTTTACGAAAGGATTTGCACGGCATCGCTGCAAAGCAGCAAATGTTGTCAAGCTTGCCTTGGGTGCGGCCGTTAACAGGCATAGAATGATATTGCTGCAATGCACCATGGAGATTGCCATGAAAGACGTTACCCGCGTCCATGCGCCGATGATCCTGCCCTGGCTGGCCCACAAGGCCGGCATCAGTGACCGGCGCGCTGAAATTCTCTGGGCCTCTGCCCTGAGGTATGCCGACCATCGCGGCGGCGAGTATGGAACCCCTGCCTACTGGGCGGTGGTAATGGATCGCCTGCACGATTTGATCGCGCTCGAATCAGAGCACGAGGATGAAGCTTCATTTGGCTGGCGGCCCTGGCTGCGCACGCTGTACCGCAACTGGGAGACCCCCATCGTCCTTTGGGACGAGCTGGCGCAACCCTATATCCGCAGTTGGCGGCATTGGAGCCGCAACCACCTACCGAGCTGCTGAACACCTCCTGAGCGCCCCGGCATCGGAGACTGGCCGCCGATGCGTATAATTTCCCTTTTTTCCGGCGCTTGCGCACCACGGGCCATGCAGGACAAGTACAACCCCCGCGACATCGAAAAGGCCGCCCAGGCCCATTGGCAATCGACCCAGTCCTTCCGCGCCGTCGAAGATCTCAATTCGCCAAACCGGAAGCCGAAGTACTACTGTCTGTCGATGTTCCCCTATCCGTCAGGCAAGCTGCACATGGGCCATGTGCGCAACTATACGATTGGCGACGTGCTAACGCGGCATTACAGGATGCGCGGTTTCAACGTCCTGCAACCCATGGGCTGGGATGCATTCGGCCTGCCGGCCGAGAACGCTGCGATCCAGAACAAGGTGCCGCCGGCGAAGTGGACCTACGACAACATCGCCTACATGAAGCAGCAGCTCCAGTCGCTGGGCTTTGCCATCGATTGGAGCCGCGAGCTGGCCACCTGCCGGCCCGAGTACTACCGCTGGAACCAGTGGCTGTTCCTGCGCATGCTGGAAAGGGGCATCGCCTACAAGAAGACTCAGGTCGTCAATTGGGACCCGGTCGACCAGACGGTGCTGGCCAACGAGCAGGTCATCGACGGTCGCGGCTGGCGTACCGGCGCGCTGGTCGAGAAGCGCGAAATTCCCGGCTACTACCTGGGCATCACGCAATATGCCGACGCGCTGTTGTCGGCCCTTGACGCCCTGCCAGGCTGGCCGGAGCGCGTCAAGACCATGCAAGCCAACTGGATCGGCAAGAGTCATGGCGTGCGCTTCGCCTTTCCCTACGAACTGGATGGCAAGAAGGATCTGCTCTGGGTGTTCACCACCCGTGCCGACACCATCATGGGCGTCACCTTCTGCGCCGTCGCCGCCGAGCATCCGCTCGCCACGCGCGCCGCCCGGGACAACGCCAAACTCGCCGCCTTCATCGAGGAGTGCAAGCACGGCTCGGTGATGGAAGCGGACATGGCGACCATGGAAAAGAAGGGCATGCCGACGGGCATCTTCGTCGACCACCCGCTGACTGGCGACAAGGTCGAAGTCTGGGTCGGCAACTACGTCCTGATGGCCTACGGCGAAGGCGCCGTGATGGCCGTACCGGCCCACGACGAGCGCGACTTTGCCTTCGCCAAGAAGTATGGCCTGCCGATCAAGCAAGTGATCGATGTTGCCGGCAAGAATTACTCGCTCGACGCCTGGGCCGAGTGGTACGCCGACAAGTTGAATGGCGTCTGTGTCAATTCGGGCCGCTACGACGACCTCGACTACCGGCAGGCGATCGAGGCCATCGCCACCGATCTGAAAGCCAAGGGGCTCGGCGACAGCCAGGTGCAATGGCGCCTGCGCGACTGGGGCATCTCGCGCCAGCGTTATTGGGGTTGCCCGATCCCCTTGATTCACTGCGAGGCCTGCGGCACCGTGCCGGTCCCTGACGACCAACTGCCCGTCGTGCTGCCTGAAGATTGCGTCCCCGACGGCTCCGGCAATCCGCTCCTGAAGCGTCCGGACTTCCTCAATTGTGCCTGTCCGAAGTGCGGCAAGCCCGCCCGGCGCGAGACGGACACCATGGACACTTTCGTCGATTCGTCCTGGTACTACGCGCGCTTCGCCAGTGCCGGCGCACCGACCATGGTCGACGACCGCGCACCCTACTGGATGCCGGTCGACCAGTACATCGGCGGCATCGAGCACGCTATCCTGCACCTCCTCTACTCACGCTTCTGGACCAAGGTGATGCGTGGCCTTGGGCTGGTCGACTACGACGAGCCGTTCGCCAACCTGCTGACGCAGGGCATGGTGCTCAACCACATTTTCAGCCGCCGCACCGACAAGGGGGCCATCGAGTATTTCGCCCCCGAGGAAGTCGAGCTGCTGCGCGATGAGGGCGGCCACATCACGGGCGCAACCTCGAAAGCCGATGGCAGGCCGGTCGACTACCAGGGCATCGGCACCATGTCGAAGTCGAAACGAAACGGCGTCGACCCGCAGGCACTGATCGAGGAATACGGCGCCGACACCGCGCGCTTCTTCATGATGTTCGCCTCGCCGCCGGAACAGACCCTGGAATGGTCCGATGCCGGCGTCGAGGGCGCCTACCGCTTCCTAAAGCGCGTCTGGGCCTTCGGTCATGCCTTGACGACCCGAACGCAGGGTCAGGGCACGTCGTCGCTGCGCCGGGACATCCACCTACTATTGAAGCAGGCCAACTACGATCTGGGCAAGATGCAGTTCAACACCGTTGCCTCGGCGGCGATGAAGATGCTGAATGCCCTGGAGAAGTCGGCCGGTGATGCGCACGAACGCGAGGGCTTCTCGATCCTGCTTCGTCTCTTGTCGCCGATCACGCCCCACATCTGCCACGCCCTGTGGCAGCAACTCGGCTACGGCCAGGATATCCTCAACGCTCCGTGGCCCGAGCCGCTTGAAGAAGCGCTGGTGCAGGACGAGATCGAACTGGTGCTGCAGGTGAACGGCAAGACGCGCGGCAGCGTCCGCGTGCCGGCGGGGGCCGAACGCGCCGCCATCGAGGCCGCGGCCCTGGCGTCGGATTCGGCGCAAAAGTTCATGGCAGGCAAGCCGGCCAAGAAGGTCGTTGTCGTGCCTGGCCGCCTGGTCAACATCGTCGCCTGATGGCCACCCTGCGCGCACTGCTGCCGCTACTGACCATGGTCCTGGCCGGCTGTGGCTTCCAATTGCGGGGTACCGCGACGCTGCCGTTCGAGACCATCAGCATTGCGCTACCGGATGCCAGCGAACTGCGTGCCCAGTTGAAGCGTGGCATCGAGACCCAGACGCAGGCACATATTGCCGACGCCGAGCATGCGCAGGCCCACCTGCACGTCATCGTCGATGCGCCGCAGAAGAACATCCTGTCGCTGAGTTCCGCCGGGCGGGTGCGTGAATTCCAGCTGGTGCGCATCCTGAGTTTCCGTGTCGTCGACGCCAAGAACCAGGAGTTCATTCCGACGACTACCTTGCGTGCCACGCGCGAAATCACCTTCGACGACACCCGCGTTCTGGCCAAGGAATCCGAAGAGGCGCAACTCTGGCGCGACATCCAGAACGACCTGGTCCAGCAGGTGATACGCCGGCTGACGGTCGCCAAGCTGCATCCGGTCGAGTAGCGCCATGAATCTGCGGCCGGAACAGCTTGCCGCCCAGCTCGACAAACCGCTGGCGCCGCTCTTCGTCGTCCATGGCGACGAGTTGCTGACCATCGAAGCAGCCGACGCCATACGCGCGGCCGCCCGTCGCCAGGACTACGTCGAACGGGAAGTGCTGGTCGTGACGTCTTCTTTTCGCTGGGATGACCTGTTCCTGGCCGCCGGCAACCTTTCGCTGTTCGGTGGCAACAAACTGATCGACCTGCGCATCCCGTCCGGCAAACCCGGCCGCGACGGTGGCGAAGCGCTGGCACGCTATTGCAGCCAGTTGGCAGGTGGAGTGGTGACCCTGGTTTCCCTGCCGCCGCTCGATTGGCAGGCGAAGAAGGCGGCCTGGTTCGTCAAGCTAGCCGCTGCCGGCGTTGCCGTCGAATGCACGGCACCAACGGCCGAGGCATTGCCGCATTGGATCGGCGACCGTTTGGCCCGGCAGAATCAGCAGGCGCCGCGTCAGGCGCTGGAGTTCATCGCCACCCATGTCGAAGGCAATCTCGTCGCCGCCCACCAGGAAATCCAGAAGTTGGCCCTGCTGTTTCCCGAGGGCGAATTGTCGCCCGCCGATATCGAATCGGCGGTACTCAACGTCGCCCGCTACGACATCGACGCCTTGCGCGACGCCCTGCGCGGCCGCGACGTCGCGCGCTGTGCCCGCACGCTCGAAGGACTGAAGGCCGAGGGCGCCGCGCTGCCGCTGGTGCTCTGGTCTTTGGCCAACGAGGCGCGGCAAAGGCCGGCACCGGCCAACATTCGCGCCCTCTTGCACGCGGCGCGAATAGACCGCATGATCAAGGGTGTTGCCAAGGGTGATGTCTGGGACGAAATGCTCCAGCTCGCCATCCGCTTGACCAGAATGGGAACCGCATGATGGACGTCAAAGAGTACATGGCCGGCGTCGGCCGCGCCGCCCGCGCCGCCTCGCGCGAGATGGCCAAGGCCTCGACGACAGCGAAGAACACCGCCCTGCTGGCCATCGCCCAGGCGGTGCGCGCGCAGACCGAAACCCTGATCGCCGCCAACGCCGCCGACCTCACGGCGGCGAAGGAAGACGGCCTGGCGGCGGCGATGATCGATCGCCTGACCCTTTCGGCCACGACCATCGAGACCATGGCCCAAGGTCTTGAACAGGTAGCCCGGCTGGCCGATCCGGTCGGCGAAATCACCGACATGAAGCGCCGGCCAACCGGCATCCAGGTCGGCAAGATGCGCGTGCCGCTGGGCGTGGTCGGCATCATTTACGAAGCGCGACCGAATGTCACCGCCGACGCCGCTGCGCTGTGCCTGAAGGCCGGCAATGCGGCGGTACTGCGCGGCGGCAAGGAAGCGATGCGCAGCAATCAGGCGATCGCTGCTTGCGTGCGCGAAGGACTGCGCGCCGCCGGCCTGCCGGAAACGGCGATTCAGGTGATCGAGACGACGGACCGCGAGGCGGTCAGCCATCTGGTCGCCATGCCCGAATACGTCGACGTCATCGTTCCCCGTGGCGGCAAGGGTTTGATCGAGCGCGTAATGCGCGATGCCCGGGTGCCGGTGATCAAGCATCTGGACGGCAACTGCCATGTCTATGTCGACGACGGCGCCGATCCGGCCAAGGCTTTGCGCATCGTCGACAATGCCAAGACGCAACGCTACGGCACCTGCAACACCGCCGAATCGCTGCTGGTCGCGCGCGGCGTCGCGGCAGATCAACTGCCGGCCATCGCCGCCATGCTGATCGGCAAGGGCGTCGAGATCCGCGGTTGCGACGAGACACGCAAGCTGGTGCCGCAGGCCAAGGCGGCGACCGAGCAGGACTGGTACGAGGAGTACCTGGCGCCGATCATTGCCGTCAAGGTCGTCGCCGGCGTCGGCGAAGCAATCGCGCATATCAACAAGTATTCGTCGGCGCATACCGAGGCGATCGTCACCGAGAACTACACCAACGCCATGCGCTTCCTGCGCGAGGTCGACTCAAGCTCCGTGATGGTCAATGCCTCGACGCGCTTTGCCGACGGCTTCGAATACGGCCTGGGCGCGGAGATCGGTATCTCCACGGACAAGTTCCACGCCCGCGGACCGGTCGGCCTCGAGGGCCTGACGTCGCAAAAATGGATCGTCCTCGGCGACGGCGAAGTGCGCGCGTAAGGAGTTGCCATGCCAGACTACCAAGCCGTCGTTACCGCCCCCGGTTTCGCCCTCGGCGTTGAATGCAGCAAAGACGAGATCACCGGCATCCACTTTCTGCCGCCACAGGCGGAGTTGAAGCCGACCGGCCTGCTGACCAAGGAGACCGTCCGCCAGCTGCGGGCGTGGCTCAAGGACCCCAAGTTCGAATTCTCGCTGCCCTTGCGCCCGGCCGGGACGCCGTTTCAGCGGCGCGTCTGGAGCGCCATCGCCGCCATCCCGATGGGTAGTACACGCAGCTATGGCGAACTGGCGCATGACATCGCCAGCGGCCCGCGAGCAGTTGGCGGCGCCTGCGGTGCCAACCCCTATCCGGTCGTCGTGCCGTGCCATCGCGTCCTGGCCGCCAATGGCGGCCTGGGCGGCTTCGGCCGCGACCGCGATGGTCTGCTGCTCGACATCAAGCGCTGGCTGCTGGCACACGAGCAGTGCCGCTAGCCACCAGCCTTGTCGTCGATCGAGCAGCGATCGACGAATTCGTCGACGCGCTCTGGCTCGCCGACGGCCTGGCGAAGAACACTCTCGCCGCCTACCGTAGCGATCTGGCGCTATACCAGGCGTGGCTGCAGGCCCAAGGCAGCGAACTCGTCGGCGCCGACGAAGAAGCCGTCAACCGCTACCTCGCCGCACTGCATGCGCGTCCGGGCGGCTTCAAGGCGAGTTCGCAGCGACGCCTGCATTCGGCGCTGCGCCGCTTCTACCGCTGGCTGCTTGACCAGGGCCGCATCCGGGTCGATCCGCTGCTCAACGTCGAACGGCCGATGCCGGGCGAACGATTTCCCAAGTCACTGTCGGAGAAGAACGTCGAAGCGCTGCTCGCCGCCCCCGACACCAATGAGCCGCGCGGCCTGCGCGACCGGGCGCTGCTCGAACTGCTCTACGCCACCGGCTTGCGCGTATCCGAACTGGTCGGCCTCAAGATGTTCGAACTGAGCCTGACGGAGGGTTTGGTGCGCGTAATGGGCAAAGGCAGCAAGGAGCGCCTGGTCCCGATCGGCGAGCTGGCCAGCGAATGGCTGGACCGCTGGCTGCGCGAGGGCCGCGCCGTCGTGCTCAAGGGCCGCAGTTCGGATCACGTCTTCGTCACTCACCGCGGCGCTGGCATGTCGCGCCAAATGGCCTGGACGCTGATCAAGAAATACGCCTTGCGTAGCGGCATCCCAACCGAGCGCGTTTCGCCGCACGTGCTGCGCCACGCCTTTGCCACTCACCTGCTCAATCACGGCGCCGACCTGCGCGTTGTCCAGATGTTGCTCGGCCATGCCGACATCTCGACCACCCAGGTCTATACTCACGTAGCACGCGAGCGCCTCAAGCAGCTGCATCAGACCCACCACCCGCGCGGATGATCATGAAATCAGAGCTGGCACCGGAAACCCCGGCCACCAAATTTCTCAGCCAACATCGCATCGCCCACTCCAACCACCTCTATGACTACGAGGAGCATGGTGGCACGACGGTCTCTGCCCGCGAGTTGAATGTCCCGGAACACGCCGTGGTCAAGACACTGGTGATGGAAGACGAGAACGCCAAGCCACTGATCGTCCTGATGCACGGCGACTGCAAGGTGTCGACCAAGGAACTGGCGCGGCAGATCGGTTGCAAGAAGGTGTCCCCCTGCAAGCCCGAGGATGCCCATCGTCACACCGGCTACATGGTCGGCGGCTGCTCCCCCTTCGGCACCAGGAAATCGCTACCGATCTACATGGAAAAGAGCATCCTCGACCTGCCCCTGATCTATATCAACGGTGGTCGACGCGGCTATCTGGTCGGTGTGCACCCGCACGATATCCTGCGCCTGCTGACGCCGAAACTGGTCACGGTGGCGCTGAAAGACTAAAGCGGGCTACGCGAGCGCTCGATCTGCACACCAACGCGCTTGACGCCGCGGGCAACGCCGATCTTGGCGATCGAGATCTTCACCCAGGGGGCGCCGAACTCGTCGAGCATCAGGCCGATCAAGTACTCGCCGAGGGTCTCCAGCAGGTTGAAGTGGCGTTCCGCGAGCTCGCGCCGGATGCGGTCGATCACCACCGCATAGTCGATGGTCTTGGCGATGTCGTCGTCGCGCGCCGCCTCGTCGGAGAAGCTGAAGGTCAAGCTGATGTCGAGGGTCTGCGCCGCCGCCTTTTCGCGCGCGTAGATGCCGACACGGGCCTCGACACGCATTTCCTCGATGAAAATAAAGTCCACGTCCCGCCCCCGGTAGAATGCTGCCGATTCTAGGCCAAAAGAACATGATCGCCCTGCGCCAACTTCTGCCCTACGCCTGCCTCGGCTATCTGCTCGGTTCGCTGCCGTTTGCCGTCATCATCTCCAGGCAATTCGGCCTTGCCGATCCGCGCAGTTTCGGCTCCGGCAACCCCGGAGCCAGCAACGTGCTGCGCAGCGGCAACAAGCTGGCGGCGCTGCTCACCCTGCTCGGCGACGCTGCCAAAGGTTGGCTCGCGGTGGCTATCGCCGCCTGGACCGGTGCCGGCGCGCTCGGCCTGGCTGCGACTGGCCTGGCCGCCTTCATCGGCCATGTGTTCCCGGTCTTCCTCGGTTTTCGTGGCGGCAAGGGGGTGGCCACCGCCGTCGGCGTCCTGATCGGCTACCACCCGGCGCTGGCGCTGGCGGCCATGGCCACCTGGCTGATCGTGGCCCTGGCCACGCGCTATTCGTCGCTTGCCGCCATCCTTGCTGCCGTCGAGGCCCCGTTCGCCGCCTGGCTCCTGTCGGAGCAGGTTGAACTGACGACGGCAATCACCCTGATGTCGGCGCTGCTGATCTGGCGCCATGGCGGCAATATCCGGCGCCTGATGAGCGGCAGCGAGCCCAAGATTGGCCAGCGCCAGGCGGCGCCTTAGCGCCGCGCCCTTTCACTTGCCTTCGCCGACAACAAACTCGCCGACTGTAACCTGCGCGCCGGTGCTCTGGAGGCGCAGCGTCACCATCTGATCCCGCTGCTGCGCCGTGCCAAAGCCGGTGCTGAGCTTCAGTTGCAAGGTGGTAGCGCTCGATACCACTTGCTGGCTATGGCCGAAGAATTGCGCCTGGACCAGATACGTGCCGGGTTTGGCCTTCTTCAGCGAGAACTCCTCTGGTCCGTAGCCGCCCGTGAAGTCCCGCGACATGCGCCCACCCTGATAGGTCAGGGGATTGCCGTAGAAAGCCTTCTCGCCGTTCGGGTCGGTGACCCAGAGGTCGATGTCGGTGTTGTCAGCGTCCCAACTCAGCACGGCGCGCAAGTCGACCGGCAGGTTGCGCAACAGGCGCGGCTCAATGGCCGCCGTGTCGAGTTTGGTCGGTGAAGTCGCGATCAGGGCGTTCATTTCCGCCAGGGCCGTCAAGTCGATATCCGCGAAGCGCGCATCCCACGGACGGATCACGACTTGGTAGAGATACTCGATCGCCTTTTGGCGTTGGCCAGCGTCGGCATAGGCAAGCCCGAGGTCACGCCAGGATTGTGGTTCGTCCGGCGCCAGGGCGAGCACCCGCTCGAGAACCGGGATCGCCAGTGCCGGCTGCTTGGCCTGTAACAGCCGGTAGCCGAGGATGCGCAGGATGGCCCGATTCTCCAGGTTCATCTCGGCCAGGTTCGACAGCACGCGCAGGCCAACTTGTGGCTCGCCTTTGGCGAAGAAGATATCGGCAGCATCGAGGAAGAAGGCCGTGCTCTGCAGGTTGCCGGCCCGCTCGTCGAGATAGACACGATAACGCTGCGACGGCTCGGCCGTACGAATACGCTCACCATAAGTGCTGTCCGGCCGCCAGGGTTGAAGGCGGATCGCGGTCGCCTCGGACTGCTGGCTGTCACCCGAAGGCTCACTCTTGGCCATTGCCATCCGCGCTACCGGCGCCGCCAGGCGTTGCTGCGCCGGCGCCACGGCTTCTGCTGCCGCAGACGCCGCACGCTCGAGCGTCGTCGCGCTCGAACCCAGGGGCGCTGCAGGCGCCACGACTTGCCGCTCGGTTGACCGTTGGCCCTTGGGGAAATCCTTGTCCCACCAGCGTTGTTTGTCCTGGAAGCGATGAACGATGTCTTCCAGATGAACGCTGCGATCCTTCTCCGCGGCAACCCGGACCTTGCCGATGGCCTGCTCATAGTCGGCGCGCAACTCCAGTGGCGGCTGGATTTCGTAGCGCACGTAGTCCTCGACCCGGTCGAGCACGATCAAGGATGTTTCCCGCGTTACCAGGCCGAAGGCCTTGCCCAGGCGGCGAATCTCGCCGCGGTTGAGCTCGTATTCGACGTCGAGCTCGGACAGGCGCAGCCGCGCCCACTCCCGGGCGGCAAACTCGCCGGCCACGACGCCACGGCTGATCGCAATCTTCTGCACCTGGCGCTGGCCGGCGGGCATACGCCATTCGAGCGCGACCTCGGTCGCCGTCTCGGTGAGCACGCCGGCGATGGCAATGCGACCGCCGACCGCGGCCTGGGATGATGAGGCAAGGTCGGTGGCGCCGAAGGATTGCATGCCGACCAGTCGCGGTTGGGCAAAGCGCAATTCACTGAGAGCAGCATCGGCAGCGGTCGAAGTCAGGTCGATAAAGGCACCGCCGCTGGCGTCGCAGACATGGCGCAAGCGCTGGCCGTCGGCTGACGCCGCGGCATTGATGGCGAATACCGGAACGGTGAATGCCGGCATGGTCGGCACGCCGTAGTTACCCAAGCCATCGGTGAACAACAGCACGGCGTCCGCCGCCTGTGTGGGACGGAACGCAGCAAGCGAGGTGGCGCCATCGTAGGCGACGCCGGCCAGTACCTTGCGCAAGGACGACCAATCGCCATTGCGAATCGAGTGATGGCCACCGCTTTCGGCCTGGTCGCGCGCCAGGGTAAGGTCAAGCTCGACATTGCCCAGCACTTTGAAGTAGGCGTCGAGCAGGGCAAATTCCCGCCCGTGATCGCGCTCGCGCCCCGAGCCGGAGGCATCCCAGACCAGCGCCAGGCGGGCGGGCTTCGGTCTGGTCGCCGCGGCCTGTCGGGGGGCGGTGATTTCGGCGTAAAAGTAATGACGGCCATCGCGCTCTTCGGTTGTCGAGAGCGGCCCGTCAACCGCTGCCAGCGCCACGGCGACCGTCGCCTCGGGCCGGTAATCGCGCCGCACCAGATCCAGCGTTGCACCGCCCGCCCGCTCGACGGTCTGCACATCGCCAAGGCCGCGCAGCGCCTGGACTTGTGCCGCATGCCGGGTCGGCGCCGCCAGATGGAACTCGAAACTGTCGAGCCGCTCGCTGCCGGGAATCGTCAGGCTGTATTCGGCGCGGTGGTCGGCCGCGGCCGGCAGGCGCTCCTCGATGGTCAGTTGAACGCGGCGATCGCCGTTGGCGGGCAAGGGATAGATACGCAGCTTGAAATTGCTGCCCTGCGTCGCCTCCAGCAGGGCCGGATCGACGCGCACTCGTGTCACTTCTTCGAACACCTGGCGTCCCTTGGCCTTGTCGACCGGCACCGCCGGCCGCCACTTGCCGGCGAAATCGAGGGCAAAGCCGGTCACCTGCTGGCCGTCATGGAGCGGAAACTGCAACTCACCTTCAAGCATGCGCCCGTTCGGGTTGTGAAAGGTCATTTCGACTGTCGTCCGCGCCAGGTGGCCGACAACCTTGGCCTCGGCCTTGAAGGCGGCCAGTCGCACCGGCTGAGCGGCACCGGCGACAATCAGCAAGGGCGGTGGTACGGGTCGGACGGCAACAGCCGTTTGCGACTGGCCAGACGAGATGCCCACCATGCCAACCAACAGGATCGGCAACCAGAATCGCTTGATCATTCGTTTTCTCCCAATGGCCGAAGGGCCGTCATGCCAGCAAACGACGCCACAGCGGAAATGGGGTCAAGGAGCAAGGATTTCCTGCAATGGCCAGCGCGGACGAACGACAAAACCGCCGTCACCCCCGGCCACCCGCCCGGCCAGAAATCGCTGGGCGCCACAATAGGCGATCATGGCGCCATTGTCGGTGCACAGCGCAAGCTCGGGGTAGAAGACCTTGACGCCGCGCGCTGCCCCTGCCGCGTCCAGGCGCTGGCGCAGCCGACGGTTGGCGCCGACGCCGCCGGCAACGACCAGGCGATCGAGACCGCAGTGACGAACAGCGGCCATGGCCTTGGCGGCCAGCACTTCGGTCACCGCTTCCTGGAACTCCCAGGCCAGATCGGCCTTTTCCTGCCCGTCGGGCGTACGTCCGTGCAAACGCGTCACCACTGCGGTCTTGAGGCCGGAGAAGCTGAATTGCAAGTCACCGCTCCTCAGCATCGGCCGCGGCAACTTGACGGCGCTCGGCCCGCCGCGTTCAGCCAGCGCCGCCAGTTGCGGTCCGCCCGGATAACCGAGGCCGAGCAACTTGGCTGTCTTGTCGAATGCCTCGCCGGCGGCGTCATCGACCGACTCGCCGAGTAGTTGGTAGGCGCCCACTGCCTCGACGCGCATGAGTTGCGTATGCCCGCCGGAAACCAGCAACGCGACAAACGGGAAGCCCGGCGGATTGGCCGAGAGTAGCGGCGACAGCAAGTGCCCTTCCAAGTGGTGCACCGGCAACGCCGGCACGCCCAGAGCGAGGGCCAGCGATTCGGCGAAACTGGCACCGACCAGCAGCGCACCGGCAAGCCCCGGGCCGGCCGTGTAGGCAATGCCGTCGATATCCCCTTTGACTGCCCCGGCCTGGGCCAGAACGTCGGTGAGCAGCGGAATCAAGCGTTGGATGTGATCCCGGGAGGCGAGTTCAGGCACGACACCGCCGTAGGCCGCGTGCATCGCCACCTGGGTGTGCACGGCATGGCCCAGCAGGCCGCGGTCGGTGTCGTACAGAGCGACGCCGGTTTCGTCGCAGGAGGATTCGATGCCGAGGACGAGCATGGCGGCAGATTCTATCGCGGCCACCTTTGACAACGAGGGAAAAACGATTAGAATGCGCCCCTTTTCCGAACTAACCAGGACAACACGCATGCCCGGCATTCGCCTCAAGGAAAACGAGCCTTTCGAAGTCGCCATTCGCCGCTTCAAGCGCACCATTGAAAAGGCCGGCACGCTCACCGAACTGCGTTCGCGCGAGTTCTACGAGAAGCCCACTTCCGAGCGCAAGCGCAAGCTCGCTGCTGCCGTGAAGCGCCATCACAAGCGCATCCGCAGCCAGATGCTGCCGCCCAAGCTCTACTAAGAGTTGCCCCGATCACCAGCAGGAACCGCCTTTCGGGGCGGTTTTTGTGTTTCTGAGCAGTCCACGGAGAACCGCGCCATGAGCCTGAAAGCCCGCATCTCGGAAGACATGAAGATCGCCATGAAGGCCAGGGACACCGCCCGCCTCGGCGCCATCCGGCTGCTCATGGCCGCCATGAAGCAGAAGGAAGTCGATGAGCGCATCGAACTCGACGACGCCAACATCGTCGCCGTCATCGAAAAGATGCTCAAGCAGCGTCGCGACTCGATTTCCCAGTACGAGGCCGCCAAGCGCCAGGATCTGGCCGACGCCGAGAAGTTCGAGGTCGAAGTGCTGACGGCCTACATGCCGGCCGGCTTGTCGGCCGATGAAGTGGCTGCCGTGGTCGCCGCCGCGATCGCCGAGTCCGGCGCCAAGAGCGCCGCCGACATGGGCAAGGTCATGGCCATCGTCAAGCCGAAAATCGCCGGCCGTGCCGACATGGGCGAGGTATCGAAGCTCGTTAAGACTAGACTGGCGTCCGCGTAGTTCGACACATCTGCCCGCCCGCGTTTGGGGATGAATGCGAGGCGGCAAGAAGGAGGCGACGAGACAGTGCAAGTAGCACGGCGAGGAGCCGACGCCGCGGCCAACGACGCAGGCGCCCCGAAGGCGGAGCGGGCAGGGTGATACCCGAGAGCTTCATCCAGGAGTTGCTGGCGCGCGTCGACATTGTCGACGTGATCGAACGCTACGTCCCGCT
>Ga0265325_10000675_pt1 | contig 24875 bp, 20 predicted proteins | sample 41420metaG_FD_202090 | JGI IMG/M metagenome (GOLD analysis project Ga0265325, IMG submission 202090) | Rhizosphere microbial communities from Carex aquatilis grown in University of Washington, Seatle, WA, United States - 4-14-20 metaG | ecosystem: Host-associated > Plants > Roots > Rhizosphere... | reverse complement strand
GGCCAAGGCGATGAATCGGGTGGTCAGCGAGAAAATCCCGGTCGAGCAGGCGGTCGATGAATTGATCGCCCGCATCAAGCAGGTCGCAGGCTGATCTGAAATCGAAGCCGGCCGCCACGAGCGGCCGGCTTCAATCGATTAGGGATGCGATGGCGACCACGGCCACTTTCACCGAGTCCGGAAGTCTCGTTCGCACGCAGGACGAACGCTGGCTGACGCCGTGGCAGTTGTGGGGCATCATCCTGGTGGTTCCCTATATTCTGATCTTCCTGTTCTTCGTCGTTTATCCGATCGGCTACGGCTTCTGGACGGCGCGCAATCCCCACACTTACGTCGAACTGGTGCACGACCCGATATTCCTGCGGGCGGCGGTCAATACATTCCTGTTCCTGGCGATCGGCATCAATCTCAAGATGATGATCGCGCTGATGCTGTCGGGCTTTTTTATCCAAACACGCTGGTGGATCAAGCTGCTCTCGGTGATTTTCATCCTGCCGTGGGCGGTGCCGTCGATCCCGACCATTCTGTCGCTGCGCTTCATGCTCAATCCGGAATGGGGGGTCATCAATACGTTAATCTTCCGGATCACCGGCGAAGACGGCCCGAACTGGCTCAACGACCCGGCCATCGGCCTGTCCATGGCGGTCGCGGTTCACATCTGGAAGTCGCTGCCGTTCTGGACGCTGATCCTGATCGCGGGCCGGCTTGCGATCCCGGGCGATCTTTACGAAGCCGCCTCGGTCGATGGCGCCAGCAATGTTCAGAAATTCAAATACGTGACCTGGCCGTCGCTGCGCACGCTCTATCTGACGTGCACCATCCTTTCGATGATCTTCACGCTCGGCGATTTCAACAGCGTCTATCTGCTGACCGGCGGCGGCCCGGCCGATCTCACGCACGTTCTGGCAACTCTTGGCATCCGCTATCTGCGGCTCGATCAGATCGACATGTCGATGGCGGCGATCGTGATCGCACTGCCGTTCATCCTTCCGCTGGTATTCTTCATGATGAAGCGGCTGGCAAAATGAACGAAGCCCGGGCATCGACCCTGCGCGCCGTCACCACCGAGGCCAAGCTGCTGCTGATCGGCATTCCGGTGCTGATCTGGACCCTGCTGCCGATCTATCACATGTTCCTGTTTGCGATTTCACCCAAGGATGAGGCCTTTGCCGGCAAGCTGTGGCCGGATCATCCAACGCTGCGCAATTTCGGCGTGGTGTTCAGGCAGGAACATTATTTTCTACAGCACTTCTGGCAGCAGCTTTGGAATTCGCTGGTGATCGCGGTGGCGACCGGAGTCCTGACGCTGATCATCGCGACGGGCGCCGCCTTCGCCATTAGCCGCCTCAAGGTGACGGGCGGCCGCTGGATCATGAATCTGGCGCTGTTCACCTACTTCATCCCCGCGGCGTTCCTCGCGGTGCCGATGTATCGCACGATGGGAAACTACGGGCTGCTCAACAGCCACTGGGCGCTGATCCTGGCGATGGTCACAATCGCCACGCCTTACGCCATCTGGGTGCTCAAGCAGGCCTCCGACAACCTGCCGGTCGAGCTCGACGAAGCTGCGGTCATGGACGGCGCCTCGCCGATGCAGTTGTTCAGGCTCGTCTATATCCCGCTCATGGTGCCGTCTTTGGTGGCGATCGGGACTTACGCGCTGCTGCTGGCGTGGAACGAATATCTCTACGCTTTCCTTCTTTTGTCGAAAGACACCGAAGTCACGCTGCCCGTGGCGCTCGGCAATTTTCTCGCCGCGGACGATTCGCCGTGGGAACTGCTGATGACGACGGGCTTCATCTATGCCCTGCCGCCGGCCGCGATCTACTACGTCTTCAGGCGCTATCTGGTGTCGGGCCTCACGGCCGGCGCGGTGAAGAACTAGGAGTGGCCGGATTGTGCTTGCTTTCGTGGGTGTCACTGCAGCAATGTTTGTCAAAGGAACCGGATAGAGCTTCGATCGCGCCCAGACGGACTTAAGTCCGCAGACGTACCGCACGATCGGGCATTGGGAGGAATTCGATGGCTTCAGTCGGCATTCGCGACGTGCGAAAGGCCTTTGGCGCAACACCTGTCATTCACGGCGTCACGTTCGATATCAATGACGGCGAGTTCGTGGTGCTGGTCGGCCCGTCGGGCTGCGGCAAATCCACCCTGCTGCGCATGATCGCGGGGCTGGAAAACATTACCGGCGGCGAGATCCGCATCGGCGACCGCGTCGTCAACAACGTGCCGCCGAAAGAGCGCGACGTCGCCATGGTGTTCCAGAACTACGCGCTCTATCCGCACATGACGGTCGCCGACAACATGGCGTTCTCCATGAAGCTGCGCGGCGCGCCGAAACCCGAGATCGATCAGCGCGTCAAGCAGGCCGCCGACATTCTGGGGCTCGGGCCCTATCTCTCGCGGTTTCCGCGGCAGTTGTCCGGCGGGCAGCGCCAGCGCGTCGCCATGGGCCGGGCCATCGTCCGCGACCCGCAAGTGTTCCTGTTCGACGAGCCGCTCTCCAATCTCGACGCCAAACTGCGCGTGCAGATGCGCATCGAGATCAAGGAGCTGCACCAGCGGCTGAAAACCACGACGGTCTATGTCACGCACGACCAGATCGAAGCCATGACCATGGCCGACAAGATCGTCGTGATGCATGACGGCATTGTCGAGCAGATCGGTGCCCCGCTCGAACTGTACGACCATCCCGCCAACCTGTTTGTCGCCGGCTTCATCGGCTCGCCGTCGATGAATTTCCTGAGGGGCACGGTGCGCGCCAACGGCAAGCTCGAATTCGAGGGGCCGAGCGGCGCGCGGCTGCCGCTCGTCAACGCGCCGACCGGCAGCGATGGCCGCGCGGCGGTCTATGGCGTGCGACCCGAGCATTTCACGATCGCCGACGACGGCGCCGAGATGACGATCCAGGTGGTCGAGCCGACCGGCTCGGAAACCCAGGTCGTCGCCAAATTCGGCGAGCAGGACCTGATCGCGGCATTCCGCGAACGCCATCAATTCAAGCCGGGCGAAAAGATCCGGCTCAAACCAGATCCGCGGCTCGTTCACTTGTTCGACGAGACGACCGGAAAACGTATCTGAAATAACCCACCAACGGAGGAAACGACATGAATCCATTTACCCGCCGCGCCCTCGTGAAGGGCGGCACCGCGCTCGGCGCCGCCGCCGCTCTCAGCGGACCGGCCCTGCTCGATTGGGCCAAGGCCTGGGCGCAAAACGCACAGTGGAAGCCGGAGAAAGACGCCAAGCTTTCAATGTTGCGCTGGAAATATTTCGTGCAGGCGGAAGACGATGCCTTCGTCAAGCTGATCAATGCCTTCACGCAAGCGACCGGCGTCAAGGTCGACATTTCGCGCGAGTCGTATGAAGACGTGCAACCGAAAGCATCGGTCGCGGCAAACACCGGCACCGGTCCGGATCTGTTCTGGGGCCTCTATTCACTTCCGCATTTATTTCCGCAGAAGTGCATGAACGTCACCGACGTCGCCGAGTACCTCGGCAAGAAATATGGCGGCTGGGTCGAGAGCGCCGTGAAATATGGCCACGACGGCAATAAGTGGATCTGCGTTCCGATCTGCTATTCCGGCGCGCTGATGAACTACCGCCTCGAGGCGTCGAAAAAGGCCGGTTTCTCCAAGTTCCCGGACAAGCTTGACGCCTTCCTCGAATACACCAAGGCGATGAAAGCGCAGGGCACGCCCGGCGGCTTCGCGCTGGGGCACGCGTCAGGCGACGCCAATAGCTGGGTGCATTGGTGCTTGTGGTCGAATGGCGGCGAGTCGGTCGACAAGGACGACAAAGTCATCATCAATTCGCCGGAAACCGCCAAGGCGCTGGACTACGCCAAGGCGCTATACGGCAATATGATCCAGGGTACCGCGGCGTGGAACGACTCCTCGAACAACAAGGCCTTCCTCGCCGGTGAGATCAGTTGGACCAATAACGGCATCTCGATCTATGTCGCGGCGCAGAATAGCGCCAAGCAGATTGCCGAAGACATGGACCACGCCTACTTCCCGGTCGGCGTCAGCGGCAAGCCGACCGAACTGCACCTGATGTATCCGATTCTGGCGATGACCTACACCAAGTATCCGCAAGCCTGTAAGGCACTGATGGCGTTCATGCTGGAAGCTGACAACTTCAATCCGTGGATTCAGTCGGCCAAGGGCTACCTCACGCATTGCCTGAACGCCTATGACAGCAACCCGGTGTGGACCGCCGATCCGAAGGCGACGCCGTTCCGCGATGTGGCCAAGCGCACCCGCACCGCGGGCGGTCTCGGCTCGGTCGGCGAGAAGGCGGCGACCGCAATCGCCGACTTCGTGATCGTCGACATGTTCGCGAATTACTGCACCGGCCGTGAGGACGCGAAGGGATCGATCGCGATCGCCGAGCGTCAATTGAAGCGGATCTACCGGTAACATCTGCTCCAGCGTCATGGCCGGGCTTGTCCCGGCCATCCACGCCTTGCTTAAGCTCTTGAGGAAGGCGTGGATGCCCGGCCTAAAGCCGGGCATGACGGCGGCGAGGACACGGAACTTGTGATGGCCGATATCGCACTGAAATCGCCTGGCGTGAGACAGCCGGTCCCCGAAGCGACCAGCTGGCAGCGGCTCAAGGTCAATCGCGAATGGCTGAGCTTCTGGTTCATGCTGCCGGCCGCGGCGTTTCTTCTTCTCTTTCTGGTCTATCCGCTCGGGCTCGGCGTCTGGTTGTCGTTCACCGATGCGCGCATCGGCCGCACCGGCGTCTTTATCGGGCTCGAAAACTACGAATGGCTGTGGGGCGATTCGACGTTCTGGCTCTCTGTATTCAACACGCTGCTCTACACCAGCGTCGCCAGCGTCATCAAATTCGCCGTCGGGCTTTATCTCGCGCTGCTGCTCAACGAGCGATTGCCGTTCAAGGCGGTCATTCGCGCCTTGGTGCTGATCCCGTTCATCGTGCCGACCGTGCTGTCCGCGATCGCGTTCTGGTGGCTGTTCGATCCGCAGTTCTCGATCATCTCCTGGTCGCTCAGGAAAATGGGCCTGATCACGGTCAATATCAATTTCCTCGGCGACTTCTGGAATGCGCGCTGGTCGGTGATCTTCGCCAATATCTGGCGCGGCATTCCGTTCGTGGCGATCACGCTTCTGGCCGGCCTGCAGACGGTGTCGCCCTCGCTTTACGAGGCTGCGACAATCGATGGCGCCACCAACTGGCAGCGCTTCCGTTACATCACCTACCCGTTGCTCACCCCGATCATCGCGGTGGTGATGACGTTTTCGGTATTGTTCACCTTCACCGACTTCCAGCTGATCTGGGTAATGACGCGTGGCGGCCCGGTCAACGCCACCCATCTGATGGCGACCTTGTCCTATCAGCGCGCCATCCTGGGTGGCCAACTCGGCGAGGGCGCGGCGATCTCGACCGCGATGATCCCGTTCCTGCTCGCGGCGATCCTGGTCTCATGGTTCGGGCTGCAGCGGCGCAAATGGCAGCAGGGTGGCGACAATGACTGACTGGGGCGCCGCTGCTTTTCATCTTGCGCGAATGGCGCAAGCGCCACGCGCGCCGGCGCCATGGCGGCAGGGTGGCGACAATGACTGACCTTCTCGCCGCCAAGGCCGTCGATCCACGGTCCGTGCTGACCGCTGACGATCACAGCGAGGGCATGAGCTATCTGCACAATCTGCCGCGCCGGCTGGTGACGGTTTACCTGCCGCTGACGATCATTCTGCTGGTGCTGCTGTTCCCGTTCTACTGGATGGCGCTGACCTCGATCAAACCGGACGAGCAGTTGCTCGACCTCGACACCTACAATCCGTTTTGGACCTGGAACCCGACCTTCAAGCACATCTACAAGCTGCTGTTTGAAACCGACTATCCGGTCTGGCTGTGGAACACGATGCTGGTGGCGGTGTGCGCGACCGCGCTCTCGATCGTCGCCAGCGTGTTCGCGGCCTATGCGATCGTGCGGCTGCGCTACAAGGGCGCGCAATGGGTCGGCGGCGCGATCTTCCTCGCCTATCTGGTGCCGCCGTCGATCCTGTTCATTCCGCTGTCGACCGTGGTGTTCCAGTACGGGCTGTTCGACACGCCGCTGGCGCTGATCCTGACCTATCCGACCATCCTGATCCCGTTCTCGACCTGGCTGTTGATGGGCTATTTCAAGACCATCCCGTTCGAGCTCGAGGAATGCGCGCTGATCGACGGCGCCAATCGCTGGCAGATCCTGATGAGGATCGTGGTGCCGCTGGCGATCCCCGGCCTGATCTCGGCCTTCATCTTCTGCTTCACGCTGTGCTGGAACGAGTTCATTTACGCGCTGACGTTCATCTCCTCGACCCAGTACAAGACCGTGCCGGTCGCGATCGTGACCGCGCTGGTCGACGGCGATATTTACCGCTGGGGCTCGCTGATGGCGGGCGCGATGATCGGCTCGTTGCCGCTCGTCATCCTGTACGCCTTCTTCGTCGAGCACTACGTCTCGGCGATGACCGGCGCGGTCAAGGAATAGCCGCTAGACCAGCGCGGTCACCGGCTTTTCGACGAAATCCTTGAAGGCAGCGATGAGTTGCGCACCGAGCGCGCCGTCGACCACGCGGTGGTCGCAGGACAACGTCACCGTGACCTGGCTGACGAATTTTACCGCGCCGTCCTCGGCCTCGACCGGCGCGCGGCGCGAGGCGCCGACTGCGAGGATGGTGGCGTGCGGCGGATTGATAATGGCGGAGAATTCGCGCACGCCATACATGCCGAGATTGGAGATCGCGCTGGCGCCGCCCTGATACTCGTTCGGCTTGAGTTTCTTGTCGCGCGCGCGCGTCGCGAGGTCGCGCATTTCCGCCGAGATCGCGGACACCGATTTCGCCTCGGCGTTGCGGATCACCGGCGTGATCAGGCCGCCGTCGAGCGCCACGGCGACGCCGATGTCGGACGACCTGAAGCGCAGGATGCTATCCCCGGCCCACACCGCATTGGCGGCGGGAATGCGTTGCAGCGCCGCCGCCCACATCTTGATGATGAAGTCGTTGAGCGACAGCTTGAACGCGGCATTGCCATCCTTGTCCTTGGGCGCGGCGTTGACTTCCTCGCGCATCGCCATCAGCCGGCCAATCTCGATATCGGCGGTGAGATAAAAATGCGGAATGGTCTGCGTGGCCTCGACCAGCCGCCGCGCTATGGTGGCGCGCATCGCGTTGAGCGGCACCTCCTCGTAAGCCACGCCCTGGTAAAGCGCCTTGACCTGGGCGGCCGAGGCGCCGGTCGACACGGCGGCGCGCGGCGCGGAGGACCCAATATCGCTGGCGACGATGCGGCCGTGCGGGCCGGAGCCTTTGACGCTGGCAAGCTCGATGCCGCGCTCGCCGGCGAGCCGACGCGCCAAGGGCGTGACGAAACTGCCGCTGGCGAGCCTCGCCGGCCCGTAATTGCGCTCCGGCGTGCGGACTTCGCGGAACGGATCCATCTCTGGATAAGCGAACGCAGCGGCGCCGCCAATCCGCTCGTCCCCGCGGAAGCGGGGACTCAGGGGCAGTTGGCCCCGGGTATTTTGGCTCTGGACCCCCGCTTTCGCGGGGGTGAGCGGAGTTTGTGGCGTCACCGACGAAGGAATCCCGGCTTTGGACGCTTCGGTGCCCGCCCCGCCAATCACCGCTACCACTGCTCCGACCTTGGCAACGTCGCCGACGCCGAACCGGATTTCGGTCAACGTGCCGGCATAGGTCGAGGGCACTTCCATCGAGGTCTTGTCGGTCTCGATCTCGAACAGGTTGTCGCCCGGCTTGACGCTGTCGCCGGCGGTCTTGAACCATTTCGTGATCTTGCCTTCGGCGACGGTCTCGCCGAGCTGCGGCATCAGGACGTCCACGCACCAGTTCCTTCTTTTGTCATCACCGGGCTTGTCCCGGTGATCCCGATCAGGGGCGCAGTGCCTTCCTAAGCGGGATGGCCGGGTCAAGCCCGGCCATGACAGTCAATAATCTACCAAACCACCGACACATATTGCGTCTCGAGGAATTCCATCATGCCCTCATGCGCGCCTTCGCGGCCGATGCCGGATTGCTTCATGCCGCCGAACGGCGCCGCCGGATCGGACACCAGGCCGCGATTGAGGCCGATCATGCCGAAGTCGAGCTTCTCGGACACCCGCATGCCGCGCGTGAGGTCCTTGGTGTAGAGATAAGCGACCAGGCCGTATTCGGTGTCATTGGCGCGCTTGATCGCTTCATCCTCGGTCTTGAAGCTCTGGATCGAGGCCACCGGCCCGAAGATTTCCTCGTTCAGCATCTTTGAATCGTCCGACACGTTGGTGAGCACGGTCGCCGGATAGAAGAAGCCGGGGCCGTCCGGCTTCTTGCCGCCGACCATGACCTTGGCGCCTTTCGACACCGCGTCGTCGACCAGCTCGAGCACCTTGTCGAGGCCGTCTTTGTTGACCAGCGGCCCGAGATTGACGCCGTCGTCGAGCCCGTTGCCCATCTTCAGCGAGCCCATCTTGGCGGTCAGCTTCTTGGCGAATTCGTCGTGCACCTTTTCGTGGACGTAGAAGCGGTTGGCCGCGGTGCAGGCCTCGCCCATGTTGCGCATCTTGGCGATCATGGCGCCGTCGATCGCGGCATCGATGTCGGCATCCTCGAACACGATGAACGGCGCGTTGCCGCCAAGCTCCATCGCCGGCTTCACCACATTGTCCGCCGCCTCATGCAACAACTTGCGGCCGACCTCGGTCGAGCCGGTGAACGACACGACGCGAACCCGCGGATCGTGCAGCATGGCGCTGACCACCTTGCCGGATGAGCGCGACGGAATGACGTTGACGACGCCGGCCGGCACGCCGGCTTCTTCCAGGATCGGCATTAGCGCCAGCATGGTCAGCGGCGTGTCGGAGGCCGGCTTGAGCACCACGGTGCAGCCGGCGGCGAGCGCCGGCGCGATCTTGCGGGTCGCCATCGCGGCGGGAAAATTCCACGGCGTCACCAGCACGGCGACGCCCGACGGCTTGTGCTGGACGAGAATCCGGGCGCCGGACGACGGCGCCGTCGACATCGAGCCGAGATTGCGCACCGCCTCCTCCGCATTCCAGCGGAAGAATTCGGCGGCATAGGCCACCTCGCCGCGCGAGTCCGACAGCGCTTTGCCATTTTCCAGCGTGATCAGCTTGGCCAGCCGTTCGGCGTCGCGCATGATCAGGTCGTAGGCCTTGCGCAGGATTTCGGCGCGCTCGCGCGGCTTCTTGGCGCCCCAGGCCGCGAACGCGCCGGCGGCGGCATCGACCGCAGCCTGGGCGTCCTCGACCGTGGCGCTGGCGACCGAGGCGACGGTCTTTTCCGTGGCCGGGTCGATCACGTCAAACCGTTGATTATCCGACGATTTTCGCCATTTGCCGCCGATCCAGAGGTCGGTCGGGACGTTGGCGAGAAGATTGTCGTAGTTCGCCATCAGCAAATCCTCCGGTTTTCATTTTGTCATGGCCGGGCTCGCCCCGGCCATCTCGCTTAGGGGCGCAGTGCCCTTCCAAGCGGGATCACCGGGACAAGCCCGGTGATGACAACAAACTAACTCCCCAGGCTCCGCCGCACCGTTTCGACGATCCGAGCCGGCGTTGGCAAAATGGCATCCTCCAGGATGTCGGCGGCCGGCAAAGGAATGTGCGGCGTCGTGATCCGCACCGGCGGGCCGTCGAGGTCGTAGAACGCCTCGTCGGCGACGATCGAGACGATTTCGGCGCCCCAGCCGCACAGCCGCGGATTTTCCTCGACGGTGAACAGCCGGTGCGTCTTCGCCACCGAGCCGAGAATGGTCTGGGTATCGAGCGGCACCAGGCAGCGCACGTCGACGACCTCGCAGTCGATGCCATGCTCGGCCTTGAGGATATTGGCGGCCTCGACCGCGCGCGGCACCATCAAAGCCAGCGCGCAGATCGTGCCGTCCTTGCCGGGACGAACGATCTTGGCGGTGCCGAGCGTGTCGACAATCTCGCCATCGGGCACCTCGCCCTTGGTGGCGTAAAGCGACTTGTGTTCGAGGAAGATCACCGGGTCGGGATCGCGCACCGACGCCGCCAGCAGCCCAATGACGTCGCGCGGATTGGACGGCGCCACCACCTTGAGGCCGGGAATCATCATGCACCAGTTCTCGACACTCTGGGAATGCTGCGCGCCGAAACGCGAGCCGGCGCCATTGCCGGTACGCACCACCAGCGGACACTTGGTCTGGCCGTTCGACATGTAGCGGCTCTTGGGAAATTCATTGGCGATGTAGTCGAAGCAGACCGCGAAGAAGTCCGAGAACATGATCTCGGCGATCGGCTTCAGCCCGGTCATCGCCGCGCCCATCGCCGCGCCGAGGATGGCTTGCTCGGAAATCGGCGTATCGCGCACCCGCCGCGGGCCGAACTGCTCGTACAGGCCGACCGTCGCCTTGAACACGCCGCCGGCCTTGGCGACGTCCTCGCCGAGGAACACGACATCGTCATCGCGCTTCATTTCCTGCGCGATGCCGCGGATCACCGCGTCGCGATAGGTGATTTCCGCCATGTCAGTTCCTCCAACTCAATTCCGCCATGCCCAGCCGCCATCGGCATAGACATCGGTCGTCAGGATGTCGAGCGGCGGCATCGGCGCCGCCTTGCACGCCTCGGTCGCGTCATCGACCTCCTTGCGGATGTCGGCGTCGATCTCGGCGATCGCTGTGTCGCTGATGCCGAATTGCTTCAAGCGCGCGCGATAGATCGTGATCGGATCGCGTTCCTTCCATTTTTCCAGCTCGCCCTCCGGCCGATATTTGGCGGGGTCGGCGCGCGAATGGCCGCTATGACGATAGGTCATGCATTCGATCAGCGACGGGCCATTGCCGGCACGGGCTTTGGCGAACGCCTGCTGCGCGGTGCGGTAGACTTCGTCGGCGTCATTGCCGTCAATGACGATGCGCTCGAGGCCGTATGACCCGGCGCGATCGGCGGCGGGATGCTGCACCGCCGTGACGTCACCGATCGGCGTATATTCCATGTAGAGGTTGTTCTCGCAGACGAATACCACCGGCAGCTTCCACACCGCGGCGAAGTTCAGCGCCTCGTGGAACGCGCCGATATTGGTGGTGCCGTCGCCGAAGAAGCACACCGAGACGTCCTTGGCGCCCTTGTATTGCGCGCGCCAGGCGGCGCCGCAGGCGATCGGCAGGTGGGCGCCGATGATGGCGTAGGAACCCATGACGCCGTGCGCTTCCGACGTCAGGTGCATCGAGCCGCCTTTGCCGCGCATCAGGCCATTGTCGCGCTGCATCAGTTCGCCGAGTACTTTCTCCACCGGTACGCCGCGCGCCAGCGTGTGGGCATGGCCGCGATAGGTGCAGAAGCTCAAATCGCCCGGGATCATGGCCTCGGCGAAGCCGGCGGCGATCGCCTCCTGCCCGAGCGAGAGATGGCTGGTGCCCTTGACCAGATTCTGCAGGAACAGGTCGTAGGCGCGCTGCTCGGCCTCCCGCAGCCGCACCTGCGACCGGTACAGAGCGAGCCGCTTGTCCTCGCCGATGTCGTCGTTCAACCCCGAGCCGGCCGGGCCCGGCGCGCCATTCTCAACCTTCGCCATATGAAATTCCTAGAGGCCAATAGTCCATTGGGCCGGCGAAACTTAGCGCCCCCGCCAACCTTCACGCAACCGGCGTCGAAGGCTGGGTCTTGCCTCGCACGGTTTCGCGATGAAGCAGGTAGAGGCCGGACGCGATCACGATCGAACCGCCGACAATAGTCCACCGGTGCGGCACGTCCTTGAACACCAGATACCCAAGGGTCGTGGTCCACACCATCTGCGTATAGATGAATGGCGCCAGGGTCGACGCCGGCGCGAGCCGGTGGGCAAGGATCAACAGATAGTGCCCGCCCGCGCCAAGCGCACCGACCAGCACCATGAGACCCCCGGTTAGGGCGCTATCCGGCATTTCCCAGACGAACGGAACCACTGCAGTCATGGCGACTGCGCCGACCACGCTGGTGTAGAATTGCGTTGTGTCGCTGCTATCGGTCGGGGCGAGGACCCGGGTCGAAATCACATAAAACGCGTAGCAAAACGAGCCGGCCAGCGTCAGCAGCGCCGCCGGATGCATGCCGCCAAAGCCGGGCCGCGTCACCACCAGCACGCCAAGGAAGCCGACGATGATCGCGCTCCAGCGCCGCCAGCCGACGTGCTCGCCCAGCAGCGGGACGCACAGCGTGGCGACGATGAATGGCGTGGAAAACAAGATCGCCAACGCCTCGTCGAGCTGCAAATAACGCAGCGCGTAGAGATTGAGCATCGTCGACAACAATAGCAGCGCCGAACGGCCGACCTGCATGAACGGCCGGGTTGTCGCCATCAGGCCCGGCTGCCTGATCGGATTCGAGAACAGCAAAGACAGCACGAAGGCGAAAAAATAGCGCGCCCACACCACCTGCAAGGTGAACATGTGATAGTTGAGATATTTGCCGGTGGCGTCCAGGCAGGAAAACGTCGCCACCGCGCCGCACATCAGCGCGATGCCGGTGAGCCTTTGCTTGCGTATCGCCGCCGGGTCGATCAATAGGTCGCCCGCCCACCGGAAATGTCGAATGCCGAACCCGTGGTGAACGAGCAATCGGCCGAAGCGCAAAATGCCGCGAGCGCGGCAACCTCATTGACCTGAACGAATCGACCACGCGGGATTTTCGCCAGCATGTAATCGATGTGAGTCTGCGTCATCTGATCGAAGATCGCGGTCTTGGCCGCCGCCGGCGTGATGCAGTTGACCGAGATATCCTTGGTCGCGGTTTCCTTGGCGAGCGACTTGGTCAGCGAAATGACGGCGGCTTTCGACGCCGAATAGGCCGGAGCATTCGGATTGCCTTCCTTGCCGGCGACCGACGCGATATTGACGATGCGACCATAGTTCTGCGCGATCATTCCCGGCACCACCGCCTTGCAGCAATGAAACTGGCCGTCGAGATTGATCGACATCACCTTGCGCCATTCTTCGACCGGATACTCCCACGTGGTCGTGTTCAAGCCGGCGATGCCGGCATTATTGACGAGAATGTCGATGCGGCCGAACGCCTTGACGGTGTCGTCGCGCGCACGCTCGACGTCGCCGTAATTGGTGACGTCGACCGCGACCGCGATAATCTTGCCGCGCTTCTCGAGGTCCTTGACGGTCTTCTGCGCCAGCGCGATGTCGCGATCCCAGATCGCAACCGCAGCGCCGGACTCGAGAAAGCGCTCGACAATGGCGCGGCCGATGCCTTGCGCGCCGCCGGTCACCGCCGCAAAGCGGCCGGCAAGATCGATTTTATTGGTCACGGAACGTCTCCCCACATGGCGGGCCGGCGTGTCATTGAACGTCGATTGCGCGGCCTCGAGCCGATGATATACCCGCATCCGGGCGGAATGAGCAGCCACCTCCGGAGATAGCAGCCATCCAGGCGCTGCCGGACCTGGGACTAGTTGACGCGATGGATGGCTCGATTCTCGCCCTGTTCTTGCTGGCCGCCTTCGTCGGCGGCGTCGTCAGCGGCCTCGCCGGTTTCGCCTTCGGCCTGGTGGTATCCGGCGTCTGGCTGCACATCCTGACGCCGCTTCAGGTTGCCACCCTGATCGTGTTCTACGGCATCTTCGTCCAGGCCTACAGCATCTTCGCGCTGCGGCTGTCGCTGGTCGGGCGCCACGTCATCCCGCTGATCGTCGGCAGCGTCGTCGGCGCGCCGCTCGGGGTCTGGCTGCTGCATTTCATAAACCCCGGCTATCTGCGGCTCGCCGTCGGCGTCATGATGATCGGCTACAGCCTGAATGGATTGCTGCGTCCGACCTTGACGGTCGTTCCCGCCAACGTACCGGTGGAACTTGGCGTCGGCTTCCTCAACGGCGTGCTCGGCGGCATGACCGGGCTGGCCGGCGTTTTCGTCACCATCTGGTGCAACGTGCGCGGCTGGTCGAAGGACACCCAGCGCAGCGTCTATCAGCCGGTTATCCTCGCCTCATTCGCGGTCAGCGCCATTTCGCTCGCCGCCGGCGGGGCACTGACGGCGCCGACCCTGAAGCTTTACTTGTACGGAGCCGGGCCGCTGCTCGCCGGCATGTTCATCGGGCTCAAGCTTTACGGCCGCCTCGACGACGGCACGTTCCGCAAGGTCGTTCTGCTGCTGTTGCTGCTGTCGGGGCTGCTGCTGATGATCCCGGAGCTGCTGTTTTAGGTGCGGTTGCCGCGCTTGTTGGCGACCCGGAAAACTGGCACCGTCAGCCCAATCAAAAAAATATTTGAGCCGCCAGGGAGCAACGCCATGACCGACGGATCACCATCACGCCTGAGCAAAGGTCGCTGGTATATCCTCCTTCTGATCTGCGTGATGTATCTCATCACCTATCTCGATCGCGTCAATATTTCGACCGCGGCGCCCGAGATCAGCAAAGAATTCGGCTTTGACAAGATCACAATGGGCGTCATCTTCAGCGCATTCGTCTGGGCCTATGCGATTTTCCAGGTGCCGGGCGGCTGGCTCAGTGACCGCTTCGGCGCACGGCCCGTGCTGGCGACAATCGTGGCTTACTGGTCCGTCATGACCATGGCGACGGCGGCGGCGACCGGCGCCACGTCATTCGTCGTGCTTCGCTTCCTGTTTGGCATTGGTGAAGCCGGCGCTTTTCCCGGCGCGACCCGCTCAATGCAGCTCTGGTATCCACGCAGCGAGCGCGGCTTCGTACAGGGAATAACCCATAGCGCAAGCCGGCTCGGCGCCGCGATTGCGCCGCCGCTCGTGGTTTTGATCATGACCACGCTCGGCTGGCGCTCGGTGTTTTATATCTGCGGCGCCATCGGCCTGGTCTGGTCGGTGTGGTGGTACATCAGCTACCGCAATTTTCCGGAAGAGCATGGCTTGGTCAATCGCGCCGAGCTCGAACATATCCGCGGCACCGATGCGACGGGCGTCGTCAATGAAGCCTTCGTCGAGCGCAAGGCGGCGACGGTGCCGTGGGGTACGCTGCTGCGATCGCCCAATATGTGGGCGATCATGTGCGCGTATTTCACCTACGTGTACTGCCTTTGGATTTTCCTGAGCTGGTTGCCGTCCTACCTCATCGATTTCAGGCATTTCACGCTCCTCAAGGTCGGCTTGTTTGCGTCGCTGCCATTATTTGCCGGCGTGATCGGCGATACGGTCGGCGGCCTGGCGACGGACTGGCTGTTGAAGAAGACCGGAAACACCAAATTGGCCCGCCGCTCGGTCGCGATCACCGGCATGCTCGGCTGCTGCGTTTTCATTGTGCCGGCAGCGTTGACCGCGGATGCCTATACCGCCGTCTATTGCCTGACCGCCTCGATGTTCTTTCTGGAATGCACGATCGGGCCGTCCTGGGCGGTGCCGATGGATGCCGGCGGCAAATATTCCGGAACGGTCTCGGGCATGATGAACATGGCGGGCAATATCGGCGGCGCACTGTCGCCTTTGGTGTTCGGCATCCTGGTTCAATACGGCAATTGGCAGGCACCGTTCATCGTTGCAGCCGCGTTGCTGGTAGCCGGTTCGGTGGTGTGGGCATTCTGGCTCGATCCCGATGTCTCGGTCGTCAACGAGCATGGCGCATCGACCCCGGCGGCGGTGGCGCCAATCGGCCGCTAAGGCTCAATTCGGCGGCAGCCCGTCAAGGCTCATCGCCAGCACGCGCGCGACATGAAGTGCGTCGCGCCCGGCGCCGTCGCTGATTTGATGCCGGCACGAGGTGCCGTCGGCAACGATCAGCGTCTCGACGTCGGCTTTGCGTACCGCCGGCAGCAATGACAACTCGCCCATCGCCAGCGACACCTCGATGGTGTCGGCGGCATAGCCGAAGCTGCCGGCCATGCCGCAGCAGCTCGATTCCACGGTCTCGACCTCCAGGCCGGGAATGAGCCTGAGCGCGCCTTCGACACTGCCCATCGCGGCAAAGGCCTTCTGGTGGCAATGGCCGTGCAGCAACGCGCGCTTGTGCAGCGGCTTGAGCGGCAGGTTGAGCTTGCCTGCCTTGTGCTCGCGGGCGAGGAATTCTTCCAACAGAAACGAATTGTCCGACAGCGTTCGAGCCGCATCGCTTTTCATCAGCGCCGGCAGCTCGTCGCGAAACGTCAACAGGCAGCTCGGCTCGAGTCCGACCACCGGAACGCCGCGCTCGACATAGGGCCCGAGCGCCGCCAGCACGCGCTCGGCTTCGCGCCGCGCCTCGTCGATCTGACCAATGGCAAGAAACGTGCGGCCGCAGCACAGCGGCCGCTTCAATTCGTCCGCCGGCGCCGCGATATGGACGCGATAACCGGCGGCCGCCAGCACCTTGATGGCGTCATCGATGACCTCGCGCTCGAAGGCGCGGTTGAACGTGTCTGCGAACAGCACGACCTCGCGGCCATCACTCGGCCCCACTGGCGCGGCCGGGTTGCGGAATATATCCGAACGCCAGCGTGGCAGGCTGCGCCGCGCCGAGAATCCGGCGAGCGCCTCCGACAGACGCCGCAACGCGCCGAACCGGTTGCGCATATTGAGCAGCCATGGCGCCCGAGCGGCGTACCGCGCATAGCGCGGCAGCCAGCCGATCAGCCGGTCGTGCAGCGAAAAGCCGTGCTTAAGGCCGCGCGCCGCCTGCACCTCGATCTTCATGCGCGCCATGTCGACGCCGGTCGGACATTCGCGCCGGCAGGCCTTGCACGACACGCACAGTTTCAGCGTCTCCGCCATCTCGCCGGAGGCGAGCGCATCGGGCCTAAGCTGGCCGGTCACGGCGAGCCGCAGCGTATTGGCGCGGCCGCGCGTCACGTCACGCTCGTCGCGGGTTACGCGGTAGCTCGGGCACATCACGCCGCCTTCGAGCTTGCGGCAGGCGCCGTTGTTGTTGCACATCTCGATGGCGCCCTGGAACCCGCCGCCGGAGCCCGGATAGGCCGACCAGTCGAGCTGCGTCGCCACCGGCTCGCCGTGATAGCCGGGCGCGTAGCGGAACAATTCGCGGCTGTCGAACTTCGGCGCCCGCACCACCTTGCCCGGATTGAACAGGCCCTGCGGGTCGAACGTGTCCTTGACCTCCTCGAAGGCCCGCGCCAGCCGCGAGCCGAACATCACCTCGTTGAATTCCGAGCGCACGATGCCGTCGCCATGCTCACCGGAATGCGAGCCTTTGTATTCGCGCACCATGGCGAACGCCTCCTCGGCGATCTCGCGCATGGCGTGGACATCTTGCTCCTGCCGCAGATTGAGCACCGGGCGCACATGCAGGCAGCCCGATCCCGCATGGGCGTACCAGGTGCCGCGGGTGCCGTGCCTTTCGAAGATCTCGGTCAGCCGCGCGGTGTAATCGGCGAGATGTTCAAGCGGCACCGCGCAGTCTTCAACGAAGGAGACTGGCTTTCCCTCCTGCTTCATCGACATCATGATGTTGAGGCCGGCGGTGCGCAGCTCGGTGATGGCGCCCTGCAGTTCGGGACTGAGCACCTCGACCACGCCGCCCCACTTGGCGCCGGGCTTGTCCCAGCCGAAGCCGAGATCGCCGATCAGTTGCTTAAGCTGGCGCAGCCGGCGCAGATTCTCCTCCTGATCCTCCTCGCCGAATTCGACCAGGAGGACCGCTTCCGGCGTCTCACGGACGAATTTCTCGAGCGTCGGGCGAAACATCGCGATCTCACCCGCCAACTCGATCATGGTGCGGTCGATCAGCTCGACGCCGATCGGCGCCAGGCAAACGATATGCTGCGCCGCGTCCATCGCCTGATAGAAGCTGCCGAAATGACAGGCGCCGACGGCGCGCCTGCCGAGCAGCGGCCACAGCTTCAACTCAATACGGGTCGAGAACGCCAGCGTGCCCTCGCCGCCAACGAGGACATGAGACAGATTGATGTCGTTCTTGCCCGGCACCAGCGCGTCGAGATTGTAGCCGCCGACCCGGCGCTGAACTTTCGGAAATTTGGCCGCGATCTCGTCTTTCTCCCGTGCGCCGATCGCCAAGAGCCGCTCGGCGATCGGCCGCCACGCCGACGTCGCCGGCACGCTCGACAGATCATTGCCGACGCGGCCAAACTGCGTCAGCGCGCCGTCGGCCAACAGCGCCTCGATCGAGACGACATTGTCGCGCATCGTGCCATAGCGCAGCGAACGCCCGCCGCAGGAATTGTTCGCCGCCATGCCGCCGATGGTAGCGCGTGACGCCGTCGAGACATCGACCGGAAACCACAATCTGTGCTTCTTGAGCGCGCGATTGAGATCGTCGAGCACGATGCCGGGCTCGACCGTGCATCGCCCGCGCGTTGGATCGACGTCGAGGATGCGGGTGAGATATTTTGAGCAGTCGATGACCAGCGACGAGTTCACCGTCTGGCCAGCCTGCGATGTGCCGCCGCCCCGCGGCAGCACTGTGACCTTCTCGTCCCGCGCCAGCGCGATGGCGCGCTCGGCCTCCTCGACGGTGCGCGGCGCGACCACGCCGATCGGCATGATCTGGTAATGCGATGCATCGGTCGCATAGCGGCCACGCGTAAAGCGGTCGAAGTGGACGTCGCCGCTGATTTCGGTCCTCAGGCGCCGTTCCAGACCGGGCAAAAGCCGCTCAGCCATTGAATTCCTCTATGTGCCGATAGACGGCCGACCAGCCCAGCAATTGCTGCGAATTGCTCTTGACCCGACTGTACCATTCATAGTTCATCGCGTGACTTTCCGCGATATTTCGCTTTCCGCCGACGTTTGGAGCGTTGACCTATGGCTCAGAATTCTTCCCGTGCGATCGGGCGTCATCATCTGCACATTCCGGGGCCGACCCCGGTGCCGGACCGCATCCTGCGCGCGATGGACACGCCGATCATCGACCATCGCGGCCCCGAGTTCGCCAAGCTCACCAAGCGCTGCCTCGAAGGCATCAAGACCATCTTCAAGACCACCAATCCTGTCATCATTTATACCGCGACCGGCACCGGCGCCTGGGAAGCCGCGCTGATCAATACGTTGTCGCCCGGCGACCGCGTCATCATGGTCGAGACCGGCCAGTTCGGCACGCTGTGGAAGAACATGGCCGAGAAGCTCGGCCTCAAGCCCGAATTCATTCATACCGACTGGCGCCGCGGCGCCGATCCGGCTGTCATCGAAGCCAAGCTCCGCGACGACAAGACCAAGGAGATCAAGGCGGTCTGCGTGCTGCACAACGAGACCTCGACCGGCTGCCTGTCGCCGATCGCCGAGATCCGCAAGGCGATCGACAAGGCCGGCCATCCGGCGATGCTGTTCGTCGACACCATCTCCTCGCTCGCCTCGACCGATTACCGCCACGACGAATGGGGCGTCGACGTCACCGTTGGCGGCTCGCAAAAGGGCCTGATGCTGCCGCCCGGCATGTCGTTCAACGCCATCAGCAACAAGGCGATCGCCGCCGCCAAGACCTCGAAGCTGCCGAAGTCGTTCTGGTCCTGGGACGACATGATGACCATGAACAAGCAAGGCTTCTTCCCTTACACGCCGGCCACCAACATGCTGCACGGCCTCGCCACCGCGATCGACATGTTGCACGAGGAAGGCCTCGATAACGTGTTCGCGCGCCACGACCGCCTCGCCGAGGCGACCCGCCGCGCGGTCAAGCACTGGGGCCTCGAGAACATCTGCGCCGATCCCAAATACTATTCGCCGACCTTGACCGCGGTGCTGTTGCCCGACGGCCACGACGCCGACGCGTTCCGCGCGCTCGCGCTGGAGAATTTCAACATCGCCTATGGCGCCAGCTTCGGCCGTTTCGCCGGCAAGATGTTCCGCATTGGCCATCTCGGCGACATCAACGAGGGCGATCTGCTCGGCGGGCTCGCCATCACCGAGATGGCGCTGCAACTCGCCAATGTTCCGATCAAGAAGGGCGGCGTGCAGGCGGCGATAGATTATCTTACCGCACAGCAGACCAGCACCGCCAAGCAGGCGGCGGAGTAGACGCGACTTCAGCAATCAATCCGTCACCCTGAGGTGCCCGCCGAAGGCGGGCCTCGAAGGGCGACGGCCCGGGCTGTCATCCTTCGAGGCTCGCGCTTTGCGCTCGCACCTCAGGATGATGATTCAACTAGGCCGGCTGCTTCGCCAAAACGTGCTTCACAAAATCTGAAATCGTCGTGAGCGTCATCTCCGGCGCCTCGCGCTGCGGCAAATGCTTGACGCCCGGCAACAGCGCCACCTCGACCGGGCAATAACAATCCCGCTGCGCCGCCTCGATCTGCGCCACCGTGCCGTATTGGTCGTCGGCACCCTGCACGATCAGGATCGGCACGCGGATATAGGCCAGTTCCTCGGTGATGTCCCATTTGCGGAAATCGGGATCGAGCCAGGCACCGTTCCAGCCCCGGAACGCGTTGTCCGGATCCTTGTGCCAGCGCGCCAGCTTGGCGCGCAGGTCGGTGGTCCCGTAGGCGGTCCTGGCCTCGACGATCGAGGCGATGCCGGACTCCTCGGTGAAAAAATGTGGCGCGATCAGTACCAGCGCCCGGACGCGATGGTCCTGATGCGAGCCGGAATAGATGGTCGCGATCGAGGCGCCGTCGCTGTGGCCGATCAGCAGGCCATCTTTGAAGCCGATGGCCTCGAGCAGGGCCGGCAACGTCTCGCGCGCCTCGTCGTGCATGTAAGTGAGCGGCCGCGGCAGCTTGACCGGGCTGGACTGGCCATACCCCGCGCGGGAATAGACGAAAACGCCTGCGCCAGTGGCCTTTTGCAGCTTGTCGGGAAAGTCGCCCCACAGTCCGACGCAGCCGAGGCCCTCATGCAGCATGACCAGCGTCGGCGCGGCGTCCGGCCGCGGCCCGATCATGCGGTATTCGAGGCGCTGGCCGTTGATGTCGAGGAAGCCGGAGTCGGTGAGTGGCACGGCCATGATTTTTATTCGGTGTCATCGTCCGCGAAAGCGGACGATCCAGTAATCCCGGTGTGAGATCATCTGTGACTCATTGAATACTGGATGCCCGCTTTCGCGGGCATGACAGCAGCATTAGACGCCGGCCTCAGCCCTTAATTTGAACCGCTGAATCTTGCCCGTAGCAGTCTTCGGCAATTCCCTGCGGAATTCGATCCAGCGCGGATATTTGAACGGCGCCAGCTTCGCCTTGACGTGATCCTGCAAAGCGCGGACCAGCGCGTCACTCTCCCGATCCGGCGACTTGAGCACGACGAAGGCCTTGGGCTTAAGCAGCTTCTGCTCGTCGTGCCAGCCGATCACCGCCGCTTCCAGCACGTCGGGATGCGAGAGCAGCGCGGCCTCGACCTCGAACGGCGACACGTAAAGTCCCGACACCTTCAGCATGTCGTCGGCGCGGCCGCAGCAGACGTAATAGCCGTCCTCGTCCTCGATATATTTGTCACCGGAGCGGGTCCATTCGCCCTGGAATGTCGAGCGCGACTTCTCGCGATTGTTCCAGTACATGATCGCGCTGGTCGGGCCGCGGCAATACATCTCGCCCATCTCGCCGCGCTTCACCGGCAGTCCGTCCTCGCCGATCAGCTTGATCTCATAGCCCGGCACCGGCTTGCCGGTGGTGCCGTATTTGGTCGCGCCGGGGACATTGGTGAGATAGATGTGCAGCATCTCGGTGGTGCCGAGGCCGTCGCAGATTTCGACGCCGTAGCGCTCCTTGAAGCGCTTGGCGATCTCCTCGGGCAAGGCTTCGCCGGCGGACAATGCGCGGCGCAGTTTCACTTCGGATTTCTGCGGCGCGCTCGGGCTGTTGATGAAGGCGCCGTAGAAGGTCGGCACGCCCCAGAACACCGTCACCGGATATTTGCGCAGCAGCGCCGCGACGCCATCGGGCGTCGGCCGGTCGGGCAACAGCACCGTGGTGGCCCCGACCGACATCGGAAACGTCATGGCGTTGCCAAGGCCGTAGGCAAAGAACAATTTTGCCACCGAATAGACCACATCGCTCTCGCGGATGCCGGCAACCGGCGTGCCGTAAAGATCGGCGGTGAGCTTGAGGCTGGCATGGACATGGACCGCGCCTTTCGGCTTGCCGGTCGAGCCCGACGTGTAGAGCCAGAACGCCATGTCGTCGCGCGTGGTCGGCGCGGTGTAGGGCTCGCCGGTGGCGTTTTCGAGCAGCTCCTCGAAATTCAGATGGCCCTGCGCATCGTCGCCGGAGACGATGACGTGCGCGAGGTCGTCCGCCTGATCGATCAGCTTGGCGAAGCGCGGATAGAGCGCCTCCGATACGACCAGGCAGGTCGCGCGGCTGTCGGCCAGCATGTAGGCGTAGTCGTCTTCGGTCATCAGGGTGTTGACCGGGATGGCGATGATGCCGGCCTTGAGGCAGCCGAGGAATGCTGTCGGCCAGTCGATCGTGTCGGTCATGCACATCAGCACGCGCTGTTCGCGGCGGATGCCGAGCGCGCGCAGCGCCTGGCCGAAACGCTCGATGCGGTCGGCGAGCTGGCCATAGGTCCACGAGCCGCGTGGATCGAGATAGACCGGCTTGCCCTCGCGGCCGGCGGCGAGATTGCGGTGAAGAATGTCGGCGGCGAAATTATAGTCGCGTGGGACTTCGCCCACAGCGGCTTGTTCGACGCTCTGGACCGCCGTCGCGGTTCGCATTTGTTTTTCCCTCCCGAACCCGCGCATAGTATGCAGACGCGGCGACAGCACCGCAACGCCATCACCATTTGCCGGGGATTTCCATGCAAACCAGCCGGGATCGCATCCTGACCACCCATGTCGGCAGCCTGCCTCGCAACGACAAATTGTCGGACCTGCTGGTCAAGCGTGAGGCCAACGCGCCGTTCGACCCTGCCGAGATGGCCGCCGAGATGGACCGCGCCGTCGCTCATGTCGTGGCAAAGCAGGTGTCGGCCGGCATCGATATCGGCAATGACGGCGAACAGCAGCGCGTCGGCTTCCAGACCTATGTGCCGCAGCGCATGTCCGGCTTTGGCGGGGTTTCGCAACGCCGGCGCGGCCAGGAGTTCGAGGAATTCCCCGAACTGGTCGAAAGCCTCAAGCGGCGCTTCCCGCACGTCAGCAAGCAGCAGAATGCGCCGGAAGCGCAGGCCGACATCAAGTATCTCGATATCAAGCCGCTCGAAAGCGAGATCGCCCGCTTCAAGCGCATCTCGCAAGGCAAGTTCGCCGAGCAATTCATGACCGCGCCCTCGCCCGGCATCATCTCAACCACGATGCTGAACGCCTATTACGACAGCCACGACAAATATCTCGACGCCATCGCGCGCGAGATGAAAAACGAGTATCAGGCGATCGCCAAGGCCGGTCTTATCCTGCAAATCGACGCGCCGGATTTGGCGATGGATCGCACCATGATGTATCGCGACTTGAACGATGCCGATTTCGTCAAGCGCGTGGAAAAGCACATCGCTTCGATCAATGCCGGCATTGCCGGCATTCCATGCCAGCAGGTGCGGCTGCACGTCTGCTATGGCAATTGGGAGGGCCCGCACATCCACGACGTCGCGCTCGCCAAGATATTGCCGGCGCTCTACCAGGCCAATGTCGGAGCGCTGTCGATCGAATTCTCCAATCCGCGGCACTCGCACGAGTTCGCCGCATTCAAGCAGCACCCGCTGCCGAACGACATGATCCTCGTTCCCGGCGTGATCGAGACCACCAACAACATCGTCGAGCATCCGGAAGTGGTGGCGCGACGCATCGAGGACGCGGTCAAGGCAGTCGGTGACCGTGAGCGCGTCATCGCCTCGACCGATTGCGGCTTCGGTACCTTCACCAATCGCGAATGGGTGATCGAGCCCGCGGTCTGGCTTAAACTGCGTGCGCTGCGCGAAGGTGCCGATCTCGCCTCGCAGCGGATCTGGGGCAAGAAGGTCGCCTGAGATCAGGCGGCCGCGACCTTGAGTGCCGGCGGCTTTGCTCTGAACCATGCGCCGCTCGCGACCGAGGCCGCGTTGATGACGCCGAACACCAGCAGCGCGAAGGCAACCGCGCCGAATAACCCGGCGCTCGAGCCGAACATCGTAATCGCCAGCCAGCCGCCGCCGGCCGCGATGACGACGCGGGCAATAGCGGCGATCATCGGCCATTGCAGCCGCCCCGCGCCCTGCGAGGCGAAATACAGGGCCAGCCCGCCGCCGAACAGGCCGTAGAACGGGCCGACGATGCGCAGATAAAGCGCACCATAGGCCAGCATCTGCGGCTCGCCGCCGAACAGCGATAGCCACGCATTCGGCCACAGCGCCGCGGCGAGCCCGATGGTCTCGGTGATGCCGCCGGCGATGGCGGCGCCGATCCAGGCTGTGCGGCTTGCACGCTCGCGGTTGCCGGCGCCGATCGCGGTGCCGACCATGGCGCCGACCGGCTGGCCAAGCCCGAACACCAGCGGCACCAGCAGATATTCCAGCCGCACCCCGGTGCCGTAACCGGCAACCGCGGCGGAACTCACAAGTCCCGCAAGCCCGGTCGCAACCATCGCGGTGACGTTGGTCGAGAAACTGATGACCGACGAGGCGAGCCCGACCCGCAGAATTTCCTTGATCGGCGTCCAACGCAGCCGCGGCGGCCTGAACGAGGGCGCCAGAACGCCACGCCCCGACCACAAATACCAGGCGAACACCGCGCAGCCGACCAGGTAATAGGCGAATACCGCAAACGCGCCGCCGGCAATGCCGAGCCGCGGCACCGGGCCGAGACCGAAAATCAGAAGCGGCGACACCGGGATCAGCACCAGCGCGCCGGCCACCATGACGCCGGCCGGCAGGATCATGTTGCCGGTGGCGCGGATCATCGCCGCCATCGAATTGAACAGCCAGAGCGGCACCGCGCCGGCAAAGACGATGGCTGAATATGTCGCCGCCAGCGACAGCGACGCGCCGGCGCCGCCCATCAGCGCGTAGAGTTTCGGGCCCCAGAGCAGCGCTGCGACGGTCGTGGCGGCGCCGAGCACGATGGTGATGG
>Ga0265325_10000673_pt1 | contig 24901 bp, 29 predicted proteins | sample 41420metaG_FD_202090 | JGI IMG/M metagenome (GOLD analysis project Ga0265325, IMG submission 202090) | Rhizosphere microbial communities from Carex aquatilis grown in University of Washington, Seatle, WA, United States - 4-14-20 metaG | ecosystem: Host-associated > Plants > Roots > Rhizosphere... | reverse complement strand
ACCCTTCTCTTCACATCGTTCGCAGTCGCAATATCCGTCGCGGCAGCGCAGGCACAGCAGTCGCCGGATGTGACGGGCGCATGGAAACTATCCGTCGGTGGGAACGTCGTGTGCCCGCTGACGCTGACGGCAGACGGAACCGCGACTTTCACCTCCGAATGTGCGGCGGCAGACCGCGTTGCGCGCTGGCACACTTGCGCGGATAAAGTTGAACTCAAGACTGCGTCGGGTGAGACGGTCGGCATTCTCCGCCATCAGGGCGAGGGTTACACCGGCAAGCGTTTCTCCGACGGCAAAGCACTTTTACTGAGCCGTTGAACTCCCCATCGATTTGACGGCTGAGCCGGGCCGCGAGATTCCCAGATCTTGCGGCCCATTTATTTTGCGCCATGGCCCCCTTGTCCCTAATCTGCCTCGCATGATGAGCAAGACGCACGATCACGCGGACTGGACGCACGGTCATGTCTATCTGGGCCAGGCGCACGAACGGGCAGAATCGCGCACCAAGCTGGTGACAGGCTTAACGGCCCTGTTCATGGTCGTCGAGATCACCACGGGGCTGCTGTTCGGTTCCATGGCGCTGTTGGCCGACGGTGTGCACATGGCCACGCACGTCGGCGCTTTGGGTCTTGCCGCCGGGGCGTATTGGCTGGCGCGCCGGCACGCCAACGATACGCGCTTCTCCTTTGGATCGGGCAAATTCGGCGATCTTGCCGCCTTTGCCAGCGCCATTATCCTGGGGCTGCTGTCCTTGGGTGTGGCGATCGAATCCGTGCGCCGCCTGGTCGAACCGGTGAGCGTGCGGTACGGCGAAGCGCTTTTTATCGCTTCCATCGGCTTATTGGTGAACATCGCCAGCGCCTATCTCCTGCACGATCCGCACGAGCATCACGAGAATCACGAGCATAGCCATCATCACGATCACAATCTGCGCGCCGCGTATCTGCATGTCTTGGCCGATGCCGCGACCAGCGTTCTGGCCATTGCCGCGCTCGGCTCCGGCCTGCTGTTCGGCATCGCTTGGGCAGATGCCGGGGTGGGCGTGGTAGGAGCCGTCGTGATCGCGTCCTGGGCCTACGGGTTGGTGCGCGACAGCGCGCTGGTTCTGCTGGATGCCGAAGACGACCCCAATCTGGCACGCGACATCCGGGCTCTCGTGGAGGGCGAGTTGGGTGCCCATGTGTTCGATCTACACCTGTGGCGGCTGGGACCGGGTCACCGCGGCCTGATCGTCTCCGTTGCCGGTCCGGGCGATTCCGACATCGAGCGCATCAAGCGGATACTCTGCGAGCGCCATCCCAGTCTCAGCCACGTCACGGTGGAAATCGTGACGTGTGCCGACTGCGGCCCGGCGGCGGCTTGACGAACGCGACCCACTCCGTTGTTCTGCCGAGGGTTATTTGAGGGGTTGGGGGCGTGCCAAAGCCAACCGTCGAGCTGAAAGGCGTAACCAAGCGCTTTGGCGATCTTGTCGCCGTCGATCGTTTGGACCTGACGCTGCCGGGCGGCGGAATCATCGGATTTCTGGGGCCCAACGGCGCCGGTAAGACGACCAGCCTGCGCCTATTGCTGGGTATCTATGTGCCCGATGCCGGAGAGGTCCGGGTGTTGGGACGGCGCGTCGGCGAAAGCCGCTCGCGCATCGGCTATTTGCCCGAAGAGCGTGGCCTTTACAAACGCATGCGCGCCGACGATGCGATTGCCTATGTCGCGGCCTTGAAGGGCATGGACCGCCACCAAGCCTTGGTGCGGGCGCGTGAACTGCTTGCCCGTTTCGGATTGGCCGCGTCTGCCCGCGTACGCATCGAAGGCCTGTCGAAAGGTATGGCGCAGAAAGTGGAGCTTCTGGCGGCAGTGGCACACGACCCGGATTTCGTCATTCTCGACGAACCGTTCGTCGGGCTTGATCCGGTCAATCAGGGCGAACTCGAAGATTTCCTCCGTTCCTTGGCCCGGGACGGTAAAACCATCCTGTTCTCGACCCACACGATGGAGCATGCCGAACGGCTCTGCGACCGGTTGGTGATCATGGTCCGCGGCCGCAAATATTTCGACGGCACGCTGAATGAAGCGCGCAACCTCCTGCCGCGTCGCGTCAACATCGGCGCCGAAGGCGACTTGGGCTTTCTGGCCTCCGCAGAAGGCGTGGCGCAGATTCTGCCGCCCGGTGAAGGGCGCGAATTCTGGCAGATTGATCTCAAGGACGGCGCCGACGGGCGGGCTCTGCTTGCGGTCTGTTTCGAGCATGGTGCCGCTCCCTTCCATTTCGATCTCGCTCCGCCCAGCCTGCACGATGTCTTTGTGGCTCTGGTCGAAAAGGCGAATGCGTCATGATCCGCCGCATCTTTCTCATCGCCCGCCAGGACTTTCTCAAATACGTGACGCGACGTGGCTTCTTCATCAGTCTGTTGATGGTCCCGCTTATCTTTATCATCGCAGCGGTTGTTCCTTCTCTCGTCGCTTCGCATGCCCAGACGCGTATCTTGACGGTGGTCGATCGCGCCGGTGGATACGAGCAGTCGGTGGCCGCAGCCGTCGCACGCAACGATGCTCAGGCAACGCTCTCAGCTCTTTCCGAATATGCGGAGAAGTACGCGGACATGGCTGCGCTCGGCCGGGCTCATGCAAGCCTCGCGGCCATGCTGAAAGCGCCCGATCGCGTGGCCCAGATCAACGCCTTTCAAGCGAGCGGCGGCTGGCGTGCGGCCTTTGCGACGCTTTCAGACTTTCTGCGGGCCGGCGCACCGGTCTTTACGCCGCCAGATCCGCATTATGCTTTGGTGCCGGCGCCGAGCGAGCTTGCCGCCGATCGCGATATGAGTGCCGTCGCGCGCGACTATCTCGAGGGTAAACGTCAGGTGACCGTGGCAGGCCAGCCCTCAACCTTGTCAGTCATCATCGTGATTCCGAAGGGATTTGCGCCCGGTGCGGCGGCGGCCGCGCAATATTGGACGACCAATACCACGGATGGCGAAACACTACGCTTTGTACACTGGACGTTGACCGATGCATTTCGCATCCGCGCATTGCGGCAACTCGTGGCGCCTCAGCGCCAGTCCGACGTCAATCTTGACGTCGATGCCGATATCCAGACGTTCGACCCGACGAAAGCGGCAGGCTCCCATGTCAGTCTCGAAGATCGTTTGGCGCCCTTGGTTCCGACGGGGCTCGCGTTTCTGCTGTTCATCGTGGCTTTCTCCAACGCGGCGTTGCTGCTGCAAAGCGTCATCGAGGAGAAATCCACGCGCATGATCGAAGTGTTGCTCTCTTGCGCCACGCCGCAGGAGATCATGACGGGTAAGCTCTTGGGCGCGGTCGCGGTAGCGCTGGTTACCATTGTTTTGTGGGGCCTCAGTCTCTTTGTCCTGGCGTCCCTTTTCTCGCATGAAGCCATTGCCGTCATCACGGCAGGACTTGCCGCTGTCGCGAGCGAACAGTACCTGCCCTTGATCGTGCTGTATTTCTTCTGCGGTCTGCTGATCTATAGCGCAGTTTTTCTCGGCATCGGGGCGATGACGAACACGCTTCCCGACGCACAAGCACTGATGGGGCCGGCGACCTTGATCATCGTCCTGCCGAACATGCTGCTGGGCGTCGTCATGCAGGACCCCAACGGTCCGCTGGCGACGATCATTTCCTGGATCCCGATCTACACGCCATTCTTCATGCTAGTTCGTTTGCCCTTTCATCCGCCCGTCCTCCAGCTCTGGCTCACGGCAGTGCTGGTGATTTTGACGACGGCGTTCCTGATCCGGCAGACGGGACGGATCTTCGCCAATCACGTGCTCGTCACCGAACGGCCGCCAGCCTTCGGCGCTTGGATCAAGCAGTTCGCGTTGCGCCGCCGGTCCGCCTGAAAACAAAAAGGCCGCCCGGGCCGCGTCCTTTTGTTTCAGCATCCCGCCCCCACGGCGCTGTCCCGTGATAATAATAGGTACGAGTCATGGGCGTGTTCGAACGGGAGGAACGCATGGATATCGCGAGACTGAACTCAGCCTTAGCAAGTTGCCTCTCGGCCTTGTTGTTCGCGGCCGCCGCATCCGCCGCACCGATCGGAGTGCTCGACCGCAATGGCAGCTATGTCTCCGTGGAGGCCTTTGGCCCCAATGTCGTCCATGTGACGATAGTTGCCGACAAGGCGCTGGCGACCGCCAGTCCGGGCTACGGCATCCTGGCCAACAACGCCGACAACACGCCCTTCAGGCAGACGTCCGATGCGACGGGCGACACCTTCGTCTCCAACGCCTTGCGTCTGCATATCAACGCCGAGAAGCCCCACACACCCAGTGCGATGGAGCTCAACTTCGCGCCCTTGCTGCCACCGGTCCGCCTGCAGGTTGTCGATTCCAAAGGCAGTACCATTCTCAATATGACCGGCTGGGAGATGGCGCCCCACGAAATCTCCGGCGAACAGACCTATCAAATCGGCGCCCGTTTCGCCGCTTCGCCCGACGAACATTTCTACGGCCTGGGGCAGAACCAGGATGGCATCCTCGATCTCAAAGGCCGGACCATCGACTGCAAGCATTGGTACGACGCACCGACCGGCGAAACCGTTTGTGTTCCCTTCATGATCTCGTCGAAGGGCTATGCGATCGTGTGGGACAATCCGTCAGAGACGATTGTGTCCCCCGGAATTCTCGGCAGCACGCACTGGACTTCCAATGTCGGCGAGCGAGTGTCGTTCTTCGTCATCACCGGCACGCCCAAGGACATCTATTCCGGATATGCGCGGCTGACCGGCAAGACGCCCATTCCGCCAAAGGCCGCCTTCGGCCTCCTCCAATCCAAGGCGCGTTATGAAAGCCAGGCCGAGGTGCTGCGGGTCGCCGAAACATACCGGCAGAAGAAATATCCACTCGATGTCATGGTGGTGGACTGGTTCTACTGGACCAAGATGGGTCAGCTCGACATCGATCCGGCGCAATTCCCTGATCCAGATGGTATGAACAAGCAACTCCATGACATGGGGATGCATTCGGTTATCTCCATCTGGCCGCGCTTTGTGCGCGACTCGCGCTATTTCGGCGAGCTGGACCAGAAGGGTTATTTCCTGAAAGACAAGAACGGCAAGACGGTCGATGGCCTACCGTTCCGCTTCGACCGGGTTGGCGCCTTGATCGATTCCACCAATCCCGACGCGCGGCGCTGGTTCTGGGAGCACATCCAGAACAACATCTTGAGCCACGGCTTCGATTATCCCTGGCTCGACGAGACGGAGCCGGATCTGGTGCCGGACGGCCATTTCTACAGCATCGGGTCCGGAGAGCGGTATCACAACCTCTATCCGCTGGTGCATGTCGAAAACGTGGCCCAGAGCATGCGAGCTTTAAAGCCGAACGAGCGCGTCTTGATCCTGAGCCGCGCCGCTTATCTCGGCTCGCAGCGCACTGGCGCGCTGTTCTGGTCGTCCGACATCCAGCCCACCTGGGAAGCATTGACACGGCAGATTCCAACAGGCCTCAACATGACGGCTTCCGGCATCGCTTTTTGGGGCAACGATATCGGCGGCTGGCAGGATCTGCCGCAAACGACGACCGCCACCAAGCCGCCACTGCTCGATCCGTCGGACGCGCGCGACGTGGTCGGCCAGAACAACGATTATCCCGAATTGTTCACGCGCTGGTTTGAATACGGCACCTTCCTGCCGACACTGCGCATTCATGGCAACCGCAAGCACGCCGAAATCTGGGCCTTCGGGCATCAGGCCGAGGCGATCCTCGCCAAGTACGACAGGCTGCGCTACCAGCTTGTGCCTTATCTCTACGCCAGCGCCAAAGCGACATACGACACCGGCGTGCCGTTCATGCGGCCGCTCTGGATGGACTTCCCGAGCGACGCAGCCGTGGCGAACATCGGCACCGAATACATGTTCGGGCCTGCTTTCCTCGTTGCGCCCGTCACCGAGCAGGGACAGACCCAGAAGCGCGTCTATCTTCCGGCAGGGGCCGATTGGTACAATTTCTGGACCGGCAAGAAAGCGAAGGGTGGCCGCTGGCTCGCGGTCTCCGCGCCGATCGGACAAATACCTGTGTTCGTCAAAGCGGGTTCGATCGTGCCGCTGGGCTTGGTGGTGCAGTCGACCGCCTCCAAGCAGACCATCGAGCGCATCAATGTTTATCCGGGCGCCAACGCCGATTTCGTCCTGTATGACGACGACGGAGATTCGTACGACTACGAAAGCGGCAAGGGGGTAAGCATCACCGGGCTCCACTGGAACGACAGGACCCGAAAATTGTCGGCAACCGGCAACAATGCGCAGCTCGTCCGGTCGGCCTCGAAGTTGGTCAAGCTTGTCGGCAGGTGAGCCGCGGTTGCCGTTGGACTCCACAGCGACGAATTCGCCAAACAAAAAGGCCGCCCGTCTCCAAGAAGACGGCGGCCTTTCGCGGACCCGCAGGGACCGGTGCGCTTATTTCGGCAGCAATCCCTCTCGCTGCATGCGCTTTCTCTGGAGCTTGCGGTAGCGGCGAATGGCTTCGGCGCGTTCGCGCGCCCGTTTCTCGCTCGGCTTCTCGTAGTGCCCCCTCAGCTTCATCTCGCGGAAGATGCCTTCCCGCTGCATCTTCTTTTTCAGCGCCTTCAGCGCCTGGTCGATGTTGTTGTCGCGAACGATGATCTGCAAAGGCAAGCTCCTTGGCCGTTTTCTGCCGTTTCGTAAGGGGCGGCTAGATATCAGAAGGGGTGTCCGATGTCCACCGCACCCCTCAAAACCTGAGCCGGACTGCCTACATATTGGGGACACCCTGTTGCCGGCACTCCTCATGGGGCCAAAGGGGGGTATTCCCCTTGATTTTGAAGGTTCAAATGGGCAGGGCGGAAATTGACCGCTAAACCTCTGAAACTCATAGTGCGCCCATGGCTATCTTGAAAATCGCTTGTATGGGACATCCGGTGCTGGCGCGGCGCGCCGAGCCGGTGCGTGATCCTGCCGCGCCCGAAATCCGCCGTCTGGTGGCGGACATGTTGGAGACCATGGTCGATGCGGGCGGTGCCGGGCTGGCGGCACCCCAGGTCCATGTGCCGTTGCGTGTGGTGGTATTTCAGGCACCCGGCGAACGAACCGATGAGGGACTGATCGCAGCGGAACGCTTCGATCATAGCGCCCCCCTGACCGTGCTCATCAACCCCGAAATCGAGATCCTCGACGAGGAACGCGAAGGCGGCTGGGAAGGATGCCTGTCGGTGCCCGGGCTGCGCGGCTTCGTCGAGCGCCCCGCCCATATCCGCTATCGCGGTTTCGATCATGAGGGACATCCCATTGCGCGCACGGCCAAGGGGTTTCACGCCCGCGTCGTGCAACATGAATGCGATCACCTGGACGGAATCCTCTATCCCCAGCGAATGGCCGATCTGACCAAACTCATCTTCGAATCCGAAGCGAGACACTGGGTGAAGGGCAGCGAATGACCACGCGCAAGAAAAGCCCCGGCAAAAAGGACTCCGCCGAACTGAAAAGCGCCGTCATCGAAGCGGCGCTACCCCACATCCCCTTCGACGGGTTTACCGACAAGCTGATGGCGCGTGCCAGCGAGGAAGCGGGCGCCGACAAGGAAGATCTGGCCCGCCTCTTCCCCCAAGGCGCCATCAGCCTGCTGAAGGCCTATTCCATCGGTGTCGATGCCGAGATGGAGAAGCGACTGGCGAAGTTGAAACTTCCCACCCTGCCGGTGCGCAGGCGCATTGCCACTGCGGTGAAGACACGGCTCGCGATCCTGAAGCCGCACAAGGAAGCTGTGCGGCGCGCGGTTGCGCATCTCAGCCTGCCGCCCAATATCCCGCTTGGCGCAAAGCTCGTCTATCATACGGTGGATGCCATGTGGCGCGCGGCGGGCGACGTTTCCACGGATTTCAATTTTTATACCAAGCGCGGGATTCTTGCGGGCGTCTATTCGGCGACGCTGCTGCGTTGGCTCACCGACGACAGCGACGACGAGAACGCCACCGACGCGTTCCTCGCTGCGCGCATCGAAAACGTCATGCAGTTCGAGAAGCTCAAGGCGCAGGTCAGTCAACAGACGAAGGAACTTCCGTCGCTGTCCGAAGTGCTATCCGGCCTCAGCGCGTGGAAGTCTTAGGGCCCAGAATCTGAGCGGCGACTGGAGCGGAAAGCGCTATTTGCCGGTGGGGTTCTCGGGCACGGCGTCCGTCTGTTGCTTGCGCCAAGCGGCAAGCCTTGCCGCCAACGCTTCATCGCCAAGCGCCAAGATGGCTACGGCATGCAGCGCCGCATTCTTCGCGCCCGCTTCGCCGATGGCGAAGGTCGCGACTGGCACGCCGCCGGGCATCTGGACGATGGACAGCAGGCTGTCGAGGCCCTTGAGAGCCTTGGATTCCATCGGCACGCCGAGCACCGGCAGCTGAGTCATCGCGGCTGTTACCCCCGCCAGATGCGCCGCGCCGCCTGCTGCCGCAATGATCACCTTCAGGCCGCGCTCAGCCGCCGTCTTCGCATAGGCGATCGCGCGATCGGGCGTACGATGCGCCGAAACAATCTTGCTTTCGTAGGACACGCCGAGCGCCTCCAGCGTGTCGGCGGCGATGCGCAGACAGGGCCAGTCCGACTGGCTTCCCATGATGAGGCCAACGTGGGGGGTGGTCATGCTTGCTTACCCTGAGTTTGGGCCGCGATTCGGCCAGAGGGGGAACGGCACATTATAGGGACGGAAAAAACCAAGGAAAGTAGGCATTCCGGATACATTAACCAATTGGTCGTCTTCATAAATGAATTGTTAACGGGGAGCCATTAGGCTTCTTAATAGCCCGAATGGATCAAGGGCCGAGGGACGCATGAAAGTCGAGAGAACGGGCTCCGTGCGGGGAGCGCGTGGGGTGGGGGCCGCGGCCTATGCCAAGCAGGCCCAAGCCGTCGCGGCAGCCGAAGGTCCGGCCCCGGTCAGCGCCACGGCCAGTGTTCTTGGCATTCCCGAGTCCGAATTCACACCGCGCGTGCGGGACGCGATCATGACGCTGATGGGCGAGGTGGACAATCTGCGCCGCGAACTGCAGCAGACCCGCGAGCGTTTGGGGGAAGTGGAAAAAACGGCCGACCAGGATCAGCTCCTGCCGCTGCTGAACCGTCGCGCCTTCGTGCGTGAGCTGACGCGCTATATCGCATTCACCGGTCGCTATGGGACGCCGGCGACCCTGATCTATTTCGATCTCGATGGCTTCAAACAGGTGAACGACACCTACGGCCATGCCGGCGGCGACGCCGTCCTCAATCATTTCGCCGTAACGTTGCTCGGTCACGTGCGCGAAAGCGATGTCGTCGGCCGGCTGGGCGGCGACGAATTCGGCGTGCTTCTGTCTCACGCCAATCAGGAACAGGGTCTGAACAAAGCGGATCAGCTTGCGGACAAGCTGCGCGCGGCGCCCACAGAATGGAACGGCAAGACCATTCCGACGAACTTTTCCTACGGCGCCTTCGAACTCAAATCCGGCGACACCGCCGACATCGCAATGGCAAGAGCCGACGAAGCGATGTACGCGCACAAGCGCAACGGGCGCTAGAGCATGATCCGATTAGATTGAATCGGATCATGCTCTAGAATCCTTGTTTGTCGCGCAATCTCGCGGCGAACCGGTTTCCACTTCGCCGGATTGCGCTCTAGGCAATAATATCCGGCAAGAGCTGGTTGTTGATATTCGCGATCTGATCCTTGAGCTGAAGCTTGCGCTTCTTCAGTCGCGACAGTTGCACCATATCGTGCGTGCCGCCGAGGGCTTGGATGGCTGCATCCAGGTCGCGATGCTCCTGCGTCAGCTCCGCCAGTTTGGCCCGTAGTGCAACTTCATCGGGAGCGGTGACTTCGCCAGTCATCTTAAGCCTTCTTGGACCGGACATTGTGGGGCGGATTTTCACCCCACCGCTTGGCCTTGATCCAATTATAGCCGAAAAAATCGAGGGCGCGGCCGACGGTATGATCGACCAGGTCGTCCAGGGTATGGGGTGCAGTATAGAAGGCCGGCACGGGCGGCAAAATGACTGCGCCCATCTCGGCCAACGCTGCCAACGTGCGCAGATGGCCCAAGTGCAAAGGCGTTTCGCGAACCAAAAGAACCAACGTACGCCGCTCTTTCAGAATCACGTCGGCAGCCCGGGTGAGCAGCGTCGTCGTGACGCCGGTCGCGATCTCGCTCATGCTGCGCACGGAGCAGGGCGCCACGATCATCCCCTTGGTCCGGAAGCTGCCCGAGGCGATGGGTGCGGCAATATCGCCGACGGCATAGGCGAAGTCCGCCTTGGCCGTCACGGCCTTTGACGACAGCGTCGTCTCCTGGCGGACGGTCTGCTGGGCCGCCTTACTCACGACCAGATGGGATTCGACCCCAAGCTCGTTAAGGGCTTCAAGCAGGCGGATGCCGTAAACCACGCCGGAAGCGCCGGAAATCCCTACGATGAGGCGGTCTTTGGGGTTTGCTCCTGGTGAATTTTTAGCCATGGCTTACGCCTTTACAGGTCAGAAGGGATGGGCGGAAGAGGCTCGTGACAGGGCGCGGCGTTGGTGCTTTAATCTTTGCTGCCTATAACGATGAGGTGCATGCATGGCACTGCAAGGGCATATACACGAGTTGTCCGAAAAGCATAAGAAACTTGAAGAACTCATTGAACATGAGATGGCACACCCCGATTGGAACGAACAGCGGGTCGTCGCCCTCAAAAAACAAAAACTCCGAATAAAGGACGAATTGGAACGGCTGCGAAGCAGCGTCCACTGATCTGATGCCTGCATGATGCGGAGCCTGTAAGGCGACGCCGGTCTATGTCTGTTGCTCGACGGCAACTTGCGGGTCCGCAGGTTCGTTGATCGCTTTTGGCTTGACGATTGCGAACACAAGGGCGGCCAGCACCAGGCAAACGCCCGCCGCAAGGAAGGCCGCGCCCGGGAAATAGACGGGCGCAACGCTGCCGGTGAAATAGGCAAAAAGGTAGGACATCGCCAATGGAGCCCCCACAGATGTGAGGCTGCCGACACTGGCAATTGCGCCTTGCAGTTCGCCCTGCTCGGTGGGGCCGACTTCCTTCGACATGATCGCATTAAGCGCCGGCATTGCCAGGCACATCACAGCGAACGGAAGCATCCAGGCGTATAAGATCTGGGTCGTCGTGGCGAAAGCATATCCGGCGAATGAAGCGGCACCGCCAGCCAGACCCAGATAAACCGCTCGCACTTCACCGATCTTCGGGATGAGGAAACGAGGCAGCCAAGCGTAGGAGACCGCCACGATCGCGCCGATCGCCATGAGCGAATAGCCGACCTCAGCTGTCGTCCAGTGGAATTTCAGCATGGTGTAGTAAGTCCACACCGCCGGATTGGAATCGTGAGCGATGCGCATCAACACCATGACGCCGCAAAGCGGCAGCACAAAGGGGTAGCGGCGCAGCGCCACCAGCGAACCCAGCGGATTTGCGCGCCAGAATTCGAATTTCCGGCGGCTTGTCTTGGGTAGGGACTCGGCCAACACCAAATAGCCATAAAGCGCATTGGCCATCGCCAGCGCAGCGGCAACGAAGAACGGCAGCCGCACGCCGTACTGGCCGATCACGCCGCCGATTGCGGGGCCGACAATGAAGCCGAGTCCGAAGGCCGCGCCGACAAGTCCGAAATTTCCGGCACGCTTCTCCGGCGGCGACACGTCGGCGATGTACGCGCTCGCGGTGGTATAGCTCGCGCCGGCCATGCCCGAGAGAATGCGCGCAACGAACAACCAGGTGATGGTCGGCGCCAGACCGGTGATCGTGTAATCCACGCCGATCGCGACCAGTGCTAGGATCAACACCGGCCGGCGCCCGTATCGGTCGCTCAGATTTCCGATCACCGGCGCGAACAAAAACTGCATGCCGGCATAGGCGAAGATCAGCCAGCCGCCGTAGCGCGCGGCGCCGCTGAGACCCTCACCCGTCAATCCTGCGATCAGCTTGGGGAACACGGGTATGATGATCCCGAGCCCCATGACATCGACAAATATCGTGATGAAGATGAAAGCGAGCGCAAATTTAGTCGTCTTGCCGTCGCCCATCGCCAATGTCCTTATCCCAGCCCCAACGTCTGCCGCGCTTCGGCTTCGACATCCTGCCAAGCGCGGCCCCCCGTAAAGCGGCCTGCCGCCAGCACAAGGCTCGCAGAGCCGTCGGCCGCGATCAATGGGGCGGAGAAATATTCGCCGACCAGAAATTTCATACCACTGGTCATAGCCTGGGCCAGAAAGCGAAGCGGCGCGCGCTCGCCTAACGTAGCGTCAAGCGACGCGTGCCAACGCGGCAGGAATTTGGCCGGCACCGCATCGTCGAGAAATCTTCCGCTCAGATCGCCCATGATCTGAGCGAAGGAGGGGCCCATCAGGCGCACGCGCCAGCGCTGCTCGCCCTTCCTGGCGACAGCGCACTCATAGATTACGATGTCAGGAAGAAACGGTCTCAGCAGGCGCGTTGTCATATCGCTTTCCCGGGGAAGGCTGCTCCCCTTCACTGCTTTGCGCCAGACACCCAGCAGTCGGCAAAGATCGGGGTGGGAGAATCTGACGGTGGCGTCGCATACCGCCGGCCAGTTCTCTTTCTCGGCGATATCGTTGTACGCGGAGGAGTCGGTGATCATGGCGCTTATATTCCCCATCGGCGCCCCAACGCCTGTCGATAGGTCATACCTATTGCCGATTCGGCGCGCACGCAAAGGGCGCGATGACCCTGAAATGCGTGCGGATAAATCGCGTGCCCGCCTCTCCCAGACTCTACGTCCGATCAACACGTCGATTTCTGAGTTGCGCCCATGGGCGTGCGGCCGGGTTCTTATGGCCCGGCCGACCGCCGGGAGTGGATGCGTGGTCAGCCCGCCCCTTTGGCCAACTCGCGCAACTTGAATTTCTGGATTTTTCCCGTGGAGGTCTTGGGAAGCTCTGTGAACACAATGGTGCGTGGGCATTTGTAGTGAGCGAGGTTGGCGCGGCAGTACGCGATCAGATCGGTGGACGAGATATTTTGACCGGGGCGCCGTTCGACGAAGGCGCAAGGGCTTTCGCCCCATTTTTCGTCGGGCTTGGCCACCACCGCGGCAAACATCACCGCAGGATGCTTCATCAACGTGTCCTCCACCTCGATGGAGGAGATGTTCTCGCCGCCTGAGATGATGATGTCCTTCGAGCGGTCCTTGAGCTGGATGTATCCGTCTTTGTGCATGACGCCGAGATCGCCCGAATGGAACCAGCCGCCGGCAAAGGCTGCTGCCGTCGCTTTTGGGTTCTTCAGATATCCCTTCATCACGATATTGCCGCGGAACATGACTTCGCCGAGCGTTGCGCCGTCGGCGGGCACCGCCTCCAGCGTCAGCGGATCGAGGACGGCGAGTGCCTCCAACGCGTGATAGCGCACGCCCTGACGGATGCGCTTGGCGCCGTGCGAGGATTTGTCGAGTGCGTCCCAAGCGGATTTCCATTCGTTCACCGTGGCCGGACCATAGGTCTCGGTCAGCCCGTAGACATGGGTGAGGGCGAACCCCGCCTCCTCCATGCCGAGCAGCACGGCCTCCGGCGGCGGCGCGGCGGCATGAATGAAATCGACCTTGTGCGTGAAGGCGCGGCGCTCTTCGGGCTTGGCATGGATCAGCGCCGACATCACAGTGGGCGCGCCGGACAGGTGCGTCACCTTGTGATCGGCGATGGCGTCGTACATCGCCTTGGCACGCACCGATCTGAGACAGACATGCGTGCCCGCCACTGCGGACAACGACCAGGGGAAACACCAGCCGTTGCAATGAAACATCGGCAGCGTCCACAGATACACCGGATGGCGAGCCATGTTTGCAGCCAGCGTGTTGGCGTAGCACATCAGCGCCGCGCCGCGATGGTGATAGACGACCCCCTTGGGATTGCCGGTCGTGCCCGACGTATAATTGAGCGAGATCGCCTCCCACTCGTCGGCAGGAAAGATCCAGGCGAATTCCGGATCGCCGGCGGCGATGAAATCTTCATATTCGACGCGACCCAGCTTCTCGCCCGGCTGAGGAAACTCGGGGTCGTCATAATCGATCACAAGCGGTTTTACCGTCGCCAGTTTCAGCGCCTCCTTGATGGCGGGTGAGAATTCGCGGTCGGCGATGAGCACCTTTGCCCCGGCATGGTCCAGCATGAAGGCGAGCGCCGGCGCATCCAGCCTGGTGTTCATCGCATGCAAAACGGCGCCGATCATTGGCACGCCGTAATGCGCCTCCAGCATCGCCGGTGTGTTCGCCAGCATCACCGACACCGTGTCGCCCTTTTTGATACCCGCCTCCGCCAGTGCCGAGGCGAGGCGGCGCGCGCGCGCATAAAACTCGGCGTAGCTCGTACGTCCACTGCCGTGGATGATCGCAGTGTGATCCGGGAAAATGCGCGCGGCGCGCTCGAGGAAAGTGAGCGGCGTGAGAGATTGGTAGTTGGCTGGGTTTTTGTCGAGGCCGGTCTCGTAGGGATTGCCGAACGATGCAGGCTTCAGGTGGGGCACGACGCGCGGGACCCCGGGCGCGCTACGCCGCGCCAGGGATTGGCGGGGTCTCGGCCGCATTGCAATCTTGGCCGCCGGTTTGTGCGGCTTCGCTTTGGCCAGCGGCTTTTTAGTGCGCGGACGTTTTTTCCCCGGCTTTGGAGGCGCCTTCTTGCGAGTGTTTTTCTTCGCCTTCTTGCGGGTCGCCATGGGCCGTTTTCCCTGACTCGGTTCGGGCCGGAAAATTAGGTGAGTGGCTGTGTTACGGCAAGGCGCATGGACGCCTCGCGCCGGCATTGCTAGGAAGGCCTCCTAGAGGACGGAGCGCATGATCGAACATTCGATGCCGGTAAAGCGCGGCGGACCGCTGCGCGCGATGTACGCCTGGATGATGAAGAATGCGCAGGGCAAGCATGCCTGGGCGGCATTGGCCGGATTTGCCTTTGCGGAAGCGTCGTTTTTTCCCATCCCGCCGGACATCATGCTGCTGCCCATGATGCTGGCGAACGGCAAGCGTGCCTTCCATCTCGCCGCCTGGTGTGCACTGTGGTCGGTGATCGGGGGGATGCTCGGCTACGTCATCGGGGCATTGTTCTGGGATACGGCGGGGCTATGGATCATCCATGCGCTGCAGGTACCCGTCTCGCGCGTAGAGGCGATGCGCCTGGGGTACACACACCATGCCTATCTGATCGTCATGCAGGGCTTGACGCCCATTCCGTACAAACTGGTGACTATCGCGTCCGGGCTGGCGGGCGTTCCGTTCGCTCTGTTCATGCTGTATTCGACGATTGCGCGCAGCATGCGGTTCATCGTCCTGGAGGGATTGCTGGTTTATTGGTTTGGCGAACAGGCCCAAGCGATTCTGGACAAATATCTTGAAGTCGCGCTGATTGTCTTCCTTATCCTGGTGGTACTTGGCGTGGTTCTCGTGGGCTTCGTTATGAAGTAGCTTGGCGAGAGCAAGGTTCGCTCGCTAGAAGGCCGGATGTCGTGATCCCGCAATTGCGCTCCATCGCCGCGATCCTTTTTGCGACGCTGATTTTCCTGATCGGCAACGGCCTGCTCGGCACGCTGATTCCGGTGCGCGCGCATCTGGAAGGATTTTCCACCCTCGCCATCGGGTTCATCGGCTCGGCCTATTTTGCCGGCTTCGTGATAGGTTGCTTCACGGGACCCAGATGGTTGACGCGCGTCGGCCATGTCCGCACCTTTGCGGTTTGCGCCGGAATTGCCACCGCGGCGACGCTGGCGCTGTCCATTGTCGTCAGCGTCCCCGCCTGGATCGCGATGCGCGCGTTGTTCGGCTTCGCCTCGGCCAATATATACATGGTGCTGGAGAGCTGGCTCAACGACCGCGCGGGCAACGAAACACGCGGCCGCATCTTTGCCTCCTATCTCAGCGTCAATTTCGCCGGCCTCTTGATCGGTCAGTTGCTGTTCGCGACCGCGCGGCCACAGAGCTTTGTGTTGTTCAGCGTGGCAACGATTTTCTATGCGCTTTGCCTGATCCCGGTCGGACTGACGGCGTTGAAGCAGCCGGCACCCGCGCCGGTGCCGGTCCTGAGACCGCTGCGCCTGTTCCACATTTCCCCAGTGGGTGTCGCCGGTTGCATCGCCGTCGGGCTGGCGAACAATGCGCTTTGGACGTTGGCGCCGGTCTATGCACAGAGCCACGGCCTATCCAGCGGCTGGATCGCGCTTTTCATGTGCGCCTTCACCGTCGGCGGCACGCTGGTACAGGTACCGGTAGGGCGGCTCTCCGACCGAATGGACCGCCGCTATGTGATCGCCGCGACCTGTGCGTTGGCGGCCACCGCCGGCATCGGCATTGGGCTGTTCGTCGGCAACGGCCGCGGCATGATGTTGTGGTCCATCGCACTGTTCGGCGTTCTGGTGCTGCCGCTCTACGGCTTGTCGGTGGCGCATGCCAACGATCGCATCCCGCGCGAGGCGTTCGTGGAATCCTCGGCGACGCTGCTGCTGATCAATTCGCTCGCCTCGGTCGTGGGGCCTGCTCTTGCCGCCGGCGTCATGGACGCGTTCGGCACGCGATCTTTGTTCTTCTTCACCGCATCCGTTCATGTGGCGATGATGGTGTTCACGCTTGCGCGCCTGCGCATGAAAGAAGCGCCGGGCGCAGAACACCGGGAGAAGTTCAAGCCGCTGCCGCACGAAGGTTCGCCAAGCTCGCTCGAACTCGATCCACGCGGTCCGGGTGACAACATTGCAGCTTAAGGACAATTACCGAAAATACATTGCCGAGTAATGTCACAAGTTTGTCTCTTCAAATCCAGCATTAGCGCAGCCAAATGAATCCTCGCGCATCGAGCGGCGCAGCGCGATACCGAGTCATCCGCGACATGTTGCGATGGAACAGGGAAATTCCGCCGACGTTCTCCAACTAGTTTCCAAGCGAGGGTCAAACACGGGGGTGTGTATCGGAGGAGTATAAGTATGAAACGGATCATCTTGGTTGCGGCAACCGCTATGATGGCCGCAGCGGCCAACTTGAGTGCAGCCACTGCATCGACGCCGGGTTATTACTTTTCGGGGCTGGCCGGTGTGTCCTGGTTGCCTGCTCTGCCGTACAAAAACAGCACCGGAATGTAGAATACCAGTTTCGATACCGGTTACGCATTCGGCGGCGCTCTGGGCTACGACAATGGTGACGGCTGGCGCTTCTAACTGGATTCGGTTCATCAGATGGCGAGCGTGGATCAATTCAGCGGCGTATCTTCCAGCGGCCATCTCTTCTCCACCAGTGTGATGGCGAACGTCACCAAGGACCTCATGGACGGCGCGCAAATCACGCCTTATGTCGGCGTGGGCCTGGGCCTTCAGGATGTCGGCGGTGTAGTCAACGGATTCTCGGGTGACCAATGGAAGCCCGCGTATCAGCTGGAAGCAGGATTGCGCAAAGACCTGTCGCCCCAGCTTTCGCTGTTCGCAGAATATCGCTTCTCACAAAGCGAAGCGACCAAGCTCAGCGATGCGACCGACATCGCGCAACAGCACTTTTCCAACCATCTGCTGACGATTGGTCTCAGCTATCATCTGGGCCAGGACTGAACTTCGACCGGCCGCAAGATCGTCTAGACCGACCAAGAGCATGCTCCGATTTGGTTAAGCCGGAGCGTGCTCTCGATCGTGAAAGCCGAGGCACGATGTTGGATTGAATCAATCTCTCAGCTCATCTATATTAGAATTACTTTCATTCTAATTTGATACAGAATCTGGGAGGGTTTCATGAAATCGTTTCTCGCCGCGGGCGCTTGTGCGCTCGCGCTTGCGTTCGCGACGTCCGCATCGGCCAAGCAATGGGTCGATTATGCTCCGCAAAAAGGTCTCTGGGAGGTCACGTCCGTGAAGGTCGATCCCAACAAGATCGACGACTATCTTACGGGATTGAAGTCATCCTGGGTGCCGGGCGAGGAGATCGCCAAGAAGCACGGCGTGATCGACATGTACGAAGTGATGGTCAAGGTCAATGCTGCGGACGGCCTCGCCAACGTCTTGCTTTGCCAGCATTACACCAGCTTCGCCACCTTCGATCCCGACAAGAAGCGCGATCAGACGATAGACAAGGAAGCCGAAGCCATGATGAGCAAAGACAAGTCGGATGCCATGGTCGCCGGGTTCGACAAGTATCGCACCTTCGTCGGCGACGATTTGTATGTGCCGGTAGATTTTTCGAAATAGGTTGAAATATTGGGCGCAGTGCGTTGGCACTGCGCCTTTTGCCTTTTGTGTCACGCCGCCCACACCATTCCTCATCCCTGAAGGCGCCGGCGAAGCTCGCAAGTCATTGACGAAACACGCCGTTCGCCCTTCGCCGAAAGGCGGCGAAGGCGGTCTTGGTAAATCTTTAGTTGTAAATTATACTAACTCGCAGAATTTGAAGACATTGCGGTGAAACCAACTGGGGGGTGGCATGCGCAGAAACGAAATTCTCATTCTGGCCGCGCTCGCGGTTCCTGTCATGGCGCTGGCGCAAACTCAGCCCTCCTTGAACCACGCGCTGGCTGTGATGCAGAAACCGCCGCCGTTGGCGTTCCAGACCTTGACACCTACCCGCGGCGAGCGGGCCGCGATCGCCGCTGCAAGGGAAAAATCAGCGCGAACGCTTGAATTGATCAACGCTTATCACAAGCGCAGCGGCAGCACGCCCGTGGACGTGCAGGCAATCAACCGCACACAGGTGCCCGTGCTGATCGTGCCGGCTGCGCCGCTGTACAAGGCGTTTCAAATTTTCTCTACGCGCGATCATTACGTCCTGTCGGGCGGTGACGATCTGAATGGGGTGGTCGTGACCGGCACGCGCGTGACCAAGCTACTGAAGGGCCAGGCGGCGATTCCGCCGCTCGATCCCAAGCTGCAGATTATTCTTGACCAGGCGCGCGCCGCGAGCGGGGCGAGCGACGCAATCACCGATGTGACCATCAGCCTGACGGAAGACGGCGCGGAAGCGAGTTTTCGCCGCTTCGGGGCGCTTTACGATTTGAGACTCGCCTGCGCCAAGAAAGACGCGCCGGAATGCTCACTAGAGCAAACCGCAAAACTGATCGGCGGCACGGTGCTTCTGGGGGGCGGGTTATGAGCGGCTCTAGACATCATTTGCTGCGTAATCTGCCGAGGTTGGCGTTTGCATTGTTCCTGGGAGGTTGCGCGCCAAACTCGTGCTCCAACCAGCAACCGGCACCCAATCCGGCGCCGAGCCCCACGCCGGCCCCGACACCAGCGCCGGCTCCAGCACCGACGCCAACACCGGCCCCGACACCGGCCCCGACACCGGCTCCAACGCCACCACCGGGCGGGACCTTCACCTACGATCCGCCGGGCACATTGACACCCAGCACTTCCGGCACGGGCGATGTCGACAACACCGTGTGGAACGCGGATATGCGCTTTCCGCTCAAATGCGCTCCGGCTTATCCGAACTCACAAGTCTATTTTCCGGCCGGGCAAGATTCGGGCGGCTTCTGCGACGATGGGCACTATCAATATCCCTGGCACGACAATTTCTGCGAAAAACGTCCTGGCGCTGACAACCAGACCTCATGGATGTGTCCATCCTATGCAGACATTCATCAGGGCCAGGATATTCGAGCCAACACGATCTGCAGCAACAGGGGCACCGATGCCGACACCGGCACCTACTATCGCAGTCCCGACGATCATCTTTACAAAACCAAGTACCAGATCGTGGCCGTCGATGACGGCGTCATCTCTTACGTCGGCAGCTTCAGCGTCTATCTCGACGTGCTGCACGACGGCCAGCCCGAGCGCAAATACACCTATCTTCATATGAATATGGACGAGGTGAAGAACGTCTATCACATTGCCGCGGGCGTGACGGTCACCAAGGGACAGGTCATCGGGACGCTGTCGAACCAGTTCCATGTCGATAAAACCACCGGCAAGCCCATCGCCGACGACACGACGCCCCATCTGCATTTTGAAATCCAGACGAGCGCGACCGGAACTGACGGGCACAGCCACTTTACCTGGGTGTCGCCCTATATGACGCTGGTCACGGCGTACCAGAAGCTTTTGGCGGCAGGGCTCGACAGCAGCTGCCCGCCTTAGGGCTCGCTGGTTTCGTCTTCCGGCTTGTCGGATGAGTCTTCGATGATCACCGGCGCTTCGGACGGCGCCTCTGGCTGTGGCCCGGTGCCCGCCGCGGCGGGCACGTCCTGTACCGGCTTCAATGTCGCACCGGCCTTGGCCGCGCGCTTGATCGCACGCTCGCGCTTTACCGCCGCGCGGCTGACCGCGAGATCGAGTTCGAGCTGCGAGCAAAGTCCCAGCGTAACCGGATCGACCGCCTTGATGTTGGCCGCGTTCCAGTGCGAACGCTCGCGGATCTTCTGGATCGTCGCCTTGGTCGTGCCGATCAGCTTGATGATGTCCGCATCGGTGAATTCGGGATGGTTGCGCAGGATCCAATAGACCGCGTCGGGCTTGTCCTGGCGTTTGGAGACCGGCGTGTAACGCGGCGCCTTCTTTTGCTTGACGGCCGGCATCTTATGCTTGGGCGGCGCCATCTTGAGGCGAACCTTTGGGTTCTTCTCGGCCTCCTCGATCTGTTCGCGGGTGAGCTGCCCCGAGGTGATCGGGTCCGACCCTTTGATGCCTTTGGCGACGTCCTCGTCGGCGATGCCCTTCACTTCGAGAGGATGCAGGCCGCAGAATTCGGCAATCTGCTCGAAGCTGAGCGAGGTGTTGTCCACCAGCCAGACGGCGGTAGCTTTGGGCATCAACGGTTTGGTGTCGGCGGCCATGACGGTTTTCTCCCATGCCGGCGGATCGTTCACCGATCCCACCGACCTCTCCAGGCTTGACCTTTCGAGGAATGGAGGGGGTTTTAGCCGGGAAGCGGGTGGAAGGGAAGGGTTTTTCGCCGGCGCTTGCGGCGAAAAATGCGGCAAAATGCGGGTTTGGCTAGGGCTTCTGCGCCTGGCGAGCCTCGGACCGGGTCAGTCGGGCAAGATTTTGAGTTCCCGGAAATGGCCGATCGCTCCGGGCCCAACCCAGTAGGCGATGGCGCCCGTGCTGTCGCCGCGCTTCAGATCGTTGACGATCAACGAGGGCTGCTGCGCTCCGTTGACAAAGAGCTTTGCCGTCACGCCTGCGACTACCACGCGCAGCTTGGTCCAGACACCGGGTTGGAGGTCAGCATAGGATTCATATTGGCCGGGCGTTTCGCGTCTCAACCTCTGCCACGGATAATCCGGTGCGGAAACGTATTGCAGCGAATGGTTCCGCCTAAGCTGGTCGTCGGCCCGCCCGTTGGTAGGTCGCAGATAGAACAGCTCGTAGCCTCGCGCATCGGCGACGCGAAAGGCCACGCCGACGAAGCCTCGGGCGCCGGCGTCGGCTCCCGGTGCCACCTCGCCGGCAATTTGCAGGCCTATCGAGCCGTTGTGAAGCGCCAGTCCGGGCAAGACGACGAAAGCGGATTGGGCGGAATCGTGCGAGCGCGGCCGTACTTCCAGCGATGGTGCGTTGGCAAACACCGTCGGCTTTGCCTCGGCATTATAGGTTTGGAGTTTCGGCGATGCAGGCGTTCCGGCCGCGGTATCGCACAGACACGCAATCAGGATTGCCGCGCAGAGCCGCGGGGTCGGCCCCGCGCCGTGGTGCCTGACATGGGAGGAATTTCTAATGGGGCGCTCCCGGCAGAGTGGCCAGCCATTCGACTAGTGCGGCGGCGAGCGCGATGCGGTGATCGTTGTAGCCGTGGTTCGTGTCGAAGTGCACGCGGGTGAGCTTGGCGTCCGGTTGGGCCGCGACGGCCGTTGAAAGCGCGTCGTCATACTCACGAAGCTGATCGTTGGCGGTCACCACGAGAAGCGGATGTTTGGCCAGCGCGCCCGCGTAGTGATCCAGGCCCCAGTTCTTGCCCTTGCGCCTCAACTCGTCAGCCAGTTCCCTGGCGGTCGTGTTGCCGAGCACAGTCACGCCGGCCTTGCTCCCCATGGTTGCTTCTATTGAGGCCGCGACATCGTTCAGCGGCTGACGTGCGGCGTCCCCGCTCCAGTCGCCCGCGGAGATGAGCGCGGCTCCCACGATCTTCGGATCGTGCACGGCGGTATAACCGGCAATCCAGCCGCCCATGCTGTGGCCCATGACCACGATGCGCGACGGATCGACGGGCTGGCTGGCGGCCGTCTTGGGGTCGCGCAACCAGGCGACGGCCGCTTGGGCGTCTTCGAGGCAGTGGCTGAAGGTGAAATGTCCGGCGCTGCCCCACGATCCGCGCATGCGCAGGAGAAGAACATTCCAACCCGCGCGCCGAATGGCCTGGGCGAGGTCGAGATTGTTCTCCGGCCCGGGAAAGCCATGGAATAGAATCACGGTGGGAAAGGGTCCCGCCCCCCCGGGAATGTACATCATGGCGTTGATCTTCACGCCGTGGGTCGGCAAGCCGAAGGTTATGAAGTGAGCCGGATGGTCCTTGTCTGGCGGCGGGTCGGTGATCGCCGCGGCAGGAATGGAATCGGCGAGCGCCGGCACGGCCGAAAGCCCCAGCACGATGAGCAGTACGAAAATCAGGCGCACCGTTTGTCTCCGACCCTTGCCAGACGCGCGACCCGCTCGCCGTGAAGCGAACGCACCCTACTTTAAGGAGAAGGCCGGCGGTGTCACGATTAGGTGAATTGGCGGCGTGGATTCAGGCGAGCCGTTACACAGTCAGCAAGATCTTTCCGATGTGCTCGCTTTTGGCCATTCGCGCGTGCGCGGCCTGGGCGCCGCCGAGCGGGAAGATGCGGTCCACCACCGGCTTGATCTTGCCCGCTTCCACAAGCGGCCAAACCTCGCGCAGCAGCGCATCGCGGATCGCGCCCTTCTCGTCGTTGAAGCGCGAGCGCAGCGTGGTCGCCGCCAGCGTCAGGCGCTTCGTCAGCATCGGCGCGAAGTTGACCGTCGCACTGCTGCCGGACTGGAACGCGATGTTGACGATGCGGCCCCACTGGGCGGCGGCGTGGAAATTGCGCTCGATATAGTCGCCGCCGACCATGTCGAGAATCACGTCCACCCCGCGGCCGCCCGTCAACGTCTTCACCGCCTGCACAAAATCCTCGGTGCGGTAGTTGATCGCACGTTTAGCGCCCAGCGCTTCGCAGGCCGCGCATTTCTCAACACTGCCCGCCGTGGCGAACACTGTTTGACCGCGCGCCGCACAAAGCTGGATTGCCGCGGTGCCGATGCCGCCGGAGCCGCCATGAATCAGCACGCTTTCCCTGGGTTTTAGCCGCGCGGTGTCGATTAGGTTGGTCCAAGCGGTGAAATGCACTTCGGGCAGCGCCGCCGCTTCTACCAGTCCGACGCCTTTGGGCAGCGGCAGCGCGCAATGCTCGGAAACCGCGGCAAACTCGGCATAGCCGCCGCCCGCCAGCAGGGCGCAGACCTTGTCGCCGGCGCGCCAGTTCGCAACGCCCTCGCCAAGCCCGGCGATCTCTCCGGAAACCTCCAGCCCCAGCGTGGACCGCGCTCCGGGCGGCGGCGGGTACTTCCCTTTGGCCTGCAGCAGATCGGCGCGGTTGAGCCCGGCGGCGGCCACTTTCACCAGGATTTCGCCTGCGCGCGGCCGCGGCTTTTCTATCTCCACAAGCTTCAGCACATAGTCCGGGCCGGGGTTTTCAACCTGGATCGCCTTCATGATTGTCCTGCTTTGGTCCTTGCATCGCGGTGCGCCGCGGACGGAAACTATCATTGCGTCACGAGGACCGAAACGATGGCGATCGATCCTGAAGAACTGCTGCCGAAGAAAAAGCGTGCCGACATCGTTCTCGGCGAAGACCTTTCTGCGATGTCGGAATTCGAGCTTTCCGAGCGCATCATGGGGATGGAAGCCGAGATTGCACGCTGCCGCGAAGCCATTGGCGTGCGACGATCGACGAAGTCGGCGGCGGACGCATTTTTCAAACGTTGAGCTTCGCAGCCGCACAATCGCGGTGCACAATCCTTAACGCGCGTATCAATGATTAATACGCACAGCGTAAACGTTGCCTTCGCGCACCATCGCGTTGGTTTATGTGCACCATATGTGTCGTCGCCTCTTGCGCGCGGCGAACCAGTTGATAGCTTGCACGCGGGATTAAGTGCGGGCGGGGACAATGGCGCTTTCCGAGAGCGACGACGTGCACGAGATCACTCTTCGCACGTTCACGGGTTCGGCGCTTTTCCAACACACCTTCGACGAAGGCATGTCGCTGGTAGAGGAGACTGCGCGCTATCTCGACGGTCCCGGCCGCGAGGAACAGCGCGGCCTGCCGCGCAAAGCTGCGATGCTCTATGCCGGAGAGAGTATGCGCGTGACGACGCGGCTGATGCAGGCGGCCAGTTGGCTGCTGGTACAGCGCGCCGTGCAGGAAGGCGAAATGGACGCCGAAGACGCATCGAGCGATCGCTATCGTCTGGGATCGAAGGAAATCTGTTTCGGTGCCGGCGCCGAGGGCGTCGAGCTTCTACCCGCGGTGTTGCAGGATTTGCTTGCGCGTAGCGACAGGCTCTACCGGCGCATTGCGCGGCTGGACGACGTGCTGTTCGGCAACGGGGCGGCGCCGCTCGGTGCGCGCGGTCAGTTTGCGCAGCTCGAACAGGCCTTCGGCGGCGAGTGACGGCCGTCAGCTCCCGACGAAATCCTTGAACTTCTTATTGAAGCGGGTGAGGCGACCGCCGCGGTCGAGCAATTGCTGCTGGCCGCCGGTCCAGGCCGGATGGGTGGACGGGTCGATGTCCAGCGTCAGCTTTTGGTCGGGCGTGCCCCAGGTGGTGCGCGTGCGATAGGTCGTGCCGTCGTTGAGCTGGACGTTCACGAAGTGATAGTCGGGGTGAATGCCCTTTTTCATGGCGGCTGGCCCTTTTTTCAACAGGGGGCGGCTTATAGGGGATCGGGCCTGACGGCGCAAGACAGCGCCCGGAAACCTCGGTTTT
>Ga0265325_10000672_pt1 | contig 24929 bp, 26 predicted proteins | sample 41420metaG_FD_202090 | JGI IMG/M metagenome (GOLD analysis project Ga0265325, IMG submission 202090) | Rhizosphere microbial communities from Carex aquatilis grown in University of Washington, Seatle, WA, United States - 4-14-20 metaG | ecosystem: Host-associated > Plants > Roots > Rhizosphere... | reverse complement strand
CTTCGTCGTGCTCGACGAGCCGACCTCAGCCCTCGACATGCTGATCCAGGCGCAGATGGTCGACCTGCTACGCGACCTGCAGAAGCGGCTTGACCTCACTTACATGTTCATCTCGCACGACCTGCGGGTGGTCGCGGCGCTGGCCAGCCGGCTGATCGTGTTGCGCAACGGCAAGGTGGTGGAGGAGGGTGCCGCCGCCGAACTGTTCAAGGCGCCGAAAAGCGATTACACCCGCGCGCTGCTCGCCGCGGCATTCAAGCTCGAGACCGCGGCCGAGGGCGTGGTGTCGCAGTAACGCGCAAAAAGTTATCGGGGAAACGCATGGCGATCGGTGTCGGCCTTATCGGCCTCGGAATGGCAATCAAGCCGCACATGCTGTCGCTGCGCGAGCTTGAGGCGGCGGGCCGCGTCAAGATCGTCGGCGGTTTCGCGCCGTCGCGCGAGCGCCGCGACGCGTTCGCCGCCCAATGGAAGGCGCCGGTGTTCGAGCGCCAGGAGGATCTGCTGGCGAGCTCCGATCTCGGCATGGTGCTGATCCTGACGCCGCCAGGCACTCATCTTTCAGTCGCGCAAGCTGCCGCAGCCGCCGGCAAGCATATGCTGGTCGAGAAGCCGGTCGAATTCACGGTGGCGCGGGGCGAGGCGATCGCCGCCGCTGCGGAAGCCGCCGGTGTCCGGGCCGGAGTCTGCTTCCAGCACCGCTTCCGTCCGGCGTCGCTGCGGCTGAAGGCGGCGCTCGAGGCCGGCGAACTCGGCAAGATATTGTCGGCGAGCGCGTCGATCCGCTGGTGGCGCGACGACGCCTATTTCAAGCAGGCCGGCCGCGGCATGAAGGCGCGCGACGGCGGCGGCGTGCTGATCACACAAGCCGTCCATACGCTCGATCTGCTGCTGCATCTCGCCGGGCCGCATAAGGATGTTGCCGGCTACGCCTTCACCTCGCCACTGCGATCGATCGATACCGAGGACGTCGCCGCGGCGGCGGTGCGGTTCCAGTCCGGCGCCATTGGCGCGCTCGACGCCACCACGGTGGCGCGGCCGGGCTATCCCGAGCGCATCGACATCGCCGGCACGACGGGATCGGCGATTCTGGAGGCCTTCCAGCTCACCATCAACCGCGCCGGCCAGGACACCGAGATTGTCGGCAGCGCGCAATCCGGCGGTGGTGGCTCCGATCCGATGGCCTTCGACCACGGTCCGCACCGCGCCGTCATCACCGAAATGCTCGATGCCATCGAGCAAAACCGCGAGCCGTCGAACAATGTGCGCTCGGGCCTGCACGTCCAGCGGCTGATCGAGGCTTGGTTGGCGGATGCGGCGAAGCGGAATTAGGCTTACATGACCGGTATGACTCGAACCTGCATCATCGTCCTTTGTTTCGCGCTGTCCGTCCTTGCTGCGGCGCCTGCCTCGGCGCAGCAGATCGGCGGTGCGCAATATCCAATCAAGGCTTCGGACGGCGACATCATCGCCAATTTCAAGCTCGATTCGGCGATGTCGGCGAAGCTCGCCGCTTTGCAGGCGCAGTACCCGGTCGGCAATCTTCAGGGCGACGTCACCCTGATGCAGTTCTACGACCTTAATTGCCCGTATTGCCGCGCGGCCGCCGCCGATGTCGATGCGATCGTTCGCGCCGATAGCAAGCTCAAGCTGATCTTGGTGCCTTATGCGGTGCTGTCGGTCGCGTCGGTCCAGGGCGCGCTGGTCGAGGTCGCCGCCGGTAAAATGCTGACGCCCGACAAGTTTCTCGATTTCCACCGGCGGCTTTATGCCAATCGCGGCACGATCGACGGCGCCAAGGCACTCGACGCGGCAAAGGACATGGGCCTCGATCCGGCCAAGGTGGTCGAGGTCGGCAATACCCAGGAATCGCTCGATATGTTGCGCCAGAACGCGACAATCGGCGGCGACGCCAAGCTCGCCGCCACCCCCGCCTATGTGATCGGCGGCGTTGCCATCATCGGCCATCCCGGCCGCAAGCCGCTGGAGACCGTGATCGCCGCGATGCGGAGCTGCGGCAAGGTGGTGTGTTAGGGGTCGCCCTAGCGGCGCGGCTGATCGAGCCGGAACACCATTTGCGTCGGCCGCACGAAGCGCAAGGCGATCAGCAGCACCGACAGCACCATGACCATGTAGATGACCGCCATGGCGTCGATCGAATAGACCGGGCGCACGCCGCCGGCGAACACGTTGTAGTAGAGCGCGACCACCAGCGTTTGCGAGCCGCCGCCGGCGAGCAGGAATGCGAGCTCGAAGTTGGAAATCGTGTTGACCAGCACTAGCAGCCCGGCGGTCAGAATGCCCGGCACCATCAGCGGCAGCAGCACGCGCCGGAAGATCTGCATGCGGGTGGCGCCCAGCATCGACGCGCTCCACTCGAGATTGAGGCTGATCTGCTCGAAGAACGGCAGCACCACGAACACTGCGAGCGGCACCATCGGCACCAACACCGCGAGGATGACGCCGGACACAGATGCGCCAATGCCGAGTTTATAGAGCGTGGTCGCCAGCGGGATGCCGTAAGTCATTTGCGGAATGAGCAGCGGCAGAAAATACAGCAGCAGCAGCAGTCCCTTGCCGCGGAAATTGCGTCGCGCCAGGATGTAGGCGGCCGGAAAGCCGATCGCGAGCGCGATCACCACGACGGTCAATGCGATCAACAGCGTGATGTAAAGCACCTGGCCGAGCTCGAAATTGGTCCACGCATAGGCGAACCAGTCGGTCGTGAACGCCGGAGGCAATGGCCGGCCGAACCAGCGCTTGGCAAAGGCGCTGACCACCACATGGCTGACGATCCCCAGCAGATTGATGATGAATCCGAGCAGGAACATGTAGATCGCCAGTTTCCACATTCGGCCGCGCATGGTCCCTCCTCAGCGCTTTCCGACGCCCATCGTCGTCGCGATCGTCATGCGGCGGCGAACCAGCACGATGACGATCAGCGCCGCCAACTGGCACAGCCCCATGATCACCGCGATCGCCGAGGCGTAGGACATGTCGTATTGCTCGAAGGCCTGCTGGTAGGCGGCGATCGAGATCGACCGGGTCGAGCCGGCCGGCTGCCCGACCATGACCGCGGACGGAAACACCGCAAAGCTCATGACGAACACCAGGGCGAAGGCGATCACCAGGCCCGGCGCGATCAATGGCAGCATGACGCGGCGGAACACGGTCCATGGCCCGGCGCCGAGCATCCGCGCCGAGCTTTCAAGGCTCGGATCGATGCCGGAGATATAGCCGAGCAGCATCAGGAAGCAGAACGGGAAGTTCTGCATGAACAGCGACAGGATGACGCCGATGAAATTATGCGTCAGCTCGAGCGGTTCCTTGATGATGTCGGCGCCGAGCAGGATCTGGTTGAGCCATCCATTGGTGCCGTACAGGCCGAGAATGCCCTCGGACAGGAAGATCACGCCGAGCGAGATCGGCAGCACCAGGATGGTGGTGATCGTGCGCTCGAACCGGATGCCGCGCCGCATCCCGTAGGCAAGGAACAGCGCAAACAGCACGACCGCGATGCTGTTCGGCAGCGCCAGCGCGAAGGTCGTGCCGATGGTCTTGTACTGATAAGGATCGGTGAAAAACGAGACGTAGTTCTTGATGCTCCAGGCCTCGCCCTTCAACGGCTGCAGGCTGGCGTAAACCCCGTACAGAAACGGGTAAACGAACATCACGATGACGTAGAGCATCGACGGCAGCAGGCATAAGATCGCGACCAGATCGAGTTCGCTGCGTTGGTCGGTGCGCGTGTTCGCCATGTCGTCCGCGGCCTATTCGCGCGGCAGCAGGACGAGCTTGTCCGCCGGCAAAGTGAGATCGATCGTGTCGCCGAGCGCCAGCTTTTCGGAGCTGCGCAGCCACACCCGCATCCGGCTCTCGATCGCGACCGCCGCTTCCTGCTCGCGGCCGAGATACTCGACGAGCTCGACCTTGCCGCGCAGCGTATTGGTCCCATCGGATGATTTTCCGATACGAATGTCGTCGGGCCTGATCGCCATCACGGCATCGGTGCCGTTGGAGAAGCCCTCGCTGGCACGGGCGCGCAATGTCAGGCCCTTGACGTCGCCGTCGATGAAACCGTTGGCCGACTGGCCGAGTGTGACGTCGAAGAAATTCCGGAACCCCATGAAATCGGCGACGAACACATTCTTGGGCCGGTCGTGGATGTCCTGCGGCGTGCCGACCTGCATCAGGACGCCTTCGCGCAGCACCACGATGCGGTCCGACAGCGACAGCGCCTCGGCCTGATCGTGCGTCACGTAAATCGACGTCAGGCCGAGCCGCGAGTGCAACAGCTTGATCTCGGTGCGCATTTCGACGCGCAGCTTGGCATCGAGGTTGGACAGCGGCTCGTCAAACAGCATCAGCCTGGGATGCAGGACCAGCGCACGCGCGATGGCGACCCGCTGTTGCTGGCCGCCGGACAACTGGCCGGGATAGCGGTCTTCATAACCGGACAGCCGCACCAGCCCGAGCATGGTGGCGACGCGCTCCTTGATCTCGGCCGTGGGCCGACGCTGCAGCGAAAGCCCGAACGCGACATTGTCGAACACGGTCAGATGCGGAAACAGCGCATAATTCTGGAACACCATGCCGAAGCCGCGCTTTTCCGGCAGCAGATGATCGATGCGCTGGTCGTCGAGCCAGATCTCGCCTTCGGTCGGCGGCACCAGACCGGCGATGATTCCGAGCGCGGTGGATTTGCCGCAGCCGCTTGGCCCAAGGAACGTGACGAATTCACGCCCGCGAATCTCCAGCGGCAAGCGGTCGACCACGGTCTTGCCGCCGTAGCGCTTGGTAATGGAAATGCGGAGCTTGTTGATCGAGTCGTCCATGTCCCCCGGCATCCGATGCGTAACGAGGGCCCGCGTCGTGCGGGCCCTCGTATGCGCTAAAAGCAGCCTTGATTACTTCTTGACCTGGTCGGCGCCGATTTCGCGGTCCCAGCGGTCCATCGCGTAGCTCAAGCCCTTCACGCCGAGCGGCGGAGAGACCTTCCACTTGGTGCCGACCTGATCGTATTCCGGCCGCCAGAACTCCTTGACGTCGTCCTGGATGTTCTTCGGTGCCGACGCAATGGTCGCCGCCTTGACCACCGGACCGATGAAGGCGGTCCAGGTCAACGCCTGCTGGTCCGGCCTCCACATGAACTTCATCAGATCGAGAATGATGTCGACCTGCTCTTTCGGCACGCCGGTCGGGATGCACCAATAATGGCCGTCGACGACGAAGGTGGTGTTGTCCAGGATCGTGATCTTGGAATCCGGCGGGATCACGCTTTGGGCTCGCGGCTTCATGTCCCATTCCATGATGCCGGCGATCATCCAGCGCTGGCCCTGCGCGAATTCCTTCAGCGTGATCGCGGTGCCGGTTGGATAATATTCGATGGATTTGCCGAGTTCCTTCAGGAACGCCCAGTTCTTGTCCCAGCCCTTTTCCGGATCGAGCGGCGTCGAATCCCCGAGAATGAACGACATGCCCTGGAGGATCGAACGGCCCGGTCCGCTATTGGCGGGACGCGCATACATGAACTTGCCCGGGTTGGCTTTCACCCAGGCGAGCAGTTCGTCCGCGGTCTTTGGCGGGTTCGGCACCTTCGCCGGATTGTAGATGAACACCGGACCGCCGGCATTACCGACCGAGGGGATCAGATAGCCGCCGCCTTCGTCGTACAGCGCCTTGCCGGCGTCCGTAAGAACATCACGCGGAAACGACGTCTTGTAATCGGGAATCTCGATGATCTGCTTGTTGGCGGCGAGCAGCGAGCCGCCATCCTGACCGGTGAGAACCAGATTGATGTCGAGGCGGCCGGCGTCCTGCTGTGCCTTGATCTTGGCCGGCAGTTCGGGCGCCGGCGCGCGCTGGATCTTGATTTCCTTGACCTTGTCCGGATTGGCTTTCTTGTAGTTCTCGATGATCACCTGAACCGAGGCTAGGTCGCCGCCGGTGTCGATGATGGAGAGCGTGATCGGTTCGGCGAGCGCCGGGTTCGGCAAGCCCGCTGCGGCAAGAAGCCCAACCAGCGGCGCAGCGAGAGCAAAGCAAGTTCGCGGATTGATCCGCATGGACAACCTCCCATAAATCCAATTCGACGGTCTCTGGCGGACCGATTGTTAAGATCGCTTCAGTGCAGCTTTATCGGCCATTGCTGTCAAGGGCGGCGGATTTAATCAGTAACGGCGCGCCGTTGCATCATGCGGCGACACGCCGCACGCCTGTCACGTCTGCGCCGGCAGCCTTGATGCGAGCGATTGCCTCGACAACCGGCTCGATCGCGACCGCCATATGATGCGCATTGGCGTGGACGATGGTCTGCGGGTCGCGCGCGATGGCGACGTGTCCCTTCCAGAAGATCAGATCGCCGCGGCGCAATTTATCAAATGACGACGGCTTGCCGAGTGCCTGTGCCTGCATGTCGCTGTCGCGCGGGCAGGCGATGCCGGCGGCCTGCAGCGCGATCTGGACCAGTCCCGAGCAATCGATGCCGAGCGGAGTCTTGCCGCCCCACAAATAGGGCGTGCCGAAAAAGCGCTCGGCCACCGCGACGAAGTCCGGCGCGCGGCCGTCGATCGGCGCGACATGGCGCGATGCGATGAAAAGTCCGCCATCGGTCTGCGCGAAGCGATCGTCCTGCCGCGTCACCACGATCTGGGCGCCCATCGGCAACGTGACAATCGGCGGCAGCTTGATGTCGGTGCCGGGAAAACCCAGCGTCAGGGTCGTCGAGACTTTATGGGTCGGCGCCGGGCCGACCCGGCCAAGCGCGTTGGCGGCGAGATAGCCGACATAGCCGTCGCCGGTCAGTTGGCCCCAGGCCCAGCCTTCGGCGTCGATGTCGTAGGCCACGAAGCGCTCGCCATACAGCGCCTCGGTGCTGAGTTCGGCGTCGTGGCGCGGCTCACGGCGCAGCGGGGCGTGCGAGTCGGCGATGCGATGCACCGTGCCGTCGACGAATTGCGCGGCCTCGACCCGGCCGCGCAGCGACGATGCGGCGAGATCGGGGCGGAAGGCGTTGAGGCGGGGGTCGAGGGGCACGGTGGGTCGTCTCAATCTGTCATACCCGGCTTTATGCCGGGCATCCACGCCTTGCTTGTCGGCAGCGCTACCAAATAAGGCGTGGATGGCCGGGACAAGCCCGGCCATGACGGGCTGCTACCCATAGCGCTTCACCAGCATCGCGTAGAGCGCGCGGGCCGACATGCACTCGCCGCCTTCCGGGCGGCCGGGCTTGGCCGACGGTGTCCAGGCGAAGATGTCGAGGTGCAGCCAGGCTTTGGCGTTGCCGACGAATTTGCGCAGAAACAATGCCGCCGTGATGGCGCCGCCTTGGCCGCCGCCGACATTGTTGGTGTCGGCGACCTTGGATTCCAGCATCGCCTCATAGGGCCGCCACAGTGGCAGCCGCCACAGCGGGTCGTTCTCACGCGCCCCCCTCTCCATCAACTCTGCCGCGAGTGTGTCGTCGTCGGTGAAAAACGGCGGCAGATCGGGACCGAGCGCGACGCGCGCGGCGCCGGTCAGCGTCGCAAAATCGACGATCAACTCGGGCTTCTCCTCATCGGCCAGCGCCAGTGCGTCGGCCAGGACCAGCCGGCCCTCGGCGTCGGTATTGCCGATCTCGACCGAAATGCCCTTGCGCGAGCGATAGATATCGCGCGGCCGGAAGCTGGTGCCGGAGATCGAGTTCTCCACCGCCGGGATGATGACGCGCAGCCGCAGCGGCAGCTTCCGCGCCATCAGCATGTGCGCCAGCGCCAGCGCGGTGGCCGCGCCGCCCATGTCCTTCTTCATGTTGAGCATGCCGGCATCGTTCTTGATGTCGAGGCCGCCGGTGTCGAAGCAGACGCCTTTGCCGACCAAAGTCACTTTGGGATGCTTCGGATTGCCCCAGGTCAGGTCGATCAGCCGCGGCGCCCGCGCCGAGCCCTGACCGACCGCGTTCACCAGCGGAAAATCCCGGGCGAGCCTCTTGCCGCTGGTGACCGCGATCTTGGCGCGGTGCGCCTTGGCGAGCTTGCGAGCGGCGGCTTCGAACTCGGCCGGCCCCATGTCGTTCGAGGGCGTGTTGATGAGGTCGCGCGCCAGCGTCACCCCGTCGATGATGGCGCTCAGTTCGGCCGCATCGACGCCGGCCGGAGGCACCAGCCGCAGCGCCTTGTCGTTCGCCTTGCGGTAGCGCGCGAACTCGTAAGTGCCGAGCGCGAAGGCAAGCGTCGCCAGCCGCGCATCGTGCGGCGCATTGGCGAAGCGGTAAGTGCCGGGCGGAACAATGCCGGGGAGGCGGCCGGGCAGGAACGGGTTGCTGTCGGGATCGCCGTGCTGTTCCAGTCCGAACAGCACGGCGGCGAGCTCGCCGTCCTTGCCCGGCAGCAACAGGCTTTGGCCTGGCTTGCCTTTGAACCCCGCGGGTCTTGCAAACGCGGCGGCGTCGACCTTACCGGCGATTTCGGCGAGGTTGTCCGTGGTCGTGAACCAGATCGGAATGGCCGGCGCGCCGTCCGGCGCAAAGATCGGATGCATGATTATTCCGCAGCGTTGCGCAGCGGCAGGTAGCCGTCGCGGGTTTGGGGCAATTTCCAGCCCAGCATCTTGGCGGCGACCAGGGTCCGCAGCACCTGCGCGGTGCCGCCGCCGATGGTGAACATCCGCACGTCGCGCGCCATCCTTTCCAGCGGCAGGTCGCGCGAATAGCCGCGCGCGCCGAACATCTGCAGCGCGTCATTGACGATGGTGATGGCGCTTTCCGACGCGAAGATTTTCGCCTGCGCCGCCAGCATCGGATCGGGGAAGGCGCTGCCATCCGGCCCGCGCGAACGCGCCGCGGCGTACAGCATCAGCCGGGCGGCGTTGAGCTGGATCTGCATGTCGGCAAGCATCCATTGCAGGCCCTGGAATTCGCCGATCGGCCGGCCGAACTGCTCGCGCTGCTTGGCGAAGGTGAGCGCGTGATCGAGCGCGCCGGCGGCGATCCCCATCGCCACGCTGCCGGCGCCGACGCGCTGGCTGTTATAGGCATTCATCAAATCGGCGAAGCCGCGGCGCAATCCCGATGGCGGCAGCAGAGCCATGGCGGCCGGCACGTCGAGATTGTCGAAGACGATCTCGCCTTCCGGCATGCCGCGCAGGCCCATGGTCTTCTCGCGCCGCGTGACCTTGAGGCCGTTCGCTTCGTCGGCTCCACGCACCGCGAGGAAACCGCCAATGCCGAGCTCCTCGCCGCGTTCGTCGAACACCCGCGCGAAGATCAGATGCAGCTTCGAGACGCCGGCGCCGGTGATCCAGTGCTTCTTGCCGTTGATGACGTAACGGTCGCCGCGTTTGTCGGCGCGCGTCGTCATCGACGTGGCGTCGGAGCCGGCGTCAGGCTCGGTGATGCAGATCGCCGGCTTGTCGCCGGATAGCACCAGCCGCGCTGCGAGTGATTTCTGCTCATCGCTGCCATAGGCCATCACCGTCGACAGCGCGCCCATATTGGTTTCGACCACGATGCGGGCCGTCACAGTGCAGGCCTTGGCCATTTCCTCGATCACCAGCACGGCGTCGAGGAACGAGCGGTCCTGGCCGCCCAGCGCCTTGGGGATGGTCATGCCGAGAAAGCCGGCCTCTGCCAGCGCCGCGACGATGTCGAACGGATAGGCTTCGTCGCGATCGATCGCCGCTGCGCGCGGGCGCACCACGCGCTCGGCAAAGGCGCGGGCGCGCGCCTGCAGCGCCAGTTCGTCGGAGGTGAGGCCGAGGCTCATTGCCGCGATCTTATACGGATTCCGCCGCCGGCGGAGGCCGGTTAACCAGCCGTTAGGGTTAACCTTTTATTGCTGAACGGTCAGTTTTGGGTAGTCCCATGCGCCGGTCCGACATGAAAATCCGTCTGCTCGCCTCGGCAGCCTTCGCCGCACTGGCGCTATCGCTTGCCGGCTGCAACACCACCGGCAGCTCGGACATCACCGGCTCGATCGCCGCCGCGCCAGCGGACCCGAAGACCGATGCGGAGTGGCGCCGCAGCGCCGCGGCCTGGGGCGAGCGCTACCGCATCAACAACAAGGATGCCGACGCCGCCATCCATTACGCGCAAGCCTTGCGCGCCACCGAGCAGCGCGGCCAGGCTGCCGCGGTGCTCGAGCAGGCGTCGATGGAAAATCCACAGAACAAGGCGCTGCTCGGCGCCTTCGGCCGCGCTCTGGCCGATGTCGGCCGCTACGAGCAGGCGCTCGACGTGCTCAGCCGCGCCCATACGCCGGACCAGCCGGACTGGCGGATCCTCAACGTGCAGGGCGCGGTGCTCGACCAGGTTGGCCGTCACGACGAAGCGCGCCGCCACTATGCGAGCGCGCTCAAGATCAAGCCGGACGATCCGTCGGTGCTGTCCAATCTCGGCCTGTCCTATACGCTGACCAACGACCTCAAGCGCGCCGAGGAGATCTTGCGCCGGGCGACGATGCAGCCGAATGCGGCGCCCAAGGTGCGCCAGAACCTGGCCCTGGTGATCGGGCTGCAGGGCCGCTTTGCGGAAGCCGAGCAGATCGTGCGCGCCGACCTGCCGCCGGCCGAGGCCGAGGCCAATGTTGCCTATCTGCGCGACATGCTGGCGCAGCATAAGGACTGGAAGAAGACCGGCGGCCGGCCGCAGCCGGTCGGTGCCGACAAGCTCAGCGCAAACACGAATTAGACGGCTACGCTCATTCCCGCGATAGCGGGACTCCGATTCTGCATCCGATAAATTTGCAAAGCCTGTGTCGCCGCTGCCGCGGCGACGAGCGGATCAATTCATTATTGCAGGTGCATCACCTTGATCGCGGCGGGCCCGAGAATCACCACGAACAGCACCGGCAGGAAGAACAGGATCATCGGCACGGTGAGCTTGGGCGGCAGCCCGGCGGCCTTCTTCTCGGCTTCCGACATCCGCATGTCGCGGTTTTCCTGCGCCAGCACGCGCAGCGTATTGGCCATCGGCGTGCCATAGCGTTCCGACTGCTGCAGCGCCATGCAGACCGATTTGACGCCGTCAAGATCGGTGCGCTTGGCGAGATTGTCATAGGCCTGGCGACGATCCGGCAGGTAAGACAGCTCGGCTGTGGTCAGCGTCAATTCCTCGGCCAGTGCCACCGACTGGGAACCGACCTGGTCTGATACTTTGCGGAATGCCGCTTCGATCGACATGCCGGATTCGACGCAGATCAACAGCAGATCGAGTGAATCCGGGAACGCGCGCTTGATCGAGAGCTGGCGGCGCGCAATGCGGTTTTTCAAAAACATCAGCGGCAGATGCATGCCGGCATAGGCCGCCACGATGCAGATGCCGACCTTGACGATGGTCGGCTGGTCGAAATCGAGCACGACGAAAATGTAGAAGGCGGTGCTGACGATGGCGAGGATCGGCGTCACCATACGAAAGAACAGGTAGGTCACATAGGGCGCCTGGCCGCGATAGCCGGCTTGCACCAGCTTGAGTCGGGCTTCTTCCTGGCCCACCCATTTGGTCAGGTTGAACTTGTCGACGATCGTCTGAATGTATTGCTTCGGCGACTGACGCAGATTGACCTTCTCGCCGCGCGCCATGCGCTCGCGCTCGCGCTGGCGGATCTTCTCGCGCTCGACCGCGACCGCCTTCATGCGTTTGTCCAGCGAATCGCCCGCCAGCAGCGGCATCGCCAGCGTAAGCACGGTGGCGCCGGCCGCGACGGCGGCCAACAGCATGGTCACCGTTTGCACGTTGAAGGAATTGATCAGGAAGTCGAGCATGAAGGCGCCATCAGAAGTCGAAATTGATCATTTTTTTCATCACGAACACGCCGCACGACATCCACATCGCCGAGGCGGCAAGCATCAGGCGTCCCAGCGGCTCGGTCCATAACAGCGAGATGTATTGCGGGCTGGTGATCCAGACCAGAGTCATCACCGCGAGCGGCAAGCATCCGATGATGCCGGCCGAGGCTTTTGCCTCCATCGACATCGCCTGGATCTTGGCCTTCATTTTTTTGCGATCGCGGAGAACCCGCGACAGGTTGCCGAGCGCTTCCGACAGGTTGCCGCCGGCTTTCTGCTGAATCAGGATGACGATGCCGAAGAAGTTCGCCTCGGGCACCGGCATGCTTTCGTAGAGCTTGCCGCAGGCTTCGCCGAGCGGCATGCCAATGGCCTGGGTTTCCACGATCTCGCGGAACTGCGTCTTGACCGGCTCGGGCGATTCCGTGGTGATCATCTTCAGGCAATCGAGCAGCGGCAGGCCGGCCTTGATGCCGCGCACGATGATGTCGACGGCATCGGGAAAATTCTCAAGGAACTTGTTCTCGCGGCGCTTCTTTAAAAACGACAGCATCCAGCGCGGCAGGCCGAAGCCGGCGGCAAAGCTCAGCGCGGCGGCCGCCAACAGGCCGAACCCCCCGATCAGTACAATGAAGAAGATCACGAACCCCAGCACGGCCGAGATGATGATGAACTGCCGCTTCGACCAGGTTAGGCCGGCCTGCGCGATGCGCACCGACAGCGGCACTCGCCGCTGCTTCTTGTGGCGCTCGTCGAATTCCTTGAGCGTATTCTCGACGGAATCGCGACGCGTTTTCTGGCTGTTGCGGCTGGCGCGCACCGCGACCGGCTCGGACTTGGCGACGCTCGCCATCCGTCGCTCGGTCTTTCGCTGACCGGACAGGCTCGGATAAATGAATACCCAAAACACCCCGCCGACCGCCAGCGAGGCCAGGAAGAATACCGCGAGTGGCTGCATGGCGCGTTACCCCGCCATTTCTCTGCCGGCGGATTCCGCGGCATCGAGGGCCGCGGCAAGGCGCTTTTCCTCACCGTAATAGCGGGCGCGGTCCCAGAACCGCGGCCGGCCGATGCCGGTCGAGCGGTGACGGCCGACCAAATTGCCCTTCTCGTCCTCGCCGACAATGTCGTAGACGAACAGATCCTGGGTGATGATGACGTCGCCTTCCATGCCCATCACCTCGGTAATGTGGGTGATGCGGCGCGAGCCGTCGCGCAGGCGCGCCGCCTGGATCACGACGTCCACCGAAGACACGATCATCTCGCGGATGGTGCGCGACGGCAGCGAAAAGCCGCCCATCGTGATCATCGATTCGAGGCGGCCAAGCGCCTCGCGCGGCGAGTTGGCGTGCAGCGTTCCCATCGAGCCGTCATGGCCGGTGTTCATCGCCTGCAGCAGGTCGAACGCTTCGGGTCCGCGCACTTCGCCGACGATGATGCGTTCAGGACGCATGCGCAGGCAGTTCTTGACCAGGTCGCGCATCGTGACCTGGCCTTCGCCTTCCAGGTTGGGCGGACGGGTTTCCAGGCGCACCACGTGCGGCTGCTGCAGCTGCAATTCGGCGGCGTCTTCGCAGGTGATGATGCGCTCGTCGTCATCGATGAACTGGGTCAGGAAGTTGAGCAGCGTGGTCTTGCCCGAGCCGGTGCCGCCGGACACGAGGCAGTTGACCCGGCAGCGGCCGATGATTTTCAATATATCAGAGCCCTGCGATGTAATCGTGCCGTATTTCACCAGTTGGTCGAGGGTCAGCTTGTCCTTTTTGAATTTGCGGATGGTGAGCGCGGGCCCGTCGATCGCGAGCGGCGGCACGATGGCGTTGACGCGCGAGCCATCCGGCAGGCGCGCGTCGCAGATCGGCGAGCTTTCATCGACACGGCGGCCGATCTGGCTGACGATGCGCTGGCAGATGTTCAAAAGCTGCTGATTGTCGCGGAAGCGGATGCCGGTCTTCTGGATCTTGCCCGCGACCTCGATGTAGACCGTGCCGGACCCGTTCACCATGATGTCGGCGATGTCGTCACGCGCCAGCAGCGGCTCGAGCGGGCCGAAGCCGAGCACGTCATTGCAGATGTCGTCGAGCAATTCTTCCTGCTCGGAGATCGACATCACGATGTTCTTGATCGCGATGATCTCGTTGACGATGTCGCGGATTTCCTCGCGCGCCGAATCGGCGTCGAGCCGCGCCAACTGGGCGAGGTCGATGGCCTCGATCAAGGCGCCGAAGATGGTGCTCTTGGTCGCGTAATAGGCGTCGGAGCGGCGCGAATCGACCGCGGCCGGCGCTGCGGCGGCCGGAGTCGGCGCGCGTGTCGGTTTTGGCGCCGAAACCAACGGTGCGCCCAGTCCATCGGAGGGAAACGGCGTGCGTCCGGATTCGCTCGTCGACGCGGACGGGCCGGTGGCCGGCGCATCGGGCGCCAGCGGCGGCGACGCAACGGTGCGCGCAACCGGCGCGGGACCTTCGGCGTTTCCAGTGCTACGCTTACCGAACAAGACCAGTTACTCCAACCAATTTCAGGCTTTCCGTTTCATCAGTCTGCCGAGCAAGCCGCCGCGGGAGCGTTTGACCTCGGCGCGTCCGGTCAACACCTGGGCCAATTGGAGGAACATCTCCGCCGTCTTATGGCCAGCGGAAATCTCGGCGATCATCTGGCCGTTATTGGCGGCGGTACCGAACAATTGCGGCTCGAACGGAACGACGATGACGGGCTCGTCTTCGAGTGCCTTGGCGAAGTCGCCCGGGGTGATTTCCGGCCGCTTCGGCACGCCGACTTGGTTGAGGCAGTAATACGGCCGGCGATCGTTCGGGCGCGCCGATTTCAGCATGTCGACGATATTCTTGGCGTTGCGCAGGTTGGCGAGATCGGGGCTGGCCACGACGAGGATCTCGTCGGCGCTCACCAGCAGGCGCTTGGTCCAGGCCGTCCATTGATGCGGCACATCGAGCAACACGCAGGGAATATTGGTGCGCAGTGCGTCGAGGACGCCGTCGAAGGCGTCGGCGTTGAAGTCATAGACCCTGTCGAGCGTCGCCGGAGCCGCCAAAAGGCTCAGATGGTCGGTGCATTTCGACAGCAAGCGGTCGACAAATCCGGTGTCGATACGGTCGGGCGAGAACACCGCATCGGCGATGCCCTGCGGAGGGTCTTGGTTGAAATCGAGCCCGGCAGTGCCGAAGGCAAGGTCCAGATCGGTCACCACCGAATCGAGCGCAAGGTCGCGGGCGATCGCCCACCCGATATTGTGGGCGATCGTGGACGAGCCGACGCCGCCTTTGGCGCCGACCACTGCGATGACGCGGCCGACCGGCTTGGCGTCGGGCTGCGAGAACAGCCCGCAGATTCCACGCACGACATCGATCGTGCCGACCGGCGCGATCAAGTAGTCACTGATGCCGCGGCGAGTCAGCTCGCGGTAGAACACGACGTCATTGATGGCGCTGATCACGACCACGCGGGTGCCAGGGTCGCAAACCTCCGCCAGCATATCGAGGCTGGCGAGCAATTCCTCGGCGCGGCTTTCCGATTCGATCAGAATGACGTTCGGCGTCGGCGAATTGCGATAGGCCTCCGCTGCGGCCGTGGCGCCGCCCATCTGAATCTTGACATGGGCCTTGGCCATGCGGCGGTCTTCGCCCGCCGCCTGCACGATGGCGGCGGTTTCCACGGTCTCGCAAAACGCCTGCACCGAAATGCGCGGTGCGGGCGCGATATGCTCTTCGATGGCGGGCTCGGCCGATGTCGCCGGCGCGACTGGATTGTCGCCGGTCTCGGCGAGCGCCACTTGTTGTGCGTGTTTGATCATTTTCCGAGATCGCTGATCTTGCCGGTGTCGTATCCGGTATAGAGACCGCCGGGATTTTCGCCCTTGCGGTAATGGTCGATGGCGACGGAGCGCCGCGCCTGATAGGCCGGCGCGTCGCCGCGCGGCTGCACCAGGTCGGCCGGATTATCGACCATCGCGGCGAGGTTGCGCTGGCTGGCGCAGCCCAAATTCCAGTACGGCTTGTTCTGCAGGAACTGCGAATCGGCCGACGGGCCGAGATCATAAGGCCAGCGGCCGCACGGGCCGGCTTCGGCGGCGAGTTGCGAGTAGCTGATCTTGATACTGGCCAGTGCGTAGTCGGCGGGTTCATAAGGCCGCACGCGAACGCCGTTGGCCGGCACGCCGCTGGCATTGAGGATCGAATGGATCTCGCGCAGCGAATCCTCGGCCGCCGGCTTGATGGCGCCGCCGCGCGGGACGTCGATGACGATGCCGCTGGTCGCTTCCCGGCGCCAGCTCTGCGCGAAGGCGAGGACGTCGGCGCGCTGCGCCGCGCTCAAGCCGCCACGATTGCGGCCGAGGAACACTTCGACCGTGTGGGCGCCGTCCTTGAGCGTGATCGGATGGCGAACTTGGTAGTCCTGCACCGACGATGTGAAGTCGTCGCGCGGCGAGTAGCAGCCGCCAAGCATGGCAGCGAGGCCGGCCATCGCAACAACGCGCACCGCCGCATGAAAGCGGCGCCGGGCGGACGCGGAGCGAGAATTGGCCATCGACAATCTCCTGCTGGCGGTCAATCGAGAATGAAGCCGTAATTGCCCTGGTAGTTCTTCTTGGCGTTCGGCGGCGGTGGTTCGCCGTTGGCGCCGTAGATGCGGTTGAGCCGGCCGAGCAGAACGGTGCTCGGGTCGGAGGGATCGGCAAAGCCATCGTCCGGCCGCGACAGCTTGTTCTGCGCGACCGCATGGACGACATAAGGCGTCACGATCACGCACAATTCCGATTGGTTATTGATGTAGTCCCGGCTGCGGAACAGCGTGCCGAGGATCGGCACATCCATCAGGCCAGGCACGCCGTTGATCTGCTGCTTGGTCTTTTGCTGGATCATGCCGGCGAGCGCCAGCGAGCCGCCGGACGGAATCTCGACCGTGGTCTCGGCGCGCCGCGTGGTGATCGAGGGCACGGTCAGCGACTGGGTCGAGCCGGGCACCTGCAGCGTGATGGCGTTGTCCGACGACAGGTCGGAGACCTCGGTCATGACCTTCAGGCTGATGCGGCCTTCCGCCAGCACGATCGGCGTGAACATCAGGCTGACGCCGAATTTCTTGAAATCGATCTGTGCCTGGCAGACCGGCGGCGATTTCGTGGTGTCACAGGACAGGCCGTTCGGGATCGGGAATTCGCCGCCCGCCAGGAACGACGCGGTCTCGCCGGAGATCGCGGTCAAATTCGGCTCGGCCAAGGTGCGGATCACGCCGGCGCGCTCCATCGCGCGCAGCGTCACGCTGATGTTCTTGAAGGCGCCGGTGAAAGCCGTCGAGCTCAGCGCCTGTCCGGTCGCCGAGAACGGGTTGGTGATGCCATAGGTGAAGCTGCTGTTGGAGCCATAGTTGGCGCTGCCGGACAGGTCGATGCCGAGTTGTTTGATAACGTCGCGTTGCACTTCGGCGACCGTCACCTTGAGCATCACCTGGTCGCGCCCCCGCACGCTGATGCCGTTCACGACCTTGGTGCCGTCGCCGACCAGCCGCGACGCGAGGTCGTAGGCCTGCTGAGCCTCGCTCAGGCTTGCTGCGCTGCCGGACAACATGACGCCGTCGCCGATGCCTTCGGCGCGGATATCGGAATCCGGGAAGCTCTGCTTGAGCGCGCCGCGCAGGCCATTGAGGTCGCGCGTCACCGCGATGTCGAAGCCGGCGATCTGGTGGCCCTGGGCATCGAAAAAGAAGATGTTGGTCTGCCCGATCGCGACGCCGATGATGTAGACGCGTCGCGATGAGCGGATCACGGCGTTGGCGGTTTTCGGATCGGCGACCAGGACATCCTTGATGTCGGCGGGCAGGTCGATGGCGACCGATTTGCCGATGCCGAGCGGCACGAAGCGTGACGTCGCTTCGCTGGCGGCAACCTGGATCACGGGAGTGCGCGCGTCGGCGCCGGCTGCCGGCGCCGTCGGCGCAAGGCTCGCGGCGACGACCAGCGCAACGACGGAGGTCGTGCCTATCCAGCGTGGCAAGGTTTTGCTGGTCATGGATCCCCTCAACCTGATCATTTCGGTGTCGTGGCGGTGTTGACGCCGAAGCGAATGATGTTGACGCCGCCGCGCGGCTTGTCGGCATCGGTATTGGTGTCGTCGTCGGTGGAATTGGCGTCGGTGATGCTGCGCAGCGCCAGCGAAATGCTGCCGAGCGACTGCGCCAGCGCCAGCGTCTCGGATTGGCGCGGCGCCAGCTCGAGGGTCGCGGTCTTGCCGACCACCACCTTCTGGCCGTTCTTCTCCTCGACGGTCTGGTCAATCGCCAGGACCCGGATGTTCTTGAGAATCATCTCGCTGACGTGAACTTCCGTGCCGGTTGCTTTCTCGGCTTCGCGGTCGCGCCGGCTGAGGATGACGTCGACATGATCGTTCGGCAGAATGAAGCCGCCGGCGCCGGTTTCCGGCGAGATTTGCGTCGAGACCGCGCGCATGCCGGTTGGCAGGATCGCGGCCATGTAGCCGGAGCCTTTGGCCTTCACCAATTTGGCTTCACGGATTGGCTCGCCGGCGACGAAAGGCGTCCGCGCAATCGCGCCGGATACGGTTTCGAGCGCGTTCGGCTGATTGGCTTTGCTGATGAAATTCGCGGCGCCGCCGCTGATCGGCCAGGCCTGCCACTGCAAGTCGCCCGGCGTCAGGGTTTGCCCCATGGCGATGTCGTTTTTGGCCACCAGGACGTCGACAGACTCGATCTTGGGCTGCTGCTGGACTTGTGGCTCCGGCGGCTTTTCGGAGCGGCCGGCCAACAGGGCGGCGACACCCCCGGCGGCGACGGCGACTGTCAGCACTACGACGCGCGCAGCTTTCATACGCTTCACTCTCACCATCACAGACCGCAGACAGCGCGGCCAGAATCGACAAGTCCAACGAGCCAAATCGACATGGCGGTCAAGGCGACCGCTTGCATCGATTTGAGCAGGTAAAGGTCAAGGTATGGTTAAGTGGGCGTTGCGAAATCGAGTTAATATTCTGTTGCGCGGCCGGTCAGGCGGCGAAGCTGCTCATCCAGCCGGTCTGCGGATAGACCGCGAGCGCGGCGGCGGCCAATGCGATGCCGTAGGGTACGCCGGCGCCTTTCTCGTGCAGCCGCAAGATCCATTGCTGGCGCGCCAGCATGGCCGGCAGCGGCAGCAGTCGAAATTGAATGAGGATGACGGTCAGCGCGCCGCCGAACAGCGAGGCGTAAACCAGATAGACCAGCAGGTAGTCGAAGCCAAACCAGAGCGCAATCGCCGCCGCCAATTTGGCGTCACCGCCGCCGATCCAGCCGAACGAGAAGCAAACAAAGCCGACCGTCAGCACTAGGGCGGCCGCGCCGAGATGCATGGCGACAATCGAGAGGCTTGCGCCGGTGACGAGCGCGAGCAGCAGGAAGCCGGCCGCCAGTGCGATCGAGAGCTTATTGGAAATGGTCATCGTCAGGAGATCGCTCGAGGCAGCGAACGCCATCAGCGCCGGAAACAGCAGCAGCCTGATCGCGTCCGTTATCATGGCTTGGTGTCCTCGCGGCGTGCCATAAAGCTACGCCATGCATGCTTGCCGTTCGGTTAGCGCACGACGCATTAACGGCTTGTAAACCCGAACATCAGATCGGCCGGAAATTGAAAAGGCTCCGGCGATGCCGGAGCCTTTGTTCGCCCCCATCCTGGCGATCAGCGCAACTGCGTCGAAACGCTGGAGAATGTAGTATTGAGCTGCGTACCGAGGCCGTTGACGACCGCAATGATGGCGATCGAAATGCCGGCCGCAATCAGACCGTATTCAATCGCCGTTGCACCGCTTTCATTACGCAAGAAACCGACAATCCGTGACATCCTGGCTCTCCCTTTGGATCCACCATCCGGTGGCCATTCGAGTAATGCGGGAAATGTTCCAAGATGCCGTAATGCAAAAGCGTCCAATTTTCCGACGACTTGCCACGAATTTCGCGACAATCGGACAATCGCCCCGGGCCTAAAATGCAAAAAGCTCCGGCACGATAACCGGAGCCTTCGCAGCGATCGAGTAGCAGCGATTAGCGCAGCTGGGTCGAGATGCTCGAAAACGCGGTATTCAGCTTGGTGCCGAGGCCGTTCACGACCGCGATAATCGCGACCGAAATGCCAGCGGCGATCAGGCCGTACTCGATGGCGGTGGCGCCCGAGTCGTCCTTCACGAAACGCACGAAGAGGTTCTTCATCTAAAACTCCATGATCCACACGTGACTGTCTGAGCGGGTCGTCCGCCGGAATTGGCTCCCAGTTCGCGGCCCATGGCGGGAAGCTAACAGCGAGGTCTTGCGTGGCGGTTAATTGGCTCAAAGAAACAGAAGGTATTGATATGTATATCTAGCGTAGTTAACAAGTTATTGCTCGAAGAATATTACGGTTAAAAAATAGTTTCACGGCAATCTCTCAAAACTATACTCACAAAGTCAGTATTAATTCTGAAGACTATATTGTAAATTATTCCCAGTATGCGCAGAACCCAGCCCAGCGCTGCTTTATTCGCCGCCGCGAATACTCCGCATGGCGGGGGCGCTCGCTGTCAAATGGCGCGTCTGACTGGAAAACGACAGAGTTACGGCCCGTACTGGTCACCGTACACCGCATCTTAACCGGCGGGTCGATACCACATGGATCGTCCGCCGCGCGTAACCAAGTGTGACCTATGCTGCTGGAATTGTACTCGGTCGTCGAAATCGCCGGCGAGACGCTGCTCAAGATCGTGCCGATTACCATTGGCATCGCGCTGATCTTCACCGCGCTGAATTACTGGACCGGAAAGTCGACTCAGCTTTGGTGGCGCAAGCGCGAGATCGTCACCGACGTGCTCTATTGGTTTCTGATCCCGCTGATGGCGCGGTTCGTGCGCATCGGCCTCCTGGTGGTCGGCGCCGCCCTGATCTTCAACATTCACGGCACCGAGCCGCTGATCGCCTTCTACACCAATGGCCATGGCCCGATGTCGGAACTGCCGCTTTGGGTGCAGGTCTGCATCTTCCTGGTCGCCTCGGATTTCCTGCTGTACTGGATCCACCGCGGCTTTCACGGCGCCCATTTGTGGAAATATCATGCGGTGCACCATTCCTCGGAACACCTGGAATGGATTTCGGCGGCGCGCTTTCACCCGGTCAATATTTTTCTCGGCACCGTCGCAGTCGACGTGATGCTGCTGCTGGCCGGCATTTCGCCCGAGGTCATGGTCGTTGTCGGGCCGTTCACGATTGCCTATTCGGCCTTCGTGCACGCCAATCTCGACTGGACGTTCGGCCCGTTCAAATACGTGCTGGCGAGCCCGGTGTTTCATCGCTGGCACCACACCGCGGCGGATGAGGGCGGCTCGAAGAATTTCGCCAGCACGTTTCCGGTGCTCGACTGGATGTTCGGCACCTTCTACATGCCGCAGAACGAGCTGCCGCAGCATTTCGGCATTGACGACAGCGAGTTTCCGGAAAGTTTCGGCAGCCAGCTAGCCTATCCGTTCCGCCGCTGAGGCGTTTGCCGCGCCGTTTGCATTTCATTCACCACCTCTTTTGCGGCTTCGTTCACCAATTTACGGTCAAATCTAACGGTCTTGCGCCCATTCCTCGTGTAACGGCGGGCCGGTGCAATGTATCGCGTGTTGGAGAATCCGATGTTGGTCTGGCGCCGTTTGCCCCGCCCAATTCGATATTTGGGTTGTGCGGTCCTTGTCGCCTCGGCGCTGGTTCTCGCGCTCGCCAATGCCAAGGCCGATATCGTCAGCATCGCGCTCGATCAGGCGCGGGTCATCAAGCTGCCCGGCGGCGTCGCCACCATCGTCATCGGCAATCCGCTGATCGCCGACGGCTCGCTGCAATCGGGCGGCCTTCTGGTGGTGACCGGCAAGGGCTACGGTACGACCAACCTGATCGCCCTCGATAAAGCCGGCCGCGTCCTGCTCGATAAGGACGTCACCGTGACTGGCCCCAGCGCCGGCGATCTGGTCGTGGTGTTCAAGGGCATCGACCGCGAAACCTATAGCTGCGCCCCGGAATGCGTGCCGCGCATCGGCACGCTTGGCGACACCCCGGCTTATTTCGGCGCTGTGCTTAACGAAACGGCTGCCCGCAGCGGGCAGGCCGCCGCGACCAAATAACTCCGCCGGTCGCGTGGTTGACGGAGCGTTAGCGGCCTTGTCCGGATTCTCCGGAGCTCACGCAACAATTCGAAAACCGGCGTTTGCTATCACCATGCGGGCTGGAACATGCAAGCTGAGCGGTTGCCGATGCTGAAGATCGTCGCGTCGAAATTCGTCCTGACAGTCGAGCGCGTCGCCGCGCGAGCCCGCACCAATCGTTTTGTGCGCGCGCGGGACGGTGCGGCCGCGGTCGAGTTTGCGCTGGTCGCTGCGCCGTTTCTTGCGCTGCTGTTCGCCATCATGGAAACGGCATTCGTGTTCTTCGCCAGCCAGTCGCTGGAATACGCCGTCGCAAAATCAGCGCGGCTGATCCTGACCGGCCAGGCCCAGACCGCCGGCTTCAGTCAGGACGCGTTCAAGACGGCGGTGTGCGACAACATCGTCGCGCTGTTCGACTGCAGCAACAAGCTTTACGTCAACGTGCAGAATTTTTCGACCTTCGCCTCGGCGAGCACCACGCCGCCCTACAACGGCAGTGGCCAGCTCGACACGTCGCAGATGAAATACCAGCCCGGCGTGCCCGGCGACATCGTCGTGGTCAGCCTCTATTATGAGTGGCCGATCTACGTATCGCTGTTCAGCGACAGTCTCGCCAACCAAAGCGGCAGCAATCGCTTGCTGGTTGCTACCGCTGCATTCCGCAATGAGCCCTACCAATGATCCGTCGTATCGCAAAGGCAATCAACCGTCCGCTTGCACGCTTCGTCGGTGACCGCCGCGGCGTGTCGGCCGTGGAATTTGCGCTGATTTCGCCGCTGATGATCGGGCTTTATCTCGGTGGAGTGGAGATTTCGCAAGGCATCGGTATCGATCGCAAAGTGACGTTGACCGCCGGCGCCATCGCCAACCTCTCGGCGCAGACCGCCACCATCGCCACTTCGGACATGACCAACATTATGAACGCGGCGACCGCGATCATGGCGCCGTATTCCACCACTCCGCTGAAGATCACGATAAGCTGCCTCAACATCGACGCCAACAAGGCGGTCAAGGTGAAGTGGAGTGCGACGCAAGGCGGCACGGCTCGTTCGGCCGGCTCGAGCGTGACGATTCCATCGGCGCTGATAGTCGCGAACTCGCAGTTGCTGTTCAGCGAAATCTCTTACACCTATCGGCCGACGATCGGCTATGTCATCACCGGCACGCTCAATCTGTCGGACACGATGTATATGAGCCCGCGCATCTCGGCGCCGACATACGGCGCGACCACCTGTACCTGAAGTCTTGCACCTGAAGTCTTGCACCTGAAGGCTTGCGCCTGAGCATTCAGGATGCGCGCAAGTCCGGGATCGGCAGCGCCGTGGTCGACTTGATCCGCTCCATCGCAAAACGCGACGTCACGTTCTTGAGCGGGATCGCCGCAATCAACTTCTTGTAGAAGGTGTCATAGCCGGCGATGTCGGTGACGACGACCCGCAACATGTAATCGACGTCGCCGGCCATCCGGTAGAATTCCATCACCTCCGGCATCGCGCTGACCACGTCGGCGAACCGCTTGAGCCATTCGTTGGAATGGTCGCCGGTCTCGATCGACACGAACACGGTGACGCCGAGGCCGATCTTTTCCGGCTCGATCAGTGCGACCCGGCGCAGGATCACGCCGTCGGCCTCCAGCCGCTGCAGCCGTTTCCAGCACGGCGTCGAGGACAGCCCGACCCGCTGGCCGATTTCGGCGACCGAGAGCGAGGCGTCCTGCTGAACCACGGCGAGAATCTTGCGGTCGATGGCATCCATGAGACGAACCTAGATTGGAATAAAACGGAGGATATACAGGCGATTGTAGGAAAACATTGCAGTGCGGAGGCGCTTCAACGCTATACAGAGAAACTTATTCTCTTTCAAGCGGACAGGTGGCCGCCGCAATTGTCGCTGCAATAGGGCCGGTTAGGCCGGTCGGTGCAGCAGGTTCTCGACCTCGGCCCGCGTCGCGGCACCGGTCAGGCCGCCGAACCGGGTGCATTTGATCGCTGCCGCCGCCGAGGCAAACCGCATCGCCTCGACCTCATCGCCGGTTTCGACCAGCCGGACAGTGAAGGCGCCATGGAAGGCGTCGCCGGCGCCGAGCGTATCGACGACGTCGACCTTGAACGCCGGCATGTGGCGAACCGCACCCCGCTCCAGCCAATAGAGACCGGCCGGGCCTTCAGTGACGGCGAGAAAGCAGCTCACGCTCCCGCTCATCTTCTTCAGCGCGGCGGGCAGATCCTTGAGCCCGGTGGCGTCGCGCAACGCATCGGCCGACGCAATCACATGCGTGGACAGCGCGAGCAGCGGATCGTCGAACGGCGTCGGCTTGTCGAAATCGAGCACGCAGGGAAGGTTTCGTGCGCGCGCCGCCTGGCACACCGGAACGGCGAAATGAGCATAACGGTTGTCGGCGAGCACGGCATCAACGCGCTGCACCAGAGCGTGCGGGTCGGGCAATGTCGTCTCGCTCAATCCGCTGTCGCGCCGGGTCGCGATCATCTTCTCGCCGTCGGCGTCGAGCATGATCAGTGACACCGAGGATGTCGCGCCAGGCACGCGCACGGCGCCGGAGCAATCGATGCCCTCGCGTTCGAGCGCGTCGATGATTTGCGTCGCGACCTTGTCGTCGGCGCCGCCGAGCGTGCCGGCATAAAGCGTATCGGCGCCGAGTCTGGCGGCGGCGACCGCGGCATTGCCGGACTGGCCGCCGCTGGTCACCAGAAATGCCGAGGCCTGCACCTTGCTGCCGGCTTGCGGGAATTTATCCACCCGCATGACGATATCTTGCACGGCGCCGCCGGCGCACAGGATGGTTGGTCGCTTGCGGCCGGGATCAGTCAAAGCTGACCTCGTCCTCTATCCAGGCGCGGATGATGTGATGCGCGATCGCCACCGGCGGCGGTGTCCTCAGCCCGTCCGGATGTTTCTGCTGCAGCATCGCCGCGATCTCGTCCCTGCCGAACCAGCGCGCGTCCTCGAGTTCGTCGTGGTCGACCACGATGTCCTCGCTGAGTGCCTCGGCGTGGCAGCCGA
>Ga0265325_10000671_pt1 | contig 24941 bp, 26 predicted proteins | sample 41420metaG_FD_202090 | JGI IMG/M metagenome (GOLD analysis project Ga0265325, IMG submission 202090) | Rhizosphere microbial communities from Carex aquatilis grown in University of Washington, Seatle, WA, United States - 4-14-20 metaG | ecosystem: Host-associated > Plants > Roots > Rhizosphere... | reverse complement strand
GGCACGCTGGCCAAGGCGTTCGGCTGCCTCGGCGGCTATATCGCCGGCTCGGCCGCGATGGTCGATGCCGTACGCTCCTACGCGCCGGGCTTCATCTTCACCACCGCGCTGCCGCCGGCGATCTGCGCGGCGGCGACTGCCGCCATCCGCCACCTCAAGGCCTCGCAATGGGAGCGCGACCGCCAGCAGGACCGCGCCGGCCGCGTCAAGGCGGTGCTCAACGCTGCCGGCCTGCCGGTGATGCCGAGCGACACCCATATCGTCCCGGTGCTGGTCGGCGACCCGGAGAAGTGCAAGGCGGCCTGCGACATGCTGCTCGCCGAGCACGGCATCTATATCCAGCCGATCAATTACCCGACCGTGCCGCGCGGCATGGAGCGGCTGCGCATCACGCCGTCGCCCTGGCATGACGATGCGCTGATCGACCGGCTCGCAGAAGCGCTGTCCGACGTGTGGGAGCGGCTCGACCTGCCGCCGCGGCGCCAGGCGATCGCCGCGGAGTAACAGTCACAAGCCATTATTCCGTTCGTTACCGCGGACGCGGGGACGAAACGGAATAAAGAGTCGCCTCCTAATCCTCATCATCCGGCGTCGGCGGCGGCAGCTTGCTGTCGTCGATGGTCTTCTGCTCCAGCCGCGCCGCATTCTTGGCGACCAGCGGCATGGTCAGCGACACGAAGAAGATGCGCGACAAATGGTGGGCGCCGACATAGACCGGATCGGTATTGAGCGCGAGCGCCAGCAGCATCATCGCGTCGACCGAGCCCGGCGCGTAGGCGATCAACACATCGGCGATGCGCGCCGACACCGCGATGACGAGGATGGTGGCGAAAATGCCGGCAATGGTGATCGAGACGACAAACGAGCCGAGCGCCGCGCCCATGTAGCGCGCCAGCAGCGACAGCGGCGTGTTGGCGAAGCGGGAACCGGTGATACCGCCGAGCGTGACCATCGCGGCGTTCGCCGCCCACCACGGCATCACGGCGTGGATCCAGCCGGTGCCATGCAGCGCCGCCGACGCCAGCATCGCGCCGAACAACAGGCCGCCGGGAAAGCGGACGCGGTAGGCGATCGCCGCGACGACGGCGCAAACGACGATCAGAATTGCCAGCTCGTCGAGCTTGGCGAGATTGAGGGCGCCGCCGAGGCCGCGCGATGACGGCGCGACCAGGCCCAGGACGGTGAGGCTCGCCGGCAGACCGATCGCGATGATGAAGACCCGCATGGTCTGCACGATGGCGATGCCGCGCACATCGGCGTCGAGCTCGGTTCCGACCGCGACGCATTGCGACAGCCCGCCGGGCGCGGCGCCGAGATAGGCCGAGACGCGGTCCCAATCGTGGACTCGGCGCAAATATTCCGCGCCGGCAAAGCTGACGATCGCCATCGCGACGATCAGCACGACGACGCTGAGCGGATAGGTGGCGACCCCTTGCAGGGTCTGCGGCGTGACCACCGCGCCGAGCGAGGTGCCGATCAGGACGAAGATGACGCGATTGAGCCGCAGCGGCACGTGCATCGGGCGCCCGGCGAGCGCCGCGGCGGCGACGAACAGGATCGCGCCGGACAGCCAGCCGCCCGGCATTCCGAGCATGCCGAGCGTGCCGCCGCCGGCCGCCGCAAAGACCATGGTCTCGGCGAAGTGCGCGAGCAATCGGCTGCGGTCGGCGGTGAGGAGAAGCGGCACAGGGGGCTTTCAGCGCGCGGCGCGGGAACACCGCCGCTCGATCAATGCAATCTCGCAACAGGCGCGTCAACGCGCAGAAATGCCGGGTCCGCGGCGTCCGGTGCATGGCTCGCCGGCGTTTCTGTTTTGGCCGCGGAACGGCTAAAATCGCCGGCCAGGCCGCGCCGTCGCGCGAGGACGTCAAGATGCAGCAAGGCTGGGCCGTGATCGCGGTCGCACTGGTCTATATCGGGCTCTTGTTCCTGGTGGCGAGCTATGGCGACCGCATCAGCCGAAAGCGAGCCGAACCGGGAAGCGCGGCCGGCGGCGAGCGGCGGCCGCGCCTGCTGATCTATCCGCTGTCGCTCGCGGTCTATTGCACGTCCTGGACGTTTTTCGGCTCGGTCGGCGCGGCGTCCCACAACGGCTACGAATTTCTCGCCATCTATATCGGCCCGGTGCTGATGGTCGGCATCGTCACGCCGCTGATTGCGCGCGTGGTGCGGCTCGCCAAGGCGCAGAACATCACCTCGATCGCCGACTTCATCGCCGCCCGCTACGGCAAGAGCCAGGCCGTCGCCGCCACCGCCGCCCTGATCGCGATCGTCGGCACGGTTCCCTACATCGCGCTGCAGCTCAAGGCGGTGTCGTCCTCGCTGGAGACCATCATCGCCTATTCGGTGCGCAACGGCGACGCCGCCCGGCCGCTGCTCGGCGACATCGCGTTCTTCGTCGCACTGCTGATGGCGACCTTCGCCGTGCTGTTCGGCACCCGTCATATCGACGCCACCGAGCGCCAGGACGGATTGATGCTGGCGATCGCCGCCGAATCGATCGTCAAGCTCGTCGCCTTTCTCGCGGTCGGCGTGTTCGTCATGTTCTGGATCTTCGACGGCCCGGCCGCACTGCTCCACCAGGCGATGCAGAGGCCGGACACCGCCACGATCGTGCGAAGCGCGCCCCGCGCCGACACCATGCTGGTTTCGATCGCGCTGTCGTTCTTCGCCTTCCTGCTGCTGCCCCGCCAATTCCACGTCACCGTGGTCGAAAGCCGCGGCCCGCAGGAAATCCGGCGCGCCCGTTGGCTGTTTCCGCTGTATCTAGTGCTGATCAACCTGTTCGTGGTGCCGATCGCGATCGCCGGCCTGCTCAAATTCGCGCCGAGCGCCGTCGACAGCGACATGTTCGTGCTGGCGCTGCCGCTGCAGAGCGGCTCGAGCCTCGTCACCATCGCCGCCTTTGTCGGCGGGCTGTCGGCGGCGACGGCGATGGTGATCGTCGAGACCGTCGCGCTGTCGATCATGGTGTCCAACGACTTCATCATGCCGCTGGCGCTGCGGCGGCGCGAAGCGCTGATCCGCGGCCGCGACGACGTCGGCGGCCTGCTGCTGACCGCGCGGCGGCTGGCGATCTTCGTCATTCTGGGCTTCGCCTACATCTATTATCGCTCGGCCGGCGAGGCGCAGCTGTCCGCCATCGGCATTCTCGCGTTTGCCGCCATCGGGCAACTGGCGCCGGCTTTCTTTGGCGGCCTGATCTGGCGCCGCGCGACCGGCGGCGGCGCCATCGCCGGCATGAGCATCGGCATCCTGATCTGGGCCTATACTCTGCTGCTGCCGAGCTTCGCCGACACCGGCATGATCGGCGAAAGGCTGCTCAGCGACGGCCCGTTCGGCATCGGCCTGCTGCGGCCGCAACATCTGTTCGGGCTTGATCTGCCGCCGCTGGTGAACGGCGTGGGCTGGAGCATGCTGCTCAATCTCATCTGCTATATCGGCGTGTCGCTGCGGCGGCGGCCGTCGCCGATCGAGCTGTTGCAAGCCAATCTGTTCGTGCCGTCCGACCTGACGCCGATGGCGCCGGGCTTCCGGCTGTGGCGGTCATCGGTGACGGTCGAGGAATTGACCGCGACCGTGGCGCGCTACCTCGGCGAGGAGCGCACCCGGAATTCGTTCGCCAGCTTCGCCGCCAGCGACCGCATCAGCATCGACGACAAGGAGGAAGCCGACGTCCGCCTGGTCCGCTATGCCGAATATATCCTCGCTTCGGCGATCGGCGCCGCCTCGTCGCGGCTGGTGCTGTCGATGCTGCTGCGCAAGCGCACGGTGTCGACCAAGGCCGCGCTCAAGCTGCTCGACGACGCCAATTCGGCGCTGCAGTACAATCGCGAAATCCTGCAAACCGCGCTCGACCATGTGCGCCAGGGCATCGCGGTGTTCGGCAAGGATCTGCGGCTGATCTGCTGGAACCGGCAGTTCGGCGACATTCTCGACCTGCCGCCGAGCCTGATCCGCTCCGGCATCGGCCTCGACGAGATCCTGCGTTTCAATGCGCGGCGCAGCGACAGCGCTGCCGATCGCATCGACGACGTGGTCAGCCGCCAGCTCGGCCGCTATGTCTCGGCGACCGAGCCGTTCCGCGAGCGCTTCGCCGAGCACGGCCTGGTGATCGAAGTGCGCGCCAATCACATGCCGGACGGCGGCATCGTCACCACCTTCACCGACGTCACGCCCAGCGTCGAAGCCGCCGAGGCGCTGGCGCGGGCCAATGAAACGCTGGAGCGCCGCGTGCAGCAGCGCACCGAGGAACTGACGCGGCTCAATATCGCGCTGGCCCACGCCAAAGGCGAAGCCGACGCCGCCAACATCTCCAAGACCAAATTTCTCGCCGCCGCCAGCCACGACATCTTGCAGCCGCTCAACGCGGCGCGGCTCTATGTCACCAGCCTGATCGAGCGCAGCGCAGCGCCCGCGGCCGCGCAAGGCGACGGCCACCTGGTTCACAATATCGACGCCTCGCTCGAGGCGGTCGAGGAAATCCTCGGCGCGCTGCTCGATATTTCACGGCTCGATACCGGCGCGATGAAGTCGGAATTCAGCAGCTTCCGCATCGCCGATCTGTTGCGCCAGATCGAGGTCGAATTCGCCCCGCTCGCTCATGCCAAGGGCCTCGAACTGGTGTTCGTGCCGTCGTCGCTCGCCGTCCGCTCGGATCGCCGGCTGTTGCGCCGCGTGCTGCAAAACCTGGTGTCGAACGCCATCAAATACACGCCGCAGGGCCGTGTCCTGGTCGGCTGCCGGCGCGGCAAGAGCAGGCTGCGGCTCGACGTTCTCGATACCGGGGTCGGCATCCCAAAATCCAAGCAGCGCGACATCTTCATCGAGTTTCACCGGCTCGACCAGGGCGCCCGCATCGCGCGCGGCCTCGGCCTCGGCCTGTCGATCGTCGAGCGCATCGCGCGGGTGCTCGACCACCGCATCGAGGTGACGTCCGCGAGCGGCAAAGGCTCGCGCTTCTCGATCGAAATTCCGCGCAGCGCCGCGGTGCCGGCCAGCCTGCCGGTCAGAGCGGCGATCTCGAGCGACCCGAGCCAGCTTGCCGGCACTACCGCGCTGTGCATCGACAACGACCCCTCGATCCTCGACGGCATGGACCTGTTGCTGCGCGGCTGGGGGTGCGAGGTCATCAAGGCGGCGGATCTCGACACCGCGCTCGCCATCCTCGACGCCGCCGACCAGGTGCCGAACGGACTGCTGATCGACTATCATCTCGACCATGGCAACGGCATCGACGCCATCGTCAAGCTGCGTCAGCGGTTCGGTGTCGGACTGCCGGCGATCCTGATCACCGCCGACCGCTCGCCGCGGGTGCGCGCCGATGCGCGGGCGTTGAATGTCCAGGTGCTGCCGAAGCCGATCAAGCCGGCGGCGCTGCGCGCCATGCTGGCGCAGTGGCGCGTGCTGCGGGTCGCGGCGGCGGAGTAGCGCCACGGCGCGTCAACTCAATTCTCCGCGCTCGCGGTCTGCGGCCACTGCCCGCCTTCGATCTTGGCCGCGGCGATCACGGCCTGGGTGCGGCTCTCGACGCCGAGCTTTTGCAGGATGGCGGAGACGTGCGCCTTGACGGTCGCCTCCGAGACGCTGAGCTGAAACGCGATCTGCTTGTTGAGCAGGCCTTCCGACAGCATCATCAGCACCCGCATCTGCTGCGGCGTCAGCGTCGCCATGCGCGACATCAACGCGGCGGTGGCGGCGTCGGAGCCGGTATTGAGATCGACGTCGGGCGGCGTCCACACCCCGCCCTTGAGAATGCGGGAAATCGCGGTGCGCATCTCATCGACGCCGAGCGTCTTCGGAATGAAGCCGGACGAGCCGAAATCCATGCAGCGCCGGATCGCCGCCGGATCGTCATTGGCCGACACCACGATTACCGGCACGCCAGGAAACTGGCCGCGCAGATACATCAAGCCGGAAAATCCGCGCACGCCCGGCATCGCCAGATCGAGCAGGATCAGATCGACCTCGCCGCCGCGCTCCAGCAGCTCGGCGACCTCGTCGAACGAGCCGGCCTCGGCAATGTCGACATCCGCGAACAGACCGTTGACCGCTTCGCGCAGCGCGCCGCGAAACAACGGATGATCGTCGGCGATCACCAGCCGATAATGTGCGCCCTCACTCACTCGCTCTGCTCCTAACGGCACCGCGCTCTCCAACGCCCAAAACTAAGCCTTTTCGAGGCACCGACAAACCCGAAAGATTGCTGGGCCGCCCTGCGTCAAGGCGCTCACTAAAGTGTCAAATCACGATGGACGGCCGCTGCCGATGAACTGCAGCACCACCTCGCGCCGGTGGGGAGCACGGCGGTGCTCGATCAGATAGATGCCTTGCCAGGTGCCAAGCGCGGCGGCGCCATCGGTCACCGGGACCGTCAGCGAGACGCCGGTCAGCATGGCTTTGACATGCGCCGGCATGTCGTCGGGGCCTTCCGTATCGTGGACCCAGCCGGCGCCTTCCGGCGCCAAGCGCGACAGCGCCGTCATCAGGTCGACCTGCACGTCCGGATCGGCGTTCTCCTGGATCGTCAGCGACGCCGACGTATGCCGCAGGAACAGCAGCAACGTCCCCTGCCCGGCCTTGCAGTCGCGCAGGAAGCCGTTGGCGTCGCGCGTAATGTCGACAAAGCCGGCGCCGCCGGTTGGCACGCTCAAGGTCGAGGTCAGCAACAGCTCCGGCGTCACGCGCTCGATTGCGGATAGTCGCGCGGCCATCGCTAGAGGCGGACCGGCGGGTCGTCTTTTCGCGTCATGTCCTTGCGCAGATTGTCGATCATCTCGACCACGCGGCGCCAGGCATCGGCCAGCACGGCGCCGGCGCGATCGAGCTCGGCGCGCGACGGCAACTGGAGCTGCTGGCCCTTCGGCGCCGGCACCGGTGCCGGAGGCACGGGCGGCGGCGGCGGGGTCAGCGCGGCAATCTGCTGCCGCATCGTCGCCGCGTCATCCTGCAGCGCCGCCAGTTGCTCCTTCAGGCCGGCGTTTTCCGTGGCGAGCTCATCGAGCTGCGCGCGTTGTGCCGCGGCGGCGTCCTGCGACGCCATGTTTTTCGTCAGGCTGTCGACCTGGTCCTGAAGCGCGGCGAGGTCGTCCTTGAGCTTGGCGTTTTCCTGTTGTTGCTGCGCCAGCGCGGAGTTGAGATCGTCATTGGCGGCCGGCGCTATTGTCGGTTTGCTTTTGATGTCGGCGTTCTGCGCCTCGATCCGCGCCAACGCGCCTTTGAGACCGCTATTGTCCTGCTCGAGCATCGCGATCCGCGACACCAGATCGCGACGCTCCTCCTGGGTGATGGCTTGACCGCCGATATCGGCAATCTGGCGCTTGAGCGCGGCCAACTCGGCCATCAACGCGGCCTGTCCGCTCTTGAGCTGCGCGATCTGCACGGTGAGAGTGTCGAGATCGCCGTCTTTGTGTCCGGTTTCGGTTTGCAGTTGCGCGCTCTTCTGCGGTGCCGAATTGCAGATCCATGCGCCGTCCTTGGGACTGCACACCGTCACCTCGCCGGTTTGGCTGTCGAGCCGCATGACGCCGTCCGCGGTATGGCTGAATCGATAGCGCAGCGACGGCGGCCCGCTCTTGTCGGCATCCGCATTCTGCGGTGCGGCCTTTTGCCCATAGGCGGCGGCGCTCAAGATTGTGCCGGCGGTGAGAACGATGAGCGCGGTCCGGACCATCACGAGCCTCCTGCAAAACAGTGCGTTGACGCTAACACCCTCGCGCATCGCACGAAATGCGCCGGTGTCACGCCGGCCAATTTTCGGCGCGGGAATTTCAAACATTCCTTTCCGATTTCAAACGCTTATCCCCCGAATTCGGTTTCTTGACTCGCCAAAACCCGGTCAGTATGGTCCGCGCGGCTTTTAGGGCGGCGGACGTTGCGGATGTCCTGATTTGCGCAGGTCGAAAGCATGGCTGACGACCCGCGCGACCAGGATCCACGTGGAGACCGACCGGACGAAGAGGCTGCTCTCTCCGCGAGGCTCCAGCGTCTCGGCGAACGGCTCAACCAGCAGGCGAGCCGGCCTTCCGAAACTGGGTCAGCACCTCGTCAATCGGCCGATCCATCGGCGATTGCACGCGGTTTCCGGCTGTCAGCCGAGTTGGTGGCGGGCGTTGCCGTGGGGGCGCTGCTGGGCTGGCTGTTGGACCGCTGGCTCGGCATCTCGCCATGGGGAATGATCGTGTTTCTGCTGCTCGGCTTCGCCGCCGGGGTGTTGAATGTGATCCGGGCCGCCGGCGTGGCGCCCGATAGCTGGAAGAAGTGATGGCCGTCGATCCGATCGAACAATTCAACATCGTGAACCTGTTCCCGGTCGCGAAACTGGGCAATCACGCCATCGCCTTCACCAATTCGGCGGCCTTCATGGCCTTTGCCGCGCTCAGCATCACCGCGTTTCTTCTGCTCAGCACGTCGAACCGGTCGCTGGTACCGGGGCGGCTGCAATCGATCGCCGAATTGTCCTACGAGTTCGTCGCCAACACCATCAACAGCACCGCCGGCAAGGAAGGGATGAAGTTCTTTCCCTTCGTGTTCACGCTGTTCACCTTCATCCTGGTGGCCAATCTCGTCGGCCTCATTCCCTACACCTTCACCATCACCTCGCACCTGATCGTCACCGCGACTTTGGCGCTGTCGGTGTTCCTGACCGTGCTGGTTTACGGCTTCTGGAAGAACGGGCTGCACTTCTTCAACCTGTTCGTGCCGAAAGGCATCCCGATCTACATCCTGCCGCTGATCGTGTTCATCGAGGTGCTGTCGTTCCTGTCGCGCCCGATCTCGCACAGCGTCCGTCTGTTCGCCAACATGCTGGCCGGCCACATCACGCTGAAGGTGTTCGCGAGCTTCATCACCCTGCTCGGCGGCCTCGGCATTTTCGGCATTTTCGGCGCCACGCTGCCGCTCGCTCTGGTGGTCGCGCTGACCGCGCTCGAATTGCTGGTGGCGTTCCTGCAGGCCTACGTGTTCGCCATTCTGACGTGCATTTATCTCAATGACGCCATTCATCCGGGCCATTGAGGCCCAACCGCTAAAGAGAAGGAAAAGGAGCTCGTCATGGATCCAATCGCAGCAAAATACATCGGTGCCGGCATCGCCTGCATCGGCATGGGCGGCGCCGGTGTCGGCGTCGGCGTGATCTTCGGCCAATATCTCGCCGCGGCGTTGCGCAACCCGTCGGCCGCGCAGGGCCAGTTCGGCAACCTGATCTTCGGCTTCGCCGTGACCGAAGCGCTCGGCATCTTTTCGCTGCTGATCGCGCTGCTGCTGCTGTTCGCGCTCTAAGCCGGAAGCGACAGCCGTTCGATGGCCACCACCAGCGCCCATACCGAGCAGCCTGCCGGGCACAAGGAGCCGTTTCCTCCTTTCAACCCGGAAACCTATGCGTCGCAGCTGTTCTGGCTGGTGATCTGCTTTGCCTTCCTGTTCGTGATGATGTGGAAGTTCGCGCTGCCGCGGATCGGCGCGATCATCGATGAGCGGCAGAAGCGCATGGCCGGTGACGTCGCCGAGGCCGGCAGGCTCAAAGCCGAGTCGGATGCCGCCATCGTCGCATACGAAAAGGCCCTGGCCGATGCGCGCGCCCGCGCCCAGGCCATCGCCAACGAGACCCGCGACAAGCAGGCGGCCGAGGCCGAGTCGGCCCGCAAGCGGATCGAGACCGAGCTCAACCTCAAGCTGGCCGATGCCGACAAGTCGATCGCGGCGACCAAGCAGTCCGCCATGTCGAATATCCGCAGCATCGCCGCCGACGCGACCAAGGCGATCGTCGAGCGGCTGATCGGCACCGCGCCGAGCGACGGCGAAGTGGACGCCGCCGTGTCCAGCGCGGTGAAGGGCTGACGCCATGGAACTGTTGCGCGAGCCGGAAACCTGGGTGGCGGTCGCCTTCGTGATCTTCGTCAGCGGATTGGGCTATCTCGGCGTCCATCGCATGCTGACCAATGCGCTCGACAATCGCGCCGCCAAGATCAAGGCCGATCTCGACGACGCCCGCCGGCTCAAGGAAGAGGCGCTGGCATTGCTTGCCGAATATCAGCGCAAGCGCCAGCAGGCCGAGGGCGAGGCCCAGTCGATCATTTCCGACGCCAAGGCCGAGGCCGGGCGGATGGCCGCGGAAGCCAAGGAGAAGGCCGAGGAATTCGTCGTGCGCCGCACCAAAATGGCGGAGGCCAAGATCGCCCAGGCCGAAGCCCAGGCCGTCGCCGACGTCCGCAGCGCCGCGGCCGATGCCGCCGTCGCCGCCGCCGAAGCGATCCTGACGCAACGGGCCAAGGGTCAGGTCGCCAACGACCTGATCGCCAAAGGCGTCGAAGACGTCCGCAAAAACCTGAATTGACCTGAATGCGGCGCCGCTCGGTTAAGCCCGCCGTTCGGGCCCAATCCGCGCACCAGCGGCAATCCGTCCCCGCAATCCCCCGTTGCCTGCCGAGCCTGGATTTGCCGCCGGACTCACGTGGCCTATTGTGGGTCGCGCTGATTCGCATCGTTGCGTGACAGCCCGGCCTTGCCGGTCAGGGAGTCGGGGGACCCCGTGATCATCTTCGATTGCAATGGCGTGCTGGTTGACAGCGAGCGCCTTGCGACCGCCGTCGTTTCGCAGGAATTCATGCGCGTCGGCTTTCCGCTGCCGCCTGAGGTGATCGCGCGCTATTTCACCGGCCGCCGTCCCGCCGACATGTTCGCGGAGATCGAGACCGCGGCCGGCCGCAAATTGCCGGCCGATTTCCCGTCTCGGGTCGCCAATGCGACGCTCGAGCGCTTCCGCCGCGAACTGCGCGCCACCGCCCATGTCACGCATGCGCTGAGTTGGCTGCGCGGGCCGAAATGCGTGGCGTCGTCGTCGTCATTCGAGCGCATCCGCCTCAGCCTCGAGACCACCGATTTGATCCGGTTCTTCGAGCCGTATTTGTTCTCGGCCAGCGAGGTCCCGAACGGCAAGCCGGCGCCCGACCTGTTCCTGTTTGCGGCGGCGAAAATGCGGGTGCGGCCGGCGGACTGCATCGTGGTCGAGGATTCGCCGGTCGGTGTCGCCGCAGCAGTCGCGGCCGGGATGACTGCGATCGGCTTTGTCGGCGGCAGTCACGCCAATGACCATATTGAGGCGCATTTGCGCGAGGAAGGCGCCCGCGTCATCGTCGGCGATATGCGCGCGCTCAAGAGCACGATCGGCGATCTGCGCGGCTGGTGAGCGGCGATCAGCCCTTGCGCTTGGCCTTGGGCTTTGGCTTTTGCGGCGCGGCGGCCGACGGATCGAACCCGACGTAAATGACATACGCCTCGAGATTGCCGATCGGCTTCGGGATCGGGAATGCGATATCCGGATCGATATGGGTGAAATCGGCACTCGACGTGTCGGGGGCGATGGTCACCGGAATATGCACGAGCTTCGACAACACGGTTTTCGGCTCCGGTCCCTCCTGCACCACCGCGATGCGGAGCGGCACATCGACGTCGCCGGGAGTGCCGCCCGGTCCGGTGATGACGCGGCCTTCAATGCCGACCTTCATCGTCATCGTTCCGGCCCGCGGCGTGCAGTCGCGGGCAAAGCGCACCAACGTGCCCTGGTAGCGCAGTTCCACCGAACCGGCTTCGGTGGCTGAAGGCTTGCCCGCAATCATCAAGGTGGCGGCGCCGGGGCGCACGGTCACATCGGGACAGGCGTAGTCGTCGGGCTTGAGATCGGCGACGCCGGCGGTCCCGGTGGCCGGACCCGTCGACGCGATGCCGGTGGCGGCCGACCCGGCCGGCTTGTCCGCGCTCGACGTGCCGATCAGATTCGACACCGACGAACAGGCGGCGATCGCCAATGAGATCGCGACGACCCCCGCCAGCGTCCCCGCCGCACGTCCCGGATTGCTTCGCTCCCAGTGCATTTTTTTGACTCTACTCAACGCTGTGGCTGGTACGGATCTTGTCGGCGCCGTTATAGCAATGCCAGCGTGGCAATCCAAAGGCCGCTCACGCCGCCTCGTCTTTCAACCGCGCAAAAAGCAGATGGTCGGCCCATATGCCGTTGATGCAGAGATATTGCCGGGCATAGCCCTCCCGCTCGAAACCGCTCTTTTCCAGGAGCCGGATCGACGCGGCGTTGGTCGGGATGCAAGCGGCCTCCAGCCGGTGCAGCCGCAGCGAGTCGTAGGCGAACGGCATCAGCGCGCGCATCGCCGCGCTCATGTAGCCTTGCCGCGCAAACCGCTCGCCGATCCAGTAGCCGATGCTGCCGGCCTGCGCGACGCCACGCCGCAGATTGGCCAGCGTCAGGCCGCCGACCAACGCGGTGTCGTCGCCGCGGAAAATCAGAAAGGCGTAAGCCTGATCGGTGCGCTGGTCCTCGGCGTAGCGCTTGAGACGCCGCCGGAACGCGGCGCGGCTGAGGTCATCGGCCGGCCAAGTCGGCTCCCACGGCGTCAGGAAGTCGCGGCTCGCCTCGCGCAAGGCCGCCCATTCGGCGTGATCGGCCATTTGCGGCGCGCGCAGCGTGACGCCGTGGCCCGAAATCGACGGGCCCAGCTCGTTCAAACTCACGCTACGGAAAAACGCCATGGAGCCCCCGGTCCGCCATCAGGCGGCCCGCCTCGTCAGACCTTCCGCGATCGCTGCGGCACTGGCAAGGCCGCCGCCCGGCCCCAATGCCGAGATCGCCAGCCGCCCGCGGTTGATCAGCGCGGCACCGGCGGCGCGCGCGGATTCGACGCTGACCGCATCGATTTTGGCGACGATTTCATCGAGCGGGATCGGCCGGCCGAACGCCAGGATCTGTCGCGCCAATTGCTCGGCGCGCGCGCCCGAGCTTTCCAGCGCCATCAACAGCCCGGCCTTCATCTGGGCCTTGGCGCGGGCGATCTCCTTGTCCTCGATCGTCGCGGTGGCGTTGTTGATCTCATCGACCACGACCTTCATCAGCTCGGCCGCATCGGCCTGATCGGTGCCGGCGTAAAGCCCAAACATGCCGGTGTCGCTATAGGGCATGTGGAACGCATAAATCGTGTAGCAGAGCCCGCGTTTCTCGCGCACCTCCTGAAACAGCCGCGACGACATGCCGCCGCCGAGAATGTTGGTGAACACCTGCAGGCTATAAAGCTGCGGATCGCGCACCGGCACGCCGTGCAGGGCCAGCGCCAAATGCACCTGCTCGAGATCGCGCGCCTCGATGCGGGTGCCACCGCCGAACTGTGCCGGCGCCGGCAATGGCGCGGCCGGCCCGGCGAAACTGGCAAAGTGCTGCTGCACGAGATCGACGACATTGCCGTGGTCGACAGCGCCGGCAGCGGCGACGATCATGTCGGGGGCGCGGTAATTGCGGGTCAGGTAGCTGCGCAATTTTGCCGGATTGAAGGAGCGCAGGGTGTCCGGCGTGCCGAGGATCGTGCGGCCGAGCGGCTGGTCCGGGAACGCCGTGCCCTGCAAATGCTCGAACACGACGTCGTCCGGCGCGTCGTCGGCAGCGCCGATCTCCTGCACAATGACGTTCTGCTCGCGCTTGAGCTCGGCCGCGTCGAACGCAGGATCGGCCAGAATGTCGGCCAGCACGTCGAGCGCCAGCGGCACATCGGCCTTAAGGACGCGCGCGTAATAGGCGGTGGTTTCGGCGCTGGTCCCGGCATTGAGGTCGCCGCCGACCGCCTCGATCGACTCGGCGATCTGGCGCGCATTGCGCCGGCTGGTGCCCTTGAACGCCATGTGCTCGAGCAGATGCGAAATGCCGTGCTCGTCCGGCCGCTCGTCGCGGCCGCCGGCGCCTACCCAGACGCCGAGCGAAGCGGTTTCCAGATGCGGCATCGCGTCGGTGATGACGGTCAGTCCCGAGTCGAGGCGCGTGAGTTCAACGCTCATTATTGGTCCTTTATGCCGCCGCGCCTTCGCGCGCCGCGCGCGAAGCCGACAGAACGAATTTTTCCACCGCCGCCTGATCCGCCGGCAGCACCGTGACGCGCTCGCGCCGCGCGCCGAGATCGTGCAGCCATTCCGGCAGTTTCGGCCGCACGCCGGTCGCCGCCTCGACCGCGTCGGGAAATTTGGCCGGGTGCGCGGTCGAGAGAACAACCATCGGCACCGACGGATCGCGGGTTTCTTTCTCGGCCACCGCCAGCGCCACCGCGGTGTGCGGATCGACGCAGTAGCCGGCCTCGCGCCAGGTCGCGCGCATGGTGGCGGCAACCTCGTCCTCGTCGGCCTTGGCCGCGGTGAAGCGGTCGCGGATGTCGCCGAGCGCGCCGGCCTCAACGGTGAAGCGTTTCGACTGCGCCAACGAGCCCATCAGGCCGCGGATCGCCTGCGCGTCGCGATGATAGGCATCGAACAGCAGCCGCTCGAAATTCGACGAGATCTGGATATCCATCGATGGCGAGGTGGTCGGCGTCACGTCGCGGATTTCATAGGCGCCGGTCGCCAAAGTGCGGGCGAGGATGTCGTTGACGTTGGTGGCGACCACCAGCCGGTCGACCGGCAGTCCCATTCGGGCCGCGGCGTAGCCGGCATAGACGTCGCCGAAATTGCCGGTCGGGACGGTGAAGCCGATCTTGCGCGCCGGCGCGCCGAGCGCGACCGCCGCGGTGAAGTAATAGACGATCTGCGCCACGATGCGCGCCCAGTTGATCGAGTTCACCGCCGACATCCGGACCCGATCGCGGAAGCCGTGGTGATTGAACAACGCCTTCACCAGCGCCTGGCAATCGTCGAACGTGCCTTCGATCGCCAGCGTGTGGATGTTGTCGTCCGCCACCGTCGTCATCATGCGCCGCTGCACCTCGGAGATGCGGCCATGCGGATAGAGCACGACGAGATCGACTTGGGCGCGGCCGCGAAACGCCTCGACCGCGGCGCCGCCGGTGTCGCCGGAGGTCGCCACCATGATCGTGGTGCGTTCGGCGCGCTTGCGCAGCACATGATCCATCATCCGCGCCAGCATCTGCATGGCGAGGTCCTTGAAGGCGAGTGTCGGGCCGTGAAACAGCTCGAGCACGAATGTGTTGGGTGCGACCTGGACCAGCGGCACGGTCGCCGGATGACGGAAGCCGCCATAGGCTTCCTGCGCCATGCGCGCCAGGTCGGCATCGTCGAGACTGCCAGCGACGAAGGGGTGCATCACCGCGCAGGCAACCTCGGCATAAGGCCGGCCGGCGAAGGTCGCGATCGCCGCACCATCGAGCGCCGGCCAGTGCTCCGGCACATAGAGGCCGCCATCGCGGGCGAGACCCGCGAGCATCGCGTCGACAAAATCGATCGCCGGGGCCTCGCCCCGTGTTGAGACGTAACGCATTGATAAAGCTTGCTTATACGATATGCGGTAATTTTACCGCACACTAGCACAAGAGCGGTATTTTTCCCGCACACTAGTACAAAGCCGATTCTTAATCCGTTCGTCCCCGCGGAAGCGGGGACCCAGCCTTTGCCGAACATGCAGCCAAAGAACTGGATTCCCGCTTCCGCGGGAACGAGCGGGTGTGGCGTGCGCCGGCCCCTCGACTGACGTCGTCGGTCAAATCACCAGATTGCCGCCGTCGAGATAGACCACCGAGCCGGTCATGAAGCCGTTCGTCATGAAGGCGACGATCTGCTGCGCGACATCCTCGCCCTCACCGACCCGGCCGGCGGGCAGCGACGCCGCGGCCTTGGCCAGCATGTCGCGGCGGGCGGCCTCCGGCATCGCCGCGCGGATCGGCGTGTCGATGATGCCCGGCGATATGCAGTTGACGCGGACCGGGGCAAGTTCGAGCGCCAAGGCACGCGTCAACGATTCAAGCGCGCCATTGACCGCCGCGGTGATCGCCGCGTTCGGCCGAGGCCGCACGCTGAGAAATCCGGACACCAAAGTGAGCGATCCACCGTTGCGGATTTCGGCGGCGCGGGCGACCCGCCACGCGCCCCAGAATTTGCTTTCCATCGTGCCGCGCACGTCGTCCATCGACACGGTCTTGAATGGACCGGTGCGCAACTGCGCGGCGCTGACCACGACATGATCGACGGCTCCGCAGGTCTTGAACAGCGCGACGATGCTGTCGTCATTGGTGACGTCGGCGGGGATGCCGGTCGCCCCGACCTTGGCGGCTGCTGCCTTGACGCGCTCGGCATTGCGCGAGGCGATCACGACCTCGGCGTCGCTGCGCCTTGCCAACTCCGCGGTCGCCAGGCCGATGCCCGATGAGCCGCCGACCACGACAACTTTTTTGCCCTTTAGCGACATCGCGTTCCCCCTGTTTTGTTGCGGCAATAGATCATGTCACGCAGGGCGCAACAATGTTGAATTCAGCGCCGGCGCAACAGGCCGAACAGCCAGACGGCGTAAACGCCGGCGAGCGCCGCGGCGAGCCCGAACCAGGTGATGGCGTATTGCAGGTGATTGTCGGGCAACTGCACCACCAGCCTGCCGGCCTGCGGCGCGCCCGGCGCCTGCGGCGCCTCCTGCTCGACCGAAAACGGCGCCACCGCGCCCCACTTTTTCGCGGCGGCAATCGCGACGGGATCGCGTGAATACCAGATGCCATGCGCAAGGTCTGGCGGCGGCGTAAACATGCCGATCGGCTCGGGCCAGCGCAGCACGCCGACGATATCGACCGCACCGGCCGGCGCCGCCGGCACGGCGTCCTTGCGTTCTGCCGGGATGAACCCGCGATTGACCACGATGGTGCCGCCATCCGCTAGTCTGGCCGGCGCCAGCACCCAATAGCCCTGACCGGAAACATCGGGCCGGAACGCGGAGGCCGCGGCATAGACCAGCGCGGTCTCGCCGGGCACAAATTCGGCGTGCAGGCTGACGCGGCGGAATTCGTCCTGCGCCTGATCGAGCGTCGGCCATTGCGGCGCCGGCGGCAGGCTTTGCGGCGGGGCCGACAGCCGCGCGGTCAGCGTATCGATCAGAGTCTCTTTCCAGGCCTTACGCTCGACCTGCCAGACGCCGAGCGAAATCAGCAAGGCAAAGCCGGCCATCGCCACCGCTGTGGCGAGCAGGATCGATCGCGGTCGCGCCGACGCCACGATCATCTCTTGCCCGGCAAATCGAGGCGGCCTTCTTGTGCCTTGTGATGGAATTGCAGTGCGATCAACAGGCCCTTGACCGGCCGCAGCGGACCGAGCGTCACGATCAGGATCAGCGGCAGCCACAGCGCCGCGTGCACCCAGTAAGGCGGCTGGTACACGACCTCGGTGATCAGCGCGGCGAACACCACGACAAAGCCGGCGAACAGGATGACGAACACCGCCGGCCCATCGCCGGCATCGGCGAAGCCATAGTTGAGCCCGCAGGATTCGCAGCGCGGCCGCACGGTCAGGAAGCCGCTGAACAGCCGGCCCTGGCCGCAATTCGGGCAGCGGCCGCGCAGGCCGCGGCTGATTGATGTCGACAGCGGAATGGTCAATCGATCCTCCGTCGTCACCCGCGGACCTGACCCGCGGGTCGATCTTCAAAAAAACCGGATTGCCGGGTCAAGCCCGGCAATGACGCTTGAATGAAACGGCAAAGGGCGGCCTTGCCGACCGCCCTCCCCGCAAATCGTCCCACACCCCGCGGGCGCTTGCGCGCTGCGCTGCAGATTACTCCGGGTGCGGCATGCCCGCGCCCCACACATAGATGCAGGCGAACAGGAACAGCCACACCACGTCGACGAAGTGCCAGTACCAGGCGGCGAACTCGAAGCCGAGATGCTGGGTCGGCGAGAATTGGCCCTTGATGGCGCGCAGCAGGCAGACGATCAGGAAGATCGAGCCGATGATGACATGGGCGCCGTGAAAGCCGGTCGCCATGAAGAAGGTGGCGCCGTAGATATTGCCGCTGAAGTGGAACGCGGCGTGGGAATATTCATAAGCCTGCACGCAGGTGAAGGTGAGGCCGAGCGCGATGGTGATGCCGAGGCCCCATTTCAGGCCTTTGCGGTCGTTCTCCAGCAGTGCGTGATGCGCCCAGGTCACCGTGGTGCCCGAGGTCAGCAGGATCAGCGTGTTGAGCAGCGGCAGGTGCCACGGATCGAAGGTCTCGATGCCCTTGGGCGGCCAGACGCCGCCGGTGACGGCAATGCGGGCGACGTCCTTCAGCTCATCGGGGAACAGCGCGGTATTGAAATAGGCCCAGAACCAGGCGACGAAGAACATCACCTCCGAGGCGATGAACAGGATCATGCCGTAGCGGTGCGAAATCTGCACGACGCGGGTGTGATAGCCCTCGAACTGCGCCTCGCGGATGACGTCGCGCCACCAGCCGATGAACGTGTAGAGGATGCCGATGACGCCGATGCCGAAAATCACCGGCGCGGCCGAGATGATGTGGTGCATCCACATGATGCCGCCGACCGCGGTGATCAAGGCGGCGGTGGCACCGACCGCCGGCCACGGGCTCGGATCGACCAGGTGATAATCGTGATGCTTGGTGTGGGCCGTGGCCATCGTCAGTGCTCTCCGTCGTCGCTCGTTCAGTCGCTTATGTGATCGGTTGCAATCTTGCTACAGCTTTCCCGAAGGCTTGCCGTCCGCAGCCGCGACCGGCGTCGGCGCGTCGCGAAGCGGGTAGAACGTATAGGAAAGGGTAATGGTGTCGAGCCCGTCCTGGTCGCTATCCTTGGCGATCGCGGGATCGACATAGAACACCACCGTCATTTCGCGAACTTCGCCCGCCGCCAGCCGCTGCTGGGTGAAGCAGAAGCAGTTGATCTTGTTGAAATAGGCGCCGACGGTCGGCGGCGACACATTGTACGACGCCTGCGCCGTGATCGGCCGGGCCGCTTCATTGATCACCTTGTAGTGCGCCGTCACCACCTCGCCGATCCGGGCGGTGATCACATTCTGCTCCGGCTCGAACGACCAGGGCAGCCCTGGCGTGACATTGGAATCGAACCGCACCTTGACGGTGCGGCCAAGGATGTGGCTCGGCGCCGTTTGCGACACCAGCGTGGTGCCGGCGAAGCCGGTGGTCCGGCAGAACCAGTTATAGAGCGGCACCGCGGCATAGGCGGCGCCGACCATGCAGGCGACGAACACGCCACAGCTCGCGGCGACGATCAGGTCGCGCCGCAGTGTCTTTTGTTGCTGGCGATGCGTTGTCATCGGGGTCACAGCGGCCGGACCAGAACGCCAGGCCCCTTCACCAAGGTGATGGCGTAAAACAGCACGACCAGCACGCCGAGCGCCAGCGCAATGGCGATCGAGCGCGAGCGGCGCGCGCGCTTCTGCGCATCGGTGAGCACGATGCCGTCGGTTTCGGGCTTCTTCGCCATCGCCATACCTTCGATCACGCCGCCCACCGCACCAGCAGCCCGTCCCAGCCGCGCTCGACCAGGAGCACGGCGAACAACAGGAACAGATAGAGGATCGAGAATGTGAACAATTGACGGCTGGCGGTTTCGGCCGGGCTGCGCTCGCGATAGACGCGGAAGGCCAGCGCCAGCATGATCGCGCCGCTCGCCAGCGCGGCGGCGCCGTACATCGGGCCGCCATAGCCGAACACGAACGGCGCGACGCCGAGCGGCACCAGGATCAGCGTGTAGAGCAGGATCTGCCGCCGCGTCGCCATCTCGCCGGCCACCACCGGCAGCATCGGAATGCCGGCGCGGGCATAGTCGTCGCTGCGGTACAGCGACAGCGCCCAGAAGTGCGGCGGCGTCCAGAAGAAGATGATGAGGAACAGCATGATCGGCTCGAGCGACAGCGAGCCGGTCACCGCCGCCCAGCCGATCATTGGCGGCAGCGCACCGGCGGCGCCGCCGATCACGATGTTCTGCGGCGTCGAGCGCTTCAGCCACATCGTGTAGATCGCGACGTAGAAGAAGATGGTGAAGGCGAGCAGCGCCGCCGACAGCGCATTGACCATCAGGCCGAGCACCATCACGGCGAAGGCGGACAAGATCAGGCCGAAGGCCAGTGCTTCGCCCGGCTGGATGCGGCCCATCGGCACCGGGCGGCGCGACGTGCGCGACATTTTCGCGTCGATATCGGCGTCGTACCACATGTTGAGCGCGCCGGCGGCCCCGGCACCGACCGCGATGCAAAGCAGCGCGGTAAAGCCGATCAGCGGATGGACGTGGCCCGGCGCGATGGCGAGGCCGGTCAGCGCCGTGAACACAACCAGCGACATCACCCGTGGCTTCAGCAGGCTCAGATAATCGCCGGCAACGGCAATGCTCGGCTGCGGCAGGGCGTCGCCGGCCTCGATCACGCCGCGGAGATTCGCGCCTTCGGTCGCAAGTGTCATTACATCCAGCCTTGCTTTCGATCCGTCGTCCCAAGGTGCGAGCGAAGCGAGCCTCGAAGGACGGCGGCTTATTTGATCCGCGGCAGCGTCTCGAACTGGTGGAACGGCGGCGGCGAGGACAGCGTCCACTCCAGCGTCGTCGCACCCACCCCCCACGGATTGTTGCCGGCAACCCGCTTCTTGGCGAAGGCTTCCGCGACGCCGATGAAAAACACGATCACGCCGAAGCCGGCGATATAGGAGCCGTAGGATGAGACCTCGTTCCAGCCGTGGAACGCATCCGGATAATCAACGGTGCGGCGCGGCATTCCGGCAAGGCCGAGGAAATGCTGCGGGAAGAACACGATGTTGACGCCGATGAAGGTGATCCAGAAGTGCAGCTTGCCGATGGTCTCGTTGTACATGTAGCCGGTCATTTTCGGGAACCAGTAGTACCAGCCGCCGAAAATCGCGAACACCGCGCCGAGCGACAACACATAGTGGAAGTGCGCGATCACATAATAAGTGTCGTGCAGCACGCGATCGACGCCGGCATTGGCGAGCACCACGCCGGTGACGCCGCCGACCGTGAACAGGAAGATGAAGCCGAGCGCCCACAGCATCGGCGTCTTGAACTCGATCGAGCCGCCCCACATCGTGGCGATCCACGAGAATATCTTCACGCCGGTCGGCACCGCGATCACCATGGTGGCGGCGATGAAATAGGCCTGCGCGCCGGTCGACAACCCGACCGTGTACATGTGATGCGCCCACACCACGAAGCCGATGCCGCCGATCGACACCATCGCATAGGCCATGCCGAGATAGCCGAACACCGGCTTCTTCGAAAAGGTCGAGACGATCTGGCTGATCATGCCGAAGCCCGGCAGGATCAGGATGTACACTTCGGGGTGGCCGAAGAACCAGAACAGATGCTGGAACAGCAGCGGATCGCCGCCGCCGTCGACCGCGAAGAAAGTTGTGCCGAAATTGCGGTCGGTGAGCAGCATGGTGATGGCGCCGGCCAGCACCGGCAGCGCCAGCAGCAGCAGGAACACGGTGACGAGCTGCGACCACACGAACAGCGGCATCTTGTGCAGCGTCATGCCTGGCGCGCGCATGTTGAAGATGGTGGTGATGAAGTTGATGGCGCCGAGGATCGACGAGGCGCCGGCCAGATGGATCGACAAGATGACGAAATCCATCGCCGGCCCGGGATGGCCGCTGGTCGACAGCGGCGCGTAGATCGTCCAGCCGGTGCCGGCGCCCAATGCGCCCGGCTCGCCTTCGACGAACATCGACGACAGCAGCAGCAGGAACGCCGCCGGCAGCAGCCAGAACGAAATGTTGTTCATGCGCGGGAACGCCATATCCGGCGCCCCGATCATCAGCGGCACGAACCAGTTGCCGAAGCCGCCGATCATCGCCGGCATCACCATGAAGAAGATCATGATCAGACCGTGCGCGGTCGCGAACACGTTGTATTCGTGCGGGCTCGGAAAGATCTGCAAGCCCGGATTTTGCAGTTCGGCGCGAATGGCGATCGACAGCGAGGCTCCGATGACACCGGCGATCAGCGCGAACACCAGATACATGGTGCCGATGTCTTTGTGGTTGGTCGAATAGACAAACCGGCGCCATCCGGTCGGGTGATCATGCGCGTCGTGGGCGTCGTGTCCGCCATGTGCCGTTGCTTCGTGCGCCATCGCCTTCGTTCCTTGACCCTGTTGTTCTCTCGCCTCGATCGCCCGCTTGCGCCTAGTCCTTGTCGGCCACGGCCGCTACGTTGGTGCGGCGGTCGTCATCCGTTGCGTATTTCTTTTTCGCCTGGTCGAGCCAGGCGGTGTAGTCCTTCTCGCTCACGACACGCACTTCGATCGGCATGAAGGCATGGTCGCGGCCGCACAGCTGCGAACATTGGCCGTAATATATGCCTTCACGCTCGGCCTTGAACCAGGTCTCGTTGAGACGGCCGGGAATGGCGTCAACCTTGACGCCGAAAGCCGGCACCGAAAACGAGTGGATGACGTCGGAGCCGATCACCTGCACACGCACGACCTTGCCCACCGGCACGACCATTTCATTGTCGACGGCAAGCAGGCGCGGCTGATCGGGTTTGCGATCCTTGTCCTGCAACATCAATGAGTCGAACTCAAACTTGGAGTCCGGATAGCTGTAGCTCCAGAACCATTGCTTGCCGGTCGCCTTCACCGTGAGGTCGGCCTTCGGCACGTCGAGCTCCAGAAACAGCAGCCGGAACGACGGCACCGCGATCGAGACCAGGATCAGCACCGGCACCACGGTCCAGAGCAGCTCGATGGTGGTGTTATGCGTGGTGCGCGAGGGCACCGGATTGGCGCGGGCGTTGAAGCGCACCACGACAACAGCCAGCAGCACCAGGACGAACAGCGTGATGGCGGCGATCAGCCACAGCAGGAAGTCGTGAAACCACGCAATATCGTCCATCACCGGCGACGCCGATGGTTGCAGACCGAGTTGCCAGGGGGAGGGCTGGCCCGATGCCGCCCAGGCGGCCCCGCCGCCGAAGGCCAAGCCGGCAAATATCGCCGCGCAAATCACCGCAACGCCGATCTGTTTTTTGGGGAGCATCGCCGTCTGAACTCCTTCGACGAAAGTCGGCCCGTTGGGCCCGGCCAGCCATGGATTGACAGGCTCTTATCCGGTTTCGACCCCGCGTGGCACGGCGTTTTGCCACTGGCGTGGCAGCTATGCTGTCGTGCGGCGGGACGGGGGAGATCCCGTTTTTTCAAACCATAATTCAGGCGCTGCCGCAATGCACCTTATGGTTCGCTGTGGGCCAATTGCCGGGCTTTTCGGCTGCACCCACCGCCCTGGTGCCATAATGCTGCGATTATTTGACTATGTTTGGGGCCGGATGCGGCGCCGCCCCGCCGGAACGAATAATATGGCGCGCGGCGGCGATTCGCCTGCAACAAGGATCGGGAATGACAGCGGTTTTCGTGGAGCTCGGCAGGCGGCGCATGGCACTCGTTGCCCGGTTTGCTCTCGCTCTGGCCGTATTACCGGCCGCCGCATCGAGCGCCCTCGCCCAGGGCGCGGTGCGCTCGGTCCATCAGGACTGGCAGGTCCGCTGCGATAACCCGCCCGGCGCCCATAGCGAGCAATGCGCGCTGATCCAGAGCGTCACCGCCGAGGATCGCGCCAATGTCGGCCTGACCGTCATCGTTCTGAAAACGGCCGATCAAAAGAGCCGCCTGATGCGGGTGGTGGCGCCGCTCGGCGTGCTGCTGCCGTCCGGCCTCGGTCTCAAGATCGATAATGTCGATATCGGCCGCGCCGGCTTCGTGCGCTGCCTGCCCAATGGCTGCATCGCCGAAGTCGTGATGGACGACGACCTGATCAAGAAACTGCGCACCGGGCAGAATGCCACTTTCATCATCTTCCAGACCCCGGAAGAAGGCATCGGCTTCCCGCTCAGCCTCAAAGGCTTCGGCGACGGTTATGACAAGCTGCCTTGAACACGGCTGTCATTGCCCGCGAAAGCGGGCGATCCAGTAATCGCAGGCCTCGCCTTCATCGCATGTTCATCGGATACTGGATGCCCCGCGTTAGGCGAGCAAAGCGACGCCGTCCTTTCGGACGGCTATGCGCGGGGCATGACAATCCGCTTCCGGAGTAGCGCAAGTGAATCTCGGTTTCGTCGGCCTCGGCGCGATGGGGCAATTGATAGTGCCGCGGCTGATGCAAGCCGGGCACCGGGTGACCGGCTGGAACCGCTCGCGCGACAAGGCCGTCACGCTCGTGAACGCCGGCATGCTCTGGGCCGACAATCCCCGGCTCGTCGCCGAGCGATCCGAGATCGTGTTTTCCATCGTCACCGATGCCGCCGCGGTCAAGGCCGTGGCGCTCGGCGCCGAGGGCATCGTGTCCGGCCTCAGGCGGGGCGGCATCTTTATCGACATGAGCACGATCGAGCCCGACGCCAGCCGCGAGATCGCGGTGCAGTTCGCGATGGCCGGCTCGATCATGCTCGATGGCCCGCTGTCCGGCTCGCCGGTGACGGTGAAAGCCGGCCAGGCCTCGGTGATGATCGGCGGCGATGAAGCGGCGTTCGAGCGCGCCAAGCCGGTGCTGCTCGCGATCGGCCCCAAGGTCTCCCGCATCGGCGGCAACGGCCTCGCCTGCCAGATGAAGCTCGCCATCAACCTGTTGCTGATGGTCGAGGTGATCTGCTTCGGCGAAGCGGTGGCGCTGGCCGAGAAAGGCGGCATCGGCCGCGCCGTCGCGGTCGATGCCATCCTGAAAAGCGTCGCGGCGTCGCCGGTGCTGGGCTACCGCGGGCCGTTCATTCTCGACGGCAACATGCCGGACGTGCCTCTCGCCGACGTCACGCTGCAGCAAAAGGACATGTCGCTGGTGCTGGCGCTTGGCCGCGAACTCGGCTCGCCGCTGCCGCTCGCCGCCGCCGCCAACGAGATGATGAATGCCTGCCGCGGGCTCGGCATCGACCACAATGATTTCGTGATCGCGCACGAAGCCTATCGTCGATTAGGAGGACAATCGTGACCACACAGGGTGAGAAATTCGGCGCGGCCTTCGCCAAGGCGCTGAAGGGCACTTCGGCGAAAATGACTGCCGACAAACCGGCGACGAACATGTACCGCACCAACATGAAGAACGTGCCGAAGGTCGAAGGCCTCAAGCGCGAGGACGGCTGGATCGACATGCAGGTGCAGTTCCTGATCGACAAGAAGTCGGCCGGTGCCGATCATGTCGTCGGCTGGACCGTGCTCAAGCCGGGCGCCAG
>Ga0265325_10000670_pt1 | contig 24981 bp, 26 predicted proteins | sample 41420metaG_FD_202090 | JGI IMG/M metagenome (GOLD analysis project Ga0265325, IMG submission 202090) | Rhizosphere microbial communities from Carex aquatilis grown in University of Washington, Seatle, WA, United States - 4-14-20 metaG | ecosystem: Host-associated > Plants > Roots > Rhizosphere... | reverse complement strand
GCGAGCTCCTCCGCGTAGCGCGGCAGGTCCCTGGAGCTCGGGGTGGTCGTGCTCACCGCCCTACTCTCGTCGGTGTAGTCGGGCGGCATCCGAGGCCAAGGTGAACGCCTGATGAACGGGAGTTGAACAATAGCTCCAAACGATCATGATCAAGCGTGGACAACCCTGTGGATAATCCGCCCGGAGTTGCGTCGACCTGGTGACGGCGCGAACGTTTGGCCATGGCGCCGACACTCTCACTTGCCGATCAGGTCGACAAGGTGACGCAGCGGCTCACAGCGGAGTTCTCGGGCAAGGTGCCCGATCCCGAGGTACGCCGAATCGTGACCGAGGTCTACGGCGAGATGTCCTCAGCGCGGGTCACCCAGTTCGTCCCTGTGCTGCTGGACCGCGGCGTCCGCGATCGGCTGCGGTCCCGAGCCGGCTGAGCCGCCGCCCGGATCGCGGGCGCTGATGGGCGACCACCTGCGGTGGCCGCAGCGAAACCTCGCGTTCATAAACCCATGCAACCGTGGAGGCATGGAAGGAACACGTAGTCATGAGGCGCCGTCGGGTCGACGGATCGCCTTGATCGCGCACGATAACAAGAAGCAGGACATGCGGGAGTGGGCGCGATACAACCTGCACCGCCTGCATGAGCACGAGCTGTTTGCCACCGCGACCACCGGTCGGATCCTGATCGACGAGCTCGGCCTGCCTGTGACCTGCTTCCGCAGTGGCCCGTACGGCGGCGACCAGCAGATCGGCGCCCGGATCGCCGAGGGCGAGATCGACCTGCTGGTGTTCTTCTGGGACCCGCTCGAGCCGCACCCGCACGACCCGGACGTGAAGGCCCTGCTCCGGATCGCGGTCGTCTGCAACATCCCGGTGGCGTGCAACCGCGCGACCGCCGACTTCATGATCTCCTCGCCGCTGATGCATCAGCCGCACCTCGGGATCGTGCCCGACACCCTGAGCGCCTGACCCCACGGTTTGTATCCGTTAGCAGTACTGGGCTACTCGGTACTGTTCACAAACCGCGCCGAGCCGGCGATATGTGGGTGATCTTTGTCAAGTCATTCTGGTCTGTTTCGGTAGCGGCGGGCGACGGTGTGCGGGTGCTGGTTGAGTAGCTGCCCGATCTGGGTCCAGGTGAGTTCTTGGTCTCGGGCGTCGTGGACAGCGGCGTGGAGCTGTCGTTCGGCTTCCGCGATGAGGCTGGCGAGGGCGTGAAGGTGGACGGCGCTGTCGCCGAGCCAGTAGGGGGTGCGGAGTTGCGCGAGGTTGTCGATCGCCTCGTTCAGGATGGTGTGGCTGTCGGTGTCGATGCGTGGTGCGGGCAGCTCGTCGTGGCCGGTCAGACGCAGTGTCGGGCGGCTCATGAGGCGTCCCGGTCGATGGCGGTGAGCAGGTGCCCGAACAGTTCGGCGCGGTCGGTTTGGGCTTTGGTGACGGCGTCGTCGTGTTGGGCTTGCAGGGTCGGGCGGAACCCGATGGTGGTCTGGAAATACACGCAGTTCTCACACGCGCTGTCGTGCGCGCAGTCGAGCTGGCGTGGGCGGGTGCAGTAGCCGTTGCCGAGCAGCCGGGCGCTCATCTCGCGTTCGAGCTCGGTGAGTGACAGCACTGGTGGGTGGCTGTCGTAGAGCGCGTCGACTTTGTCAGCGACGTCGAAGTACGCCTCGGCGACGGTGCGGTCAGCGATCCGGGCGTATTTGCGGGTCATGTCCAGGCTGCGGTGTCCGAGCAGCGCAGCGATCGCTTCCATGCTCATCCCACGGTTGATCGCCTGGGTCGCCAGGGTGTGTCGCAGCTTGTGTGGGTGGACGTGCCCGATCCCGGCGTCTGTCGCGATCCGGTTGAGCATCCGGGTGACCGCGGCCCGGTTGAGTGGATTGCCTTTCTCGTTCGGGATCAGCAGCTGATGGCTGTCGGGGACGTGCCGGCTGCGGTAGTCACCGATCAGCCCGACCAGTGTCGGGTGCAGGGGCAGGTAGCGGTCGTCGTGGAGCTTGCCGACCGGGACGTGCAGCCAGAATCCGTCGGCACCGGTGCGGACTGCGTCGCCGCCGAGATCGCAGAGCTCCCCGACCCGCAGCCCGGTGCGGAGCAGCACTTCGGCGACGACCCGGCGCAGCAGCCGGGTCTGGGTTTGCGCGGCGCGCAGGAACTTCCCCGCGTCGGTGTCATCGAGTGCTTTGGGTAGTGGCTGGTCACGCATCGGGAGATCACCGAGGAACAGCAGCGGGCGGACCGGTGCGTCGTCCCAGTCCCACTCGATGGCGCGGATGAAGAACATTCGCAGTGATCCCAGCCGCAGCGACCGGGTCGTCGCGGACAGCGTCGCGTTCCCTCGGCCGCTGCCGCGGGTCAGCAGCCAGCGTTTGTAGTCCTCGAGGTGGGTTCGCTCGAGTGCCGCGATCGCGGTGACGTCCGGGTGGTGGTCGACGATGAACGCGGCGAAAGTCCGCATGCTCAGATCGGTCGAGGTGACGCTGGCTGGGCGCAGCACGCAGCCGATCTGGTCGAGGTAACGCTGCAACGTCATTGTCAGCGTCGGGGCTGACTCACTGAGCTGCTCCCAGCTCGGGAGCGTCTGGCCGTTCACCGGCTGATCCGCATCGTCGGGTGATCGACGATCATCTGCGCGTCGATCGCTTCCGCGGCCCGCCGGTACTCATCCGCCAGCCAGCTATCGGACAGGTGCAGGTAGATCCGGGTCGTCTCGATCGAGACGTGACCGGCCTGGGCCTGGACTGCCTCCAGCGCCATCCCAGCTTCACGCAGCCGGGTTAGGCAGGTATGCCTGAGCTCATGGCAGGTTCCGTGGCTTAGCCCGCCTCGGCGACGCGCGCACGAGATCACCTCATCAAGCCCATAGGCCGACAGCGGCTGCCCGCGGCGCGGACCTTTGAGCACCACGAACACCCGGTCGGTGTCAGTCTCGGGTCGTTCGCGGTCAAGGTAGTCAGCGAGCGCGGCGAAGAACCGCCTGGAAACATTGACATGTCGCTGCCGGCCGCCTTTGCCGTCGGCGATGAACACTCGCCGCGCGGCGACGTCGACATCACGAAACCGAAGACCCAGAACCTCGCACCGACGCAAACCACCCAGCAGCATCGCGGTCACCATCGCGGTGTCCCGGTCAGTCCGCAACGCGGCCAGCAGTCGATCGACCTCGACCGGAGACAGAATCGTCGGCAGCGTCCGGCGTCGCCTGATCAGCGGAACAGTCTGCCGCGGCCGGTGCTGCTCACGACGTGTTGGCAAACCCCGAGGCACCGGGTTCGCGGACACGTCACCTCGAGCCAGCAGATACGAGAACAACCCAGAGACCGTCGAGAGCCGGCGGGCGACCGTCCTGCTCGATAACGCCGATTCCTCATCGACCGCTCGGATGCTGCGCCCATCACCCCCAGCGCGCTGAGAGCTGATGAACGCCAAGACATCGCTGCTGGTCACCGCCGCTGGCAGTTTGTCCACGACCGCGAAGAACACCTTCAAATCGAACGCGACCGCCAGCACCGTGTTCGGCCGGCACCTCGCAGCCACGAACTCCAAGTAGTTATCGAGAAGCCCGACACCGAGTCGAACCCTGAGCTCACCAGAGCTCGTCAACGAACGCGACACACAAAGATCCAAAGCAGGCAAACGGGCCTCCAACCCTCAGGGACATCCAGGCCAGACGGCCCGGCGAAATGTCCTCGAAGATCACCCGCATATCAAGCGTTACCGTGCACCCTGTGACCGGGCGAAGCGACGAGGATGTCCCTCCGGTTCTCTCCATCGGAGCCGTAGGCGGCGGCGCAACCGACGGTGGTGCCGCAGAACGAGCGGTCAAGCGGCTGGGCAACGCCGTTATGGCTGCTCGCGACGGCGTGCGGTCACCGCTCAACGTGAATGTCGTGTTCCAAATCGCGGGCCGGTACCTAACACCGGAGTTCGCAGGCGTCCGAGCGGGCCGCTACAGCGCGAAGCAACGGCACCTGCTCGTCCAGGCCGCGCTCGTCCCGGCAGAAATCGAGCATCCCGACTCGCAGGCACGGGACCTTCTTCGCGCTGCCGTGGCCGAGGCGGAACGTTGGGCACAAGTGCGCGGCTTGGCTGACTCCTTGCCGGAACTCCACGCGCTGGTCGAGCGGGTCACCGGCGAATAGGTGATGCCGCTCTTGGGCGTGCTGTCTCGGCGTCCCAGATCGCTTTCAAGGAAGCGCACGCGCCCGTCTCAACGAGGTGGCATCATCGTTCAGTGACCGTCGCCTGGCAGCCATCAAGGGCGCAGGCCGCTCCGAGCCGTCGCCGTGGCCAAATGCCGTGGATCGGGTGGGGCCTGATTACGGCATGGTCATTAGCCACTGTGGCCGTCGCGCTCAACATGGCTCTGAACGCGGCACTCGACGGGCAAGTGATAGGTGGCTCCTCTCACTTTGGCCTGCAAACCCGCGCTGGCATAGGCCTGCTGTTGCTTGTTCTGTGGCTGACGTCGTTCAACCTTGGCTTTGCAGGATTGGTCATAGGGGTCGTGTCCACGGCGCGACGCGCGACGGGCAAGATTTGGCGTTCTGCTGCCCTGGTGACGTTGGTCGCTGTCGGTGGGATCGCGGAAGTATGGGGAATCACCGGCGGCGGTAGCACTGACGTTGGCACCCCGAGATACGTCAACGATGTGCGGGTCCACTCGGCAGTGACCGGTGTCGTCGCCCTTGTCATTGTGGGCGGCACCGCGGTATTGCTCGGGCTTCGACGCCACGATCAACGCTGAGCTAGGGATAGCTGGACTGCTCGCCTGAACGCGACGCAGAAGTGCCGCTCCCGAGCAGTGGGAAGCGTCCCCGATTAGTTGCATGTCCCGCGCGGCTATCTGCTCGTGGTGCCTCTCGGACGCGAGTAGGGTTGGCTCTCTAGTGGCAATCACCGTTGTGGAGGGGTGCGGAGCGAGACCGACCGCCTTCGTCAACGTGATGCGCGCAATGACCGTGGGGACTCTTGGACGTGTCCTTTGCCCGCTACTTGTTGTGGTTGGCTGCTGCGCCGCATGCTCAAGCGGAACATCGGTAAGCCAGGTTGCTGCGCCTGGTGGTGCCGAACCATCTAACGCGGCGGCATCCGGAGGCGGCCGGTTTACGGTGCTCCCTACTTGTCAGAGACGCCTCCCATGGGAAGGCCCGTGGGCCTTCGTCTCCGATAACCCCAACCCCCCGGCGGCAACGCCCGCTGCCGCCCTCAAACTCGATCTTGTGAGCGGCGCGGTCAACTTCACGGGGACTGTTAGTCCTGCGATGGCCGGCTATCCCATCCACGGCTGGCACCTGTCGCGGCGGACAGCAAAATCGGCGATCTATGTCTCCCCAAGCGCGCAAGTCACCATGTCAGAGATCAATGGAGCATGGCTACTGACTGGGGGACAGAAGACCTGCAAGTGAAGGGTCGCAATCTATCTAGATCACTCCGAACCTTGCCGGTGTGGCTCGGCCCGACACCTCGCGAGAGGGCCCGATAACGGCCCGCTTGTCGGACGCGAAGTGCCGCTCGCGCGCACCATCCAAGTGGCCGCACGCCGAATCCCCCGCCGGGGAAACTGCGCTTTGTCTCGGACGCGCAATATCTGCGCGAGTTCGGTCGGAAGGGCCAACTGAGGCTGGCTCGCATGTGCCTGAGGCGGGGCGACCTCCGCGGCGCGTGGCGCTACCTGTAGCGCAGACCTGTTCGTCGATAGGTAGGCCGCTCTGCGTGGACCACGAAAGACAAACCTGCGGCATGATCAGCGGGTGACTAACGGCCCTCTGCGTGAGGCGTTACAGCCTGTATTGGATGACCTTGATCGATCCCATCCAGGACTGATCGAGGCCGTCTTGTGGGACCGTGGCCCCCGCGATGATCCGTCGAACGGTGGCGTCTTGCTGCGTGACGCTGACGGACACGGGCCAATCCTGCGGCCGCAAGAGGAAGCCGATATTCATGTGCGGTGGCAGGTCACGGACACTGCGCAAGAAGCCGTGGTCGAGGCGCTTTGGTCGGCCGGCAAGCCTGCCGTCTGGCCAAACTGTCCGGACCATCCGAACACACATCCGCTGAACGCGGCTATCAGTCCCTCCAGGGCGCTGGTCTGGGCCTGCCCGCTGTCCGATCGTGTGATCTGTGCCGTCGGCGATCTACCCGCCGAGTAAGTGCCGCTCCAGCGCAGTTGATTCGGTGCTAGTCAACGGTCGACAGATAGTCCCAGACTGCACTCGCGGTCATCTGGCGTGTGCCACACTCCCAAAATGGCTCACCGCGCAGCGACCAGGTGGAATGTCCGCTACCGCTCGGCTTACTACGTGATCGCTGGTCTGTTCTTGGTGGCCGCTGTGATCCAGATCCTCGATCTCATCACACGCTGGCGCCACCACGACTCCATCATCCAGGTGGTCTGCGCTCTTGTGATCTCCATCGCCGTCGCAGCGTTCGTCGCAGCAGGTGCGCGCCGAGCCGGCTGAGTTGGGTAGCCGCCTGTCTCGCGAGTCGACCACGAAGTTCGGCCGCGCGCGGCTCTCGGCGGTGACGACCAACTCCAGCGAATCTGAGGACTCGACGCTGAGAGGCTTGAAGCAGAAGCAGCAAGGGTGCATCTCGCCAGCATTCCATCGGAATCCTGTCCATCGTGCCCGAGCTGCGAACGCTGCTCTATTCGGCCATGTTGTGCCAGCGAGAGTCACCCGCCGTAGCTGCAGCGGCCTTCAGCCGCTTTATGCCGTCCGGACCAGTACTTGTCTGATCGATCCGAAACGCAGTCTCGTCGGGTGCGAACCCACGAAACGGGGGCACCGGCGCGCGGACGGCCTCAACCGATGGCCACTGCACCTTTAGTGGCTGAGGCAATAGGTCCGGAGCGTCACGGCGGGTCCTCCACAGCGAAAGGAGAGCCGATGCGTCCTGGTCGACGAGCGCTGCGGTCGCATGTACCAGACCTCCCAAGGTCGTGGTGGCTTGCTCGTGGAGCTGTGATGCTCTCATCTCGCTAGCGGCGTGCCAGGCCTCTGCTTCGCTCAAGGCGGGCATCAGTGGCAGCGTCCATCTGACTTCGAGTAGCGCCCCGAGGATGGTTCGCTCAACGCTTATATCTGAGTAGCCCATCCGACGGCCTCGATGTACCACGCTGTGGCGCAGGCCCCACATCCAGTTCAGCCAGCCGTCCGGACCTGATGTGCATAGGTTGGACGCCAATTGATCTCGGAGTTCGCGCAGAACCGGTGCGCCGGGATCGGCCGCCTTTGCCGCCGTAGCCGCCAGAATCTCGAGGCTTTTCCTGTAGTCGGCCTTCAGGATCGACAGTGGAAGCGCCGCAACGCCAACGATCACGGAACCTAGGCAGTCAAGCGCGGCACCGAGACCCCGTACGCAGCTTGCAAGGTGGGCACCCTGTCGGAAAGGATAGAGATCGTCCCAAGCTGACTGCGGCTTGGGATAGGCATAGCCGCGACCCTGGTGCGTGACTCCTCGCTCGAGGAACCGCATGTACTCCGATTGGACCTCCTCAAAATCTAGGTAGGCCAGCTTGCTCTCGACCAGATTGCGCGCGACTCCGTCAGCGCACGCATACAACTGATCGGACACCAGGATGCGGCGACGGCTCGGTTCAGGTGTCATCCAGCCGATGCCAGTCGCGTCCTCGTCTATGTCCTTGAGCACGGCTCGCATCAGTCCGGTCATGCCGGTAAGTGGAACGCCTAGCGCCTTGCCTAAGCGGTCCCACGCCGAGGCGTGCGTAGCGTTGGGATCGCGCCTCTGAAGGTTGGATCTTGTCGACCTATCCATCGCATGATCTTCCCAGTGAACCGGCGACGATTCGAGCGAGTTAACCAGCACGCCAGAACCGCGCCGGTGATCCGGGGTAGGGATCTGGATAATTGAAGGCGATGCTGCCGCATCCCGTCGCGGCGTCCGCATCGCTGCCACCAGCCGGAGCAGGTCAGGCCGCACCATGGCTAGGGCGTCTCCTGGCTGCTTATCTGGCCGTCTAGTCGTCCTCTTCCGGGGGTAGATCCAAGCGCACGTCCTTCAGACCTGCGGCCCGAGCACGCATTGCCATTCCGGTGTCGTAGGTGAGCAGCGTCACCTGGCGTCCTGCGAGGGCCTGTACCGCAGCCGCTCGGTCGATGATTTCGTCATCCGCGATCGGCAGCCGTTGATGGCCTGGCGGGTCGAACAGCAGTTCCGCAGAAAGCGCGCCACGGGGGTTGCCCTCTTCGCCTCGCTCGTACGCGGACCAGTCCTCCGGTTGGAGCGTCGCAGAGAAACTGGTGCCTACGAAGATTCGGTTCATCACCGCGAGGCTCTGCCCAGCTCGCCACCGAACGGGTTTGGTGCGGCTCTCCTTGAGGCTGTCGAGTTCGTCAACAACCTGAATCGGCACTAGTAGATGAATCGGCTCTGCAAGCGCGGCGGCGTGTTCGCGAAGGTCCCACTCGCCGAACTTCTCAGGATGCTTGATATACACACTGGTGTCCGCGACAACAAAGACGCCCTTACGAGACCACCTGTCGACGGTGGCGCGGACCTCGTCGAGCGAGCCAGCAATCAACACAAGTTGCCTTTCGATCTCTGCGTCGAGCGGAACCCAAACCGCAGGCACGTCCGCGAGCGAAGCCATCGACAGCATCGACCAGAAGATGCGCGTCTGAACCAGCCGCTCAAGATCAGCCTGGGACACGAGCCTTCCGAGCCGAGTCGCGGAGGCGGTAGCCCAACGAATGTAGGCGTTGTACCTATCGCGCGGAGCACCGTTGGAGCCGCGCACGTTCTGCAGGCCACGGTCTACCTCGCCTAGCTCGGCGATCAGGTGCTGGCGATCAACCCCCGGAACCGGACTCACAAGCATGGTCGAACCGTACTAGTAGTCCATGACAACAGGATGGCCTGGGATTTGGCCGTCTTGGCCGCCGTAAACCCGACGGGCCAGCGTTCATTCAGCCATCCTGTTAGCGCGAACAGTGCCACAAGGCCCGGTGCGCTCAGGTCGCTCGACCGATCGAGAGGTGCAGTTCTTAGACGCTCAGTCTGTGGGCTCGTGGCACGTTCGCACTCTTCCCGGAGTGAGGTTTATACCGTTGGGGGGCCCGCGACTTGAGGCGATACGCACTCGGTGAGACCGAGCGCCAGGTACGGCACGTTCACCATGTTGACGGGTCGACCAAGTGACCCAATGACACAGGCGCGATACAAGGACCGACCGGTCTCGGCGTACAGCCTCCGAGCCGGGTGCGGTGGCGGCCAGGGCTTCACTCCGATCCCGACACCGTCATCCGGAATCTGCACGATTTGGCTGTTCCTTGATGCATCGACTGGCAACGAAATCGCCAACTCGCAACAACAGTCGATTCCTCGGGAACCGGCGAGCGTTCTGCGCTGATCACCCGAACATACGTGCCGCTACCGTCAGGCACCAGAGGTGCCGTTCGCGACCAAGGTCCCTCAGGCCAACCTCTACGGCAATGACGGCGTCCCAAGAGCATGAGGTCCGTCCGGCATATCGCATGCGTGGTCGGTGTTGTCCTTGTGACGGCAGTGTCCGGCGCCGCACAGATCATCAGCCCTGTCCACACCTCGCCGGTGTCGTCCCCAGCCGTCAACGATCGCAACCCTGATCCAGTCGGGTCGGCGTCCACAACGAGCCCTTCCCGCCGGATTGTTGACCCTTCTCTGCAAGTCGACCGGTCGTTTGGGCCCGTCGGAACCGTCGTTCGCATTGAAGGGCGACACTGTCGTCGGGGAAGGTTCAGTCAGGACAACGTGCTGGGTGGCAGGAGCCTCTATTGGCATGACTCATATCAACGACGACACAAGTTCGAGCTTCACCGTGGCTTCGCCATCGTTCATTTGCACTTCACGGGCACAGTCGCGCGCGGCACTTACCACATCCCTGCCAATGACTCCTTAGGGCGAGCGCTTCTGGTGCTTGACTGCGGCGGCGAAGGCGGCAACGCCGTCGGATTCTTCACCGTCACCGGCTGATTCACTCAGCGACGCAGAAGTGCCGCTCGCGGTCGTCAAGGTCGGGCGCTCTCGTGCACCTTGTCGACTTTTCGAAGGATCTGATGCCGGGCCGCCGGGCGCGCATACTTGGCCGGTGGGGGCAGCTCTTCGTCGTCAGGCGTGGCTGAGCGCGAGTTACGGCGTGCCGGTGGTGGCGTGGGGGGTTTGGGCGCGCGACTCTCTCGGTCGCGGTGGCTGGTTCTGGGTGCTGTCGGAAGCGGTGGTCGGGGCCGTTCTGCTGCTGGCTCCGGCGCTGTTACACCGTCACCCCGTGGCATACCGCCTGGTGTCAGCGCTGATGGCGCTTCTGGTGATGTTGTTCGGTGTTATCGGTGTCTTTGTGGGGCTGACGGACTTCCTGCTGCCAGCCACCCTGGTTGCCTGGGCCTTCGTGTTTGTCGGGCCACCTGGCACGGTTCAACCGGCTCGCACATGAGAGGCCGGGCAAGCTGACAACGATCAGCAATCTGCTCCGCCGCACGTTCCGAACTGGCTCGAGGTGAAGCTTGACGCGGTCGATCCTTGCGGCCGTGCCCGAACCGAGGTGCCGATCTGTTGCGCCTAGTCGGACTCTATAGGTCGTAACTCAAGAACGTGTCGAGCCGCCAGCGGGTGTTCCGTGGCTACAGCAATCGCCTGGTCCTGGTCGCGACAGTCAAGGAGGTCGAAGCCGAGTAGAGCGCCGCCGGTGTCGAGAAACGCGCCCTTACCCAACTCGGCGGAGCCGCCTCGTACCCGGACCGTTACAGCTTCGCTATCGGGCGCGATCGGGTCGCCGGCCAGCCGGATTCCGCGGTCGTTCATCCGGGTGACCCAAGCCTCCACATCGCCACCGGCTGGCCCAGCGGGATCGTCTAAGGGGACTCGGTCTCGATAGATCAACATCAAGAACTGCATGGAGCGCCTCCTTGCGGCCGTCGTACTCACAACCCTCCGGAACAGCGGAGACGAAATGTTACAAGCCGACTACGAACGCCCAGGCGACATCATCGCCGGCGATATCCACGCGCGAACCATAACCGCCTCGCAGACTGCAAGGCGAGCCCTTGGTGGGCGATCAGATGAGCAATCGACGGTGCCAGCTCCCGGTCGACCGCCAGGCCGGCATAAGCGCCTACCTACCACTTGGCAGCCGCCGCGCGATCCGTCGAACCCGTACTCGACGACCACCCCATAACTACCAGCGGTCGAATGGCTCGGGCTGGGCAGGCGACCAGATGTGCCTCACCATCGTCGTGTGCAGCTTCGGCAGGTGTCGGACTGGCCTACCGTCTGGGCCAGGAAGCCGCACGCTCAATTGCACGACCAGCGCCCTGCGTGTCGCGCCGAAGCCGTGACGAGTAGCGGGGTGCTGCTGACGGCGCACGAATCCGTCAGCGGTCAGGGTTCGAAGGGGTAGCGAACGCCGATCTGGCGTCGGATCTCATCCATCGTGGTCATGATCGACAGTGTCTCGTCGAGGGACATAGTCGGGCTCTCGGTCAGACCTTCGCGCAGGCAACGCCCGACCTCCTCGGCCTGGTAGCGCAAGCCGTTACCGGTCGGCGGCTCGGCGAAGCGCTCAGGCTCGCCGACGACGGGACGGAAGGTGAACGAGCTGGGCTGGTACCAGACCGGGTCGATCTCGATCCGTCCTTCGGTGCCGGTGATCGAGGCCTGCGTCGGCGTCTCCGCGCCCAGCGTGGTGGTCAGGACGGCGTGACTGCCGCCGTCGTACTGCAGGACGACCGAGGTCTGCGCGTCGACGCCGGTCTCGGTCAAGTCGCCGGCCGCAGTGACCCGGTCGGGCTCGCCGAGCACGTACGACGCGAAGGACAGCGGATAGATCCCGAGGTCGAGCAGCGCGCCACCGCCGAGCTCCGGCGCATACAGCCGCGACGAGAAGTCCGGCGGCAGGAACCGCTGACCGTGGTCGGCGATCACGGTCCGGATCTCGCCGAGCGCACCGGCATCGAGCAGCGCACGGATCCGGCGCATGTGCGGGGCGAACCGGGTCCACATCGCCTCCATGCAGAACCGGCCCTCGGCCCGCGCCGCCGCGATCACCTCGGCGGCCTCGTCGGCGTTGATGGTGAACGGTTTCTCACAGAGCACGTGCTTGCCCGCGCGCAGGGCGAGGAGCGCGTCGTGCACGTGGAACGGATGCGGTGTCGCGACGTACACGACGTCGACCTCGGGGTCGGCGCAGAGCTGTTCGTAGCTGCCGTATGCGCGCGGGATCTCCTCTCGAGACGCGAACTCCTCAGCGCTTTCGGCGCGCCTGGAGCCGGCGGCGATGACCCGGTGATCGGGCAGCAGCCTCAGGTCGTCAACGAACCTGGTGGCGATCCAGCCGGTGCCGACGATCCCCCACTTGATCTCGTCCATCAAGACGCCGCCTTCTCGATGACCTCGCGCAGCACGGTGTTGACCACGTCGGGTGCCTCCATATTGGCCATGTGTCCGGCATCGGGGATGACCACCTTGTGCGCGCCCGGGATCCCGGTCGCGAGCCGGTCGGCCATGTCCTGGAAGCACGGCACGTCGAGCTGGCCGACGATGACCGTGGTCGGCGCCGCGATCGACGAGAGCTCCTCGATCACGGCCGGATGCGATCCGTGCGGGTCCGGCTCGCTTAGGTGCAGGCCCGGGAAGTTCTCGACGATGGCTGCCAGTCGCGCTGCCAGTGCCGGGTCGCGTCGCGCCGGCCGGAAGAAGCCGTGCGCGAGCCAGGTCGCCTTCGCCGCAGCAAGCCCGTCGGCCTTCATCGACGCACTGACCGCCGCCATCTCACGGTCGGACTTCTCATCCCACCGGACCCCGTCGAGTACGGCGTCGATCAGCACGAGGGCGCGGACCCGATCCGGGTCCGCGAGTGTCGTCTCGAGGGCGATCCGACCACCCATCGACAGCCCCACGATGACCACGTCATCGACGCCGAGATGGTCGAGCAGCGCCCATGCGTCGCCCGCGTGCGTGTAGGTCACGTCGGGATCGCGGCGGCGCGACCGGCCGAAGCCGCGTGCGTCGTACCGGATAACCCGCGCGGCGTCGCGGAGGTCCGCGACCTGGTCGTCCCACATCCGGGCGTCGAGGGCGAACCCGTGGATCAGCAGGACGGCGACACCGGCGCCCTCAACCTCGTAGTAGAGGTCGGTGCCGTCAAGCGGGAGTGTGCTCATCCAGTCCTCTGATCACTCGACCCGACCGCCTCAACCGGCTCTCAGGCGAGCGAGGCTTCCAGCGTGATCGTGGTGCCGGCGAGCGCCTTGCTGACCGGGCAGCCTTCCTTGGCGGTCTTTGCGGCGGCGGCAAACCCGTCGGCATCCAGTCCGTCGACCTCGCCCTCGACCGAGAGCGCGATGCCGGTGATGGCGAAGCCGCCGCGCTCGGTGTCCGGCCCGAGGGTCACCACCGCAGTGACATCGAGAGCATGCGGCGTGCCGCCGGCCTTGGCGACCTCGTTGGAGAGCGACATCGCGTAACACGCGGTATGGGCGGCCGCGATCAGCTCCTCGGGGCTGGTAGTGCCCGGCGAGGAGTCGGCAGCCCGCTTCGGAAAACTGACCTCGTAGGTGCCGAGCCCGCTGCTGGTCAGCTCGACCTGACCTGAACCTTCCCCGATGGTGCCGGTCCATGCGGTGCGCGCGGTACGTGTGGGCACGGTGGCCTCCTGTCGATCGACGTCCAGTCACTCGACACTATGGTGTGCCGATGGTCAAGGCGTCGGTGCTGTCGGAGATCGGCGGCGCGCAGCAGGTCGCCGACATCGCCCTGCGCCCGCTCGGGCCCGGCGATGTCCACGTCCAGATCGCCGCGGCCGGCGTGTGCCACTCCGACCTTTCGCTCGGCAGCGGCGTGATGGACCAGGTCGTGCCGGCCGTGCTCGGGCACGAAGGGTCCGGCACGGTCATTGCGGTTGGCACCGACGTCACGCACGTCGCTCCGGGTGACCGGGTCGTCCTCAACTGGTCGCCGCCGTGCCGGACCTGCTGGTGGTGCCAGGCCGGCGAGCCGTGGTTGTGCGCCAACGCGTTTGCCGACGACGACGTGCCGTACGCAACCCTCGACGGCGTCGAGCTGGTGGCCGGGATCGGCATCGGCTCGTTCGCCGAGGAGACGATCGTGCCGGCGCGCGCGGTCATCCCGATCGGTTCCGACGTACCGCTGGAGATGGCCGCGCTGCTCGGTTGCGCCGTGCTGACTGGAGTTGGTGCGGTCGTCAACCACGCCCGCACCCAGCCGGGCGAGTCGGTGCTGGTGGTCGGGCTCGGCGGCGTGGGTCTGTCGGCCGTGCAGGGCGCCCGGATGGCCGGCGCGTCGACAATCGTGGCCACCGACGTCTCGCCGGACAAGGAGGAGATCGCGCGGCGTTGTGGCGCGACCGAGTTCCTACTCGCGGGCGACGACCTGGCCAAGCGAGTACGCCGGATCACCGACGGCCGCGGTGCCGACGTCGCAGTCGAGTGCGTCGGCCGCGGTAGCACGATCCGCCAGGCGTGGAGCGCCACCCGCCGCGGCGGACGCGCGGTAGTCGTCGGAATCGGGCGGGCCGACGACATGGCGCAGTTCAACGCGTTGGAGGTGTTCCACTTCGCCCGCTCGCTGTCGGGATGCGTCTACGGGTCGTCGGATCCCGAGGTCGACATACCCCGGATGATCGACGCCTGGCGCGAGGGCCGGCTCGACCTCGACGCGCTCGTGACCGACCGCACGAATCTCGAAGGCATCGACGCGGCGTTCGACCGGATGCGGGCGGGCCACGGCGGCCGAACCCTCGTCCTCCCCCAAGCAATGTGACATTGCTTGGGCCGGTCCGCGCTCGGTACGGCGGCACAACCGCGACTGCCGGCGGCGCGTCGATAAGACGTGCGGAAATCGTGTGCGGATGACTGACGGGCCGGTGCCCGACGCCGGGCGGATCTCGCGACGGGCCCTACTGGCCGGCGGCGCGGGAGCCGCCCTGTTCGTGGCTGCAGGTGGTTTCGGCGGCGAGTACGAGCTCAACCACCACCCCACGTTGCGCAAGCGGCTGTTCGGCTGTGGCAGCACGCCCGCGATTCCCCAGTCGGACTACACGATCACCACCGGGACGATCCAATCCTCGGCGATGCAGGCGGCGATCCCGTGGGAGGTCGCCTTGCCGGCCGGCGCCGACCCGAGTGCCCGGCTCCCGCTCGTGCTGGCGCTGCCCGGCGAAGGTGGCAACGAGCGGCAGTTCGCGACCGATACCGGTCTGCCCGGCTACGCGACCGCGGCCGGCCTGCGGCTGTGTTTCGTCTCCTCTGGTGCCGTCGACTCCTGCTACTACCACCCGCGGGCCGACGGCACCGACTACTTCGCCTTCCTGGTGAACGAGCTCATTCCCACCGTCGAGCGACGGTTCCGCGTCGGCGGTGACCGGTCCCGGCGCGCGACGTACGGCTCGTCGATGGGCGGCTTCGGGGCTCTGTTGGTCGCGCAGCAGCGGCCCGACCTGATCTGCGCGGCGGTCGGCTCGTCGCCCGCGGTCTTCCCGTCGTACGCCGCAGCGATCACCGGGCACCCGCACACGTTCGACTCCGAGGCGGACTGGCAGCGGTGGGGTCTTTGGGACCACACCGCGTCGATGGGCCGGGTGCCGGTCCGGATCGACTGCGGCAACGCCGACCCGTTCTTTCCCACCGCCAAGGCGCTGATCTCGCGGATCTCCGGCGCGACCGGCCAGATCAGCAGCGGGTGCCACGAGGACAGCTTTTGGCGCCGCCACGCAACCGCTCAGCTGCAGTTCCTCGGCCAGCACCTCACGACCGCCCGCTAGACGGTCCCGCTGTGCACCGCCACGGCCGTGCCACGCAATGTGGCATTGCCCCCACGAAGTGGGAGGCAATGCCACATCACCCCAGGAAAGGGCTAGGCAATGTGGCATTGCTTGGCACCGGGCTATTGCAAGACGGACGTACGGTTTGGTAAAGTTCGGGCGTGCCGAAGGTGAGCCCGGAACGACTCGAGGCGACCCGGCGGCGGGTCCTCGAAGGCGCCCGCCGCGCCTTCGCCGCGCACGGCTACGAGGGCGCGACGGTACGCCGGCTCGAGGAGGCCACCGGGCTGTCCCGCGGCGCGATCTTCCACCACTTCGCCGACAAGGACGCCCTGTTCCTGGCCCTTGCGCAGGAGGACGCCGAGGAGGTCGCGACCCTCGTCGACGACTTCGGGCTGGTCGGGGCGATGCACAAGCTGCGCGACAAGGACGCCGGGTGGCTCGGCGTACAGCTCGAGATCTCCCGGCGGGTGCGCACCGACCCGCAGTTCGCGGCGCTCTGGCAGCACCATCTCCGCTCGATCACCCGCGCGACCCAGGCCCGGCTGGCCCGCCAGCGCGACGCCGGCGTGGTGCGCGACGACGTCCCGATCGAGACCCTTGCCGCGTTCCTGCTGCTCGCCTACGACGGACTCGTCGCCCAGCTCGCCACCGGCATGCCGGTGCAACATCTCGACGCGATCCTCGACCTCGCCGAACAAGCGGTCCGCGAGTCCCCCGCCGCGCCCCACCCGCCCCCGCAGCCCGCGCCCAGCTAGATCAGGAGCTCACCGATGGCCAACCCCAACAGCTTCGACGCCCGGTCGACCCTGACGGTCGGCGGCCGCGACCTGACGGTCTACCGGATCGACGCGGTCGAAGGCAGCGCGCACCTCCCCTTCAGCCTCAAGGTGCTCCTCGAGAACCTGCTCCGCAACGAGGACGGCCACAACGTCACCGCCGACCAGATCCGGGCCCTGGCCGACTGGGACCCAGACGCCGAGCCGGACACCGAGATCCAGTTCTCCCCGGCCCGCGTCGTCATGCAGGACTTCACCGGGGTGCCCTGCGTGGTCGACCTGGCCGCCATGCGTGAGGCGATGCAGGCCCTCGGCGGCGACCCGAAGAAGATCAACCCGCTGGTGCCGACCGAGCTCGTGATCGATCACTCCGTCATCGTCGATGTCTTCGGGGCACCGGATGCGTTCCAGCGCAATGCGGCGCTGGAGTTCGAGCGCAACCAGGAGCGCTACCAGTTCCTTCGCTGGGGCCAGAACGCCTTCGACGGCTTCACCGTCGTGCCGCCCGACACCGGCATCGTCCATCAGGTCAACCTCGAATACCTGGCCCGGGTCGTCTTCGACGTCGACGGCACTGCCTACCCCGACACCCTGGTCGGCACCGACTCCCACACCACGATGATCAACGGCCTCGGCGTACTCGGGTGGGGCGTCGGCGGGATCGAGGCGGAGGCTGCGATGCTCGGCCAGCCGGTGTCGATGCTCATCCCGCGGGTCGTCGGCTTCAAGCTGTACGGCGCACAACCGGAAGGCACGACCGCGACCGATCTCGTCCTGACGATCACCGAGATGCTGCGCAAGCACGGGGTGGTCGGGAAGTTCGTCGAGTTCTACGGACCGGGCGTCGCCGCAGTGCCGCTCGCCAACCGCGCCACGATCGGCAACATGAGCCCGGAGTACGGCTCGACCTGCGCGATCTTCCCGATCGATGAGGAGACGCTGACCTATCTGCGGCTGACCGGGCGCCCCGCTGAGCTCGTCGAGCTGATCGAGCACTACGCGAAGGCGCAAGGCCTCTGGCACGACCCCGACCACGAGCCGGTCTACTCCGAGCGGCTCGAGCTCGACCTGGCGACCGTCGAGCCGTCGCTGGCCGGACCGAAGCGGCCGCAGGACCGGGTGCCGCTGAAGAGCGCGAAGGACGGCTTCCGCGCGGTGCTCGGCGACTATGCCGTGGACGACGGAAATGGCAACAGCGCCAACGAAGGTTCCGAGGAGTCGTTCCCGGCAAGCGACCCGCCTGCGGTCAGCCGCGACGGTGCGAACGACGGCCCGCGTCACTCCGCCACGTCGAGCCACGGCCGGGCGAGCAACCCGGCCACGATCTCCATCAACGGCGAGCAGGTCGTGATCGACCACGGCGCGGTCGTCGTCGCCGCGATCACCTCGTGCACGAACACGTCCAACCCGTTCGTCATGGTCGGCGCCGGCCTGCTCGCCAAGAAGGCGGTCGAGCGCGGGCTGCGCAGCAAGCCGTGGGTGAAGACCTCGCTCGCGCCGGGGTCGAAGGTGGTCTCCGACTACTACGACAAGTCGGGGTTGACGGCGTACCTCGACAAGCTCGGCTTCGGTCTGGTCGGCTACGGGTGCACGACCTGCATCGGCAACTCCGGCCCGCTGATCCCCGAGGTCAGCAAGGCGGTCAACGACAACGACCTCGCGGCTGTGTCGGTGCTCAGCGGCAACCGCAACTTCGAGGGCCGGATCAACCCCGACGTGAAGATGAACTACCTCGCCTCGCCACCGCTGGTCGTCGCCTACGCACTCGCCGGGACGATGGACATCGACCTGCTGACCGAGCCGCTCGGCCAGGACGGCGACGGCAAGGACGTGTTCCTCTCAGACCTGTGGCCGTCGCCGCGCGAGATCCAGGACATCATCAACGACACGGTTGCCTCGTCCGGCTTTGCCGCGTCGTACTCCGACGTCTTCGCCGGCGACGAGCGATGGAAGAGCCTCTCGGTGCCCGACGGCGACGCCTTCGAGTGGGCCGATGACTCGACCTATGTACGGCGGCCGCCGTACTTCGACGGGATGCCGGCCGAGCCCGCCGCGATCGAGGACATCCGCGGTGCCCGCGTGCTGGCCGTGCTCGGTGACAGCGTGACCACCGATCACATCTCCCCGGCCGGCAGCATCAAGAAAGACTCCCCCGCCGGGCAATACCTCAGCGAGCACGGAGTGGGGTCGCGTGACTTCAACTCCTACGGCTCCCGGCGCGGCAACCACGAGGTGATGATCCGCGGCACCTTCGCCAACATCCGGCTGCGCAACCAGCTCGCGCCCGGCACCGAGGGTGGCGTCACCAGGCACCTTCCGGACGGCACCGAGGCCTCGATCTTCGAGGCGTCCGAGCGATATCTCGCCGACGGCGTGCCGCTGGTCGTCCTGGCCGGCAAGGAGTACGGCTCCGGCTCGTCGCGGGACTGGGCCGCGAAAGGCACGATGCTGCTCGGGGTGCGCGCGGTGATCGCCGAGTCGTACGAGCGGATCCATCGCTCCAACCTGATCGGGATGGGCGTGCTGCCCCTGCAGTACGCCGACGGCGAGTCGCGCGAGTCCCTCGGCCTGACCGGCGAGGAGACCTTCGAGATCGCCGGGCTGGCCGGCGTCGACCGGATCCCGCGCGAGATCACCGTGAAGGCCGACGACAAGACCTTCACCGCGACCGTGCGGATCGATACTGCCGGCGAGGCCGAGTACTACCGGCACGGTGGGATCCTGCAGTACGTGCTGCGCTCCCTGCGCTAGCCCGGATCGAAAGGGTTCGTCATGGATCTCGGCCTTCGCGACCGCGTGTACGTCGTCACCGGCGGCACGAAGGGGCTCGGTTTCGCGGCCGCCGTCGAACTGGTCGGCGAGGGCGCGCGCGTCGTCGTGTCGTCACGCTCGCAGGAGTCGGTCGACGCCGCCGTCGCACAGCTCGGCGCGGACTCAGCGGTCGGGATCGCGGCTGACAACGCAGATCCCTCGACCGCCGGGCACCTGACCGCGGCCGCACTGGATCGTTGGGAGCGCATCGACGGCGCACTGATCAGCGTCGGCGGGCCACCGGTCACCAGCGCGCTCGAGGCCACCGACGACCAGTGGCGGGACGCCTTCGAGTCGGTGTTCCTGGGCGCGGTCCGCACCGTCCGGGCGGTCGTGCCGTTCCTGAGTGCCGGCGGCGCGGTCGCGCTCGTGCTGTCCACGTCGTCCAAGAGCCCGATCGGTGGCCTTGCGATCTCCAACGGGCTACGACCAGGCCTCGCGATGTGGGCCAAGCAGCTCGCCGACGAGATCGGGCCGGACGGGATCCGGGTGGTCGGGCTGCTGCCGGGCCGGGTGCTCACCGATCGAACCGTCTCGCTGACGCCGCGGCCCGCTGACCGCGACGCGATCGCCGCGAACATCCCGCTCCGGCGCTACGGCGACCCGGCCGAGTTCGGTCGCGTCGCGGCGTTCGTGCTCTCCCCGGCCGCGTCGTACCTCACCGGGTGCTTCATCCCGGTCGACGGTGGCGCGCTGCGCCTGCTCTGACCCGCATCACCGGGCCGTACGACGGCAGGTCTCAGTCCGGCTGTGCGAGCCGCAGCAGTCCGAGGCCGGCGCCGTGCACGTCGTTGATGACCGCGAACCGGCCGTCCGGCATGTCCTGCGGCGGCATCCGGACACTGCCCCCGAGCTCAGTCGCACGGTCCACCGCCTTGTCGACATTGGTGACCGCGATGTAGGGCAGCCACATCGGCGGAATCTCGATCGGCGCGATCTCCGGCATCGTCATGAATCCGCCGACGCTGCGCCCCTCGAACTGCCACACGCTGTAGTCCTCGCCACGGCGGATCCCCCAGCCGAAGACGCCCTCGTAGAAGGCGACCGCGGCGTCGAGGTCACGGCCGAGCAGCTCGGACCAGCTCCACGCGTTCGGCTCGTCGACCAGCTCCGACCCGTGATGCTGGTTCGGCTGCCAGGCGGTGATCTCGCCGCCGGTCGGATCGTGGTAGACCGCCATCTGACCGGCCTCGAAGACGTCCAGCGGGCCGCCGACCACGGTGCCACCGGCGTCTTTGACCGCGGCGGTCGTGGCGTTGATGTCCGAGGTGCAGATGTAGATCGACCAGCGCGGCGGCTGGTCGTTGTCCATGATCGGCGCGATCCCGGCGACCGTCCGGCCACCGAGCGTGCAGATCGTGTAACCCTGGGCCGCCGGACCCTGCTCCTCGCCCTCCCAGCCGAACAGCCCCGAGTAGAACTCCAGGGACTCCTCGACGTCGGCGGACGAGACGTCGATCCAGCACGGTGATCCGGGGCTGTACTCCGACTTCACAGGCATGGTCGAAGACTAACCGCGAGAAGGCGCTCAGGCCGGAAGCGGATCGTCGTACGTGGTCAGATTTTCCTGGCGCTCGAATTGGGTGTGGTAGAGCTCGGAGTAGAGCCCGGCCGCGTCGATCAGCTCGTCGTGCGTCCCCTGCTCGACGATCCGGCCGTCGTCGACGACGAGGATCATGTCGGCCTCGCGCACCGTCGAGAGCCGATGGGCGATCACGATCGACGTGCGCCCGGACAACGCGGTCGAGAGAGCGCGCTGGACCGCGACCTCGGACTCGGAGTCCAGATGCGCGGTTGCCTCGTCGAGCACGACCACGGCTGGGGCCTTGAGCAACAGCCGGGCGATCGCGAGCCGCTGCTTCTCACCACCCGAGAGGCGGTAGCCGCGATCGCCGACCAGCGTGTCGAGACCGTCCGGCAGGGAGCGGATCAGGACGCCGATCTGGGCGGCGTCGATGACCTCCCACATCTCGGCCTCGGTCACGCTCGGCTTGGCGTAGGTGAGGTTGTGCCGAATTGTGTCGTGGAACATGTGCGCGTCCTGGGTGACCACGCCGACCACGTTCCGCAACGACGCGAGCGTGAGCCCACGAACGTCATGCTCCCCGACCCGGACCGCCCCGGACTGCACGTCGTACATCCGGGTGACGAGCTGGGAGATCGTGGTCTTTCCCGCGCCGGACGGGCCGACCAGCGCCACCAGTTGACCCGGCTCGGCCCGGAACGACACGTCGAACAGGACCTGGCGCTCCGGCGCATTGTCGAGCACCGCGACCGACTCGAGCGACGCGAGCGACACTTCGGCCGCGGTCGGGTAGCGGAAGTCCACGTGGTCGAACTCCACGCTGACCGCGCGCCCGGGCTCGACCGTGAGTTCGGTCGCGTCCGGCGCATCGGCGATCGACGGCGTGAGGTCGAGCACCTCGAAGACCCGGTCGAAGCTCACCAAAGCGGTCATCACGTCGACCTGCACGTTCGACAACGAGGTCAGCGGGCCGTAGAGCCGGGCAAGGTAGGCCGACAACGCGACGACCGTGCCGACCGTGAGCGATCCTTGGATCGCGAACCGGCCACCGAGCCCGTAAACCAGCGCGGTCGCAAGAGCGGCCACCAAGGACAACGAAACCAGGAACACCCGCGCGTACATCGCCTGCGTCACGCCGATGTCGGCAACCCGGCGGGCCCTCGTGCGGAACAACGCGGCTTCGTCCGCGGGTCGCCCGAAGAGCTTGACCAGCAGCGCACCCGCCACGTTGAACCGCTCCGACATCTGCGTGGACATGTCGGCGTTGAGCACGTAGCTCTCACGAGTGATGCGTTGCAACCGCCCCGCCATCAGCCGGGCCGGCACGACGAACAACGGCAGCAGGATCAGGGCGATCAAGGTGATCTGCCAGGACAGGTAGAACATCGTGGCCAGCACGAGGGAGACGCTGATCAGGTTGCTGACGACGTTCGACAGCGTCCCGGTAAAGGCCTGCTGGGCGCCGAGCACGTCGTTGTTGATCCGGCTGATCAGGGCGCCGGTCTGGGTCCGGGTGAAAAAGGCGATCGGCATTCGCTGGATGTGCTCGAAGACCTTCGACCGCATGTCGTAGATCAGGCCCTCGCCGATTCGCGCGGAGAACCAGCGGTTCGCAAGTGAGTCGATGCCATCGAGCACGGCGAGCACGGCGATCAGGCCGGCGAGCAGCTCGGTGAGCCCGAGCCGGTGGTGGCCGATCCCCTGGTCGATGATCGCCCGGAAGATCAGCGGGTTGACCGCGCCGATCACAGCGTCGATCACGATCAAGATCAGGAAGTAGACGAGCTCGCGACGGTAGGGCGCGGCGAACCGCACGATCCGGCGTACCGTCCCGGGTGGCAGTTTCTTGTCGGTCACCGACCGGTCGTTGCGAAACGACGCTGCGATGTGCCAGCTGCTGTTCATCGACACGTAGCGATCCTCCGCCGGTTCAAACGTCGCGGGGCGCTCATCGCTTCCCCAGCCTAGGTCGTCGCCTCACCTACGCTCACCCCATGAGCACTCAGTTCGGTGAGCAGGGCGGGCGACTGTCGTACGGCGGATATCTGCATCTCGACGTCCTGCTGGACCAGCAGGTGCCCGAGTCGAGCCCGCCGGCGCACGACGAGCTGCTGTTCATCACGATCCACCAGGTCTACGAGCTGTGGTTCAAGCAGCTCCTCCACGAGCTGACCACCGTGCGCGATCTCCTGCTCGACCCGGTCGACACCGCGTTGTGGACGGCACGGCACCGACTGACCCGGGTCACCCAGATCGAGGAGGTGCTGATCGCGCAGCTACCGGTCCTCGAGACCATGACACCGCAGGACTTTCTCGACTTCCGGACCCTGCTGGCGCCGGCGTCCGGCTTCCAGTCCGTGCAGTTTCGCGAGCTGGAGTTCCTCTCCGGGCTGAAGGATCCGGCGGTCATGACCCGGCTGCGCTGGGCGAACCCGCGCGAGGAAGCTCGGCTGCAGCGACGGCTCGACGAGCCATCGCTGTGGGACGGCTTCGTTCAGACCCTCGCCGCGCGCGGTCTGGCGACCGGGACACCGGATGACGTCCGGGCATCCTTGCTGGCAGTCGCCCGCGGGCGGGACGCCTACGGCGAGATCTGGGATGTCGCCGAGGGCCTGATCTCCCACGACGAGCTGTCGGCGCAGTGGCGGGCACTGCACGCTACGGTGGTCGAGCGGCAGATCGGCTACAAGCCGGGGACCGGGGGCTCGACCGGCGTCGGCTACCTGCGTGACCGCCGCGACCTGCGCTTCTTCCCCCTGCTCTGGGCCCTGCGCACCGAGCTCTGACGGCGACCGTCAACCCCCAGGCCTGACGGGCGTGCCAAACGGCTCAGCTGAGCCAGGCCGAGAACCCAGCGCTCCCCTTGTGAAGGGCGCTACTGCCACCCGCCGCTGAGATCGTCACACCGGCCGGCCGCGGTGAGGTCGACACCACCACCACGACGCCACCGCCACCACCGCCACCATCACCAGAACCGTTACCGCCCGCGGCGCTGATCACTGCGTGCCCCTTAACGACCACCGACCGAGCCACGACAACAACGACACCGCCACCGGCGCCTCCGTTATCGGACGAGCTGGTCCCGCCCCCGCCGCCGGCGCCACCGTTGACGATGACCCCGTCGAGTGTGCGGCCGGAGATCGCCTGCAGCGCGGCGTCAAAGACCTGGGCGCCGCCAACCTCGGCGGCCGGGCGCATTACTGGGCCTCCCGGGCAGACCATGCTGCTTCCGGCGTTCCCTCCAACGCCGCCCAACGAATTCGTCGCAGTCCCGCCGGCGCACAAGCCATGGCTCGCACCCGGCGCGGAGTTGCCAAGCGTTCCCGAAGTCACGCCGGCCGCCGGTGACGACGAGCTCGCATCGGCACCGTTCCGGCTGATCTGCGCACCAGTTCGAAGTGTCAGCGTGCCGGCCACGAAGACTCGGTATCCGCCGGTGTCCAGCGTGACCCCCGAATTGACCGTGAGGTTGCGGTAGTAAACATCGTGGGAGAGCGTGGTGTCAGCCTTGATGGTGCGGCTGCCGTCCGCACCGCTGCCGAAGATGCCACCGATCCCGACTCCCGCAGCGCCTCTTGCGCCCTCGAGGTGGTGGAGGACGCTGGGCTTGATCTGCTTGGTCGACGTGATCAGGTAGTGGCCGGCCGCAAGGGCGCCCGCGCCCACGGTGCTGATGGCAAAGGCCAGTACGACGATCGTGGCGCCGATACCCAGCCGGTGGCGTCGAACCGGACGCAAACCATGGTGTTTCGGCATCCCTCGGTCCTTCCTTCCGTGGCGGACCGCACCGACTTTACGCATAGCCGCCCAGAGCACCCAGCCCGTTCCAAGCAATGTCACATTGCCCGCGGTTTTGGGGGGAGGTCACATTGCTTGTCAGAAGGCGGAGATGCCGGTGACGGCGCGGCCGATCAGGAGTTTCTGCACCTGGGACGTGCCTTCGTAGAGTGTGGTCACCCGAGCGTCGCGCAGCAGCTTGCCCACGACGAACTCGTCGACGTATCCGTAACCGCCGTGGACCTGCACGGCGGCGTTAGCGGCCCGCACGGACGCCTCCGACGCGTAGTACTTCGCCATCGACGCGGCCAACGTGTATT
>Ga0265325_10000669_pt1 | contig 24983 bp, 18 predicted proteins | sample 41420metaG_FD_202090 | JGI IMG/M metagenome (GOLD analysis project Ga0265325, IMG submission 202090) | Rhizosphere microbial communities from Carex aquatilis grown in University of Washington, Seatle, WA, United States - 4-14-20 metaG | ecosystem: Host-associated > Plants > Roots > Rhizosphere... | reverse complement strand
ACCATAGCCGAACTAAAAGCCCTCTACCCCCTCTACGAAACCGCGCTCGTCAACAACGACGCCGACACCCTAACCCGCATGTTCTGGTCCTCCCCGCAAGCCATGCGCTTCGGCCTAACCGAAAATCTCTACGGCATAGCCGAAATCGAATCCTTCCGCAAAGGCCGCTCCCCCGCAAACCTCGCCCGAACCGTCCGCCGCTTGGACATAGTGACCTTCGGCAGCGACGTCGCCAGCATCACCCTGGAATTCGAGCGCACCATAAACGGTCAATCCCTCAGCGGCCGCCAGAGCCAGCTCTGGGTCCGCCTACCAGAAGGCTGGCGCATAGTCTCCGCCCACGTCTCAATGCTTCCCGCCGAACCCCCGCAAAAGTAGCGGTTCTTGGTGTGCTTTTCCGGGTGCCCCACCCTTCGATTTTAAGGGTGGGTCTTTCTCTTGACGTCCGCCTTTCGCTGCCATCCTGAGCGCAGCGAAGGATCCCTCTTGATTTGCCAGTTGCCTTTGCGGGTCTCTTTGCCTTGCTTTTGACGTTGCCTTCGCGGGTGCCCCACCCTTTGTTGTGTAAGGGTGGATCTTCTCTTTCTCTTTATCCAGCCCCGCCAGGGGCGGAACAGCGTAGCCCACCGCGACAGCGGTGGGAGACCGGTATCAAAGTACCGGGAAGCCCCGGAGGGGCGGCACGATCCGTTTCGCCCCATCCACGCGCGACCAAGCGCAATGCGGACGTCCCGCCAGCCCTTGCCGTTGACCGTCATCCTGAAATGGCGTGACTAAATTGCGAAAGGGCCGTTTTTCACGCGTAAATCAAAACAGTCAGAACCTCTGAGCGCAGCGAAGTACGGTTCTCCATCGCTCGCCCTTCGAGCGATGAATCCCTCTTCGATTTTCTCTTCTGCTTTTCGGAAGTGGCATCCTTACCCTCGGCCCCAGCGCCTGCCCCGAAGTGCGCAGTCCCGGGAACGCCAATCTCCCGATTGGCCGGGTATTCTGAAGCAAAGGGTGGCCCTGACGAAAAAATCTCGCGCCAGACCTCGCACGAACCGTCAACCCAATTCGCCGCGCGACCAACAAAAACCCAATTTGAGGAACGCCTTCCCCTTCAGGAATGTATAAAGATTTTGTTAACAGAATCCAGATAAGCCCGCACCGCCCATCCTCCTGCAACCGTACCGCAAGCAAACATCGAAATAATTGATCCCCACGATAGAAAGAATGCGTTTCTCTTTCCTCGCCGAATTCTGTACTTTCGTGGAAATGAAAAATGCATTCTGGGTGGTAGTTGCATGGGGCGCGAAACGGTGAAATGCAGTAGCCCTCGGTTAGCCGCGGTTAACGAATAAATCCAGGAGGATCGCGAGTATGTCGAAGAAGTTCAGGTTTTTCTATTTGGTTTCATTCCTGACGATATCTCTGGCCCTCACTCCGCACGCGCGGGCGCAGCAGACCTTGGGTGGCATCACCGGCACGGTAACCGACGATTCCGGCGCCGTAGTTCCGGGCGCCACGGTCACAGCCGTCGCCGATCAGACCAATTTGACCCGCATGATCGATACCAGCGATACAGGTGCGTACCTGCTGTCGAACCTCCCGATCGGCAACTATACCCTCACCATCACTCATAGCGGATTCCAGACTCTCTCGATCCCTTCGATTCAGGTTCAGGCCAACCGCACCGCCACCGTGAATGGCGTGCTCAAAATCGGAAATGTCACCGAGTCCGTCACCGTCACCGAGACTCCGCTCATCAATGCCGTCGACACCACCAACGGCTACGTCATGGATAAAGCGGAAATTGATGACGTACCCCTGCCCACCGGTTCCTTCACCGGCCTGGCCCTGCTTTCACCCGGCGTAAATGAAGAACTCCCAGCCGGCACCGGAGCCAACGCCGGATTGGGCAACCAGCCGGTGTGGGCCAACGGCCAGCGCGACACCAGCAACACGTTCCTGCTGAACGGCGTGGACGGCAAGAGCCTTTTTAACGGTAAAACCACCAGCCAGGTGGCCTCCTCCCGGGTTGTCAATGCTACGGGCGTCAGCACTTCTTCGGCACTGAGCGCGCTTCCCATTCAGAGTAGCGCTTCCATTTACCTTGCGATTGGCGAATCGATTCCTTCGCCCGCCCCGGAGTCCGTTCAGGAAGTTCGCGTCAATACCTCTATGTACGATGCGCAGCAGGGCTCCACCAGCGGCGCCCACATCGACATGAGCACCGGCACTGGAACTAACGACATTCACGGCAGCCTCTACGGGCACCGCGGCACCAACTGGCTCAACGCCGACCCTTATTTCTTCAACTCCGACCCGAATATCCCGCAAAACGAAAAGAATCCCTCTCTGCACCGCTACACGGCGGGCGGCACCGTGGGTTTGCCCATCAAGAAAGACAAGCTGTTCTTTTTCGCAAGCTACCAGCACACCCACGCTTCGGACGAGGAGATCGGAATCATTCGGCCCACGGTGCCGGCCGGTCTCACGAGCAATCGCTCCGCCACCGCATTGGCCGCGGTCGGCAATAACAATAATCTCGCCGGTGCTCTGGGACTCTTCGGGGACACTACGATCAATCCCGTGGTGGGCACCGCGTACGGTGATATCAATCCGATTGCCTATACTCTTTTCAACTACAAGCTGCCGAACGGCCAGTTTCTGATTCCCTCGGCCAACCCGAAGGCTCTTGCGTTGAACACCACCGACCCGGCGCTCGTCGAAGCGTACCCGGAGGACGCGGAGACCCGTGGAACGGCGTACTTCATCGCCGATCAGGCGGTTGTCGATCTGGATTGGAATCCCAACTCCAAGCACTCCTTCTCCGGGAAGTATTACTACCAGCACGATCCGACGATCGCTCCCTTTGGCTATTCGTCGGTGGCGGGTTTTTCCCAGCACCTTGACGCGGGCAGCCAGGTGATCTCACTGAGCCATTCGCAGATCGTAACGCCCACCCTGAGCGTCACGGAAACCTTCGGTTTTATCCGTGAAAAGGCATACAGCACCGTCGGCCAGCCTTTTACGCCGGCGCAACTGGGCAGTGCCTGCGTTGCCTTGACGGGCCAGTCGGCGGCCGATTGCACAATCAATACCTTCGGATCGCCCATCTTCCCCGGCATCACGATCAACTGGCCGAGCCTCCTCGGGCCCCACCAGGGGCTGTTCGGGGTAGAAGGCACCTTCCCCTCCTATCAGCCCTTGTTGAATATCGGCGCCGGGGCGGAGTCTCTGAGCGCCTTTACGGGCGTGTTCCAGAACCGTTTCAATCCGTCCGCGAATGCCATCTGGACGAAAGGTCGCCACACGATTACCTTCGGCGGCAGTTTCGAATACACCCAGCTCAACACCCGCGACCGAAGAAACCAGTTGGGAATGATCGAGTCCGAGTCGATCAATCAGTTTCTTACCGGCACCCTCACCGACGACTACCTTTACTCCGGTACCTTGTTTCTCACCGGCGATCCCAATCGCCACTGGCGCTCGAATGAGTCGGGCGAATACGTGCAGGACAAATTTCAGCTCCGTTCCAATCTCTCCGTAACCGCGGGTCTGCGTTTCGACTGGGAAGGCGGCTTGACCGAGAAGAACGGCAAGCTCCTGAATTTCGACCCCAGCAAGTATGCCTACAATCCCGTGACGGACACGATCACCTCGACCGGCCTCATTGTCGCCGGAAATAGCCCGCACGGCACTGCGGGCGTGAGCAACACCACCCTCACCGGGCGCCAATGGGGATTTGCGCCTCGGATCGGTGTTGCGTGGAGCCCGAAGAAGTTTGACAACAAGATCGTCGTCCGGGCGGGCTGGGGAATGTATTACGACCGCGGAGAACTCTATTCGTATCTTTCACCGGGCGTCGCCCAGAGCATCTCGCAGGGCGGTCCGTTTGGAATCAACCAGCAACTGCCTTTCGTCAACACGCAGTTCTGTCCGACCGAATTTGTCGGAACCTATAACACCTGCACCTCGACTCTCTCGAATCCCTGGGGACCCACACTCGAGGCTCCGCCGAACGGTAATCCGGGTTCGATTACCGCCCTCGACCCCGTCAGCGGCGTCCCGGCACTTCCTAACGCCGAGGGTCTCACCTTCGGGGATATTCCGTTCTATCTGGGAGTCTACAATCGTACCAATAAGCTTCCCTATACCATGAACTCCACGCTGGACGTGCAGTGGCAACCGCGGAACGATCTGGCCATCGATATCGGATTTGTGAACGCGCTGGGCCGTCATGAAATTATTCCTCTTCCGTTCAACCAGGCGAGAATCGCTTCACCCAAGAATCCCCTGTGTGGCCCGGCCGCGGTTTGCGCCAACCCCAATGGGTCCCCGTTTGCCGAGTCCTATACATATGGCTACACAGTCCAGACCGCCCCCGACTGCGGTTTCCTGGGCTGCACGCTGAATTTGCCCAACGGACAGCCCATGGAGTTTGATTCGGAGGGCGGCAACGTGGATACGCGCGTCCCCTACATCGGTTACGCGGGTGAGTCGGAGTCTTACACGGCGGCGGGCGTTTCGGCCTATAACGCGCTTCAAACGCACGTGGAAAAGAAACTGAGCCACGGACTTGCCGGTGGCTTCTCTTATACCTACTCGCGGTCGCTCGATGAGCAGAGTGCCCTCGGGCTCTTCTACAATGGCAGCAATCCGTTGAACCTCCGCGGCGGCTACGGCCCCTCGGACTTTGACCGCACGCATGTGTTCAACATTGACTATCACTATGAGCTGCCCAAATTCTACTCAGCCTCGTCCTGGGAGGGGAAGATCGCGGATGGCTGGAGCGTCCAGGGTCTTGTGACCGTTCAGAGCGGCCAACCCTTTAGCGTGATCGACTATTCCGGGGCCGTGGGAAGCATCTTTTATAGCATCAACGATGGAATCACCAACCCCATCGTCCCGCTCGCTCCCGGTTGCACGCCGCAGAACGCGGTCACCGGTGCGATCGGCAATAACTTTGCCTTTCCAGCCCTCAAGGCAAATTGCTTTGACGTGCCTTTGCTGAAGCCTGGGGACCTGAACGGCGCGATTCCCGCGGGGGATACGTTTGAAACCAACTTCATTTCCGCCGGCGGCCAGCGCAACATCTTCCGCCAGTCCTGGCAAAAACGCGCGGATCTCTCGATCGTGAAACAGACCCAAATCACCGAACGGGTGGCGGTGAAGTACAGCGTCGATATCTACAACCTGACCAATCATCCGAGCTTCGACATACCGATCGACAACATCGATCAAAACCTCGCCTTCAGCAGTTTCCCGGTGCAGGGGTCGCAGGTTTTGCCGACCGGCTGCAACGGCAATTCCCCGAATGAGGGATTTTATTTCTGTCCCACGGGCCTCGGGCAGACCGTCCACACCATCGGCAGTTCGCGGCAGATTCAGATGTCCCTCAGCCTGCAGTTCTAAGCCGAAAAGTACGGCGGTAGAAGTACGGTCGAACCCGTACTTCTACCGTCGTAAAATCCCGCAAAATTTGCCTCCATCTACTTTCAATTGATTGCATTTTCTGCGTGCGTGGTTTTACGTACGTACACGCCATTGATTCCGGTTTGAATTTTGGCGTCGTGATCCGAGGTGGGCCACTGCGTGGGCCCTAAGTGCTTTGCGGAGAGCTCATTGTAACCGACAGCGTCTCCGGCGGCGCGGCGTGGAACGCTTCCTGCAATGCGGCCGCCGAGGAGAACAACTTCCCGGTGACGTGCCGCCCCGGGAATCGAAACGTAAGTAACGGCTCATCAAAGGGATACGGGTCGAGAACGAAATGGCGCGACCCAGCCGGGCGAACCTCCACGGTAGAATGCTTCCCGTCGCGCAAAAGCAACGGGTGCAACAAGTTAGCGGAGGCCGAGAAATCAACACAGGCAAGCAGTGACAGATTGTCGCAAGCCTGAAGCAGCCGAAACCGCTCAAGAATGGCCGATTCCGTTTTCTGCTCCGGCGTAAACCTATGATCGGAAATGATTTGAAGCCGCAGCGCCTGCTGAAACGCTTTCTGCTTTTCAAGGAATTGATCGAGCAGCGGCAGCTGGTCGCGCGCGATGGTAGACCGGTCCGCGTGGGCGGTAAGTAAGTTATAGGTATGCATGGAGATAAGGATAGCGGCATAGGGATCCTCGGCGGCAATCATGCGGACGGCGCGGTCGCGCACCGCGAGGTAATCCTCCAAGTCTATCTCCTCGAAAGCCGAATACTTACCAACCAACTCCACCGAAAACGCGCTGGGCTTTCCCTGCCGCGTGATTTGCGGCGCGATGTCGCGGGTGGCCCATCCGTCGTCGTGGCGCGTAACTCCTTTGAGCACATGGGCTCGCGGCTCGGGCGGCTGGAAAGTTTCGTTGCCCCAGTGCTCGGCAAAAGCGCCGGCCAGTCGCGCGTGATCGGGATGCGTGACCAGCCACCAGCCAGTTTCGGTCTCCAAGCGCAGCATCTTAAGTTCTCTCCTTCCGGTAATTTAATCCAAATCCTGCCAATAGGTTACGCGGTTTCTGGCGCGCGAGCCGATTCGTGCCATTTGTGCAAAAAGTACCATTCAAAGAACATCACCACAAAAACGAAGGCGAAGCCCAGCACCACCGCCGCAAGCACCAGCGCGAACAGATAATCGGTCTGAAGTTGCGACGACGCGTACAGGATGGAATAGCCGAGGCCTCCCTGACCGACCCGGGCGGAGCCGGCGTAGAGTTCGCCGGTGATGGCTCCGATTACGGCTATGCCGCTGGCGATGCGGATGCCGACGAAAAGAGACGGGACCGCGTGCGGGAGGCGCAGCTTGAAAAGGACTTGGGCGGGCGTTGCGTTGTGCATCAGAAAGAGGTGGACTAGATTTTCGTCTACGCTGATCAGGCCCTGGGTGGTGTTGGCGATTACCGGGGCTAGCGAAATGATGAAGGCGATCAGCGTTACGGCTGGAGCGCCGCCACCTACCCACATCAGGATCAGGGGCGCGACGGCTATGATCGGGACTGTTTGCAGCAGCAGCGTGTAGGGGTAGAGCATTCGCCGCACCCAGCGGGACTGTGCGAGGCCGAGCGCGATCAGGACGCCGAAGACGATGCTTGCGGCGAGGCCGCCCGCGGATTCCTCGGCGGTGATGGCGAACGAGGCCAGCAGGGAGGGGAAGCGCGCGACCAGCGCGCGGGCCACGGCGATTGGCGCGGGCAACATGAACGGCGGGACGTGGAAGATCCACAGAACGAGTTGCCAGAGGATCAGAAGCGCCGCGAAGACGGCGATTGCGTTGGCGACGGTGATGAGGCGCTGTTTCATTGCGAAGGCGGCTTTCGCGGGGGTTGCGCGGGAGGATGTGGTGGCTGTGTTCCCGGAGAAGAGAATGCTCGCGGGAAAGGCATAGCGAGCGGTGGGCGCTGCGCGCCGAGCTTTTTGTCGTGGCTGAAGCCACGACCTACAAAGCTCTTCGGACCTTCACCCAGTCGAGAGGTGACGATTGCGCTGTTGCGAACGCGAAGACCCACCCTTGAGAGGCGCAAGGGTGGGGCACCCGGAAAGGCAAAACCACCGCCCGTTCGTTCGAAATGCGGGAGCTGCGACGTTGAAGAGGGATCCTTCGTCGCTGCGCTCCTCAGGAGGACGGTCAAAATCTGGGAGGTGCTCGGGTGACTACGATTCGGACTACAGAAACCAAGACCCGCCCTTGAAAGGCCCAAGGGTGGGGCACCCGGAAAGGCGAGGATCACCGACATCGGCGGCTGGGTCATTGCACCATTTCCTGCACGACGACTTCTCTTAACGCGTGCGATACCTTTGCGATGAGGGCGTCGAAGTGCGGGGATTCGCGCAGCGCGGAGTCTCGCTTGCCGGGGAGGTCTATGGGAAAGATGGCACGGATTCGTCCTGGGTTGGGAGCTAGGACTATGATTCGGGTGGAGAGGAAGACGGCTTCTTCTACCGAGTGGGTTACGAAGACGGCGGTCCATTTTTGTTCGGCGCGCAGGCGCAATATTTCTTCGTTGAGGCGGTCGCGGGACATTTCGTCGAGGGCGGCGAAGGGCTCGTCCATGAGAAGGAGCTGGGGGCTGGTGGCCAGGGCGCGGGCTATGGAGACTCGCATCTTCATGCCGCCGGAAAGTTCGCGGGGATAGGCTTTGGCTACGTGTTCGAGGCCTACCAACTTCAGGAGAGACGCGGTTTTTTCTTGGCGGCTTGCTTTGCCGGCGCCTTCCAGCTCGAGGCCCAGGCCTACGTTTTGCAGCACGGGGCGCCAGGGTAGGAGCGTTGCGTCCTGAAAGATGTAGGAGACGGTTTCGCGGGCGTTCTTGGGCGTCATGCCGTCTACGGTGATGGAGCCGGATGTCGGCGCGGTTAGGCCCGAGATTAATTTTAGGACCGTGGATTTGCCGCAGCCCGACGGGCCGATCAGGCTGACGAATTCGCCCTTTAGGATCGTCAGGTCGATTCCTTCGAGGATCATGCTGGTGTTCGCGTAGCGCTTGCTTACGGAGTGAAATTCGATTTGCGGGGCCGCTAGTGCTTCGTTCATGCGGGCGTCTCGCTTACCGGCAGATACAAGGCGCTGGGGCGTTTCCCGTCGTGAAACACCAGCTGCGTGGAGCGCTGCCAGTCCCACGAGGTGGCGCGGCACGAGGGCACGTCTGTTCCCGGATTGCGATCGTAGAGCGGGAAAGCGCTGCCGGCAATTTCCAGGCGAACGCAATCGCCCTCCGCAAACAGACACGAAGTCGGCTCGAGATCGAATTCCCAGAGATGTATTTTGTCTGCCACGTATCCCGATTCCGCAAAAAGCCAGCTGGAACGTGCGATGCCCATGCAGATGAATTCCGCCGCGCCGGCGGGACTTACGCGAACGAGCTTGGCGGTGAAGTCGGTGTGGGCGGAAGAGGTGGAGCAATAGAGACACACGCGCGGCGTGCCGAAAATGCTGAGCGCCTTATCTAGTGGCTCGGAGGTGTAGACGAGGAGATTGTTGCCAAGTTCGAGCGCGGCTTGATCGAACTGGCCGGCTTGCGCGTTGGGCCCGGGCGAGAGTACCGGCACTTCCGGGTCGCAGATGAAAATATCGCAGGATTGCTCGGTGCGCGGAGGGGCGGAGGAAAGCTCTCCATCTCCCTTGCGGGAATTGGCCTTCCCGTCGCTGTATAGGTAGAAAGGCTGCTTCGCGCGGGCCGGCCACGACTGCGCTTCGCGCCAGCGATTTTCGCCGAGAACGAAGTGACGGATTTTCGGTTCGGCGGCGAATTCGCCGGAATCCTTCAGCCAGTGATTGAACCAGCGCAGCAGGATGGCGTCGGCATCGATGAGCGCTTCGGAACCGAAGTCGGATGCGCCGATGCGGTCTCCCCAGGGAATGTGCAGCCAGGGCCCGGCGACCAGATATTGATGCTCGCGCGCGAAGGGAGTGGCGGCGTGTTCGGTGAGGGCGAGGAAGCCGTCGATGCTGCCGTGTGAAAACAGGTCGTACCAGCCGGAGGTATGCAGGGCGGGAACGCGGACCTGGTTGACGGTGCGGCTGAGGTCCATGGCGGACCAGTAGTCACCGGGCTCGTGGTGGTCAAACCAATCGAGGACGTAACGCGGAACTCGTTCGCCCTGAATTGCGGGGTGGTTGCGAAAGGCAAGAACGCCCGTTTGCAACGGGAGATTGGCCCAGGCTTGTTCGAGGCGGTCGCTTGCTTCGCGCAACTTGAGGCGGCGGGCGTCACCCTTGAGCATTTGCAGGCCCCAGCTCAGGATTGCGGCAAAGCGCAGCGCGCCGTGGTGATAAAACCAACCGTGGTAGAGGTCGTGCGCGGTCATACCCGGCGCGATGCACTGCAAACCCTCGGGATGCTCGGCGGCGGCCAGCAACTGGGTCATGCCATGATAAGAAAAACCGTACATTCCCACGCGGCCATTCGATTCGGGGAGCGAGCGCAGCCAGGCGATGGTCTCGGCGCCGTCGCAGCCTTCATGGCGGAAGGGATAGAACTCGCCTTCGGAATCGCCGCGTCCCCGCACGTCCTGAATCACGACGTTGTAGCCCTGGCGCGCGAACCAGGCAGGGTGCGCGTACACGACTGTGGAGGCAATGTCGCGGCCATAGGGTTGGCGCATCAGGAGAGTGGGGCGCGGGCCGGGTTGCGCCGGATAGTAATGGTCGGAGACCAGCTCGACGCCGTCGGACAAGCGGAAGCGCACGCCTCGTTCGAGGCGCACATGGCCGCCGCAATCGACCGAGGCAGGCGGGGTCATTTTGGCGAAGGCTTCGTGTTGGGATGGTGGAAGATCGTTTCCAGAGCGAGGGCGACTTGCGCAGCTGCCTCTTCGATCCAACGAGCGCCATTCTCCGCCGTCGCGGGGCGCGGGTCGCCGAGCACGCCGCTTTCGGCAATGTCGCGGGTGAGCCACGCAAAAACCGCCGGGGCATTTTCGGGACGGAGGAGCTTGGGATCGTGGATGTCCCCAATGTAGTTCACGGTGTAGGCGGAGCGGTCCACGAGTTCGGGAACTGCGGCGAGCAGATACGCCGTTTCCACTTCGCCGGCGTGAAAGCCGTAGGCGTGCTCCTGCGCGCTTAGCCCTTCGAAGGGAATTCCGCAGGAGCCGTGCAGCGCAAATGTACGCAGTCCGAATTCAGCGCGAAGATCGCGGGCCATCACGTCGATGAGGGACGTGTTGCCGCCGTGGGTGTTGTAGAGGGCGAGCTTTTTAAATCCGCCGCTGGCGACGCTTGCGCCCAGATCGCGGAGAACGGCCATGAATGTAGAGGCGCTCACCGAGAGCGTTCCGGGAAAGCCGATGTGTTCGTTGCTTTTGCCGTAGTGCACGGGCGGAAGGGCGTAGACCGGCAAATCGGCAGGAAGCTTTTCGAGCGCGCGGCCGAGCACGAGATTGTTGATAAGAGTGTCAGTGGCCAGGGGGAGATGATGGCCGTGCTGCTCGATGGCGGCGGTGGGAAGAATGAGCAGCGTGGATTCGCGCGGGAGGGCGTCGACCTGCTTCCAGTTGAGATAGGCGAAATTGCGGGAATCGGGAACCCACGTCTTCATCGGTTGGGAGCTCCCGCGGCTTGGCCCTCAGGTTGGAATGTGACCATTTTTCCGGGATTCATCAAGCCCTTGGGATCGTAGCGAAGCTTGGCCAGGAGCTGCACGTTGTCGGGGCGGTAGCGTCCGCCTCCTTCGACGTTATTCACGTGCGGATTGGCGACGAACACGCCGATGGCCCGGCAGAAATCGATCATTTCGTTCAGACGCTCCTCGCTTCTGAAATATACGACGGGGATCGCGCCCGGAATCACGCGGCCGGCGGCGTTCTTCATGAATTCCATGTGGAAGAGGATTTCGTCGCCGAATTTTTCTTTCAGTTTGCGGAACTGGTCCCGCACGGTGTCGGGATTGAAGCCGCACTGGAGGTAGGTGTAGGCGTCGTCGGACTTCATGGCCCAGAGCGTGGTGTGGTTCCAGGTGTAATCGGAGAGCAGCGGGCGGTTTCGCAATCCCTGATAGGACGCGGAATAGGTGATCAGGCCGCCCGCGGCTTGCGTGGCGGACTCAAACGCGGGGAGCTCGGCGGCGGCGATCAGGAAGAAAATCAGGGCCTTGCGATTGGGTGCGTACTGCTTGACGGGCGTGAAGAACGAGGGGATGGGCCACTCGAAAACGGTTACCAGGCGCTTGGTCCATGACTCGCTAGCGGCGATGCCCTCGCTGAAATCGAAGGCGGCGTCGAAGGTGTCGAAGGCCACGACCACCTGCGCCCAATCGACGGCGGGCGCTAGCGCCAGCCAGATGCGCGTGATGACGCCGTTGGTGCCCCAGGCATGGAGGATGCCGTGGACGGCTTCGCCCTGGTGCAGGACGACGCGAGGCTCGGGCTCCATGGTGACGACTTCCAGGGCGCGAACGGTTTCGAAGTCGCGCAGGTTGCCATTTTTTACGGAGCCGATGCCGCCGGAGCCACCGCCGAGAAATCCGCCGAGCGAGGACTTGACGACGGTGGAAGGATAGCAGCGCAGCTCCCAGCCAACCTTGCGGGCTTCGTTTTCGAGTACGCCCAGGCGGACGCCGGGCTGGCAGACGGCAATGCCTTCCGGCTTAATTTCTTCGATCTGGTCCATGCGCGTGAGATCGAGGACGACACCTCCGTACAAGGGAACGGCCTGTCCGTAGTTGCCCGTGCCCGCGCCCCGGAGGGTGACGGGAATATTCTCTGCGTAGCAATAACGAAGGATGGCTTGAATCTCGACCGCGCCCAGCGGCTGAACGATCACCCCGGCGACTTTGCCATCGAGCTGTTTGCGCAGGACGGGAGAATACCAGTAGAAATCGCGGGAGAGCTGCTCGACTACGAGCGGCTGGGTGAGGACACGCGCGTCATCGCCGGTGATGGCGATCAGCGCGGCGATGTGCGATGCGTCTACTTCCCGGTACATTCGTTCGCTCCGTTGCGGCCGGCTGTGCCGCTAGGCTCTCTTCTTCGATTTCGCATGGCTGGCGGCCCTGCTTCCGGTCTTGCTCCACGTGCGAAAAGCGCGCTGCATGTTGGGATGCGTGAAGAGGCTGTAGCAGAGGTCGCGGAGAACGGGGCCGTCGACTATGCAATGCATGTCGGACCGGCGCACGACTTCCTTGGCGTCGATGTGAATCTGGAGGCAGTGGCGGTTGGCGTCGGCGATGGTGGCGCCGTAGACGACGCGATCGAGTTTGGCCCACAAGGCGTTGGCCATGCACATGGGGCAGGGCTCGCAGGTGGAGTACATCGTGTAGCCTTCGAGATTAGGGCGCCTCAGCTTTTTGCACGCGAGGCGGACGGTGCGCGTTTCTCCGTGGGAGCTGGGGTCATTCTCCGGGCGCACGGCGTTGACCGCGCGCATGAGGCGCTCGCCGGTGCGGGTCTTTACGATGAGCGCGCCGAAGGGGACGGGATTCGGGGTGTCCAGGGTGCGCGCGGTGAAGACATAAATCTCGCGCATGCGCTCTTCGTCGAGTGAATCCACACTTCCACGGTGAAATGGCAGGGCCGCCATGGCCCGTACGCTAACACAATGGACGGCGTGCAGAGCAAACGGAAAATTGATCGAACCTATCGCGGATGCATTGAGCAGAGGCGTGGGTGCGCGTGCTAGGCTAGCGGAATCGTGGGCATTGTGAGAGGGATCACCCTGCACAAGAAGACTTTGACTGGCGTGTGGTGCCTGCTGGCCGGGCTTGGCTGGTTGCTCGCGGCGGGATGCCACAGCAACTCGACTACTTCGACCTCGACCGGATTGCCTAAGGTTACGCTGCAGGCGGACTGGTATCCGCAGCCGGAGCATGGCGGGTTTTACACGGCGCTGGTGAAAGGCTACTACCGGGACGAAGGGCTCGATCTGGAGATCCTGCCGGGCGGGCCGTATGTTTCGGTGGCCAAGCAGGTGGCTTCGGGTGTGGCGCAGTTTGGAATGGGGTCCTCCGACTTCGTGCTGGAAGGTATTTCGAACGGGCTGCCGCTGGTTGCCGTGGCGGCTACGATGCAGCACGATCCGCAGGGGATCATGGTGCGGAAGGATTCGCCGGTGCGCTCGTTCGCGGACCTGAACGGGCATACCGTGGCGGTGACGACGGGGTCGACATGGTGGGAGTTTGTGGCGAAGCGGTACCAGCTCAACGACGTGCACGTGGTGCCGGCGATGATGAACGTGGCGAATTTCGTGGCGGACCCGAACTACATTCAGCAGGCGTTTGCTACTTCGGAGCCGTTTTTTGCGCGGAAGGCGGGGGTGGAGACTCGGGTGATTCTGACTAGCGACGCGGGGTATGAGCCTTATCGGGTGATGTTTACGACGCGGGATTTTCTGGCGCAGCATCCGGAGATTGTGGGGAAGTTTGTGCGGGCTTCGCTGCGCGGGTGGCGGGAGTATCTGAACGATCCGGCGGCGGCGCATGCGGCTATCGCTAAGCTGAATCCGGCGTTGAACGCGGAGTGGATGCAGTTTACGTGGCAGGCTTTGCGCGACGGGCACTTTGTGGCGGGAGAGGATCCTGGCGGGGGGCAGCTGGGGCAGATGGATCCTAAGCGGTGGGAGACTATGTACCGGCAGTTGCTGGAGCTGAAGGTTATTGAGAAATCGTTTGATCCGGGGGCGGGGTATACGCTGCAATTTTTGGGAGGGGCGGGGAAGTCCAGCTAGATGGGGCCGTTGGTGATCGTCGGAGAAAGACCCACCCTTGTAATGCGCAAGTGTGGGGCACCCGCAAAGGCAAACCTTGCCGCGCTAGATTGTTGGTGAAGACCTGCGGAATGAAACTGCTGCAAGACTAAGAAGAGATCCTTCGTCGCTTCGCTCCTCAGGATGACCCCCGCGACGACGAAGGAAGAAGCAGGTCCCTCACCCATCCGCGCTTCGCGCGTATGGGCTCAGGATGACAACGAAGGCAAAAGCAAAAGCAAAAGCAAAAGCAAAAGCAACGGCAACGGCAACGGCAACGCCAGGCAACGCAACACAACGGTAGGAAAAGGGAAAGCCGCTTAACTGAATCGCACGAAAAAGTCACAGCCTCTTTCTGAAAGTACACTCACTTTTGCTTGCGCAGTAGTTGGTAGAGGGCGTTGGCGGCTTCGAATTCGTGCTGGATTTCCTTGCTTGTGAGCTGCGTGCGCAGGTAGTCGATGGCTTGGGAGAGGCGGTCCAGGGCGCGGGAGATGTTGGTGGAGTTGGTGAGGAGGATGTCGCGCCAGATGGCGTAGGGGCTGCCGGCGAGGCGGAGCGTGTCCTGGAGGCCGGGGCCGGAAAGCGAGAGGGGGAGGCCGGTTTCGTCGGTTTCGTCCTGGACTACCCGGGCGAGCGCTACCGACATCAGCTGCGGCAGGTGGGAGACGATGCTGACCGCCCAATCGTGCGTTTCGGGATCGGTGTAGATGGGTTGGGCGGCGATGGCATTGAGGAGACTTGAGAAGGCTGTTACGCGCGGATCGTCGTTGGCTTCCGTGGCGATTAGTGCGTAGGGGGCGTTGCGGAAGAGATCGGCGGAGGCGTTTTCTATGCCGGAGTGCTCTTTGCCGGCCATCGGGTGACCGCCCAGAAAGCGCGCGGAGTTTTTGAAATGCTCGGCGGCAGCTTTGCAGACGGTGGTTTTTGTGCTGCAGGCGTCGGTGATCAGGGCGCCGGGCTCGGCGGCTGCGGCGATCTGCGGTAGAGATTCGATTGTGGCGGCGATGGGCATTGCTATGTAGATGAGGTCGGCGCCTTGCACGGCGGTGGCGAGGTCGGGCGCGATTTTGTCGATGGCGCCTCGGGTGAGAGCGGTGGCGGCGGCTTCGGAGCGATCGAAGCCGATTATGGCGACGGATGGGATTTGTTTGCGGATCGCTAGCGCGAAGGAGCCGCCGATCAGGCCGGTGCCGAGTATGGCGATGCGATGGAAGGGGAGTGTGGTGGTCATCGTCTATCGGGGTCTATCGGGGCATGATTTCCTAGCCGTGCACGAAGAGGGAAGAACCCACCCTTGAACGGCGCAAGGGTGGGGCACCCGTGAAGGCAATTACTTGCCGGCTTTGGCGGCTTCTGGCTTGATCCAGGACATTTGCTTGCGCAGCTCGGCGCCTACCTTTTCGATTGGGTGCGTCTTCTGGCGTTCGAGCATCTTGTTGTAGGACGGGCGGCCGGCCATGTATTCGAGGATCCAGTCGCGGGCGAACTCGCCGTTTTGGATTTCCGAGAGGATCTTCTTCATGGTCTTGCGCACGTCTTCGCTGATTACGCGAGGGCCGCGGGTGAGGTCGCCGTACTTGGCGGTTTCGCTGACGAACTGATGCATTTTGGCTATGCCGCCTTCGTAGATCAGGTCGACGATTAGCTTCACCTCGTGGAGGCATTCGAAGTAGGCGGATTCGGGCTGGTATCCGGCCGCGACCAGGGTATCAAAGCCTGCCATGATTAGTTCGCGGACTCCGCCGCAGAGAACGGCCTGCTCGCCGAAGAGGTCGGTTTCCGTTTCCTCCTGGAAGGTGGTTTCGATCACGCCGGCATGCGTGCCGCCGATGGCGCTCGCGTAACCGAGAGTGCGCTCGAAGGCGTGGCCGGTTGCGTCCTGGTGGATCGCGAGGAGGCAGGGAACGCCGCGGCCGGCTTCGTACTGGCGGCGGACGAGGTCACCGGGGCTCTTGGGAGCGATCATGGTGACGTCGATGGTTTTTGGGGGCACGATCTGGCCGTAGTGAATGTTGAAACCGTGCGAGAAGAGAAGCATGGCGCCGTCTTTGAGATTGGGGACTACGTCGTTTTTGAAGACGGAGGGCTGGGTCATGTCCGGCGTGAGCATCACGATCACGTCCGCGCCTTTGCTGGCTTCGGCTGCGCTCAGCAATTTCCAGCCATCCTGTTCCGCGAGCTTGCCGGACGGGCCGCCGGGGCGCTGGCCGAGCACGACGTCTAGGCCGCTGTCGCGCAGGTTGAGGGCTTGCGCGCGGCCCTGGCTGCCGTAACCGAGCACTGCGACGCGCTTGCCTGCTAGCGCCTTGGGGTTTGCGTGTTTTTCCCAGTACATTTTCGCCATCTGTTTCTCCTTGTCGCTTTCTTGGTTTTTCGAAATTTTTGCAACGCTTACCAGCGCCTATCTAGGCGCTGGTTACCGCGCCTTCCGATGCCGAAGACACCAACTTTGCGTACTTGGCCATCACGCCGCTTTTGTAACGCGGGGCGGGCGGTTTCCACTGCGCGCGGCGCTCTTCGAGATTGGCGTCTACATCGAGACGACGGGCGCGCACGTCGAGGGTGATGATATCGCCATCGCGCAGCAGGCCGATGGGGCCGCCGGAGGCAGCTTCGGGCGCGATGTGACCGACCATCAAGCCGTGCGTGGCGCCACTGAAGCGGCCGTCCGTTATGAGCGCTATGGATTCGCTGATCCCCTGGCCTACCAGCGCGCCGGTGACCGCGAGCATCTCGCGCATGCCGGGGCCGCCCTTGGGGCCTTCGTAACGGATCACCACTACATCGCCGGGCTTGATCTTTTTCTGCTGCACGGCTTCGAAGCAGGCTTCTTCGGAATCGAAGACGCGCGCGGGCCCTTTGTGGAAGAAACGCTCGTGCCCGGAGAGTTTTACGACGCAGCCATCGGGCGCGACCGAGCCGCGCAGGATGGCGAGTCCGCCTTCCTTCTTTATTGGCTGAGCGAGGGTATGGATTACTTCCTGGCCGGGGGCTTCCTTCGCGGATTGAAGCTCCTCGAAGAGATTTTTGCCGGAGGCGGTGATGCCGTCGGTGAGGAGGCCGGCGTCTTTGAGGTGCTTGCCTAGGAGGCGCATGCCGCCTGCGCGGTACATATCCGGCGCGACGAATCTTCCGCCGGGCTTTAGGTCGGTGAGGATCGGAGTGTTGGCGAAAATTTTGTCGAATTCTTCCAGGGTTAACGGAATGCCCGCGTCGCGCGCGATCGCAAGCAGGTGAAGCACTGCATTTGTCGAACCACCGGTCGCCGCTACGGATGCGATGGCATTCTGCAGCGAGGCTTGCGTGATGATCTGTTTCGGGCGGATGTCCCTTTTGAGCAGTTCCATCACTTTGGCGCCGCAATCGAAGGCGACCTGCGATTTTTTCGGGTCGACGGCGGGCACTTCGTTTGCGCCCATCGGAGAGATTCCGAGGAACGTGATGGCGGTGGCCATGGTGTTGGCGGTGTACTGGCCGCCGCAGGCTCCGGCGCCGGGGCAGGCGCGGTCTTCGAGCTCGACCACTTCCTTTTCGGTCATTTTTCCCGCGGCGCAGGCGCCGACGGCTTCGAAGACGTCCTGGATGGTGACGTCGCGGTTGTGGAAGCGGCCGGGCATGATGGAGCCGCCGTAGAGTGAAAGCGACGGGAGATTGAGGCGCGCGAGAGCCATCACCGTGCCGGGGATGGTTTTGTCGCAGCCGCAGAGGGCGACCACCGCGTCGAAGGCGTGGGCCATCACGAAGAGCTCGATCGAGTCGGCGATGACCTCGCGGGAGATCAGGGAGGCTTTCATGCCCTCGGTGCCCATGGTGATGCCGTCGGAGATGGTGATCGTGTCGAATTCAATGGGAGTGCCGCCGGCGGCGCGGACGCCTTCCTTTACCTTTTCCGCGAGGGCGCGAAGATGGAAATTGCAGGGCGTGACTTCCGTCCAGGTATTGGCGATGGCGACCAGCGGGCGGGCGAGATCGGCGTCGGTGAGGCCGGTGGCCTTGAGCATCGCGCGGGCTGGGGCGCGGGAGATGCCTTTCTTTATTTCGTCACTGTGCATGTTGCGTTGGCCTCGGTGCTTCGTCGAATGGCGCTCAATACTTGCGCGCGGACTTCACTGTTCCGCGGAACGTCTACTGCTCATCCGGGATTCCAGAAGCCACTTGCAAGGCTTACAGAGGGATCCCTCGTCGCTTCGCTCTGTCGGGATGACAACGAAAGGCGAAAGCAAAACACGAACCGCAAAAGCAGATCCTTCGCTGCGCTCAGGATGACAGCGAAAAAACAAAAACAAAAACAAAAACAAAAACAAAACCCGAACAACAAAACCGGAACTTAAAGACCCACCCTTGAAAAGCGAAGGGTGGGGCACCCGCAAAACCAACACCAAAACCAAGTACTAAGAAGCAGGACATGAACCAGAACCAAAACTGGGGCAATAAAAAAGCCCCGCAGCCTGTTTTCAGGCGCGGGGCGCGAGCGTCTAAGCGCGGCTCAGACGGGCGGCCCCGACCGGATAATGGCTACTACGATTACAGGGTGAATTCGTCGCGTCATAGAGTACCGTCTCAACCGTAAATCGACAATTGCTTTCCGCTAACACCGCCGACTAACCGGCGAGCGAAAGGGGGCAACGCCCTTATTAGGCACCGGCATGTTGGATAAGTCAAATTACTATTTGTCTTTCACCTTATAAAGCGGATTTATGTTCGAATCGCGGATCGGTCAGTTTCCTGTTACCGCGTCAAACAGGAGTCGACTTACTTCGGGAAGAAAAATCACTCGTCTTTGACTTCGAAAGAGAGCGCCCCTTTTGGGACGACAATGTTTTCTCTTATGGGCATGCAATCTTGTTGTCTTCTTTCACTCGGAACAATCACATATCGACCCGTGGGAAGCGGATAGCGCGTCGCTAGATCCTCTGAAAAATGATAGTTCTGGTTTGAGAAATTGCCGTGCATGCAGTGGTGCGGCGGAATCATGAACATATAATCTGAAGTACACACCATCAGGCACTGGTTGCCGGGTCCCGTCAAACCGTCATCAGGGAGTCGGCGTACACTGGCCTCGCTGAAACTCTGTACCCGATCACCCGCAGAAGTGAAGACGTCTACGTCTTGCATCCAAAATCGGCCGATACTGCTGCAGGTAGCCACAGGGATTGGCGCATTTGTGGTATTGCATATCCAAAGAAGAACGAGAACTTTTTGCCGTAGGATGAAGATCTAGCAGAGAGACCCCAAAAAACACCGTTAGACACGCGGAATACGACAGGGCTTCCAGTGTCGTCTGAGACGTCGCCGGTGCATTCAGCGGGCATCGACATGACTCCGGCTGACGACGGCTCGCCTTCTATGTTATTGGCCTGAAAGGCACCGCTGCTAGAACCTGCTCCAAGGCCGAACATAAGACAGACAACAACTGCCGCGACACACAATTTTTGCCATCGCATGAACATGAAAAACCACCCCGTCGGACAGTTAGATGCAGTGATACTACTACGAGAGAACCAATCGGATAACCGGAAACTGACCCAGTGCCGAATGGCGAGGGCGCTTGACTTGCGAGGTGACGAAACAGGACCGTAGGCACGAGTGCCTGCGCCAGTGAGAAGCTGGGCCTCTGAGCGAAGGCTATTGACGGGGCTGGCAAGCGTTTTGTATAGTGCGAGTTCCGTGACGTTCGTTGGTGAAGCGGAAGGATTTTTTGGGAAGCGCGCTATGAACGAAACATTTTCACTCTTCGCCTATGGCTTTACTTGCCGCTTCTCCTTTGCGGGGGGGCGGGTTGGCGAAACGCGCGCGGAAATGACGCAGTAGAGACACCGCACAAAATTTCGCAAGCCGGCCGCGACCTTCGAAGGGGGACGCGGCCTTTTTTGTTGATGCCGGGCTGGATGGGAATCGGATTTGCCGGGAGGCGCACGGTCTTATGAAGATCGACGATTGGCGAAGCGAAATCGATGAGATTGACACCAAGCTGGTGGGTTTGCTGAACCGGCGCACCGAGCTTGCTCTGAAGGTGGGTCAGTTCAAGAGCAGCAATGGACTGGCGTTGCGGGTTCCGGCGCGGGAGAAGGCCATCCTGAAGCGGCTGAAAGAATTGAATACGGGGCCGCTCGACAACGAGTCGCTCGAGAAGATCTACCACGTGATCTTTGACCTGTCGGTGCGGTCGCAGGAGCTTTACGGAATGGGGAAGGCCGCGAACGGGAAAGGGACTCGCGCGGCGGGGCGCGGGAGCCAAAGGAAGCCGGCGCGGGCATGATCGTCGAACCGAATGCGCGCATCGCGTTCCAGGGAGAGCGCGGCGCTTTCAGCGAAGAGGCGGCGATCAAGCTCCTCGGGGAAAAGATCACGCTGGTGCCGCGGCTGACGTTTGAGGCGGCCTTCCGGGCGATTTTCGAAGGGCTTGCGGATTATCTTCTGGCGCCGATCGAGAACAGCCTGGCGGGGTCGGTTCACCGGTCGTTCGATCTGCTGGTCGACAGCAACCTGAACATCATTGCCGAGGAAATTATTCCGATCGCGCACAACCTGATCGGGCCTCCCGGGTCGCGGTTCGACGAGGTGCGGGTGGTGGAATCGCATCCGGTGGCGCTGGCGCAGTGCGAGCAGTTTTTTGTGGAGCATCCGCGGCTGAAGCGCATCGCCACCGAAGATACCGCTGGGAGCGTGCGGGCGGTGATGCTGGCAGGGGACGTGCAGCGCGCGGCCATTGCGGGACGCCGGGCGGCGGAGATTTACGGCGGAACGATCCTGCGCGAGCATCTGGAAGATAACGCCGAGAATTACACACGCTTCTGGCTGCTTTCGCCTTCGCAGGCCGAGCCGGAAGACGCGGACAAGCTTTCGTTGTTTTTTCAGCTGGACCACCGTCCCGGCGCGCTGCTGCACGCGCTGGAGCCTTTCGCTCGGCGGAACATCAATCTGATGAAGATCGAGAGCCGGCCGGTGCACGGGCGTCCGTGGCAGTATCGGTTCTATCTGGATTTACAGACGGCGCGAAGCAATCCGGAGGCTGCTGCGGCGCTGGAGGAACTCGACAAGCAGGTGGTGGAGCTGAGGATACTGGGATCGTACGCGGCGGCGCAGATGCCCAACGGGACGCAACGCTAGCCGGACTTTGTGAGAGAAAACGGAACAGGTCAAAGGACACGTCAATGATCGTCAACATGTTTGCGGACGCAACGAAGGCGCAGATCGACCACGTGGTCGATCGCATCAAGGAATGCGGGTTTCAGGCGCACCTGATTCAGGGCGAGGAACGCACGGTGATCGGGATCGTCGGGAACAGCAACAAGCACCGGCCGGAGCTGGAGGCGCTGCGTGCCGCTCCGGGAGTGGAAGACCTGGTGCCGATTTCGCATCCGTTCAAGCTGGCCTCGCGGAGTTGCCGGCCGGAGGGTTCGATCCTCGATCTGGGGAAGGGTGTGACGATCGGCGGGACGGAGGTGGTGGTGGCGGCCGGTCCTTGCGCGGTGGAATCGCGCGAGCAGATCGAAAGCGTGGCGGCGAGCGTGGCGCGGGCGGGAGCGAAATTGCTGCGCGGAGGCGCTTTCAAACCCCGAAGCTCGCCTTACAGCTTTCAGGGGCTCGGCGAAGAGGGGCTGAAGCTGATGCGGGCGGCGGCGGACAAGAATGGCCTGCTGGTGGTGAGCGAGGTGATGGACCCGTCGCAGATCGAGGTGATGCTGCCTTACGTGGACGTGCTGCAGGTGGGCGCGCGGAATATGCAGAATTACCATTTGCTGCGCGCGCTGGGCGAAATCGGCAAGCCGGTGATGCTGAAGCGCGGGATGTCGGCGACGCTGGAAGAGCTGCTGCTCAGCGCGGAGTACATCATGTCCGGCGGGAACTACCAGGTGATCCTGTGCGAGCGCGGGATACGCACGTTTGAGACGTACACGCGGAACACGCTGGATATTGCGGCGATCCCGGTGGTGAAGCAGCTGTCGCATTTGCCGATGATGGCCGATCCTTCGCATGGGACCGGGCGGCGCGACAAGGTGGCGGCGATGGCGCGGGCGGCGGTGGCGGCTGGGGCGGACGGTTTGATTATCGAGGTACATCCCGATCCGGAGCGGGCGCTGTCGGATGGCGTGCAGTCGCTGTATCCGGATCAGTTCGCGCAGATGATGGACCAGGTGCGGGCGATTGCGCCGGCTGTGGGTCGGAAAATTGCGAGCGGGGAAGTGGCGGCGGTAACCCGCTAAGCGGCAGAGTGCCATGCGGGAATGGTTACAGCGGTACTACCAGCGACGACGCGAAATCCAGAAGGGTGCTGATGCGGATTTATTCCGGGAGAATCAAAAACGCTGGCGCCGATCTTGGCTCCTGTTTGGGTGTTCATTCGTACTCATCGCGATGCAAGCTCTAATTAAGTTCTCCGGCAAGTGGCACAGCGTTTTCGTAGTGCTCACGATGGTGTTCTTCGCGAGTGGCTTGTTTATGGCGCACTGGGCGCGGGCAGAAAAATCCTTTCTTGCCGAACCCGGCCCCAAAGAGCCGCCGAGCTTGTTTAAGTAGCTGCTGTTCGCCGTAAGAATTCAAAGCATAAGAGAGATCCCTCGTCGCTCCGCTCTGTCGGGATGACAACGAAAGACTGAAAACAACAGCGGTGTGCGGACTGGGCTGTCAGGGCTTGGAGGAGGAGGCTGCTGCGGCTGCTGCTGGTTGCGTGACTGCGGTGCGGGCGCCGCTCCAGACTAGTTGCAGGCCGGCGAAGATGGCGATTACGGCTATGGCTACTTTGAGTTTGCGGGCGGGCACGCGGCGGGCGAATAGACAGCCTACCAGGACTCCGGGGATGCCGCCGGAAAGCAACTGATGCAAGACGGGGCCGCTGATCGAGCCGAATTTCCAGTGGAATGCGCCGCCGATTACCGCTAGCACCAGGCCGAAGAGCAGGTCGGTGCCTACTACCTGCGGCGGGGTCATCTCCGAATAATTCAGCAGCAAGACTGTGCCTAGCGCGCCTGCGCCTGCGGACGAAAATCCCGACTCTATACCAATCGGCAATGCGAGCCATGGGAGCCATTGCGAATTTTTGTGCGCGAAGCCGGGATTCTGGACGCGGCGGAAAAACGTCACGCTGGAGGAGGCCGTGAGCAGTAGGCCGAGCAGAATCACTACTACGGGGCTGCCTGCGTGGGTGCTTAGGAGGCGCAGGAGGTACGTACCGAACAGCAGGCCGGGGATGGCTCCTTGCAGGAGCAGCCAGAGATAGCGCCAGTGGATGTGGCGTCCGGCCATGTAGAACGGTGCGGCGATCAGGCGCAGGACGCCGGCGAAAACGAAGGCTGTGCCTACCGATGCCGCTGCGGGGAGGCCTACGATCAACATCAGCGCGGGTACAGTGAAGCTGCCGCCGCCGATGCCGGTTAGTCCTACGGCTAGGGCAATCAGGAAGCCGATTGCGATCTGCATCAATTCGCTCGTTTTAGGGCGGCGGGTTCGGGGGCAGCTTGATTCGGCTGAGCAGGGGCGGCCGCTTCTGCATCCGACTGTTTCGAGGCGGTGTGGATTCCGCATTCGAGCTTTGTGCCGCCCCAGCGACCGGAGCGCGGGTCCGCGCCAGCCTGCGGAATGGCGGTGCAAGGTTCGCAACCGATGCTGCGATAGCCTGTGTCGTAGAGCGGGAGGTAATCGATTTTGTTGTCGGCGGTGTACTTCCAGACCTGGCCCCAGGTCCACGCGGCTAGCGGGCTGACTTTGAGGAGTACTTTGCCGCTGGCTAGTTCGTGGTGCTCGACGATTTTCAGATTCTTGCGCGTGGGCGATTGTTCGCGGCGCAGGCCGGTGAACCAGATGTCGTATTGCTGCAAGGTTTCGAAGAGGGGTTCGACCTTGCGGAGATTGCAGCATTTGCCGGGATCGGTGCGATTCAGGATGCCGAACTCGGCTTCCTGTTCGGCTACGGATTTTTTCGCGGCTAGATTTTTGAGATTGAGATTCCAGGCTTGGGCCATGCGATCGCGGTAGGCGTAGGTTTCGGCGAAGTGGTAGCCGGTCTCGAGGAACAGGACCGGGATATCCGGGAGGCGCTTGCGCAGGAGGTCGAGGACGATCATGTCCTCGGCCTGGAAGCTGCAGGTGAAGCAGGGAAGGCCGCTATTTTCGGCTAGGATGCGGTCGATGGCGGCTTCGGCGGAAAGGGTTTCGAATTCCTGTGCGATTACGGGCTGGCTCATTTGCGCCTCTGGTTCGGGTCGGAATGCGTGTCGCGCCATTTGTAGAGGGCGTCGACGAGTTGCGAGACGGCTTCATCGTCGGTGAGATCGAAGCGCTGGATTTCGAAGAACGCGCCGGGGCCGAAGATGGCGCGGACGGCCTGGGCCTGGTTGGTGCCGTCGTCGAGAGGCGCGAACACGGTGATGGCGCCGGACAGGCGATAGGCTTTTGTTACGGTGACGAGCTCGTGGGAGAGGAAGTCCATCGGGCCGACTAGCTGCACGAACCAGCCTTCTTCGAACAGGCGGCGCTCGACCATTTCGGCCACGCGCGGGCGGCCCTTAAGCCAGACTGCCGCGGACGGGTGGCCGAAGCGGAGTACGCGCTCTTCTCTGGTGCTGCGTCCGGTGTTCGCGGTGGCTGCGGATGTTTGCGTGGCTGGGCCTGGCGCGATCGGTTGCCCGATGATTCCCGCGGCTACGGTGGCGTTGGTGTGCTGGTCGATGACGATGAAGCTGCCCATGGTGCGATTTTCGCTGTAGGGATCGAAGAAGAGGGGGAGCGTCGTCTTCAGGTCGACCTCGGCGATATCGTTCATGTCCAGGCTGGTGGCCGGGGATTTTTCCAGGGTGTTTACGTCGATGCGCTGGCGCACCTGCTTGAAGCGCGCGCGGACGGT
>Ga0265325_10000666_pt1 | contig 25053 bp, 24 predicted proteins | sample 41420metaG_FD_202090 | JGI IMG/M metagenome (GOLD analysis project Ga0265325, IMG submission 202090) | Rhizosphere microbial communities from Carex aquatilis grown in University of Washington, Seatle, WA, United States - 4-14-20 metaG | ecosystem: Host-associated > Plants > Roots > Rhizosphere... | reverse complement strand
TCCCGCAATGCCAGCTCAGCCACTGCGCGCAAGTGCGGCAGCCTCACTCCGCGTATCCCTCGCGGCGGTCGTACTCGGCTATCAGCAACAGCCAGCGACATTCGGCGGCCGCGAGGTTGCCCGCCAACTTTGTGATCTCGGCTTCCAGCACTTCGAGCGGCATCGTGCCCGCGCCGACCGCGTCCTGCGGTCTGCATGCTCCGAGCGTACGAATCGGATGAGACAGTCAGCGGCAGTAGGCGAGCGCGGTCAGGTCGCCGGTTCGGCTGCCCACGTTGAACGCGGTCACGACCCACTGTGTGCGCGACGGCGCGGTCCAGCTGAACGCCTCGACCTGCGCGGTGTGCGGGGCCTGATACGGATATCCGGTCTTCTGCGCGACGAGCCCGCCGAATACGAGCGAAGTGTGCGCGGGGCAGTTCGCGCGCGCAGTTCCGCCGGTGTGACCCGCGACCTTCACGGTCGTGGAGTACACCTTGGGCGTGACACCGGGAGCGCAGTAGGCGATAGCAGTGAGCGTGGACTGCTCGGCAGTAAGTGTGGTGATTGTCGCACGCCATTGCCGCGACGAAACGCGCTCGAGACTGTCGATGAGGTCGTGGTGCCGTGGCGCGGGATGGCCGTCGAAGCCGCCGCCGACGAGCACCGTTCCCACCGGACAGCTCACGATGACGCTCGCGGCCCCTTCGCCGCTCGTCGTGGTGCGTTCGACGGCGGCCGGCACGTTCCCGTGGTCGCAGTACGCGACGGCCGTGAGGTGTCCTTCCGCATCACGGGAGTTGTTGAACCCGTACACGGTGAGCTGGTCGTCGGCGGTGCGGCGCACACCGGCGGGGAGTATGTATTTCGCGCCGCGGGGCGGCTCGAACTGGGCCACGATGCCGCCGAAGGAGACGTGCTCACCGGTGGGACACCGCGCCGTGACCGAACCCTTCGCGAACCGGTGGACCTTGACGTCTTTCGTGTACGCCGCGACGGCGGCGAACGCCGGCGCGGCGATCGCCGGCGCGGCGATCGCAATGCACGAGCACCCGACGATGAGCCCGGCAATCCGTCGCCGCACGGAGCACTCCGATCGATCAGCTACCCCAACGCACTGCTGAGTACGAGACCAGCTTCGTCCACGTGTGGGTCGCGCCGATGATGCGGATCGTGCCCGACTTCGAGCGCATCACCAGGCTCTGCGTGCTCGCGCCGTCGCCCCAGTACCGAACACCCTGGACCAACTCGCCGTCGGAGATGCCCGTCAGTGAGAAGTGGATGTCGTCGCCGCTCACGAGATCGTCGATCATGAGCACGCGGTCGAGGTCGTATCCCATGTCGAGGGCGGTGCGCCGCTCGTCCTCGTTGCGCGGCCAGAGCCGGCCCTGGATCGTGCCGCCGAGGCACTTGAGCGCGCAGGCCGCGATCACGCCCTCGGGCGTGCCGCCGATACCGAACAGCACGTCGGTACCCGAGTTGCGCCACGCAACCGAGATCGCCCCGGCGACATCACCGTCCCCAATGAGTCGAATGCGAGCGCCGGCCTCGCGGCACTCACGGATGAGGTCGGCGTGACGTTCGCGGTCAAGGATCACCGCAGTGACATCGCTCACCCGCTCACCCAAGGCCTTGGCGACCGCTTCGAGGTTGGCCTTCACCGGCGCGTTGAGGTCGATCGCGCCGGCAGCCGCCGGCCCCGCGGCGATCTTCTCCATGTACACGCACGGCCCGGGGTTGAACATCGTGCCCCGTTCGCTGAGCGCGATCACCGAGATGGCGCCGGGTTGACCAAGCGACGTGAGCGTCGTGCCGTCGATGGGGTCGACCGCGATGTCCATCGCCGGTGCGGAACCGTCGCCGATCTGCTCCCCGTTGAAGAGCATGGGCGCTTCGTCTTTTTCGCCCTCGCCGATCACCACGACGCCGTCCATCGCCACGCTGTTGAGGACGACGCGCATCGCCTCGACGGCCGCGCCGTCGGCGGCGATCTTGTCGCCCCGACCCATCCAGCGGCCGCCCGCGAGTGCGGCGGCCTCGGTGGCGCGCATGAGTTCCATCGCGAGGTTGCGATCCGGGCTCTGTTGTGTCTCCATCGAGCGACCCTAGCCGGGCCCCACGCGCGAGTGAAGCGCGTGTAGAACGGCGAGCGGAACGGTGATGGAGGAGCCATGGGAACGCTGGAAGGCAAGGTCGCGCTCGTCACGGGGGCGGCGTCGGGGATCGGGCTCGCGTGCGTCGCGCGCTTCGTGCGCGAGGGCGCGCGGGTGGTCGGCCTCGACGTCTCGGAGCCCCAGCAGCCGCTCGACGTGCCGGCCGGCTCGCCCGAAGTCTCCTTCGCGGTCGCCGACGTGCGCGACGAGGCTGCGGTCGCGGCTGCGGTCGACGCGGCGATCGCCGAGCACGGGCGCCTCGACGCGGTGGTGACGGCCGCGGGTGTCGCGGGTGGCGGTCCCGCCCATCTCCTCGACCGCGACGAGTGGCAACGCGTGCTCGACGTGAACCTCACGGGGACCTTTCTCGTGTGCAAGCACGCAATCGCGCGCATGCTCGAACAACAACCGGTCAACGGCGAGCGCGGCAGCGTCGTGACCATCGCGAGCGTGGAGGGGCTCGAGGGCACCGCGGGCGGGAGCTCGTACAACGCCTCGAAAGGCGCGGTGGTGATCTTCACGAAGAACCTGGCGATCGACTACGGCCGGGCCGGCATTCGCTCGAACGTGCTCTGTCCGGGTTTCATCGAGACGCCGATGCTCGAGGGCGTGTTCGGGATGCCCGGGCTCGAAGCCGTCCGCGACCACATCCGCGAGGAGCACAAGCTGCGCCGGTTGGGCCGTCCCGACGAGATCGCGGCGGTGGCCGCGTTCCTCGTCTCGTCCGACGCATCCTTCGTGACCGGGCAGGCCATCGCGGTCGACGGGGGTTACACGGCCGGCCGCGACCACGGCGTCACGAGCATGCTCGGCTTGTAGCCTGGAGTGGTGACCCGGCGAGACGAGTGGCGTTCGGCCTTCGAGGCCTCGGTCGCGCGCGAAGCCGACTTCGCCACGATGTCGGGCGTGCCGGTCGAGCCGGTGTACGGCCCGGACGGCGGCGAGTTCCCGGGCCAGTACCCGTACACCCGCGGGCCCCATGCTTCGATGTACCGGTCGAAGTTGTGGACGATGCGCATGTTCGCCGGGTTCGGCACCGCCCTCGACACCAATCGCCGGTTCCACGACCTGCTCGCCGCCGGAGGCGACGGTCTGTCGACCGCGTTCGACCTCCCGACGCTCATGGGTCGCGACTCCGACGACGAGCTCGCGCTCGGCGAGGTCGGGCGGTGCGGCGTCGCGGTCGACACGCTCGCCGACATGGAAGACCTCTACCGGGGTGTCGACCTCGGCGCGGTCACGACGTCGATGACCATCAACGGTCCCGCGGCCGTGATCTTCGCGATGTTCGTCGCCAACGCGGAGTCGGCCGGCGTCGAGCGCGGACGCATCGGGGGCACGCTCCAGAACGACATCCTGAAGGAGTACCAGGCGCAGAAGGAGTTCATCTTCCCGCCGCGCCCGTCGTTGCGGCTCGTCGCCGACACGATGCGGTTCTGCACTGCGGAGATGCCGCGCTGGCACCCGCTCTCGATCTCCGGCTACCACATCCGCGAGGCGGGCTCGACCGCGGCGCAGGAGCTCGCGTTCACCGTCGCCAACGGTTTCGCGTACGTGGAGCTCGGGTTACAGGCCGGCCTCGACGTCGACGCGTTCGCGCCGCGTCTGTCGTTCTTCTTCAACGCGCACATCGACTTCTTCGAGGAGATCGCCAAGTACCGCGCCGCGCGCCGGATCTGGGCCCGCTGGCTGCGAGATCGCTACGGCGCGGTGCGCGAGCGTTCGCTGCAGATGCGCTTCCACACGCAGACCGCGGGGGTGTCGCTCACCGCGCAGCAGCCCGAGGTCAACATCGTGCGCACCGCGGTCGAGGCGCTCGCCGGCGTGCTCGGTGGCACGCAGAGCCTGCACACCAACTCGATGGACGAGACGCTCGCGCTCCCGACCGAGCGCGCGGCGCGTATCGCGCTGCGCACGCAGCAGGTGCTCGCGAACGAAGCGCGGGTCGCGAACGTCGCCGATCCGCTGGGCGGCTCGTGGTACGTCGAAGCGCTCACCGACGAGCTCGAGGCGCGCGCGGAGGCGATCTTCGCGCGCATCGAGGCGATGGGCGCGGGCTCGATGCTCGACGGCGCGGTGCGCGGCGTCGAGGAAGGCTGGTACCAGTCGGAGATCGCCGACTCCGCGTACGAGCTCGAGCGCAAGCTGAACGCGGGCCGCCACGTGGTGGTGGGCGTGAACGCCTTCCTCGAGGGGAACGACGACGCGCCGCCCGAGACGCTGCGAATCGGGCCCGAGGTCGAGGAGGAGCAGCGGCGCCGTCTCGAAAAGGTGCGGGGCGAGCGTGACAACGGTGCCGTCGAGCGCGCGCTCGGCCGCGTGCGCGCCGATGCGGCCGAGCCCACCGTCAACCTCATGCCGGCGTTGCTCGACGCGGCTCGCGCGTACGCGAGTCTCGGTGAGATCGTCGAGTCGCTCGCCTCCGTGTTCGGGCGCTGGGTGGAACAACCCCGCATCTGACCGGCGCCCCGGTCCGGCTCGCTCGCTCGAATACGCGCCTGGCTAGCCTGCGCGTCGATGCCGATCGACGCACAACTCCTCGAGGTCGCACGCGCGGCCAAGGGTTTCATGCCCGACGCCGAAGGCCTGGCGCTGCACGATGCCGCGGTGGCCGGTGGCGCCGTCGGCCCGCTGCTCGAGATCGGCACCTACTGCGGCAAGTCCGCGGTGTATCTCGGCGCCGCCGCCCGAGAGTCCGGCACCGTGTGCTTCACCGTCGACCACCACCGAGGGTCGGAGGAGAACCAGGCCGGCTGGGACCATCACGATCCCGACGTCGTGGATCCGGACTCCGGCCGGATGGACACGCTGCCGTTCTTCCGGCGCACCATCCAGGCCGCCGGGCTCGAAGACGTCGTGGTGGCGGTCGTCGGACCCTCGGTGCCGGTGGCGCGCGCGTGGCGAACGCCGCTGGGATTCCTCTTCATCGACGGCGGCCACGCCGAAGACGTCGCGATGGCCGACTACGAGGAGTGGACGCCGCGGGTCGCGCCCGGTGGGGTGCTCGCGATCCACGACGTGTTCGAAGACCCCGCCGACGGCGGCCAGGCGCCGTTCCACGTGTGGCGGCGGGCGGTCGCCGACGGCTTTTCACCGGTCTCGACGACCGGTTCGCTACGCGTGCTGCGCCGCTGACACCGGCCCTCGGGATCCGGGTCGCTTTGCCCGGTCCCCGCTATCGTCGCGATTTCGTGGTCGATTTCCGGTACGAACCCGCTCCGAGCGCGACCGTGATCGTCATCGGGTTGCGCGACGCGCCGATGCTGGCGGCCTGCCTGGAGTCGATCGGCGACACGGTGTCCGGCGTCACCTACGAGGTGATCGTCGTGCTCAACGACCCGACGCCGCGGCTCGCCGGTGAGATCGAGAACGGGGTCTCCGGAGCCCGGGTCTTCCCGTTCCGGTCGAATCTCGGATTCGGCGGCGCCGTGAACTATGCCGCCGAGCGGGCGCGCGGCGCCTATCTTGTCCTGCTCAACGACGACTGCGTGGTGCAGCGGGGATGGCTCGAGTCGTTGGTTCAGACGGCGCAGCGTCGTCCGCGCGCCGCGGTCGTCGGGAGCACGTATCTCAATCCCGACGGGAGTCTGCAGGAGGCCGGTGCGCTCCTGTGGTCGGACGGCACGACCGACGCGGTCGGCGCCGGCGCGCCGGCCGGCCTGCATGCGTTCGAGCGCAAGGTCGACTACTCGTCCGGTGGTTCGCTCCTCATCCGCAAGGACGTGTGGGACGAGCTCGGCGGGCTCGACGAGGCGTACTACCCGGCGTACTTCGAAGACGTCGACTTCTGCCTGCGCGTCGTCGAAGCCGGCTGGGAGGTGTGGTACCAGCCTCTCTCGGCGGTGCGGCACGCCCGATCCGCGAGCACCGCGATCGACTTTCGCCAGTTCCTGTTCCGGCGCGCGCGCGAGACGTTCGTGAGCCGGTGGTCACGCGTGCTCGAGACGCGCGAGCCGAAAGGCGCCGAGGAACGCGCGTTGTGGAAGGCGATGGGCGCTCCGATACGGGTGCTCGTGATCGACGACCAGCTGCCCGACCCGAGTCTCGGCTCCGGATTCGGCCGCATGTACGACACGCTCTCGATGCTCGAGCGCGAGCCCGACATCCACGTCGCGTTCTATCCGAGCACGCAGCCGCGGCCGCTCCCGAGTTTCTTCGCGCTGCGTGCGGTTCGCGTGATCAGCGACCTCGAGCAGCACCTGTCGACCGCCGGGGTCGATTACGACGTCGTTGTCATCTCGCGTCCGCACAACGGGGAGTTGACCCGAGATCTGCTCGCTCGTTACCTCCCCGACGCGCACGTGATCTACGACGCCGAGTCGCTGTTCCACCGCCGGCTCTCGCTGCAGGCCGAGGTCGAACCCGACCCCGCGCGCCGCGACGCGCTGCTCGCGGAAGCCGCCGAGGTGAAGTCGCGCGAGTACCTGGTCGTGAAGGCAGCCGACTCCGTCGTGTGCATCTCGGAGCTCGAGGCGGCCGAGCTGCGCGAGGTCACCGACGTACCGGTGCGCGTGATCGCCCCGTTCTTCGAGGCGCCCGAACCCACACCCGCCGGCTTCGAGCAGCGCGCCGACCTCGGCTTCGTCGCCGGGTGGGCGGCCGGGCCGGGCTCGCCCAACTGTGACGCGTTGCGTTGGTTCGTGCGGGAGGTCATGCCCCGGGTGCGCGCGTCGGTTCCGGGTTGCCGGCTCCTCGTCACCGGAGCCAATCCGCCGCCCGACGTCGCGTGGCTCGACGGCAGCGGAGTGCGTTTCGTCGGCGGCGTGCGCGATCTCCGTGCGTTCTACAACCAGGTGCGCGTGATCATCTCGTCGACCCGGTTCGGAGCCGGGGTGAAGCTCAAGACGGTCGAGGCCGTGCAGTACGGCGTGCCGGTCGTGTCCACGGAGGAGGCCGCGACCGGCCTCGACGAAGGGTTGCGGTCGGCGGTCTGGGTGGCGAACGAAGCCGCAGCCTTCGCCGACGCGGTGATCGCGCTCCTCACGGACCAACCGACATGGGAGCGACAGCGGCAGTTAACCTTCGCTCAGCACGATGCTTCGGGCATTCAGCAGTCGGGCGTCGGATTGTGGCCGGCCATCGTCCGGTCGGCGTGCTCGTCCGCGAAGGAAGCTGAGGTGGCTCGGTGACAGACAGCTGGGAACGCGTCGTTCACACTTCGGAGACGGTCGGTTCGGATCTCACGCGTCGCGACTGGGAGTTGCGCGAACGGGTCGGCGAGCTCGAAGCGGAGCTCTCGGAGCGAATCGAACGGGAGCGCATCCGCGAGCTGGAGCTCAGCTCGCAGCGGCACGAGCTCGAAGTCAGGTTCGCCTACAACGCCACCCTCGAACAGCGTGTGCTCGAGCACCAGCGCCAAATCGAGTGGTTGCAGGGGCATCTCGAGAGCGAGGAGCATCGCTTCGCCGCCGAGCACCAGCAGTTGACCGAGGAGATCGAGCGGAGCGCCGAAGCGCTCGCGGTCGAGCGCGAGCGGGTCGCGGAGCATCAGCGGGCCGTCGACTGGTTCCAGCGCGAGCGTGATCTCGCGCGGGCCGAGCTCGACGCCGAGCGGCAACGAGTCTCCTATCGCGCGGTGCAACGCGTCACCTCGTGGGCGAGAAGGCATCGCATCCTGTCTGCGTTGTTCCGACGAGCCGCCCGCGTCGTCAGCGGGTAGATCGCGGTGTCGGCCTGAGGTGATCTCGTACGCGCAGAATGCCGAAGATGTCGTGCTGGCCCGCGCGCTTCCCGCGGCGTCCGGCTTCTATGTCGACGTAGGCGCCGGCCACCCCGACATCTCCTCGGTCACCAAGCACTTCTACGATCTCGGTTGGCACGGGATCAACATCGAGCCCCGCGCCGACGCGATTGCGCTCCTCGAGCAAGCGCGGCCGCGTGACGTCAACCTCCAGCTGGCCGTCGGAGCGTTCGATGGGTCGACCGACCTGTACGTCGTCGAAGGCGACGCCGACCTCTCGACCATCGATGCCGACGACATCGAGTTCCTTCGCAAACGCGGATACGAGTTCACGGTGGAGACCGTGCCCGTGAGGACGCTCGACAGCCTTCTCGACGAGCACGGCGTGACGACGATCGACTTCCTCAAGATCGACGTGGAGGGGAGCGAAGGCGACGTGCTCGCAGGCGTCGACCTCGTTCGTTGGCGTCCGCGGGTGATCGTGATCGAGAGCATCCGACCGTGGAGCCGCGAGCGCAGCGACGCGAGCTGGCGCTCCATTCTCGAGTCGCAGCACTATCGCGAACGTTGCTTCGACGGCATCAATCTCTTCTTCGCTCACGAAGACGACGAAGCGATCGCGACGACGCTCGTGCCCGCGTCGGTGCTCGACGAGTACGAGCCGGCGGCGATGACCGCGATGCGAGACGGCATCGAGGGGCTCCGCGTCTACGTGGCGAAGCTCGAGGACGAGGTCGAACGCCACCGCGAGCTCGAGGAAGAGGTGAGCACCTACGTCGCGACGCTGGAGGCCGAGCTCCAGCCGGGCGAGGTCGCGCCGGTGATCGGGCTCGACCGCACGATGCGCGAGCGCCTGCCGTCGACCATCCGCCCGCCCGCACCGGCGCGACTCGCGCTGGTCGGTACCCCGCGGGCGGGGAGCGGCTGGGTCCGGAAGGTGGTCGCGGAGGTGCTCCGCGCCGAGGAGCTCCCGGCGATGCATCCGGCCGACCTCGACTGGAACGAGCTGCCCGAACGCTTCGTCATCCAGCTCTCGTGGTCGCGCACGCGGGTTCTCGAGCGCGCATTGCGGGAGCAGGGGATCACGGTCGTGAGCGTCGCGCGCCACCCCCTCGACGTGTTGCTCTCGATCCTCGACTTCTCCCAGGACGACCACGCAGGAGTTACCTGGCTCGACGGTCACGAAGGCGACGAAGAGTCGCTGCGCGGCGCGCACGGAGCTGATCCCGCGTTCCTGGAGTGGGCGGTCGGGCCGCGTGCTCGCCTCTTGCTGTCGTTGACTCCACAGTGGTGGCAGTCACCGATCACGCACCGGCTCCACTACGAAGATCTGCTCGCGGCGCCCGACGCCGGATTCGCCGCCTTGTTCGGCGAATGTGAGCTCGAGCCGCTCGGCGACACGCAGCAGGCCGTGGCCAACAACGCTTCGGCCCGGCTCCGGCCGGCGACCAGCACCGAGCAGTCGCGGCGCGTGTCCCGAGGTGATTGGCGCACGGCGTTGTCGGCCGCGCAGGTCGAGCTGCTCGTCGGCGCCCACCGAGACGTGATGGTCAGCCTCGGATACGACCCGGATGACCGAACGCTCGGGTAGCCGGCGCCGGGGTGCTATTACCCCCGCCGGGGGTGAGCGTGCTCCCTTGCCTTCGCTGTGAGTTCCCGATCGAATGCGATGAGTGATCGCGGCAGAGCGGACCTGAGGTGCGGGCAGTCCGCGTGCTGGCGTGGAGCGAGATCAAGCGCCGCTGGCGCGGTGGAGTCGCGCTCGCGCTGTTGGTCGGCGCGATCGGCGCGATCGTGCTCGCGACCGCGGCCGGTGCGCGCCGAAGCGGGACGGCCCTGCCCCGGTTCACCGCGTTCAGCCGGTCGGCCGACGTATCGTTCCTGCCCGGCGGCCTGAGCTACACACCCACACCCGCGCAGCTCCGCGCGGTGCGCCACCTCCCCGGCGTGGCCGCGGTCGGCGAGGTCCGGTTCTTCGCGGTGAACGCGAAGGGGCTGCCCGAGGGCTCGGGAATCGCGGCCGCGGTCGACGGCGCAGAGGGCAACGAGGTCGAGCGGCCACGCGTCGTCTCCGGGCGGGCGGCGAATCCGTTGGCCGCCGACGAGCTCGCGGTCGACGAGCCCTTGGCCGCGAAGTACCACCTGCGGATCGGCGGACACCTTGATCTCGCGTCGTACACGCCCGCGGAGTTCCGGGTCGCGGCCACCGGGCGCGGTGGTCCGCCTCCGCGTCCAACCGGCCCGGCCGTGCGACTGCGCATCGTCGGGATCCTGCGGCGCCCGCTCGACCTCGGCGACGACGCCGTGCAGGGCGGGCTCCTCTTGCTCACGCCCGCGTTCAACCGGACCTATCTCGACCGCATCGGTAACTTCGGCGTGCTCCTCGACGTGCGGACCGTGCACGGAGCGCCCGACGTCAAGCGCGTGACCGCGGGGGTACAGCAGATCTTCCGGAGCAACGGTGGCGTAAGCCCGCAGGGAGCGACCAACGCGACGCAGGGCGCGGGCGACGCGATCAACGTGCTCACGCTGGCACTCTGGATCCTCGCCGGCGTCGCCGCGCTCGCCGGGATCGTGGCGCTCGCGATCGTGTTGAGCCGCGAGCTCTCACGGGTCGGCGTCGACCAGGCGACGCTGCGCGCCCTCGGTGTGACCCGCGCGCAGCGTCTCCTGGCGATGGCGCCACTCGCGGGGCTGATCGGCGCCGCGGGCGCGTTGCTCGCGGTGCTCGGCGGCGTCGCGTTGTCGCCGCTGTTTCCCGTGGGGGTCGCGCGCGCGGCCGACCCGAGCGTCGGGTTTCACGCGGACTGGGTCGTGCTCGTTGCCGGCTTCGTCGCGGTGATCGCGGTCGTGCTCGTGATCGCCTCGTTCGCGATGTACCGAACCACCGGACGGGCGGCGCTCGCGGAGCCGACGCGCTCGCGCCGCCGGGCGTCGAAGGTCGTCAGCGCGGCGTCTCGCGCGGGCGCCCCGCCGAGTGTCACGAACGGGCTGGGTATGGCGCTCGAAGCCGGGAGCGGGCGAACGGCGGTGCCGGTGCGGTCCGCGTACCTCGGTGCCGTGCTCGGCGTGCTCGGCGTCACCGCGGTCTTCGTGTTCTCCGCCAGTCTCGACACCGTCGTCGCGACGCCGGCTCGCTACGGCGCCAACTGGAGCTTCAGCGTGGCCGACTCGGGCTTCAGCAACTCGGCGCAGGATTGCGGAAGCAACGATTTGGGCCTGACCAAGGTCGAAGGTGTCGACGCGGTCGCGGCCGTGTGCGAAGACGGCGCGCAGGTGGGCGGAAGGCCCGTCGTGGGTTGGGGCTACACGCCGATTCGGGGCACGATCGATCCGGGCATCACCGAGGGACACGCGCCGCAGACCGCTGACGAGGTGGCACTGGGCGCGTTGACTCTCGACGCGTTGCACAAGCGCGTCGGCGACACGGTCGACGCGCGCGGGCCGCACGGACCGGTCACCTACCGGATCGTCGGCCGCGCCCTGTTCCCGGTGTTCGGCGACGCCCAACCCCTCTCCGACGGTGCGGCGTTCACGGGCGCCGGGCTGTCGCGCATCTTCGACGACAACGCGTCGTCGAACCGCTACCTCGTCGGTCGCTTCGCGCCGGGAAGCGCGCCCGCGGTGGTCGAGCGTCGCATCACCGCGCTGGCGAAGCTCGACGCACCCGGCGCGCCGACCGTCCCGATCGAAGTCCAGCGGATCCACCAGATCAGCTGGCTGCCGGTCACGCTCGCAGTGTTGCTCGGCGGTCTGGCGCTCGTCGCAGTCGGCCACGCACTGGTCACGGCGACGCGCCGGCGCGGCCGCGATCTCGCGCTCCTCAAGACCCTCGGGTTCACGCGTCGCCAAGTGCACGCGACGGTGGCCTGGCAGGCCACGACCCTCGCGGTCGTCGGCTTCGCGGTCGGGATCCCGACCGGGTTGATCGTCGGCCGCGTCCTGTGGCGGCTGGTCGCCGACGGCCTCGGCGTGTCGGCGAGCCCCGATCTCCCCGTGCTGGCGCTGATCGTCAGCGTGCCGTGCGGGCTCGTGCTCGTGAATCTCGTCGCGTCGGTTCCTGCCGTGTTCGCGGCGCGGACCCGGCCCGGTGTCGCGCTGCGGTCGGAGTGATCGCCGCCCTGCAAGACTCGTCCGATGCGCGCGCTTGCCGCGGCCGGTGTCGGCTTCCTCCTCGCGGTGCTGTGGTTCGACCTGATGTTCGACGTCCAGGTGCGCGGGCATCACGATGCCGAGCTCCCCGCCGAGGTCCGCGACTCGATCGCCACCTACTACCGGCGCGTCACGACGACCGCTCGGCCCATGAACCGGCTCGTCGCGACCGCGATGCTCGCGGCGCTGGTAGGTCTCGTCGGCGAGATCGTTCGGAGTGACGTGCGCGCGTGGGTCGCGTGGCCGTCGTTGGCGCTCACCGCGCTCGGTATCGGTCTTGCCGCGGCCCGGACCGTGCGCAACGCGATCCGACTCGGCGCGCAAACCGATTCCGCAGAGCGTCAGAGCGGTCTCGCCCGGATGATCCTCCGCGACCACGTCGTGTGCTTCGTCGCGATCGCGGGCGCGCTGATCCTGCAGGTGGCTGTGGCGCGGTAGGCGGTGGTCCGCGTCGAGCGAACCGGGACCCGACGCGACTCAGCGGGATTCGCGCTCCGAGCGGGCGGCCTCGATCGCAGCCCCCGCGTCGATGAGCTCCTGCGCGGTCAGTCCGGCGGGAAGACCTTCGCCACGGAACAGGCCGGAGGTCGGACCGCTCCCGCCGAGCGCGTTGGCCGCGAGCACCACGGCCGCGCTGTTCCAGGTGGGCTGCTCGGGGGTGTAGTAGTCGCCCGGCTCGTGGAAGCGGTCGTCGGGGAAGTTCATCCCGGTCCAGTAGCTGCCGTCGTCGTGGCGCAGGAACTGGACCGACGCGAACAGGTCGCGCGCTCGGTCGTGCAGCCCGATCGAGTCGAGCGCCATCACGAGCTCGCAGGTCTCGGCCGCGGTGATCCACGGTTGGTCGGAGACGCAACGCACACCGCGGCCGGGCGCGACGAACGTGTCCCAGCGCGACGCGACGCGCGCTTCGGCTGCGTGGCCGCGCAACACACCCGCGAGGATCGGGTAGTACCAGTCCATGGCCCAGCGTTCCTTGTCGAGGAATCGCTCCGGCCGATGGGCGATCGCGATGGCCAGCGAGCCGAGCGACAGCTCCCAGTCGGGGCGCTCGCGCCCGAGGCGCTCGGCGGCCGCGATCGCGCAACGCAACGACGAGTAGATGCTCGACGATCCGGTGAGCAACGCACCCTTGCCGTCGCGGCGTTGCGGATCGGCGTCCCACTCGATCTCGCCGGTGGGGTGCTGGTTGTCGAGCGCGAAGTCGATCGCGCGCTCCACCACGGGAAAGAGGTCTTCGAGGAATCCGGTGTCGCCGGTCGCGAGGTAGTGGTGCCACACGCCGTTGGCGACGTAGCAGGCGACGTTGGTGTCGAGCGTGTGCTCCTTCACCGCGTCGCCCTCGTAGTACGCGTGCCACGACCCGATCGGGTGTTGCAGGGCGCGGAGCCATTCGTAGGCGCGCTCGGCTTCCGCGAAACGGCCACCGATGTCGAGTGCCATCGCGGCTTCCACGAGGTTCCACGGGTCGGTGTGGCCGCCGGGTACCCACGGGATGTTGCCGTCGGGCTGCTGCACCGACGCGATCGCGTCGATGGTCTGTGCGATCTGCGCGCCGGTCAGGATGCCGGCGACCTCGGGGAGGGGACGATCAGCCAAGGCTGCGCTTCCCCCACTTGGCGGCCGACGGCGGAACCTTCTCGCCGTACACGACGAGGCTCTTCCCGAGCACCGGGTTGAGCGCCCGCTCGGTCACCCGGGCCCACGCCGGGTCGTGCTCGATCAGGTGACAGAGGAAGTCGTGGTACCGCTTCACCGGTGGGGCGTCGGGATTGTCGAGCCCGTACGCGCACTTGAGCCACCAGTACGGCGAGTGAAACGCGTGGGCGTGATGCGAACCGCGCAGGAAGCAGCCGGCGCGTTCGACCTTCTGCTCGAGCTCGTGCTGGCGGTAGATGCGCACGTGTGCGCCCGGCGCGTCGTGGTACAGATCGTTGATCGCCCACGAGACCCGCTCCGGCCAGCGCGTGGGCACTGTTGCCGCGAGGCGGCCGCCGGGGCGCAGGACGCGCACGATCTCCACCAGCGCGCGTTCGTCGTCCCAGATGTGCTCGAGCACCTCCGACACGATCACGCGGTCGAAGCTGTCACTCGGGAAGGGCAGGTCGAGGGCGTCGCCGTTGACCACGCCCGCCCACTGGTCCATCTCGATCTCGCCGGCTTCGACCATCGCGCCCGCCACTGCTGCAACGTCCTTCAGGTCCGCGGCGGAGTAGTCGAGTGCCGTCACCCGCGCCCCGAGGCGCATCGCCTGGAACGCGTGACGGCCTCCGCCCGCGCCGAGGTCGAGCAGGCGCTCGCCGGGAGCGAGCCGCAGCCGCCGGAAGTCGACCGTCAGCATCCGCTATGCCGAGTCGAAGCGCCGCCGCGCGTGCGCTTCGAGCTCGAGGTAGTACTGCTCGGCGGTGCCTTCGGCGGTCTTGCGCCACGTGAAGCGGTCGAGGACGCGCCGCCGGCCGGCTTCGCCCAGGCGGGCGCGCTGATCGGCGTCGTTGAGGGTCTCGACGAGTTGGTGCGCCAGCGCGCCGGCGTCGCCGGTGGGCACGGTCATCGCACAGTCGCCCGACGGTCCGACCACCTCGGGGAGCGCGCCGCCCGTCGTGGTCACCAACGGCACACCGCAGGCCATCGCCTCGATCGCCGGCAACGAGAAACCTTCGTAGAGGGAGGGCACGACCGCGATCTCGGCCTCCGCGTAGAGCTCGACGACGCGCTCGTCGGTGATGCCGCTCACGAACTGCACGGCGTCGGTGAGCCCGAGCCGTTCGAGCTGCGCCGGAACCGCGCTCTTGTGGCGCGGCTGACCGATCACGACGAGATGCGCGTCGTCGCGTTCGGTGCGCACCTTCGCGAGGGCTTCGATCAGGTAGGTGAGACCCTTCAGTGGGACGTCGGCGCTTGCGGTGGTCAACATGCGGCCCGGGACGCGTGCGATGTGCGGGAGCGGACGGAACCGCTCCTGGTCGACACCGACCGGCACGACGTTGAGGGTGCCGATGTCGACGCCCATCTGCGCCACGATGTCCTTCTTCGAGTTCTCGGACACGGTGATGTGGCGGGGCACTTGGCGCGCCACCTTCATCTGCATGCCCAAGAAGCCGTACCAGCGGCGAAGCGTCGCGCGCCGCCAGGGACCGCTCGCGGCCGCGAGGTCGAGGTCGCGGTCGACGGTGATCGGGTGGTGCAACGTGTTGACGAACGGCCAGTCGTCGCGCAGGAAGCCGAGCAGCCCGGCGCCGAGGCACTGGTTGTCGTGCACGAGGTCGAACTCGTCGCGCCGGCCGCGCAGCGCCTTGTAGACGCGCTGGCTGAACGCGTACGGCTCCGGGAACCCGGCGCTGCACATGATCGCGAACTCCCGGAGGTCGTCGATCGTGCGGAACTCGTGCGGCCACGGGACGCGGAACGGGTTGTCGCGCCGGTAGAGGTCGAGACCCGGCACCTTCTCGAGCACCACCGGATCGTCGGCGACCGGCCACGGCTGGCCCGCGAACATCGTGACGGAGTGACCGAGACCGGTCAGCTCACGGGTGAGGTGACGGCTGTAGACGCCCTGACCCCCGCAGTGAGGGTTTCCCCGGTAGATGAGGAAGGCGATGCGAAGCGGATCGCCGGGGCGCGGCAGGGGGACCGGACGATCAGGCATGTAGCGACCAGGATGGAGGGCGGGCTCCCGTGGCCGCAAACTCACGCCCAGGACCCAGGCGGAATCGGGGGATGGGCCGGCCGGGCCGGGCGATAGGGTCGCGGGGATGACCGGCCCGGCGATCACCGGAGGGATGCTCGCCCGGTCTCACGGGGTGGGAGATCCTCGTTGGTCGCCCGGGGGCGAGCGGCTGGCCTGGACCGACCGCTTCAACGGTCGCGTCGATCTCGTGGTCGCCGCGGCCGACGGCTCGGCCGCCCCGGTGGTCGTCACCGCGCACCGCGGCGTGGGTGGCGGTTGGTGCTGGGCGAGCGACGACGAGTTGGTGGTCGCCACCGACGACGGCCGGCTGATCACGATCGCACCCGATGGCTCGACGGGCCGGGTGCTGCACCGCGACGGCGAGGCGATCGCTCCGACCGTGTCCGCGCGCGGCGAGGTCGCCTTCGCGATCGAACGCGACGATGCGTGCGACATCGCCGTGGTCCCACTCGACGGTTCGGCCTGGCCGGTTCGCGTCTCGCACGCCGACTACGCATGGGACCCGGCATGGTCACCCGACGGGCTCACACTGGCGTGGCACGAATGGGATCTGCCCGACATGCCGTGGGACGCGTCACGCGTCGCGTTCAAGCCCATGTCGGGTGCGCACGGCGCGGGCAGCGCGAAGATCGGCGGCGACGCCGTGGCCGCGAGCCAGCCGCGCTTCTCGCCCGACGGCACGCAGCTCGCGTTCGTGTCCGACGCAGACGGTTGGCCCGCGTTGTGGGTGTCCGCGCCCGACGGCACGAACGCGCGGCCGGTGATCGCCGAGGGTCGGGAGCACGCCGAGCCGTCGTGGGGACCGGGCCAACGCTCGTTCGCGTGGTCGCCCGACAGCTCCGAGCTCGCCTGGTGCCGCAACGAAGACGGCTTCGGCCGGCTCGTGATCGCGGCGCCGGGCAAGCGGTCGGCGCGCGAGCTCTCCAAGGGTTGGCACCGCGGCCTCGATTGGGATGCGCGCGGGATCGCGTGCGTTCGCTCGGGCGCGGTAACACCGCCGCAGGTCGTCGTGCTCGCCGCGAACGGGTCGGGACGGCGCGCACTCGCGCGGGGCCCGATCGGCGGGTTCGAGTCGAGCGGTTTGGTCGAGCCGCGGGCCGTGACGTGGAAGTCGGGGAGCGCGACCGTGCACGGGCTGCTGTGGCGCCCGGCCCACGCTTCCACCTCGGCCCGTCCGCTGCTCGTGTCGGTGCACGGCGGGCCGACGGGCCAGGCGCTCGCCGACTGGACACCCCAAGTGCAGGCGTTCGTGCAGCGTGGATGGTCGGTGCTGCAACCCAACTATCGGGGATCGACCGGCTACGGCCGCGCCTACACGCAGGCGTTGGCCGGCTACTGGGGCGACCGCGACGTGGCCGATGTCGCGTCGGGCATCCGTCACGCGGTGAAAGAAGGATGGGCCGATGCCGCTCGCGTCGCGATCATGGGCGGGAGCGCCGGCGGCATGACCGCGTTGCTCACTGCGGCCCAGCACCCGGATCTGGTGCACGCGGTGATCGCCCGCTTTCCGGTCTGCGATCTCATCGACTTGGCCGCGACCACGCACCGCTTCGAGTCGACGTACACGTTTCGCCTCGTCGGCACGCTCCCGGAGGCGGCCGACACCTATCGCGACCGTTCGCCGCTCGCGCAGGCGGGCGAGATTCGCGCGCCGGTGCTCCTGCTCCACGGCGACCACGACACGTCGGTGCCGCTCGCGCAATCACAGTCGATCGCCGACGCGCTGCGCGCCGCGGGCACAACGGTCGAGCGGCACGTGTACCCCGGCGAGGGGCACGGCTGGTCGAGGTCGGAGACGATCGCCGACGACTTCGACCGGGTCGACGCCTTTCTCCGACGATGGGTGCTCCCTCGTTGAGCCCGCGTTCGCCCGGCGCGGCGGGTCCGGACGACGGCTTTCAGGGGCCGAAACGGGGAGCCGACCGAGCGGTGCTGCTCGCACACGGCGCCGGTGCCGACATGCACGCCGCCGCGTTGACGACCGTCGCTGACGCGCTGGCCGGCGCACGCGTTCCGTCGTTGCGGTTCGACTTCCCGTACCGGCTCGCCGGTCGTCGCGCGCCCGACCGCCCGCCCGTGTTGCTCGCCGCGGTTCGTGACGCCGCGGCGGAGCTCGCCCGGCGCGCGAAGGTGCCGCCCGAACGCCTCGTGCTGGGTGGGCGGTCGATGGGCGGTCGCATCGCGTCGATGGTCGCCGCCGCCGACGTCGACGGCATACCGGCGCTCGGGCTCACGCTCCTCGGCTATCCGTTGCACCCGCCGGGTAAGCCGGATCGACTCCGCGTCGAGCACTTCCCCGCGCTGACGATGCCGGTGTTGTTCGTGAGCGGGACGCGCGACGCGTTCGGCACTCCCGAGGAGTTGCAGCGCCACGCGAAGAAGATCAAGGGCGCGGTGGAGTTCTCCTGGATCGAGACCGGTGACCACAGCTTCAAGCCGTTGAAGGCCAGCGGGTTGAGCGCAGCTGATGCGTTGGCCGAGGTCGCCGGCGCGGTCGTCGATTTCGTGTGCCGGCTGTGACGGCGTACGACCCCGCGCGCTGGGCCAACTTCTTCCTCGGGGAGCTCGGCGCCGCGGCGGCGCTGGTCGGCCTGTTGTTCGTCGCGATCTCGATCAACCTCGAGCGCATCTTGTCGTACGCGTGGTTGCCGGGTCGCGCGGCCGAGACGCTGGTGCTGCTCGTCAACGTGCTCGTTGCCGCGACCTTCGGACTCCTGCCGGATCAGGCCGCGCGCACACTCGGATGGGAAGTGCTCGTCGGGAGCGGTGCCGTCTGGCTCGGCGTGCTGGTTTCGCAGGTGCGAGCGCGCCGGCACTACCGCGGCCAACCGGCATCGTGGTTCGCGGTTCGGGTGCTGATCACCCAGGTCGGCACACTGCCGTTCGTGGTCGGCGGCGTTTCGCTGGTCGCGGGCCGCGGCGGCGGGTGCTACTGGCTGGTGGCGGCAACCATCGCCGCCGTGCTGGCTGCGCTCGAGAATTCATGGGTGCTGCTGGTCGAGATCGTGCGGTGACCTGGGATACCGCTCCGGGCGGTGCCGAGCGCGAGAATGGTGGCCGTGCGTGTCGATCGGTGGTTCGCGTTCGTCGACCTCTCGGGATTCACGTCCTTCGGCGACGAATACGGCGACGAGGAGTCGGTGCGGGTCCTCACCGTGTTCCGCAGCGCGGTGCGCCAGGTGGCGACCGACTTCGGCGTACGCATCGCGAAGTGGCTCGGCGACGGATGCATGCTCGTGTCCGTGGAGCCCACGCAGTTGGTCGCGGCGGTGTGCAAGCTCGAAGCGCTGGCCCGGGATCTCGAGCTCCCGCTCGAGCTGCACGCGGGGATGGCGGGCGGCGCGGTGATCCTGCTCGAAGGTGACGACTACACCGGCCGGTGCGTCAACCTGGCGGCCCGGCTCGCGAGCGTCGCCGAAGCCAGCGAAGTCCTCTCCACGCCCGAGCTCGCCGACTTCGCGCCGGCCGGTACCGCGGTCGAGCCGGCCGGGATGATCACTGTCGCCGGTCTGCACGATCCCGTCGAGGTCGTGCGAGTGGGGATGGCCGCCGAGCGGGCGCGCGACGGTTCGTAGCCTCTCCGGCTCACGCGCTGGGTTCACGGGTACCGTTCTCGCATGATTGCGTACGACACCATCGAATTCGAACGCGCCGGCACGGTCGGCTGGTTGCGCCTCAACCGTCCCGATCGGCTCAACTCGTTCACGATCGCGATGTGGCACGAGATGCGCGCGCTCGGCAACGAGGTGATCGACGACGCCGAGTTGCGTGCGGTCGTGGTGACCGGCCACGGGCGCGCGTTCTCGTCGGGTATCGACACGACGGTGTTCACGGCCGGCGCCTCGGATTCGATCGAGGACGGCGACGACGCGGGAACGCGTCATGCCGATCCCACCGTCGACGGCATCCTGCGCGCGCAGGCCGCGTTCTCGTGGCTTGCCGACGCGCGCTATCCGACGATCGCGGCGGTCCACGGCTACGCGTTGGGGGCGGGCTTGCAGCTCGCGCTCGCGTGCGACATCCGGGTGTTCGCCCATGGCACCCAGGTCGGTCTGCTCGAGCACAAGTACGGCATCCTGCCCGATCTCGGCGGCACGCAGCGCCTGCCGCGCGTGGTGGGCGCGAGCAAGGCCAAGGAATTGATCTGGACCGCGGCGCGCATCGACGCCGAGGAGTCGTACCGCATCGGCCTCTGCGACCGGCTCGTGAACGAAGCCGACCTGCTTCCCGAGGTCACCGCGCTCGCGGCCACGATCGCGGCGCAGCCCCCGATGGCCGTGCAGGGCGCGAAGCGCGCGGTCGACGCGTCCGATCGGCTCCCGGTCGCGGAGGGGCTCGTGTTCGAAGCCGAGCAGCAGCGGGAATGCCTGCGATCGGCCGACATGCGGGAAGCGATTGCCGCGCTCGTGGAGCAGCGTTCGCCCGTGTATCAGGGAAGATGACAACGTGACCCGCTTCCGCGTGCGGCCGAACGGCCCGCTCGAGGGAACCGTCGTGGTCGCCGGCGCGACCAAGAACTCGGGTGTGAAGCAGATGGCCGCCGCGCTGCTCGCGCCCGGCGTCTCCACGTTGCACAACATGCCGATGGTGCTCGACCTCGAGGTGATGAGCGAGCTCCTCGGTGCGGTCGGGGCGCGGGTCGATCTGTCGGAGCCCGGCGTGGTTCGGGTCGACGCCTCCGGCGAGTTGCAGCCCGAGGCGCCGTACGAGCTCGTCACCCGTATGCGCGCGTCGTTCAACGTGCTCGGTCCGCTGCTCGCCCGGTGCGGCGAGGCGCGCGTTGCGCTGCCCGGCGGCGACGACATCGGCAGCCGCAAGGTCGACATGCACCTGCGCGGGCTCGTGTCGATGGGCGCGCACGTGGCCGTCGACCACGGATTCGTGCACGCGCGCTGCGACGCGTTGCAAGGTGCGCGAGTGCTGCTCGAATTCCCGAGCGTCGGCGCGACCGAGAACCTCATGTGCGCGGCCGTGCTCGCCAAGGGCACGACCGTGATCGAGAACGCGGCGCGCGAGCCCGAGGTCACCGACCTCGCGGCGTTCCTCGACCGCATGGGCGCCCAAGTGGTGGGTGCCGGCAGCTCGACGATCGAGATCGAGGGCGTCGAGGCGCTCCGGCCGGCCGAGAGCGAGATCATGGCCGACCGCATCGAAGCGGGCACGCTGCTCATGGCGTGCGGCATCGCGGGCGGCGAGATCGAGCTCGTCGGGACCCGGCTCGAGCACCTCGAGATCGTCGTCTCCAAGCTGTGCGAGATGGGCATGCGCGTGTCGCAAACCTCCGACGGGCTGTGGGCGCGGTGCACGGGGCGCCTGCGCGCGATCGACATCGCCACGCTCCCGCACCCGGGCTTCGCCACCGATTTCATGCCGCTCGCCGTGGCGATGATGACCGTGGCCGAGGGCACTGCGATCGCCACCGAGAACATCTACGAGGGTCGGTTCCTCTTCGTCGACGAGCTCGCGCGCATGGGCGCCGACGTGCGCACCGAGGGTCGCCACGCGATCGTCCGCGGTGTCGAGCGGCTCTCGGGCGCGCCGGTGACCGCCTCCGACGTGCGGGCGGGCGCCGCCCTCGTGCTCGCTGGGTTGGTGGCCGAGGGTGAGACGACGGTGCACGGCGGGGAGCACGTCGACCGCGGCTATCCCGACCTCGCCGGAACCCTGCGATCCCTCGGCGCCGACGTCGAACGCATCTGAGCGAGGCGAACAGGGGATCTGCGCCTGGCCCTTCCCATGCGGCTGCGACCTCCGGCCCTCCATCGCCCGTGCGAAACTCCGTCCGACGGTCCGGGCCTGCGGATCTGCGCCTTGAAACGGGAACACCTGCGATACTGGGGGCGTTCCCAATAGCAGTCCGCCGGCCAGTGCCCAGGAGTCCGCATGCCGCTCGATCTCGCCACCGCCGACGAAGCGATCCTCGAGGCGATCGATGCCATCCGGCCCGCCCTCCAGAGCGACGGCGGCGACATCGTGTACCAGGGCGTCGACCCCGACGGCGTGGTCCACGTGTCATTGGTCGGTGCGTGCGGTACCTGCCCCGTGTCGATGATGACCCTGAAGGCCGGCGTCGAGCGCATCATCATGGATCGCGTCCCGGGCGTGACCGAGGTCGTCGCCGACGAGTAGGTCGGTCGCGTCGGCCGCCCTCATCTACCCTCGCCCGCATGACCGCTACGACCGACGCGCTCGTCGAGCGCGCGCTGTCGGGTGATCGGGTCGCGACGGCCAAGCTGCTGTCGCTCGTAGAGCAGGGTGGTGAAGGTGCGCGCGCCGTCGTCAGCCGCCTGCATCCGCACACCGGGCACGCCTGGTCGGTCGGGATCACGGGTGCGCCCGGAGCCGGGAAGTCGACACTCACCGACGCGCTCGTGTCGTGCCTGCGGGCCGAGCAGCTCGAGGTCGGTGTGCTGGCGGTCGATCCGAGCAGCCCGTTCAGCGGGGGCGCGATCCTCGGCGATCGGGTGCGCATGCAGCGTCACTCGACGGATCCCGGCGTGTTCATCCGTTCGATGGCGTCGCGCGGACATCTCGGCGGGCTCGCGCTCGCGACCCCGCAGTCGGTCCGTGTGCTCGACGCGGTCGGCAAGCCGTGGGTCATCGTCGAGACCGTCGGGGTCGGCCAGGTCGAGGTCGAGATCGCGAGCCAGGCCGACACCACGATCGTCGTCGTGAACCCCGGCTGGGGCGACGAGGTGCAGGCCGCGAAGGCCGGCCTGCTCGAGATCGCCGACATCTTCGTGGTGAACAAGGCCGACCGGCCGGGCGCGGACGCGACCGTGAGCGATCTCGGTGGCATGCTCGAGCTCGCGCCCGGTCACGGTTGGCGACCGCCGATCGTGCGCACGGTCGCGACCGACGGCAAGGGTGTCGCCGAGCTGTGGGACCGGATCCTGGCGCACCGAGCGTTCCTCGAGGCGAACGGCGGCGTCGCGGCGCGCCGGCACGCGCGGCTCGCGGCGGAGCTGCGCGCGCTCGTAGTGGAGCAACTCCTCGCGCGCGGCGGTGGGATCGCCGAAGGGCCCCGGTTCGACGCGCTCGTCGATCGCGTCGCGGCGCGCACGACCGATCCGTACGCGGCAGTCGACGAGCTGCTTGCCGGCAGCGCGTGAGCACCCACCCGCTGGCGTCGATCCTCGAAGCGGCCGCGCGCGGCCGCTTCCCTCCGTTCGACGGACTGGTCGAAGTGACGCCTTCGCCGGGACCGCCCTGCGACGCGCTGATCGGGTTCACCGGTCACTACGTGCTCGCGGCCGATGTCGACGCGAGCGAGATCGCCGCCCAGTGGCCGGCCGGAGATCTGAGCCTGCCGTTGGCGCCGGCGTCGCTGGTGTGGCTGGCCGATCGGATCGGACGCCGGCCGTTCACCCATGACGTCTTGCTGGTCGCGATCGGCGACGGCTCGGGCCCGCCGCAGTGGTTGCTCCGAGACGACGACCTCTCGCACCCCCGAGTGGATGCCGCGTCGGAGTTCCGCACGATCGAGAGCATCTGGACCACCGACGACGGCGCCGCCTTCGTGATGGTCGGGCGCGGACTGTGCGGGCGGTGGGAGGTCGGTTACGAGGTCGACCCGGAACGGCAGGGGAGCGGCCTCGGACGCCGGATCGTGGCCGCCGCTCGCGGGTTGGTGCCGGCAGGCGTTGCGTTGTGGGCGCAGGTGGCCGCGCCGAACGCGGCCTCGCTGCGTTCCACGTTGGCTGCCGGCTTCGCACCGGTCGGCGCGGAGGTGCTCTTCGGTCCTCGTCGGTAGCCTCCCGGGCCATGGCTGATCTCGTACTGACCGAGCAACACGACGGCGGGGTCGCGCTGCTGCGACTGAACCGTCCGCCGATGAACCCGTTGTCGATCGCGATGTTGGGCGAGCTGCGCGACGCCGCGACGGCGCTGGCGAACGACGCGTCGGTGAAGGGTGTCGTGATCGCGGGGAGCGACAAGGCGCTCGCGGCCGGCGCCGACATCAGCGAGCTGAACGGCCCCAAGGGTGCGCGAGCGGCGGCCGACGCGTTCCGTGCCGCGTTCGACGCGGTCGCGTCGATCCCGCGGCCGGTGATCGCCGCGATCCGTGGCTACGCGCTCGGCGGCGGGTGCGAGCTCGCGCTCACGTGCGACCTGCGCGTCGGCGCGGACTCGTCACGGGTCGGCCAACCCGAGGTCCTGCTCGGCGTCATTCCCGGCGCGGGCGGTACCCAACGGCTCGCCCGGCTGATCGGGCCCGCGAAGGCCAAAGAGCTCGTGTGGAGCGGCCGCCAGGTACGGGCCGACGAAGCGCACGCGCTCGGGATCCTCGATCGGGTCGTGCCGAGCGAAGAGGTGGAGGAGAACGCGTTGCACTGGGCCGCGCATCTCGGGCAGGGCGCGGTGGTCGCGATGGGCCTCGCCAAGCGCGTCATCGACGACGGGCTGGGCCGGCGCCTGGAGAAGGGTCTCGACATGGAGGCCGACGCGTTCGTGGAGGTGTTCGGCACCGACGACGCGCGGGTCGGCGTCGCGTCGTTCCTCGAGCACGGCCCCGGCAAGGCGAAGTTCTCCGGCAAGTAGCGATCAGGCGAGGGCTTGCAAGGTGGCGCTCACGGTCGCGCGGCGGTCCTCGCCCCACGGCAACGCGAAGATGATCGGGTGCGCGCCGGCCGTGTCGTACGCCTCGACCTTGCTGCGCACGTGCGCGGCGTCGCCCATGATCTGGATGTCGTCGACCCACGCGTCGCCGATCGCGGCCAGGGCCGCGTCACGTTCCCGCGCGCTCCACTTGGCGCGGAACTCGGCGACGTCGTCGGCGAAGCCGGCGCGTGCGAACTGGTTCGCGTACGCATCGACCACGGCGTAGTTGAGGAGATCCTTGCGTGCGAGGTCGGCGTACCGGTCGCGGTCGGTCACCCCGCAGTGCACGTACGCGTAGACCTCCGCGTCGCCGCCTTCGCGAACCCGCTCGACGCACCACGGCACGAGCGAGGCGGGCAGATAGTTGAGCAGCACACCGTCGGCGATCGCGCCGGCGAGCCGCAGCATCTGCTCGTTGAGCGCGGCGACGAAGATCTTCGGCCGGCGCTCGCCGAGTCGCACGCCGAGACGGAACCGCTTGACGGTGTAGAAGTCGCCTTCGAAGGTCACCGCCTCGCCCGCGAGGCACTCGCGCACGAGGGTCACGAACTCGCGAACCTGCGCGATCGGCCGGTCCGTGTACCCGGCGCCGTGCCACTGGCCGGCTACCGCCGGTGAGGAGATGCCGATGCCGAGATACACGTCGCGATCGCCCACGAGCTGTTGCAGCGTCGCGGCCGCCATCGCGTGGAGCGGCGGTGTGCGGAGCTGGAGTGCGAGCACTCCGGTGCCGAGACCCATGTGCGGCGCGGCTTGGCTGATCGCGCCGAGCAACGCCATGGCTTCGGCCGCGTTCGCTTCCG
>Ga0265325_10000664_pt1 | contig 25082 bp, 17 predicted proteins | sample 41420metaG_FD_202090 | JGI IMG/M metagenome (GOLD analysis project Ga0265325, IMG submission 202090) | Rhizosphere microbial communities from Carex aquatilis grown in University of Washington, Seatle, WA, United States - 4-14-20 metaG | ecosystem: Host-associated > Plants > Roots > Rhizosphere... | reverse complement strand
CCCACCCTAGCGAAGCTAGGATGGGGCACCCATTCTTATCACCGGCCCGACAGACGAAAACAGAAGCAGGTCCCCATTCGACTCCGATTGCTCACGCAATCGTCGCTCAGGGCAGGCTCTCGGCTCCGCTGAAAAACCATTCGCTCGGGATGACACCGCGCTGGGTGTGATGCGGAGCGGGGCGGTTCGACGGCAGAGTGGGCACATTCTTCGCCGTGCTGCACTCAGACGCTCTGTATCAGGGCCTGACTTCAGTCATGCCGTAACCGCCGCAAGAAATGATCTGGGCCTTAGTCCTAGTCTAAGAATCCCCCCGGCCTTCGCCGGCGACCGCTGCCACGAAGGGCCTGCAATTGACGAAAACCTCCCTCGACCCATCTCAATTTGAGATTTAGAGAATCTCCTCAATCTATTGGACAGATAAGCAAGACGCCTTCATGCTCACTCCATTGCAGTGGTTTTTCTCAGGGCTCGAAAACGAGACCGAGGTTGTGCGATTGGCTATGCCGGAAGATCCATTCGCTGGATATGGAGAAGCCGGTAACGGAAGAACAAGCTAGAGACAACAGAAGGGTAAGTTCGAGCCTGCATTCGTAAAGCGCGATTGCCCGGAGGCCGTCGCCTGCGAAACGCGACAGAGTTGCGTTCGCTGGGCACGATCTCAAGCTATTCCCCAAAACACCGCAACACACGGGAGAAACTCGTATGCAGATCACGCCATGCAGTCGTCCTTTCTGTCTCGCCCTATTGGCCGCAGCAGGCTGCTTGCTGCTTGCGGCGCCTGCTCAAGCTGCGGCCGGCCCTGGGACTGATCCCGATGTTGGGTCTACTCTCGGTTCGTTGAATCCGATCTCCGCGGCCGACCAGATCAAGCTTGCTGAGGACTACCTCGCCGGCAACGGCGTGGAAAGAGACGCGAAAAAGGCGGCGTACTGGTATAAGAAAGCGGCGGGAACAGGGAACCCTGTCGCGCAGTTCGAGATCGGGTATCTCTACGCGACCGGAATCGGCGTGGACAAAAATGCAGAGCGTGCGGCCCACTGGTACCAGCTTGCTGCCTCGAGTGGACTGCCCCTGGCGAAGATAAACCTCGCCGTCGCGTACCTGTGGGGCACTGGTGTGAAGAAGGATGAAGGGTTGGCCTTTGAGCTGATGAATGAAACCGCGACACAGGGTAGTGGTCTGGCAGCCTGCTATCTCGGCGACATCTACGCCTTCGGAATGGGCGTGCCGCAAGATACTGCCAAAGCTGAATTCTGGTATCGAAGTGGCGCCCGCCTGCACGATCCAATCGCGGAGTACGATCTCGCCTCAATACTCATGAATGTACGCGGCACACAGGACCTTTCAAGCGCCGCCAAGCTGTTTCGCGATTCGGCTGCCTCAGGTTACGTTCCCGCAAAGCACCAACTCGGATTGTTGTTGGTTCGCAATCCCACCCTCGCCGCGTCTCCGCTGGAGGCAGTCGACTTGCTGAACGAGGCGGCCGTTGCCGGCAGCTGGAGATCGTCGGTTCTGCTCGGTGTGCTGGCGCGCGATGGCATCACAGTTCGGGTCGACCTCGAGGCCGCGTATTTTCACTTCCGCGTTGCGGTGCTGCAGGGCGGCAGCAAGGCAAATCTCCTGGTTGCTCACGATCTGGCGCTGCTCACGGCCGAATTGGACCAAAACAGGGTTCGCGCGATGGATGCAGAGGCAGGCGCGTGGTTCGAGGCTCACCCATATGAACTAACGTTTGTGGAAAAAAAGGATGGCAGGAGCCAGCGCGGATTTGTGGTGACGGCACCGGACCCCACGCACGTGGCGGAGCTTTTGCGGCCGCCTGGCCAATGAGGGATCGGAGCTGAGCGTTTGCTAAAAAGCCTGTAGCTCGCCGGAATCTCGATGGAAGCAATCCTTTGTGAGCAAGCAGTGAGCCGTCTCTTCCAGCGTAATCAAGGCCAGTGCTTTCCCACCCTTCGCCAGGTTTTCAAGAAGCAGGTCCCCATTCGACCCCGATCGCTGGCGCGATCTCCGCTCAGGGCAGGCTTTCGACTCGGACGCCGCCCACCCCACGGACGAAGACCTGTCCGTGGGGACCCGGACCGCGGCGACCTCGCTCAGGATGACAGCCAAGGTTGGGCAGCCAAATTCGTGGATCGCGGTTTAGTGGTGGCCGTGGCCGCCGCCGTGATAGCCGGGCAGAGCGTGTTCACCGTGGGCATCGTGATCGCCTGGGCCGGTATGGCCGTGGCCATCGCGCGCCTCGTTGCCGTGGAAGTGGTTGAACGGCTCAGCACCGCGCTCCGGGAGCGGTCCGTGATAGCCGTGGTGCGGATCGTAGCGGTTGTCGACGTGGCCGTAGAAGTGGTCGCGGCCGTGATACCAGTGGCCCGCTCCGATGAAGATCCCGTCGTTAAACCAATCGGGCCCGTAGTAGCCGTAGGGTGCGCATTGATATGGAGGATAGTCAAAGTACCCGTAGGGGCAGACGGGCTCCGCTCCGAATTGGATGGAGATCTGGGCCGGCGCGGGACGCGCACAGCAAAACAGGCCAATCGCGAGTGTTGCGACTGCAAAGTGTTTGAGTTTGAACATGATTCCTCCTGGAGATTTGAGTGGCGCGGCGGGTGCAGGGTTGCATAAAAAAGCAGTGGTAAGTGGTTAGTGAAGGGGAGTTGGCAGCAGGAATCGGAAAAGCCTGGGCGGAGCCGCGAGCCGGCGAGGCTTCCCGCCCATCGTGCGATCGAGCGGCACGATGGGCGGGGTCCCCCTGGTTAAGTTCGATTGCTTTATCTATGTATAGTGTCCTGCCCCTTCCGTGGCAGAGACGTCAAAAGCAGTTCTCAGTTCTCAATGACCCGCTGACAGTGACCGGCTCGTCGCCTAGCTCAGGAAACCGAGGTAGGGGTTGGAACCGAAGTTGCCGAAGTTGGGAAAGACTGTGCGGATCTGCGAGTCAGAGAGGCCGAACCAACTGGCCAGCGTGCCTGCGTACTGCTCGACAGCGGTGGTGGGGATGAGTCGGCCGGCGCCAAGATCGTTCGCCTGGTCGGTTCCGACGACGGGGTATTGGCCGTACATGTCTTGTCCGTTCACTGCGCCGCCGACGACGAAGTGGTGGCTGCCCCAGCCGTGATCCGTGCCATCGGTATTGCAGGTGAGGGTGCGGCCGAAGTCGGAGATGGTGAAAGCCGTGACGTTGTTGCCGAGGCCCATGTTGACCATCTGGGCATCGAAATACTGGAAGGCAGAGCCGAGCTGAGTGAGAAGGCGCGCGTGCTGTGTGGCCTGGCCGTCGTGCGTGTCAAAGCTGCCGAGCTGGACGTAGAAGATTTGGCGGGTGACACCGAGCTGGGCGCGGCCGGCGATGATGCGCGCGACGGTCTGCATGGAAGCGGCCAACGGGTTGTCGGCAAGCATGTTGGTCATGGGATCGAGATACTGCGGGGGGTTTGCGACGCCGCCGACGCCCGCCGGAGCCATGGCGGTGACCAGCGTGGCCTGGGCTTGCATGGAACGGTTGATGACGACTTCGTACTCTTTCGCGAAGAGGTTGGACTCGTCGGTGGTGAGGATGGAGTTGAGCGGGTTAACCGCGGAAGGCAGACCGAATGGTGGGTTCTGGAGACCGTAGATCGGAATGGGGCCGGCGGACGTGACATTGAGCTGAAACGAAGATTGGCCGGCGAGAAAGAGCGCGTTCCCGGCGGTGGAGATGCAGGTAAACATGGAATTCGAATTCATGTTCATGGCTTCAATGGCGTCGGCCACGGCGCCACCCCAACCAATGCGCTCACTGCTGCCGAGGTTGGAGGCGATGGCCTGCCATGCGGCGGTTTGATCGAAATGCGAGAAGAGCGAATCGGGCAGGGGAACGGAGTTTGAGTTGATCTGCGTTTTGGTGGCGGGGGCCACGAGAGTTCCCGTGTTGGCAACGATGGCGGCGCGACCGGAGTTGAAGAGCGATTGCACACCACCGAGAGAGGGATTGAGGGCGAAGGTGCGGCCGGATTGCGGAGTCTTGAGCGTGATGGGCAGCAGCTCGTTCATGGGATAGGCGAGGCCCGGCGCGCCGGAGCGAGCGGAGGTGAAGGCGGCGAAGGATCCAGGATCGGTGGCGATCACGGTGCCGTGACCGTCGTTGCCGCCCTGCAAGTAGACGCAGACAAGGGCGCGGTAGTCAGAGCCGGTGGCGGCCTGCGCCATAGCGGCGACCGAGTTGAGCTCGAGGAGAAACGGGCTGGCATAGATGCCGGCCATGGACGCCATCGAGGCCGTTCTGAGGAATTGCCGGCGGGTATGTTTGCAGTTGCAGCTCATGGCTGGCTCCTATTGCTGCGCGGCGTAGTCGGGCGACGCCACTGTGAGATAGATAGCAGTTTGAACGCGCGCGAGAAGCGCGGCATTGATTGCGTTTTGATCGCCGCTGGGAATGGGGATGGCGGTGATCGCGGCGAGAATCTGGTTGTAGAGAGTCGAGGACATCTGGCCGTACATCAGCAGCAGGTTGATGCGATCCATGAGCTGATCGGGGGTTGCGGCCAGCGACATCTCGGTGGAGTAGTAGGAGAAGACGTCTGGACCGCCCTTGGCGTTGGCGCCGATCGCGTCCTGCATGTAGTTGATGTAGCCAACGACTGTGGAGACATTGGTCATCTGCATCTCGGGCGCGAGGAGGCCAGCGGCGGCTATGGAGGTATTGGGCGGCGTGTAGCCTGGGGCAAACCAGTTGAAGACCGTGGGAGAGCGGAGCCACATTTCACCGAGACCGTAGATGGGATCCTCGGTGCTGCCGATGTTGAAGGAACCGGTGCGTGATTGCGCAGTGAATGCGCGCGCCCACTCGGTGTAGCGCAGCAGCGATTCGCGGACCTTGCCGAATTGCGGGTTGGTGGTGTCGGTGGCGGTGTCGCGGGCTTCGGGGTCCATGAGGATGGCGGTGATGATGGCCTGCAAGTTGCCCCGCACCCCGGTGCCGTCGTCCTTGAAGACCTGCGCGACGCGGCTGATATAGGCCGGGCTTGGATTGCTCGTCACCAGGTGCTGAATCATCTGCTTGGAGAAGAACGCGGGCAGATTGGGATGATTGAAGAGCGTGTCGAGAGCGGTTTTGAGATCGCCAGCCGGGTCGGGACTGCCTGAAGCGGGAATGGTGACGCCGAGGAAATCCTTTTCGATTGTTGAGTGGTGGCTGGGGAAGCTCTGCATCTGCAGCAGTTCCTCGCCGTAGCCGGGCCCGACGTAGACGCAGCAGTTGGACCACGCGTTATCCGAGGAGTCTCCGGGGATGTTCCAGCTCCAACCGGTAAAGGTGGCAGCCAGGCCCTTGACGTCGGTATTGGAATAGGTGGGAATTGGATTTCCAGTGCCGTCAAGCTGCTGCGAGCCGTCATCATTCAGCTTCCACAGCCCGATGGTGAAGAGCTGCATGACTTCGCGCGCGTAGTTTTCGTCGGGGTCGGTGGTTGCGTTGCCCTTGTCGTTGCCCTGCATGGAGAGGAATTGGCCCATCATGGGGTTGAGGGTGACGTCCTGAAGGAGCTGGCGGAAGTTGCCGAAGGCGTCAGCGCCGAGCAGGTCGTAATAGCTGGCTTCGCCGCGCGGCATGTTTTGAATCGACGAAGTGTTGTTGCCGGAGATAACGAACATCTGGGAGAAGGCGTATTTGACGCGCTGGCGGAGCTCATCGGGCGCGGTCATGGATTGCTGCCAGAAGGTGTCCTGCACCAGGCCGTCATTCTGGTTGTTCTGGAGGAAGAGCGCGGAATTGCATTTGACATCGCTGGTGGCGCAGGGCGGGTTGTTCACAATGACGGCCTGCTCGACAGCGGGCTCGGTGGGAGTGGGCTGGATGGCGAATTGCTGGTTGAGCCACGCCTGGTAGCCCTCGAGTGAGAGAGTGCGGATATCAGCGTCTGTGGGGCCGAATGTGGCTTGCGTTAGAAAGCGCGCGGCATCGTTCGGGGGGACGATCGGAGTGGGGATCGTGCCGCTGACCGTCGCGATGAGATCGTTCGACATGGCGGGACCGGGGTTGGGGTTTAGAACCTGAAGATCGAGATTGCCCGGCTGCGCCTGATCAACATTCGCCGTCAGTTGCGTGCCACTGTTGAAGGTGGTGGATACCGGAGATCCGTTGACGAGGACCTGCGCGCCGGTAATGAATTTCTGGCCCGTGAGCACGATGGTTGCGGGCCCGGGATCGAAGGCCATCGGCGTGGCCGAGGTAAGAATTGGGATGGGATTCATTACCGAGATGTTCTGCGTGATAGAGACTGCAGGATTGTCGACGCTGGTGATGGTGAGCTGAACGATATTGCTCGGCGTGGGAACAACGGGCGGCGCGGTGTAGGTAATGGATCCATTGGCATTGAAGATGGCGGTGCCGACCACTCCGTTACCGCCGGCGATGCCGTTGACCTGCAGCGTGACGGCGGGATTGTCGGTTCCATTCACCATCAAGCCGAGATTCAGAGTGTTCGAGACGCGGACGTCGGTGCCGGAGTTCGGCTCAAGCTTGAGCACAACAAGGCCGGGACCCACCTTCATGGATAGCGGAAGGGCGCTGGCCGACCCGGGATTGGGGTTGGTGACAGTGAGTGGGAAAGTGCCCGGATTGGGTGCGGCGATTTGTGCTACCAGTTGCGTGCTGGAAACATAGGTGGTGTTAACGAAGGCGCCGTTCCAACTGATCTGCGCTCCATAGACAAATTGCGAGCCGTTGACCGTCACGGTCGTCGTACCTTCGGAGAAGCCGTTGGGAGTGACTGCGCCGAGAACTGGAATTGGGTTCCATACCTGGATGGAAACGGAGCCGGGAACAGCGGTTGGATACTTGGCGATTGAACTGGTGATCGTCACCGTATAAGGATTGGGGACAACTGATGGGGCGGTGTAGACGCCAGTGCTTGAGACGGTCCCAATTTGTGCGTTGCCGCCGGGGATTCCATTGACGTAGAAAGTCATCGGAAGTCCGGAGGCGAGATAGCTTGAGCTGAGCTGCAGGGTCTGGCTCACGCGGACGTAGGTGGCCGGAGCGGCAATGGCGGCGATGGTGTTCATGTTCACGGCCAGCGATCCGCCGCCGCAACCCGTCATCAAGGGGGCAACCGGTATCAGCGACGTGAGAAAGAGCAACGACGTTCGAAGGGACACGTTCGAAAAGAAACTGCGTCGGGGCAGTGATTTGCGGAGACACGGCACTCGCATAGATGCTCCTAAAGCAGGGGACTCCAAGGCAGGCAAATGCAGAACGACAGCAAGGTGGCAGAGGGGAAGACGGTTACAGTTGATTCGTCACTGAGGTTATCGAAGTCACCACATGGATGCAAACTAAAATGCGACGAAAAGTGACTGAAGTAATGTAATCTCGGAGGGTCGCCAGGCCCGGTGGGCGGGACAAGATGAACTCTAAGGCCCTCTGCAAGAATGCTATGCGGCAGGGGCCCGACCAGAAGAGCGGCCTGCCGTGCCAGCTAGCGGCTGCCTGCGATCATCTGGGCGGCGTGCTGGAGGCTGGTGTCGGTAACCTTGGCGCCGGAGAGCATGCGGGCAACTTCGTGGGTGCGGGAGCGGTCGTCGAGGACGCGAATGCGGGTTTGCGTGCGGCCGTCCTTCTCGCGCTTTTCGACGGCAAGATGCTGATCGGCGAAGGCGGCGATCTGCGGGAGGTGGGTGACGCAGAGGACCTGCTGGCCGCGGGCAAGAGCTTTGAGCTTTTGGCCGACGGCTTCAGCGGCGCGGCCTCCGATGCCGATGTCGATTTCGTCAAAGACAAGAGTGCGGGGCGCGGTCTTCTTTTTGGATTTGGTCGAGTCTGATTTGGAATGGGAGCCCTCTTCGACGGCGACCTTGAGCGCGAGGAGGACGCGGGAGAGCTCGCCGCCTGAGGCGATTTCAACGAGCGGCTTAAGGGGCTCGCCGGGGTTGGTGGAGATGCGGTATTCGACCGAGTCCCAGCCTGAAGAGGACCACGCGGATTCGTGATCGCCTGACGTGACGGCGACCTGGAACTTGACCTTCATGGCGAGCGAGTTGATTTGGGCTTCGGCCAGCTTGGCGAGTTTAACCGCGGCGGCTTGGCGCTCGGCGGTGAGGGCGGCGGCGGCTTTCCGATATTCTTTAGCCGCGTTTTCGAGCTCGGCGCGGAGGGTCTTGAGGATTTCGTCGCGGTCTTCCACCTCGGCGAGCTTGCCGGCGACGTCTTCTCCAAATGCGATTATCTCCGTTACCGTCTTGCCGTATTTGCGCTTGAGACGATCGATGAGGGCGAGGCGATCTTCGATTTCGGCGAGGCGCTCGGGCGAGGCGTTGATGCCTTCGGCGTAATCGCGGAGAGCTGAGGCGATATCGGAGATGGTGGCACGGGCCGAGGCGAGCTGCTGGGCGGGCTCGGCGAAACGGCCGTCGTAGCGGGCGAGCTCTTCGACATTCCGGACGGCGTCGCGAAGAGCCGCTTCCGCGCTGGCGCTGCCTTCGTAGAGCCCGTCAAAGGCGCTCATGGCGGCCGCGTAAAGCTTCTCGGCGTTGGCCAGGACACGCTTTTCGGTCTCGAGGGCTTCATCCTCGCCCGGCTCGAGGTGAGCCTGCTCGATCTCCTTGCTCTGATAGCTCCAGAGATCGACCATGCGGAGGCGATCCTGCTCCCCCTGCAGGAGGTCGTTCAGTTTATCTGCGGCAGCATGCCAAAGCGCGTGAGCCTCGGAGACTGCATCCAAGGAAATACCGGCGAAACGGTCGAGAAGCAGGCGCTGCTGCGACTGGTCGAAGCTGGAGAGGCTTTCGGTCTGCGCGTGGACGAGTGCGAGCTCGGGCGCGAGAAGCTTGAGCACCTGGACCGTGGCGGGTTGGTTGTTGACGAAAACGCGACCCTTGCCGTTGGAGAGGATTTCGCGGCGGAGGATGATTTCGGTGCCTTCGGCGTCAATGCCGTTGGCTTCAAGGATCGATTCGGCGCTGGGGGTGGATTCGAAGACGCAGGAGAGGGCGGCCTTATCGGCGCCGTGGCGAACCAGCTCTCCCGAGCCTTTACCACCTAATAGGAGGGCGAGCGCGTCGACGAGGATGGACTTGCCGGCGCCGGTTTCGCCGGTGAGGAGGTTGAGGCCGGGCCCGAAAGAGGCAATGGCGTGATCGATGACGGCATAGTTTTCAGCGCGCAGTTCGACGAGCATGGTCCGGGTCCGTAGGTGGCCGGTTAATTGTTGAGGTTTCCCAGGTCTAAAAACGAGACCTGGGGCACCCTCGGTCCTGCGTAATCAAAACGACAAAGACGGAGAGCTCAATGAGAATCCGAGCGCAGCATAGCATGAACGGGGCGTCAAAAGGGATGCAGACGCGACTTTCGCAGCTCGGAAGGGTCGAGACAAACAATGGCGAAGCGAGTGTAGACGCACCCAAAGGGTCACTTGGGGCGAAGAACACAGTCTGCTACCGTGGAGAATGAGGTGAATGGCGATTTTTACCGCAGCATTAGCGTTTATTTTGCAGGCTGACGGCGGCTCGGGAACGGGCGCGCCGACCTCACAGGGATTCGGCGAACTTGCCGGCATGATGACCCACATCGGGCCGGTAGCTATTTTTGTGCTTGTGTTGCTCCTCTTAGCCAGCCTGTATTCATGGATGGTGATCCTGGGCAAGATTTCCGCGTTCAGCAAAGCGACAACGCAAAGCAGGAAGTTCATTCGCGCGTTCCGCAAAGCAACCCGGCTGAACGAGATTGCGGCGTTGACGAGCGACTACAGCGCGAGCCCACTGGCGCAGGTCTTTGAAGATGTGTACGAGACGTACAAGCGGCAGACGGGCGGAACGGGACCACCGCGCAACCTGACGCCGCTGGAGCGCACGGCACAGACGGCTGCGAGCACGGCGATAACCGCGCTGGAGCGGCGCATGACGTGGCTGGCGACAATCGGCGCGACAAGCCCGTTTGTGGGCCTGTTCGGAACAGTGATGGGCGTGGTGGATGCATTCAGCGGACTGGGCACGGCAGGAGCAGCGACACTGCGGGCCGTGGCGCCGGGCATTAGCGAGGCGCTGATTACAACGGCTGCGGGCTTGTTTGTGGCCGTGCCCGCGGTGGTCGCGTACAACCAGTTTTCAGCGCGGATCAGGTTATTCGCATCGGCGACGGACGATTTTTGCCGCGAGTTGTTGAATTCCCTGGAAGAGATGCCGCAGCGGACACAGGCGCAGGCGGCGCCGCGGGTTCCGGCTGAGATACCTCGCGAGGCCGAGCGCAGTCTATACAAGTAGCGAAGTCGGCGGAGCGGGGAGATAGTGCTATCCCAGGTCTCAGAATCGAGACCTGGGGCACCCACTTGGTTCTCGGGCGGGATGGTTCCGCGGCATCCCACCCTTCGCCAGAAAAAAGGCGAAGGATGGGGCAACCACTTAAGGTCGCTGGAAAGGTTGAACGTGGCATTCTCGACATTCAACGGACAGACAAGATCGTCGCTGGCGGAGATCAACATTACGCCGCTGGTGGACGTGGTGCTGGTGCTGCTGGTGATCTTCATGATCACCGAGCCGGTGCTGCAATCGGGAATTGAAGTAAATGTGCCGAAGACGCGGACGGTGAAACAGATTACCGAGCAGCGGATGGTGGTGACGATCGACCGTGAACAGAATGTGTTCTTGAATGATCAGCCGGTGAATGTGCACGATCTGCCGGCGCGGCTGCTGCAAGGCAGTGCAGACCCCGCGCACCAGGCGATTTATTTGCGCAGCGATGAGCGGGTGCCTTTCGGGGCGTTCGCCAGCGTGATGGATGCTGTGAAGCAATCGGGCATCACGAATGTGTCGATCGTGACGCAGCCATTGGATCTGAAGGGATCGGGCGGAGGAAGCCAATGACTGCGCCGAATTTCGAGCGGAAACTCGCCTGCTTGAAATGCAGGTCCCCATTCGACTCCGATCGCTCCGGCGATCTACGCTCAGGGCAGGCTTTCGACTCGGTCGCCGCGGCGACCTCGCTCAGGATGACAGCCTAATTTTATGGAAAGCGTACTTGAGGGCAGCGAGCACCTGGAGCGGGAACTGGCGCGGGAGCCTTTTGCGGGACCGGCGGCGGGCTCGGTTGTGCTGCATCTTTCGATCGTCGGAATGCTTTTAGCCTACGCATGGGCGATGGGGCTGTTTCATCACAACTTCTGGGGGACCGCCGGCGCGGGTGGTTCGATGCAGGTGACATTAACGAACGCGCTGCCGCTGCCGACCGAACAGGTTAACCAGAATGTGCTCGCCACGGAGACGCCGAGCAAAGCGCCTGCCGCGCCGAGCCCGAAGGAACAAAAGCACATAGATGAGACGGCGATTCCGATTCTCGGCAAGCCGACGAAGCCGACGGTGAAGAACATTCCCAAGACGCAGCCGCACCAGCCGGCGCCCCAAAAGAATGTTGCGCAGTACGGCGAACAGTCGGGGTCAGTGATGCCGCACCAGATGCAGCCCGGATCGGCCGGGCCTACGACCGTCGGCGACAACAATTTTGCGAGCCTGTTTCCGTGGTATGTGGACCAGATCAACCGGAAGATGTCGCAGACGTGGGACAAGGGACAAGTGGATTCGCGGACGCCAAAGGGAGCGCGCGTCTTTCTGGCCTTTACTATTTACCGGGATGGCAGCCACAGCGGACCGCAGGTCGATACTTCGAGCGGGAGCCCAACGCTGGATCGATCCTGCCTGATCGCTGCGCAGCGCGTAGACACGTTTGGTCAGCTTCCGGCGAATTATAATCAAAGCACGTTGAAGGTATCGTATTACTGCGAGTACTGAAGAGCAGCTAGTAGCCGTTAGCCATTAGCTTCTTAAGTGGTAGAACAAGCGGCTGCGGTGAACGACGAAGATTGATGGAACGTGCGCACAAACCTCTGTTACCCCAACAGGAAGGATTGCAGACCGCATGAAGGCAATAATTCGGGTCTTTCCCTTGTACTTGCTTTGCCTGGCGTATTTTTTAGCGCCTCGAGTCTCGGCCCAGGACTGGGTGCACACCGGAACCAACCTTGGCAACGAGCGCATCCGCCTGGCGGCAGCCGATTTCAAGCCAGTGGGCAGCGATCCCGAAACTGTGCCACTGAAGGCGATCTTTGACTCCACACTTTATAACGATTTGTCGAACGCGGGAATCTTCGACATGGTTTCGAAGAGCCTGGCGCCTCAGGCGATGCCGGGATCTCCGCAGGAGTTTCAAGCGAATCAGTGGTCCGTGGCGCCGGCCAGCGCAGCCATGGTGGCATTCGGGGCGCTCTCGGCCGCGAACGGCCGACTGGTGGTGTACGGGTGGCTCACTGACGCGCGCACGGCGGGGAGCGCGCCGGTGCTGGCCAGCCAGTACAACGAGGCGGTCAGTCAGGAGATGGCGCGCACCATCGCTCACCGATTTGCCGACGAAATCATCTACCGGCTGGGCGGAGCCATTAACGGGATCGCTGAGACCAAAATCTATTTTGTGAGCAATCGGACCGGATCAAAAGAGATCTGGGTGATGGATTACGACGGGCAGAATCAACATGCTGTTACGCATTTGGGCAGCATTTCGCTTTCTCCGCGCATCTCACCGGATAACTCACGAATCGTATTCGCTTCGCTGGGAAATGAAGGATGGGCGATTCGGATGTATTCGCTGGACCTGGGACGGCTGGTGGGTTTCACAGCGGGGTCGGCGGGAGGAAGCAACCAGTCACCGGCGTGGTCGGCTGACGGATCGAAGCTCGCCTTCTCTTCGGCGCGAGCGGGCCATCCGGACATCTGGATTTCCGACACCAGCGGCGGAAACGCACACGCCGCGACTTCGTTCGGATCGGACGTTTCTCCAGTTTGGAACCCGCGCACCAGTAACCAACTCGCGTTCGTGAGCGGCCGGACAGGCGAGCCACAGATTTACATCATGGATAAAGATGGCGCCAACGTGCAGCGAATGACCGACGGCGGATATGCCATTTCTCCGTCTTGGTCACCCAACGGAAGCATGCTGGCGTTCGCGTGGAACCGCAAATACGGTGCCGGCGATCCTGGCGGGTATGACATCTACCTCATGGATATTGCCAGCAAGAATTGGCTGCAGGCGACCCACGAAGCGGGCGTGAACGATTTCCCGTCGTGGTCGCCAGATGGACGCCACGTCGTGTTCCAGCGTCAAGTCGGGCACCGTACGCAGATCTGGACGATGCTGGCCGACGGCACCCATCAGCAGCAACTGACGTCTTCCGGCGACAACATGATGCCCAATTGGAGTTGGAAGTGATCGCAAAGGCAGCGGAGTTTGGCCGGTTGAGGATTGTGCGATGCCAGGTCCGCCGCGGAGTGGATGAACTATCATTTTGGTTTCGCTGACGTTAGAAAGGCTGCACAGGGGCGGCACGCCGCGGCGGAAAAAGGACCGGTTGCCCAGCAGGTAACCACTAGCTTTTTTGAGAAGGAGAATTCCCGTGAAGACACAGAAAGCTGTTTTGTCGATTGCTCTTTTGCTGGTTGCCTTGACCGCCGTATCGGGCTGCAAAAAGAAGATAGCGCCTTTACCGCCATCGGAACAGGCGCCGGCGACATCCGTGCCCCCTCCGACGGCGCAACTGAGTGCGACTCCGACGGTGATCTCGGCGGGAGACCAGGTGCAGTTGAGCTGGAAGACTACCAACGCGAGCACGGTCTCGATTGACGGCATCGGGGATGTTCCGACCGTGGGCGTGAAGACCGTGACCCCGACGGAATCGACTACGTATCACCTGGTGGCGCACGGAGACGGGGGCTCGGCCGACGCCTCGGCATTCGTGACCGTGAATGCGCCGCCGGCAATCAGCGTGCCGAGCACAAGCATGAACGAGCAACAGGACTTCGACGCGCACGTGCAGCCGATTTTCTTCGCCTATGACAACTACGATATACAGGGCGATGCGCAGGCGATTTTGGCGAAGAACGCCGATTACCTGAACGCGCACCCCACCATCAAGGTCGTGATTGGCGGCTACTGTGACGAACGCGGATCGGACGAATACAACCTGGTGCTGGGCCAGAACCGGGCGCAGGCAGCGAAAACTGCGCTGGTTACCGCGGGCATCGCAGCGGATCGCATCCGCGTGATCAGCTACGGCAAAGAGAAGCCGTTCTGCTCCGATTCAACCGAGGAGTGCTGGCAACTGAACCGCAGGGACGGGTTCACGATTGACAAGTAAGACAGCTGCTAGCTTCCAGCCCCTAGCCTTTTCAGTGGTCATGCAACACCGGCGAGGTTTGGGTTCGTGCTATCCCACCCTTGGCGCAAAAACAAAAGCGCGCCAAGGATGGGGCACCCAGCAGTGGGGCTGGGTAAGCAGAGCCAGCGGGGATGAGGGTTCGCTACCGGCTTGCCGCGGAGAAACGGATTTCATTTGATGCGGCAGCCTCGCTCCCAGAGCCCGGCTGCCGTATGTTGTATTCAGGGATTCTTTGATCGAGGAAGGTAATTCAGGAAGGCAAATCATGCATAAATCAAATCATCTTCGCCAAGGTCTGCTGGCAATTGCAGCACTGGTTCTTCTGTTTGGTCCCGCGGCCGAGCCGGCGCACGCGGTTTCAAAGGAAATGGTCGAGCTGCAAACCCAGGTACAGCAGTTGCTTGATGCGGTGCAGCGGCTGCAGTCCACAATGGATGCGCGGCTGGGCGTACTGGAGCACCTTGCGCAGCAAACTGCCGAGCAGTCGAATCAGGTGAGCACGGCGGTGACCGCGCTGCAGCAGAAGATCAACGCGCAGAACGATGCGGTCAGCGGAAAAGTAGACAGCGTCTCCGGCCAGGTGCAGTCGCTCAATGATTCAGTGGACGAGCTGAAGGCACGCATAGCCAAGCTGGACAAATCGATGCAGGACCTCCAGACACAACTTCAGGCGATGCAGGCGGCGCAGGCGCAGCAGCAACCGGGTGCAACTGGGCCGGGCGGTTCGACGACGCCAGGCGGACCTGATCAGGGACCGGGATTGCCGAGCGGAGCTGGATCGGGCGCGACAGGCGGACAACAGGCGCCGCCGCTGCAAGAGACACTGCAGGCCGGGGTGCGTGACTACACCGCGGGGCGGTACCAGGTGGCCCAGGGTGAATTTCAGGACGTCGCGCACTACTATCCACTGGACGACGCGGCCGGCACGGCCCAGTTCTATCTCGGGGAGATTGCTTACCAGCAAAAGGACTATCCCGCTGCGATCAAAGAGTACAACGCGGTGGTGGAAGGATTCAGCGGCAACGCCAAGGCTTCGGCGGCGCAATTGCACAAGGGATTCGCGCTGATTGCAATCGATAAGCGCGAAGACGGCATCCACGAGTTGCGTTCGCTCATCCAGCGGCATCCCCAGACTCCGGAGGCGCGTGCGGCGCGCAGCAAGCTGACAGCGATGGGAGTGAAGTAGAGAAGCAGCTACCAGCTTCTAGCTGCTAGCTTTTTCTCGGCAGGCCGATGATTGAAGCGGCAAGAAAGCCAAGGCTCATTCATTGAAGTGCCCCGCGACGAGCGGGGCTCTTTTGTTGGGAATTAGGGAGTGCGCGCTCTCCCACCCCTTCCGGCAAAGAACGCCGGAAGGATGGGGCAACGGCGTCGTTACGCGAATTCGCGTTCAGCTTTTCGCAGGTGCGGTGTCGATCGGCACTGTCCCGTCAGCGCTGGCGACAGGTGGGGCGGGCGAAGCAGATTGGGACGCGGCTGCGCCGGCAATGGCGGCCGCTTTCGCGACGCTCTTGTAGTGGCGGACATCGGCGCCCTGCACCCAGAAGATGACGTCCTCTGCGATATTGGTTGCGTGATCGCCGACCCGCTCGAGGCTTCGGCAGATCATGAGGGCGTTCAGAGCCTGCGGTGCAAGATGGCTCTGCTCTTCCATGACTTTTGTGAGGGCGCGAAAGGCGGCGCGGTTCATCTGGTCTACGGCATCGTCCATGGTGAGCACGCCGCGGGCCAGCTCGGCGTCGCCCTCGATAAAGGCTTGCAGGCTTTTGCGCACCATGTCGGCGGCCATGGAGGCCATGCGGGGAACGTCGACGGGAAGATCCACTGCAGCCATGCGATCCATAATACGAACGCGGTCACTGATGCTCTTGGCGGCGTCACCCACGCGCTCCAGGTCGGCATTAATCTTGATCACGCTGAGAATGAAGCGCAGGTCGATGGCCATCGGCTGCTCCATGGCGAGCAGATCAAGCGCGGCCTGATCGATGTCGCGCTCCATGCGATTGATGGCGATCTCGCTGCGGCTGACCAGGTCGCAAATGGAAAGGTCGCGAACCCGGTAAGCTTCAATGGCGCGCTGAATCGCCTGCTCGGCAAGCCCAGCCATGACCAGAAGGTTCTCCTTCAGGTCTTCCAGGCTCTGTTGAAAGCGTATGCGTGTCATCCGAACCTGCCCGTGATGTAATCCTCCGTGCGCTTGTCAGAAGGATTGGTGAAGATTTTGTGGGTCGAATCGAACTCGACCATGCGGCCGTTGAGGAAGAAACCGGTTTTCTCTGCCACGCGGGCTGCCTGTTGCATATTATGCGTCACAATGACGATGGTGTACTGCGACTTTAGTTGGAAAATGAGGTCTTCGATCTTGGATGTGGAAACGGGATCGAGAGCCGAAGCCGGCTCGTCCATCAGGAGGACTTCGGGATCAACGGCGAGAGCGCGGGCAATGCAGAGACGCTGCTGCTGGCCGCCGGAAAGGCTGGCGCCAGATTTCTTCTTCAGGTCGTCCTTCACTTCGTCCCAGAGCGCGGAGTTCTTCAGGGATTTTTCGACGACTTCGTCGAGCGAGTGGCGATTGGAGTAGCCATTGAGCTTGAGACCGGCCGAGACGTTGTCGTAAATGGACATGGTGGGAAAGGGATTGGGGCGCTGGAAGACCATGCCGACGCGGCGGCGGACTTCGACGGGCGACGCATCGTGATAGATGTCGAGGTCGCCCATGCGAACGCTGCCAGTAACGCGCGCGATGGGGTTGGTTTCATGCATCCGGTTGAGGCAGCGCACAAATGTGCTCTTGCCGCAGCCGGAGGGCCCAATCAACGCCGTGGCGTGGTTGGCGGGAATATTCAGATTGATATCCTGCAGCGTGTGATTGGCGCCGTACCACGCGTTCAGATTCGTTACCTCGATGCCGACACCCACTTGCGCATTTCTCCTTGCAAAAGTTCGCAGTTCTTAGTCCGTAGTCCTTAGTTCGCAATTCCCGGTTCTTCGAGTCCATCTGAGGCTGTGAACTACGAACTGGTTTAGCTCGTTCCTTTCAAAACCCCGCGGCTGGTGACAAAACGCACCAGCGACACGGCGAGCACAATGAGGATAATCAAAACCAGCGATCCCGCCCACGCCAGCCGGTGCCAATCGTCGTAGGGAGATTGAGCATAAATCCAAATCTGCAACGGCAGAGCGGCGATGGGCTCATTCATGCTGGTGCTCCAGAAGTCGTTGCCCAGCGCGGTGAAGATGAGCGGCGCGGTTTCTCCGGCGACGCGCGCGAAGGCCAGCATGCAGCCGGTGATGATGCCGGGCGAAGCGGTCTTTACGGTAATGGAGAGGACAGAGCGCCAGTTGGGAACGCCCAGGCCGAGCGCGGCTTCGCGAACCGAATGCGGAACCATAAGCAGCATTTCTTCGGTGGTGCGGCAGATGGTGGGAATCATCATGATGCCAAGCGCCACGCCTCCGGCGAATGCCGAGAAATGATGCTGCGGGACGACGATCAGCGCGTAGGCGGCGAGGCCCATGACGATGGACGGAACCCCGTTGAGGACGTCGGCGGTGAAACGGACGGCATTGGCCAGTTTGGTGCCACGGCCGAACTCGGCCAGGAAAACACCGCCGCCAATGCCGATGGGAACGCCAATAAGGCTGGCAAGCCCCAGAAGGGTTACCGAACCGACGATGGCATTGGCCATTCCGCCGCCTGTCTCACCAACGGGCTTGGGAATCTTGGTAAAGAAGTCCATGTTCAGCGAACTGGCGCCCTTAATGATGAGATAGACGAAGATTGCCGCCAACGGCACAATGACCAGGAGAGTCGACAGCACCGCAAGCGAAGTTGCAGTTTTGTCGACCAGCCAGCGGAGGCGTGTCCTCAATTGGAATTCCTGCGGCACTTTCTCTCCGATCCCCTTCTTCAGTGGCTCCCGATCGCCTTTCTGATTCTCAACGTTGCGTTGCCGGTGCTCCGCGGGTGACGGCCCAGACGAGGAGGCGCGCCGTTGCGTTCACGATGATGGTGACGATGAACAGCGCCAGACCGATTTCCATGAGCGCGCTCAGGTGCATGTCGCTAACGGCCTCGGTAAACTCGTTGGCGATGACGGAGGCCATTGAGCTCCCGGTCGCGAGCAAGGACCGGCTGATCTGCGGGGTGTTGCCGATGACCATGGTGACGGCCATGGTTTCGCCGAGCGCGCGGCCGAGGCCGAGAATGACGGCGCCGACGATTCCGATGCGCGCATTACGCAGCACGCCCATCCGGATCATCTCCCAGCGCGTGGCCCCCAGGGCGAGCACGGCTTCGCGTTGCGAATGAGGCACGGCCGTCATTACTTCGCGCGTAAGCGATGAGATGATGGGCAGAATCATGACCGCGAGAATCACGCCCGAGGCGAAATAGCCGAGCCCGGTGGGATTGTCGTCTTTGAATAATCCGCTCCAGCCGAATGCCTTCACCAGTGCCGGGTTCACGTATACACGAAGCAGCGGCACGAGAACGAATACGGCCCACAAACCGTAAATGATGCTGGGAATGGCGGCCAGCAATTCCGTCAAAAAGGCCAGCGGCCCGCGCAGAAATCCCGGACACATTTCGGTGAGGAAGACGGCCACGCCGATGGCCAGCGGAACCGCGAAGAGCAGCGAGAGAAACGACGAAACCAGCGTGCCGTAGACGAACGGCAGGGCGCTGAAGTAGTTGTTTACCGGATCCCAATAGGAAGGAAGGCCGGTCGTCGGGTCGATATAAGTTTTATAGAAGAATTTAAATCCAAAAGCATGCCATGAAAGTTGCGATCGTTGAACGAGTTCCGTGGCGATGAGGGCCACGATGGCGAAGATGCTGAGGGCGCACAGCACCATGAGCGCCTTGAAAATCCCGTCGGCAACCGCAGAGTTGCCTCGGCCAAGCAGGTGGCGGCGAATTGCCGATTGCTCCTGCGCCAACGCGCCAGCGGGCGTTTGCGGCGGAATCGAGTCGGCTTCCGATTGAGTCTGGGGCTGGGAAATGCGAATTTCGGGCACAGTGGCGTCCACAAGGGTCAGGCTACCGGGGAATTATGAACGCGAGGTTACAAGGAAGCAAAATCAAGCGCATACGGGTGGAAATCGTGAATTGCCGGCGAAAGACGCTGAACTCATGGCCCAGGCAGCCGGGCAAGGGGACCAAACCGATGCTGGAATTGTGGTTTCCGGCCCGCAAAGGTCATATTGTGATTGGAAAATCGATGTACTGACCGAGCGGCCGTCTTTTCGCGCAGCGGTCGAGCGTGGTACAACTCCAACATGACAAAGGGAAAGACGGCGCCAGCATCCGGCCATGTGAACCTGCGCATGCTGGCCGAGCACCTGGGCCTGTCTCAGACGACAGTCTCCCTGGTCCTTAATAATTCACCCAGCGCCAAGTCCATCCCGCAGGAGACCCGCAACCGCGTGGTGGAGGCCGCGCACCGGCTGGACTATCGGCCCAATTATTTTGCCCGGTCGTTGCGGCAGAGCCGCTCAATGAGCGTGGGCGTGTTGGCGCCCGATCTCAGCGAAGGCTACTTCACCAGGGTGATGGGTGGAGTGGTCGAGGAATTGACCGCGGCGCATTACTTTTACTTCACGGCCTGTCACGATTGGAAACCGGAATTGATCGAGAAGTATCCCCGGATGCTGGTGGAGCGGGCGGTCGATGGTTTTCTACTGTTGAATACGTCCGTGGAAGAGCTCACGATTCCGGTACCGGTGGTAGCGATCTCGGCGCACTGTTCCGCGGATAGGGTCACGAATATTCTGCTCGACCACCACCAGGCGGTGCAGCGGGCTCTTTCGCACTTGTATGAGTTGGGCCACCGTCGGATCGCCTTCATGCGCGGTCCGCGCGCCATTCCCGACTCCGAGTTCCGCTGGGAGAGCATTCAACAAGTGGCCCGGGAGATGGATCTCAAGCTGGATCCGGAACTGGCGATCCGCATCGACACAGCTGGGTGGTCGACGAAGGGCGGGCAGCACCCCATGGCGCCGGAAATCGGTTACAAGCCCATGCAGGCCCTGCTGGAGAAGACACGCGCGTTTACCGCAGTTTTCTGTTTCAATGACATTTCGGCCATCGGCGCCATCCGTGCGCTGAAAGACGCGGGGCTGAGTGTGCCGGGTGATGTTTCAGTGGTGGGATTTGACGACATTTTATCGGCGGCGTATGCCACGCCTTCGCTCACCACAGTGCGGCAGCCGCTGGCGGAGATGGGCCGGCGCGGCGCCAAGGTTCTATTGGAGCGGATTGCGGACAAGAAGAAGGCGTTTGCAACCGACATCTTCATGGAATCCGAGCTGATTATTCGCGAGTCGACCGGGCCGGCAAAAAACGGACGTTGAGGCGAGGATTCAACTGCAGGCTGCCGCAAGCCATCGGCCGATGTATACCTGCGCATGAGCTTCTCCGCAATAGTGGCGCGCTCCCGGCGCGTCGGCAGTTGCTTTCGTCCATTTGAAAACCGTCAATTGAGCGTCGTTGCATTGGACAACGATCCAGTGCTGCGGGTTTTCGCTCTCCTCGCCGCAGATTTCACATCGATAGTTGGTGCCGATCACGGGTGACCTCACAGAGACAGGGACCGAGGGAACAAAAGACCGAGTTAGACCTTTGGTGGTCCTCGAGTAATTCTACTCGAGCATCTGCAGATCGAGCGGTTCGACGAGCATGCAATCCATCGAGCGAATTGAAGTTAGAGCACGCTTCAGCGCGGAGGATTTGCAAGGCTCCACGGTGACTACGAAGGGTAGCGCGTGAGCCGGATAGCCGGCCTTTTGCACGATGGCGCGTATGTTGATCTTCTCCTCGGCGAGCGCGGTAGTGATGGAGGCCACTATGCCTGGGCGATCCATTACCAGGAAGCGGATGTAGTGGGGGACCTCGAACTCGTCATCGAGGCGCGCTGGAGCCGAAGGAATCTCGACGCGCTGCGAGCCGTGCGCGAGGGCAAGCAGATCGCTGACGACAGCGACCGCAGTGGGATGGCCGCCTGCGCCGTGGCCGGAAAAGACAACGTCGCCGCCGTAGTGACCGCTGGCGATGACCATGTTCTCGGTTCCTTGCGACCAGGCAAGAGGCGAGCGCAGAGCGACGAGCATGGGACCGACGGTGGCGGCAATCCGGCCCTCAACCTGCTGCGCACGCGACACCTGGCGAATGGTGCAGCCGAGGTCGCGCGCATAACTGAAATCGACGGGCGTGATGGTGGTGATGGAGCGCGGAACGATCTCCTCGGGATCAACCTGTACGCGGAGGGCGAGGCGCATGAGGATGGCGAGCTTGGCGCGCGCGTCGAATCCGCCTACATCTTCAGTGGGGTCGGCTTCGGCATAGCCTTTGGCCTGCGCCTCGGCCAGGACCGCGGCGTAGTCCGCGCCTTCTTCCATTTTGCTTAGGATGAAGTTGCAGGTGCCATTGAGAATGCCTTCCATGCGTTCGATGCGGTCGCCAGCCATGCCCTGCTCAAGGCCGGGGATGACGGGAATGCCGCCGGCGACGGCGGCACCATATTTGAGATGACCGCCTTTGGCCGCTGCGAGGCGTTCGAGATCGATGCCGTGATAGGCGATGAGTTTTTTGTTGGCGGTTACGACGCTCTTGCCGGCATCGAGCGCGCGGCGCACCCAGCTTCCGGCTGGATCGAGGCCACCGGCCAGCTCGACGATCACGTCCACATCGGAGGCTAGTACAGCGTCGGCATCTTCGCTCCAGACGACGCTCGTCGGCACCCAACCGGCGCGTTTGCGCGCGACACCGCGGTTGTAGATGTGCGTCAACTCGAGGCCGTGCGGCTTGGACTCAACGATGATGCGCGCCACCGAGCTGCCCACCGTGCCGAAGCCGAAGATGGCGATACGGAGATGGTGGGTAGGGCCGGACTTGCGCGCTTGCGCGGCAGGGGCGTCGGACGGCGGAGCTGAACTGTGCGCTTGAGGCACCAAAATCTTCCTTTGCTGAATGCCGGAGAAGCGAAACCGAGCAATAAATTGATGATACCCGAGTGGAGCAGTGGATAGCCGTCCGCGCACAGTGGACAGTAAACGGCGGTAAATGAGCGGCTTCTCTTCTCGTCCTTGCGCGGCAATTCAGGATTGTCACTCTTTTGTCGCTGGCCGCGATCCAATGCTTACCGTCTGGTAGCATGAGCTTCAGATGCGGCGCGGCTTTTCCATTTTTCTGATTCTGTTCTTCGGGCTGGGACCTCTGTCGGCCTTCGTTGACAGCAGCCAGGACGCAGGCTTGCCGGCCTGTTGCCGGCGGCATGGGGAGCATCACTGCGCCCTATACGCCCAGATCATGGCCATGAGGGCCAGCGTCGGCATCGATTCGACACCGGGAATTTCCGCACCGCCAACTTGTCCGCTTTATCACGGTCCTGCGTTCTCCATGCTGATGCCGACGCATGCGATTACCGCGGCGGCAGTAGAGTTGCGGGCAGAGTTCACGCGCACTCGGGCACCGGCATTTGAGCGCATCGCGGCATTTTCAACTCCGAGCCGCGCTCATGCCGGGCGAGGCCCTCCGGCCTTGAATCCAAGCTAACAATTGCGATGAAGGCGAAGGTGCGAACGGGGTGTGCCATGCGGCAATTCGCTTGTGTGAACCCTCAGGGGCTAAAGCCCTCACCTCTTGTTGCTCGCGTGTCGGCACGACTGAAGTCATGCCCTGATACAAAGCAGCGGGATGCGCGACTTAAGCGCACTCACCTTGACCTGAATCGCCGCTTCCTGAGCTAGAGACTTCTTCGGCGCTTCCCCAAATGTTGCCGGCGATTGTTCAGCATTGAAAACTGCGCGAGACTGCTGCCTGTGTGTCCGAACGACAACAAGTGCGAGGCCATTTCTTTATGCGAAATCCTCTTCATACTCTGGCGGCATCGCTGCTGCTGGCCGCTTCCCTTCCCGTGTCTGCGACGGTGTTCGCCACGGTGCACGGAGTGGTTCACGACCCGCAGCACCGGCCAATACCCGGTGCGGCCGTGACTTTGCGCGCCGCGGATTCCGATTTTGCTCTGCACGCCACAACCAACATTGACGGAGAATTCGAATTGCCGGAGGCACCGATTGGTGTGTATCGACTAACGGTTACGGCGACTGGATTCGCCGACGCGACCGAGACTTTAACGGTCGCCTCGGGCACGAATCCGGTGCTGCACATTCCACTGGACCTGGCTGGCACCTCGCAGTCGGTGATTGTGAGCGGTGACGCGAGCTCGGCCGATACGGTGACGCCGACGACACTGATCACGCGCGCGACGATCGACGAGACCCCCGGTGCGGGCCGCACCACGGGCACAGAGATGATTACCGATTACGTGCCCGGCGCATACATGACGCACGACATGCTGCACATGCGCGGCGGTCATCAAACGACCTGGCTGATTGACGGCGTGGCGATTCCGAATACGAAAATCGCGTCGAACGTGGGACCGCAGATCGATCCCAAAGATATCGATTCCATGGAAACCGAACGCGGAAGCTATGACGCGGACCTTGGCGACCGAACGTACGGAATGTTCAACGTGCTGCCGCGCAACGGATTTGAGTTTAACCGCGAAGCAGAGATGATGCTCTATGCGGGCGATCTCTACACCGGCGAAGTGCAGGTTGCGCTGGGCGATCACTCCGAGAAGAGTGCGTGGTACGCGAGCGCGACAGGATCGCGGTCGAACTACGGCCTGGCCACGCCAGTGCCCGCCGTTTACCACGATGCGACGAACTCTGAGAGCGGGTTCGTATCGCTGATTCGAAACCAGACGGCGAACGATCAACTGCGCGCGGATGGACAATACCGGCAGGATACCTTTCAGATTCCGTACGATCCGAACCCGAACGACTACGAATGCAACTCGGATTATTACTGCAGCACGGGGTTGAGAGATGCGCAGTCGGAGCGCGATTCGTTTGTAATTGCGAACTGGGTGCACACGATTTCGCCCAAGGCGCTGATTTCTGTGGCGCCGTTTTATCATTTCAACCAGGCGAACTACGATTCACCCACAGCGGACCAGCCGGTGGCGACGACGTGGCATCAGCAATCGAACTACGTTGGCGCGCAGGCCGATGCGCGCGTCGAGGCAGGCCCCAATGCATTTTTGAACAGCTTTTCCGGCGGGATGTACTCGTTCTATCAAAAAGAAGACGACCTGTTCAGCATCACTGGACCGAATTGCGCGCCTGCCATTTGCGCCGCGAACGAGAATGCAGGACTCGTGGAGTTCTCTGTTGGCGATCATTTGCGGCTGGGCAAGTACGTGACGCTGCTGGGCGGCGAGCGATTCTCTATTTACCGCGCCGAGTTGAACGAGAGCGCTACGTATCCGCGCATCGGAGCAACGGTGCGGATTCCGAAACTGAATTGGGTGCTGCGCGGATTTTACGGGCACTTCTTCCAGCCTGCGCCGATCGTGACCGTTTCAAGCTCGGTGCTGAACTACGCGAGCAGTTCAGGAGGCGGCGAGAACACCTTCACGCCGTTGCCATCGGAACGCGACGAGGAGCACCAATTCGGCGTTGAGATTCCCTACCGGGGATGGATGCTGGATGTGGACACCTTCAAGAGTCGCGCGAACAATTTCCTCGACCATTCGTGCATTGGAGAATCGAACGCCTGTATTCCCATTGCCGTGGATGGCGCTCTGGTGCGCGCGTGGGAGATGACGCTGCACTCGCCGTCGCTGTGGCGTTACGGACAGTTCTACGTGACCTACTCCAACCAGATTGCCGAGCAACGCGGTGACATTGTCGGCGGCTTCACTTGCTCAATCCAGGGCGATCCTGCATGTTCGCCGGGCAACTTTGACTACTCTCCTGTCGACCACGACCAGCGCGACACGCTGAACACCGGGTTCAAAGCGAATCTGCCGGGGCATACGTGGTTCGCAACGAATGTCTATT
>Ga0265325_10000661_pt1 | contig 25183 bp, 24 predicted proteins | sample 41420metaG_FD_202090 | JGI IMG/M metagenome (GOLD analysis project Ga0265325, IMG submission 202090) | Rhizosphere microbial communities from Carex aquatilis grown in University of Washington, Seatle, WA, United States - 4-14-20 metaG | ecosystem: Host-associated > Plants > Roots > Rhizosphere... | reverse complement strand
ATCTGGCCGATGTGACGGTCTTCAAGATACCGATATACTGACTTCGCTCCAAAGGGGGACGACATGCGGCGGGGCGACATCATCACGAATCACGGATGCCGCAGTTCGGCGCCCATAGGCTGCCATATTTCGATTTCGTCGCGAACGAGACATCAGAAATGAACAAAGCCGCCATCGGCAATCCGCGTTTCTTTTGCCGCACCGGCCCGCATCGTCTTGCGGTTGTTGCACAGGCGGCCGGCGGGGTCGCCCGGACAGGCGATCTGCAGATCGAAGGGCTTGCACCCCTGCAAACGGCCACCCCCAACGACGTGAGCTTTCTGGATAACCGACGTTACGTATCGGCGCTGCAACAGACCCAAGCCGGCGCGGTGATCGTGCACCCCGACATGCAAGCGTGGGTGCCGGATGCAACGGTTCCCATCCTGACAACGGAGCCACACATCGGCTGGGCCAAAGTCGCGGCGCTGTTCCACCCGGTGCCGCCGGTTGCTCCGGGAATTCATGCCTCCGCAGCCGTGGCTGACAATGCGGTGATCGACCCTTCCGCGGAGGTCGGCCCGTTATGCGTGATCGAGGCCGGAGCGGAGATCGGTCCGCGCTGCCGGCTCGGACCAGGTGTCGCGGTCGGAAGCGGCGTGGTACTCGGGCCTGACTGCCGGATCGGCGCAAACGCCAGCCTGAGCCACGCGCTGTTGGGCGCGCGCGTGTATGTCTATCCGGGCGCGCGAATCGGCCAGGAAGGATTTGGATTTGCACCGACCCAATCCGGATTTCTGACCGCACCGCAGCTCGGCCGCGTCATCCTCGAGGACGATGTCGAAGTTGGCGCCAATACAACGGTCGATCGAGGATCGACGCGGGACACCGTGATTGGCGCCGGTTCGCGCCTCGATAACCTGGTGCAGATCGCACACAATGTCGTCATCGGCCGGTGTTGCGTCATCGTGGCCCAGGCCGGCATTGCCGGTTCGACCGTCCTGGAGGATTTCGTCCAGGTGGGAGGGCAAGTCGCCATCGATGGACATCTGCACATCGGCCAAGGGGCGCGGCTCGGCGCGAAGTCCGGCGTGATGTGGGACATCCCCGCCGGCGTGGAGGTCGTTGGATACCCCACTCAGCCAAAAAGAGAATTTTTCCGGCAGGTGGCCATTCTCAGGCGAATGGGACGAAAGCAGAAGTGAGGCTGCGAACGGGGTTTTCTTTCCAAGAGTCCGCAGGAAGCCAACAGCAAGCCAATATCAAGATCCAGCAATGAGCGGCGATTTCAGGGTGACGCTGCTCGGGACCGGCGTGCCGATCCCGAGCCCGGATCGGTTCGGGCCGAGCACATTGGTCGAGGCCGGCGACCAGAAGTTCCTGATCGATGCCGGCCGCGGCGCGACCATCCGGCTCTATCAGCTCAAGGTCCCGATCGGCCGCATCGATGTGCAACTGCTCACCCATTACCACTCCGACCACACCTCGGGCGTCCCCGATGTCTGGCTCACCGGCTGGCTGGAGTCGCATTTCGGCACCCGCAAGACGCCGTACCGCGTGATCGGGCCGACCGGCGCGCGCGAGCTGATCGAGAACCTGGAGCGGGCCTACGCGCTCGATATCAAGATCCGCGTCGCCGACGAGAAGCTGCCGCTGTCCGGGATTGCGACCTACGTCGCCGAGTTCGATCGCGACGGCACGGTCTATGAGAAGGACGGAGTGAGGATCATCGCCTTCGAGGTCGACCACGGCGACGTCATCAAGCCGTGCTACGGCTATCGCGTCGAGTACGGCGGGCGCACCGCGGTGTTTTCCAGCGACACCCGCTACAACCAGAACGTCATCAAATATGGCGCCGGCGCCGACCTGCTGGTCCACGAGGTGGCAAGCGCGCGGCCGGAGCTGATGAAGGAGGCTTACGTCCAGCGCATCATCGGGCACCACACCACGCCGCGCGAGGCCGGCCGGGTGTTCGCCCAGACCAGGCCGAAGCTTGCCGCCTACACGCACATCGTGCAGCTCGGCAGCGATCGCATCGCGCCGCCGACGGTCGACGACATCATCGCCGAGACGCGCGAGACCTATGACGGACCGCTGGTGGCGGGCGAGGACCTGATGATCTTCGACATCGGCGAGACCATCAGCGTGCGGCGGCACGAGGCCGGCGCCAAGCGCTGACAACGGCGCCATCGCGGTTAGCAAGTGGTGTCGATTTGTGGTTAGCGAATCCTGAAGCGGATCACGAAAACTCTTTTGTAATCATACGGTTCCGCGAATTCCATTAACCATATTCTTTTACGGCGCATTACGCCCGCCATGCGATCACAGCGCCGATCCTGTGGGGATCGTCACGTGTCATCCCGTGTTGGGGAATACCAGAAAGGTTCACTACAATGTCCGATATCGTCCTGACGGCTGGCGTCCGGTCGAACCTGCTGCAGCTTCAGCAGACTTCTGACCTGATCACCCAGACCCAGACCAAGCTTGCCACCGGCAAGCGCGTCAACACCGCTCTCGATAACCCGATCAACTATTTCACCGCCCAGGGCCTGTCGAACCGCGCCAGCGACCTGAGCAACCTGCTCGACTCGATGTCGACCGCCTTCAACACCATCCAGGCGGCCAACAACGGCATCACCTCGATCACCAAGCTGGTGCAGTCCGCCCAGGCCCTCGTGTCGCAGGCCCAGCAGACGTCGGACACCGCGACCCGCACCGGCCTGTCGACCCAGTTCAACTCCATCCTCGGCCAGATCGACCAGCTCGCCGGCGACTCGGGGTTCAACGGCATCAACCTGTTGAAGGGCGATGACCTTACCGTCACCCTGAACGAGAGCGGCGGTTCGACCGTCACCATCAGCGGCGTCACCGACACCAGCGCCGGCGACCTCGGCATTGCCAACGCCACCAACAACTGGGCGAACGCCGCCGACATCACGGCAGCCTCGGGCGACCTGACCGCGGCGCTGACCACGCTGCGTTCGCAGTCGCAGGCGTTCGGCTCGAACCTGTCGACCGTGCAGATCCGCCAGGACTTCACCAAGGCGATGATCAACACGCTGCAGACCGGCTCGGACAGCCTGACGCTCGCGGACTCCAACGAGGAAGGCGCAAACCTGCTCGCCTTGCAGACCCGCCAGCAGCTGTCGACCACCGCCCTGTCGCTCGCCTCGCAGGCGAGCCAGGCCGTGCTCCGGTTGTTCCAGTAAGCCGATCGCATCAACGATCGAGGCGGGCGGCGGCACGAAAGTGCCGCCGCTTTGCTTTTGGGGCCGCGATTGAGGCCCCCTGCCCGTGCCTGATGCCCACCGGCTAACGGTTTATAAACCTTAACGGATTATTCTCCGCGCACGTTCGCTCGACAGAGCGGCTGTCAGTTCAGCGGAGTTGCTTATGAGTGACATTGTCCTTACCGCCGGCGTTCGTTCCAACCTTTTGCAGTTGCAGCAAACCGCCGACCTGATCACCCAGACCCAGACCAAGCTTGCCACCGGCAAGCGCGTCAATTCGGCCCTCGACAATCCGGTCAACTTTTTCACGGCGCAGTCGCTGACCAACCGCTCCAGCGACCTCAGCAACCTGCTCGATTCGATGGCGAGCGGCATGAGCACGATCCAGGCCGCCAACAACGGCATCACCTCGGTCACCAAGCTGGTGCAGTCGGCGCAGGCGCTGGTCAGCCAGGCGCAGCAGACCACCGACCCCACGGTGCGCTCCGGCCTCGCCGCGCAGTACAACAGCGTCCTCGGCCAGATCGACAGCCTGGCCCACGATTCCGGTTTCAACGGCATCAATCTGCTGGACAAGACCAACAGCCCCGACCTGACCGTCACGCTGAACGAAAGCGGCTCCTCGACCGTGGTGGTCCAAGCGGTCGATCTCACCTCGGGCGGGCTCGCGCTCAACAATTCGGCCAACAACTGGGCCACCACCACCGACATCAACGCGGCCGGCAGCGAGCTCACGACGGCACTGACGTCGCTCCGCTCGCAGGCGCAATCGTTCGGCTCGAACCTGTCGACCGTGCAGATCCGCCAGGACTTCACCAAGGCCATGATCAACACGCTGCAGACCGGCGCCGACGGGCTGACGCTCGCCGATTCCAACGAGGAGGGCGCAAACCTGCTCGCCTTGCAGACCCGTCAGCAGCTTTCGACCACGGCCCTGTCGCTCGCCTCGCAGGCGAGCCAGGCGGTGCTGCGGCTGTTCCAGTAAGCCGGCAACCGGCCGGCAATCCGGCCGCCGCCGATTGATTGCAATGCTCCGGATGGCGTTTGCGTTCTGCAAACGCCATCCGTGCTTCAAGAACCGGGCGACGCCGACAGCAGAGGGACCCCCGCCATGGCGCTCAAAGTCGAGCTCAAACCGAACGAACGCATCCTGATCGGCGATTCCGTCATCACCAACTGCAACCAGCGGTCCTGGCTGGTGATCGAGGGCGCAAGCCCGATCCTGCGCGAAAAGGACGTGCTGACGCCGTCGCGTGCCGATTCACCGGCCAAGCGCATCTATCTCGTCGTCCAGCTCATGTACACGTCGCGCGATCCGCGAACGCATCACGAGGATTATTTCGGCTTGGTGCGCCAGATCGTGCAGGCCGCGCCCAGCATGTGGCCGTACATCGAAAGTATCAATAATCAAATCTTAACAGGGAACCTGTACAAGGCCTTGAAAGAGGCCAAGAAGTTAATCGCGTACGAAGAGGAGTTGCTGCGGAATGCAAAGCGCGGCGCAGATGTACAAAAACGTGGCAAGACAAACGTCAAGTCCGCGTGAGCTTGAAGCCAACCTGCTGCTGCAAGCAGCAGCCCGCCTGCAATCCGTGCACGACACCTGGGACAACAACAAAGCCCAGCTCGACGAGGCACTGCTGTTCAACCGCAAGCTCTGGTCGGTGTTTCTCAGCGAGATGACCGACAAGAAGAATCCCATGCCGAAGGCCGTGCGCCAGAACGTCGCCAACATCGGCCTGTTCGTCATGAACCACACCGTCGCGGTACTGAACGACCCACGGCCCGAAAGGCTCGGCTCGTTGATCAATATCAACCGCGAGATCGCCGCAGGCCTGCTCGGCCGCGCCTAAACGCGACGCCGATCGCCATCAACGAAAACCCCGCGGCAAGCCGCGGGGTTTTGCTTGATCCCGGCGGCGCCAGCGCCCGCAGAAAAATGCCTGTTGCTCGGCGCAGGCCGGATGGGAAAAAGCCTGCCTTTTCAGAACCCACATTAGAAATCGGGAAAGAAACCCGCTTCAACGCCTGAGTTTTCCACGATTTTCCACAGGGCATCGCCGGCAGGCGTGTCAATTTCACAACACCCCCGGCCTTTCCTGGCGTTTGGATTGCGGTCCTCAGGACGCGCATCCTGGTTTCTGCCAGAACATTTTGGCTGCAAATATCGGGAAAACCCGATGGGAGGGTCGTGACAATGTTTAAGCGCGTTTTGGTGGTGTTGGCGGCGGCAGTTGCATCGATCTCGTCGGCCTCCGCGGCCGACCTTGGCGCCAAGCCGGTGTACAAAGCCGAGCCGGTGGCGGTGGCCTACAATTGGAGCGGATTCTACATCGGCGGCCATGTGGGCTGGGCCTGGCAGGATTCGGACGCGACCCTTACGGCTCAGCCGCTGCCAACGGCTTTTCCGCTCGGCACCGTGTTCAACACCAAGTCTGACGGCTTCCTGGGCGGCGGCCAGGTTGGCGTGAACTGGCAGATGAGCAACTGGGTGTTCGGCCTCGAAGGCGATTTCTCGTGGACCGATGCCGACGGCTCGCAATCCCTGGCATCGCCGTTCATTCCGGGCCTCGCTTCCAACGGAACGGAAAAGTTCAACTGGTTTGCGACGGCAACCGGGCGCGTGGGCTATGCCTGGAACAACTGGCTCCTCTATGCGAAGGGCGGCGCGGCATTCACCGAGGTTCAACTGGGCGGGACCGTGACCGTCGGCGGTGTGCTGGCCAACACGCTCAATGCGCAGAAAGACACGCGGTCGGGCTGGACGGTCGGTGCCGGCATCGAGAACGGATTTGCGGGCAACTGGTCCTGGAAGCTGGAATACAACTACATGGATTTCGGCACCTCGACCTACAATTTCACGACAGTGCCTGCGACCGGGACGGTCACGTTCAACCACGACCTCACGGTCCAGGCGGTGAAGTTCGGGATCAACTACCGCTTCAGCATGATGCACTAGCTGTGAGCACGATCCAGCCGAGTTGAACCGTCATTGCGAGCACACGAAACAAAACCCCGCGGCAAGCCGCGGGGTTTTGCCATGCCGCATCAATAATTCAGAGTTCCTTGCCGATCATCCGATCCACCGAATACGGCCCACCACCGCGCATCGCGATCGCGAAGCAGGCTGCGCCGATCAACAACACGTATTCGTAGCCTCCGCCGCCGGCCGCGTAACCCTTGGCGAAGTGCACGGCAAACAGTGCGACCAGCATTTCAATGGCGAGGGCTGCCGCGAAGAAGCGTGTGAACAGGCCGATGATCAGGCAGATGCCCCCGACGAGCTCGAGGGCCATGATCACGTAGGCCCACAACAGGGCGGGCTCGACGCCGTTTTTTCCAAGGATATTGGTGGCGACGGCGGCCGCACCGATTTTGAATTTTCCGGACACATGCATCAGGAACATCGCGCCGACGACGATCCTTACAAGAGTCGCAGCAATCGGCAGCATGTTCTCGTAAAACGAGGCAAGCCCCGGATACATCAGTTTCGTTTGGCTCTGACTCACAGCAACCCTCCCTGTAACAATTGGCCGAAGATATTAACCCCCATGCGGCCCTTCTATTCAATAGATGCGCGGTCTTGATCCCGGCCACAGGATCGGTTCTTCGCACTTGCGAAGGGCCGCAGCGGAACGCTCCGGGAGCTACGCCTCAGAGATAATTCAGGATGCTGGTCTTCAGCAGCATCGCGGTGGTCTGCAGCGTGGCCTGCAGACTCGTCTGCAGCGACAGGATCTGCGCCGCGACCTGCTCCTGCGGCGCGCCCTGAACGCTTTGCAGCAGGTTCTGCAGCGTGGTGTTGGTCTGGTTGTGACGGTCGTTGGCGTCGTTCAGCGCCACCTGCGCGCTGGCAAGCTGACCGGAAATGTCCGAGACCTGCTGCTGGTTCGGGCTGCCGTTGAGAGTCTGGCCGATGCGCTGGCGCAGCGCCGCGTACTGCGCCTGGCCGTTGGGATCGCTGCCGGAGAACTGCGTCGCCGCAAACACCGCCAGACTCTGCACCACGTCGCGCAGACCCTGCTCGTTGGCGCGCGCGCCGTAGGCCACCGTCAGCGACTGGTCGGCGAGCGCGAGCGCGGTCTGGCGCGGATCGGTGGTGGCGTTGTCGCCCTTGTACCAGGCGACCGTATCGGCCGAGCCGTCGACCAGCGCGGTCGCACTGTCGAACGGCGGCCCCGCGACGCGCATCGGCGGATGGCTGGCGTCGGTGTTGAAAAAATCATTGCCGGCGGCAACGGCGGAGGCGGCCACCAGCTCGGTGTTGGCGAGCGTGCCGAGGCTTTGCGAGACTGCGGTTTGCAGACCGGCCGCGGTCGCAGCCGGCGTCGCACCAATGGTGAATTGGCCGGCGCCCGGCGGCGACGCCGTGGTCGCGGTCAGCGTCATGTCGCGGCTGGTGCCGTCCGGCAGGGTGAAGGTGAACTTGATGGTGTCGCCGTCGGCCGGTGCGGCGCCGCTGAGATCGACCGTCAAGGTCTGCGGCGGCGTGCCGCTCGGCTGGGTCACGACGGCGCCGGCCATCGCCGTGGTCGCGCCGGCGAGCTTGAAGCCGAACGGCGAGGCGTCGTCGCCGAGCGAAACACCGGCGGTGCCTGAGGCCGCAACCGAGACACGGCCGAGCCCGGCGGTGCCGAGGTCGGCCTGCTTTCGTTCGGCGATCACTTGGACGAGTCCGGCTTTCAGTCCGTCGCCGTTGAGAATGTGATCCGTGCTTTCGACCGGTTCCGTGTTGACGGTGCTGCCGGAGAACAGATAGCGGCCGTCGGCCTGCGTGTTCAGCATACCGACCAGCGCATCGAGCGTGGTGGCGGTGGTTTTCTGGTCCTGGGTCTGGGAGCCGCCGGCAAGGACGTATTGCGATTGCAGGATCGTACCCTGCGTTTGTCCGCTGAGGTCGGTGAACTGCGACAGCGCGGTCTGCATCAGATCGAGGCGGACGCCGACCTGGCTGATGGTCTCCTGGTAGCCCGAGATGGAACTGAGCTGCGAGCGCAGGCCGATCGTCAGCCCTCGGTCGAGGCCAAGCCCCGAGTAGGTCGTCGACTTCAGTCCCGATCCGAGCTGCGTCTGCAGATCGTCAAGCTGGTCGCGCATCTGGCCGATCGCCTGGAGCGTCATCATCGAACTCGATCCAATGCCGGACACCGCCATCTGCGACCTCAAATCTTCATCAGGGTGTCGAGCATGTCGCGCACCGCGGTCATCACTCGGGCGTTGGCGCCATACGCGGTTTGCAGCGAGATCAAATTGGCCATCTCCTGGTCGACATTGACGCCCGAGGCATCGTTGACGCGCTGCTGAAGCGCGTTGACGACGACGTCCTGGCCCTGGGCGAGACTCGCGGCGTTGGAGGCGTCCTCGCCCTGCTGGCTGAGCACCTGGCGCAGGAAATCCGGCACGCTGCCGACGAACGGCGCGCTGCTGGTGCCGAAGCCGGTCGCGCTCGAGAAGGCGGATGTGGCGCTGGTGAGCTGATTGTAGATGAAGTTGGGCCGCGCCGGATCGCCGGACGCAGTGCCGGTGCCGTAGAGCGCCAGCGCCGCGGGATTTCCGACCAGCGCCGGATTGACGGTGATGCGCTCGGCGATGCCGGTCAATTGCGAGCCGGATGCCAGGATCGCGCCGGTGTAGGGCGCGCTGCCGTCGGTGAACAGCGGGAACGCCAGGCCGCCGCTGCTCAGTGCCGTCGCGGTCTGGGTGACCGACAGCGCATTGACGTCGGTGGTGTTGGCGGCGCCGTCGTCGAGCACCTGGAGCGTCGAGCCCGACGGGTTGCTGAACTGCAAGGCGCCGCCGAACTGGGTGTTGAGCTGGGCGATCGCCGAGGCAAGCCCGCCGGAGAAATCGACGCCGATGACCTGGTCGTTCGGGTCGGGCGTCACGCCGTTGCTGAGCGGCAGCACGCTCGGATCGTCGACGCGCACCAGGCTGACCTGGTGCTGGGTGTTGGTGGCGGTATCGGTATAGGTCAGGTTGATGGTGTTGCCGTTGAGCAGGCCCGAGGTGTCGACCTTGAAGCCGCTCTGCGCGCCGGCCGACACCGCGCTGCCGGCGACGGTCTGGTTCGACAGCGCCTGCGCCATCGCCGCGGTCAGGCTGTCGATCTGGTTCTGCGCCTGCACCAGCACGTTGTCGCGCATGTCGAGATAGGCGGCGATGGTGCCGGAGCGAATCGCGTTGGCGGAGATCAGATCGATCGACGAGCCGTTGGCGGAAACCAGCGTCAGCGTGCCGAGGTTGCTCTTGGCCGGGTCGGCGTTCCACTGGGTGTTCGCCGACACCGTGCCCTGGGCATTGAACTGCAGCTTCGCGGCCGAGGTGCCGACGAGCTGCACGCCCGAGTTGGTGAAGATGCTCACCTGATTCTGGTTGTCGGTGACGACGCGGATGTCCATCAGCTTGGAAAGCTGGTCGATGTCATTGTCGCGCTGGTCGGCGAGCGTCGCGTCGGAGGCGTTGGAGATGTCGGTGCCGGCGAGCTGGGCGTTCAGATCGGCGATCTTCTGCATCGCGTCGTTGGCGGCATTGACGGAGTCCGCAATGCCGCTTTCGGCGTCCGCCCGCAACCCCTGGATGTCGCCCGATGTGCTGTTGAGGGTCTGCGTCAGCACCTGGGCGCTGCTGATGACCTGGCTGCGCGCCGCGGTCGAATCGGGGCTGGTCACCAGCGTCTGCAACGCGCCGGTAAACGTGTTGAACAGCGACTCCAGCGAGGTGTCCGAGTTGGGATCGCCGTAGATCCCCTGCAGCCGGTCGTAGAACTGCGCGCGCAGATCGGCGTAGCTGCCGCCCGACGTCTCGACCCGAAGCTGCTTTTGCAGGTACTGGTCGAGTTCGCGGTTGACGCCGACGACCTGGACGCTGGAGCCGGTAGCGCTCGAGCTGCTGGCGGACAGGTCGAGGGACTTGCGGACATATCCGGGCGTCTGGGCGTTGGCGACGTTGGCGGCAATGAGCGACATGCCGGCCTGCGTCGCGCGCAGCCCGGACAGGGCGGTGTTGAGAGCCTGGGTGATGCTCATAAAGCGCTGCTCATCGGCCGGTCATGCCGGTGGCGATGGCGGGCCTTGCCCGTCATCGCAGCATGTTCAACAGGTCCTGAACCATCTGGTTGCTGGTGGTGATGACGCGGGTGTTGGCCGAGTAGGCCTGCTGCGTCACGATCAGCTTGGTGAATTCGTCGGCGATATCGGTGTTGGAGCCCTCGAGCGACGATCCCACGATCTTGCCCGAGGCGTTGTAGGTCGGCGGACCGGAATCGTCGGTCGCGATGAAAGCGCCGCCGTCGATGCGCTTCAGCCCGTCGACGCCGTTGAAGTTCGCCAGCGTGATTTCGGCGAGATCGATGGTGCGGCTGTTGGAATAGGTGCCGACCACGCGGCCCTTGTCATTGACCGAAACCGATTGCAGCGTACCGGCGGGGAAGCCGTTCTGCTGAAGCGCATTGACCTGCACGTTGCCGTTGGCGTCGGCGAACTGGGTAATGCCGTTGGACCCATGCTGGAGCACGAGGTTGCCGAGCGAGATGCCGTCCACCGTGACGTTGTTGAGGGTGACGAGGGACACCGGCGGCGTCATCTGGCCGTTGGCCGCAAAGGTGTAGTTCACGCCGGCGTTCTGCCAGGCAACGGTGGAGCCGGTGGCCGTCGAGTCGGTTTGATAGAACAGGTTCCAGGTGTCGACGTGAGTGCCGCCGGCTAGGGCGGTGTCGGTCTTGGCCCAGCGCAGTTGCAGATTCACCGGCGCGCCCGACACGTCGTAGGCGGTGATGGCGCCGCCGCTGATCGAATTTTTCAGGAATGTGTCGACGTCGCTGCCGACCACGGTGCCGGTCCCCGTGCCGGTGCCGACCGGCTCAGGGTTGGTGCCGTAGTCGAGCGGATTGAGCAGCTCGGAGCCCGGGATGCCGGTGTCGTGGGCGGGCGTCAGCGGGTAGCTCGCGAGGTTCGCCTGATACTGAATTTGCGTTGTCGGCTGCGCCGGCAAGAAACCCGAAGCGAATTGCAAAAGCTGCGGCACGCTGCCGACCAGGTTGCCGGTGGTCGGATCGACCGGGATGCCCATCAGGTAGTAGCCGGCCCCGTTGACCAGATAGCCGTTCTTGTCGGTCGAGAAGTCGCCGCGCCGGGTGTAGAGATCGACGCCGTCGAACACCGGGCGGTTGTCGGCGAAACTCGACGGCTTCTCGACCACGAAGAAGCCATCGCCGTTGATCGCCATGTAGGTGCCGACCGAGGCGTTCTGGATGTCACCCTGCACGCTGTTGGTGGCGCGCGACGTGGCGATGACGTTGCCGGAGAGCTGCTGGGTCGGGATCTCGTCCGGGATCAGGTCCTCGAAGCTCGTGTCCTCGCGCTTGAACGCGGTGGTCTGCGAATTGGCGATGTTGCCGGAGATGTTCTCGAGCGCGAACGACTGCGCGCGCATGCCGGTAACGGCGGTGGTGAGGGCGCCGAAAATTCCCATGACTCGTCTCCACTTGCGACGCGGGCCGCGGGGCACAACTCGCCCTTCGGCCGCCATACCGGCGACCGCGTTGCAATCCGCGAGCCAGGAAGAAACGCGAATAGGATCAGTTGTTTAGAAAAACGCCGCCGCAAGGAAACCGGCAGCATGCGCCGGCAAGGCGGCAGAAATTGCCGGGCGATCCGGGGGGCGCCGTCACGCGGTTTTAGGGGTGAACGCCAGGGCCACGCCATTCATGCAGTAGCGCAGGCCGGTCGGCTTCGGACCGTCGTCGAACACATGACCGAGGTGGCCGCCGCAGCGCCGGCAATGGACTTCGGTGCGCACCATCAGCAGCGCATGGTCGGACGAGGTCGCGACCGCGTCCGGCAGCGGCTGGTAGAAGCTCGGCCAGCCGGTGCCGCTTTCGAATTTCGTCGACGAGGAGAACAGCGGCAGGTCGCAGCCGGCGCAGGAGAACACGCCGTCGCGATGTTCCTTGTTGAGGGGGCTGGTGAACGGCATCTCGGTGCCGTGGTGGCGCAGGACGTTGTAGGCCGCGGGCTTGAGCAGCTTGCGCCACTCGTCGTCGGACTTGACGATCTCGAAGGTGGCAGCATCGGCGCTGTCGTCGCGCATCCACCACATGGCGGCGATCACCGCCGCGCTGCCGCCACCAACCAGCCAGGCGCGGCGGCTCATGGTTTCGAACAGGCTGGTCTTCGGTCCGGCGTAGGGCTCGTTCATGGCAGTGGAGTATAACCACGGCTGGCCGGTGGCGTAGTCAATTCCGCTTCACGTTCCGACACAGCGGCGTGAACGAGACCGCTACTGATAGCGCACAGTCTTGTTCAGATAGAACTTCCGCATCTCCGGCCGGTATTTCTCCATGTCCGCGCGATTCATCGCCACGTTCGGCTGGGCATCGGCCGGCAACAGGGAAAAATACGGGGTTTTCTTGGTCTCGGCCTCGAACTCCGCCTTGGCCTTTTGCAGAAGCTCGGGATTGGTCATCAGGTCGATGATCGAGGCGGCGAGCACCTTGGCGCCCACCACCTGCCCCTTGTGCGAGATCGAACTGATCGGCGTCACCGCAGCCTTCCACTCGTGATACTGGATGCCTGGAACCGAAGCCGGGAAATTCAGCATCCCGGCCGGCACCACCCACGACACATCGCCGTTGTCGTTCGATGAGGTGGCCTGCTTGCGTCCACCCAGCGGAATGGTCGCGGTGCGAAGCCCGATCTCCGGCTTCTCGCCAAACTTCTGGAAGGCGCGGGCAAAGCTCTGCTCCTCCTCCGTCCATTTCGGCATGCCGACCGTGTCGATGTTCTTCTGCATCGCTTCGGCGATCGTCTTGTTGACGAACTGCGGCCAGGCCGAGGCCGAATATTTGATGTCATAAGTCGTGCCGGTCATCAGCGCCGCGCCTTCGGCAATCTTGACGAGCTTGTCGTAGGTCTGCTTCGCCTCGGGCATCGACTGGTCGCGCACGAACCACCAGATCTGCCCGGTGTCGGGAATGATGTTGGGCTGGATGCCGCCGATGGTGATGGTGCGATGCGCGCGATAGCTCGGATGCAGATGCTCACGCAGCTTGTCGAAGCCGATGTCCATCAGCTCCACCGCATCGACCGCGTCCTTGCCCTCCCACGGATTGACTGCACCGTGCGCGGTCTTGCCGTGGAAGGTGAACACCGAGCTGATCGCTGCATAGTTCTGCACGCCGTAACCGGTCGCGAGTCCGTCGCCGAGATGCAGATAGATGATCGCGTCGACGTCCTTGAAATAGCCGGCGCGCACGATGAACGGCCGGCTGCCGAGCTGCTCCTCGGCCGGGCCGAATGAGACCGCAACCGTGCCAGGGATGTTGTAACGCTGCATCACCTGCCTGACTGCGAAGGCCGCGGCCGACGCCACGCCGCCGTGGGTGTTGTGGCCCTCCATATGTCCCGGGCCGCCCGGGACCAGCGGCTTGCGCTCATAGGTCCCGGGCGTCTGCGAGCCGCCGGGAAGCGCATCGACCTCGGTCACGATCGCGATCTTGGGATGGCCGGAGCCGTACTCGGCCCAGAAGTTGGTCGGCATGCCGGCGCCGCCGAGCTCCACTTTGAAGCCGGCTGCCTCCAGCGTGTCCTTCAGGAGCCTGGTCGACTCGACCTCCTGCATGCCGAGCTCGCCGAAGTAGTAGATCGAGTCCGACATCAACGTCATCTGCTCGGCGTTGCGGTCGACCGTGTCGAAGGCAAGCTGCTTTCGCTCGTCCGCGGCCTGCGCCGCGAACGGCAACGCCCCGATCAACGAAACCACTAGCCAAAACCCGCGCCGATGTTCACGCATGTTCGCCCTCTCTGTAACGCGCAAGTGCCGGCGGGAAGCGTAAGCCCGGCCCGCCATCGCCACAAGTTTGCGCCTGGATCACCGCATATTTGTGGTATCAGCAAAAGACTTTGCAACGAGGACCATCCATGCGCTTCGAAGGCACCAGCGGCTATGTGGCGACCGACGACCTCAAGGTCGCGGTGAACGCCGCGATCACGCTCGAACGGCCGTTGCTGGTGAAGGGCGAGCCGGGCACCGGCAAGACCGTGCTGGCGCTGGAGATCGCCAAGAGCCTCGGCACACCGCTGATCGAATGGCACGTCAAGTCGACCACCAAGGCGCTCCAGGGCCTCTACGAATACGACGCGGTGTCGCGATTGCGCGACAGCCAGCTCGGCGACGAACGGGTGCGCGACATCCGCAACTACATCAAGCGCGGCAAGCTGTGGGATGCCTTCGTCGCCGAGGAGCGGCCGGTGCTGCTGATCGACGAGATCGACAAGGCCGACATCGAATTTCCCAACGACCTGCTGCTCGAACTCGATCGCATGGAGTTCTTCGTCTACGAGACCAGCGAGACGGTGAAGGCGCGGCGCCGGCCGGTGGTGATCATCACCTCGAACAACGAGAAGGAATTGCCGGACGCCTTCCTGCGCCGCTGCTTCTTCCACTACATCCGCTTTCCCGACACAGAGACGATGAAGGCGATCATCGAGGTGCATTTCCCCGGCATCAAGCAGCGGCTGGTGAGCGAGGCGCTGAAGCTGTTCTACGAGGTGCGCGAGGTGCCGGGCTTGAAGAAGAAGCCTTCGACCTCCGAATTGCTCGACTGGCTGAAGCTGCTCATGGTCGAGGACATCGGCCCCGAGCTTCTGCGCGAGCGCGATCCGAAGAAGCTCATTCCGCCGCTGCATGGCGCGCTGCTCAAGAACGAGCAAGACGTGCACCTGTTCGAGCGGCTGGCTTTTATGGCGCGGCGCGAAGGCCGCTGAAGCGGCCTATGCATGGCGCGGCGCGAAGGCCGCTGAACATCAGGATTTGTTCTCGGGCGGGGCCGATGGTTCGGTCGGCAGGCCGTCGTTGGCTGGCGGGGTGTCGGATTTCTTGCGTTTCGGCCCGCGTCTCTCGGCGGGATCGCGCTTGGGCTTGCGTCGCCCCTGTGGCGTGGCGATGGGTGGCTCAGTCTCGATGGGCAGCGGCGCCACAGATTCAGCGATGAGCACCGGGACCTCCGGCGGCAGTTCCACGGGCTGCGGCGGAATCGGCGCGGTGGCGGGCTCGCTCGCCTCGATCGCGGCAATCGATGGATGAATCTGGGCCGCGGCGGGCTCCGGCGGCGCTGCCGCCGCAGCGGCAAGGCCGGCAAACTGCTTCACCTGGGCGGCGTGCGCCTCGGCCTTGAGGCGCTTCACCTCGCGCCGCCGCGACATGATGGCGCCGGCAAGCCCGCGCGCCCGCCCCGACCAGGCGGATGCCTGCTTCGCCGCGCGGCCGAGCCGGCCGCCGGCCCACACCAGGGAAAACGGCGCGAACGCCTCCCAGGTGCGGTCGCCCTCGACGATGGCGCGCGCCACGATCTCGCCGGCCATCGCCGTCGTGTTGACGCCGTGATTGCCGAAGCCGCTGAGCAGCCACAGACCCGGCGACACCTCGCCGATCTGCGGCATGCCGTGCACGGTCTCGCCGATCATGCCGGCCCAGGCATAGCCCGCCTTGGCGGCGCCGAGCGTCGGGTAGAGTTCGGCAATGCGGCTGAGCAGCGCCTCGCCGTGGCGCTGCGGGTTGCCTTGCCATGTCGTGCCGTCGCCGCAGCACAACAGCCTGTTGCCGTCGACCACGCGATAGCGATCGTCGCCGGTTTCGTTGTCACTGACCGCACCGGGGAAACGAATGGCCTCGCCAAGCGTCGTGTCGAGCGGCTCGGTCACGACGACATAGTTGAACGACGGCACCAGCGTGCCGGCGAATTCCGGCAACAGCCCGCCGATGTGGACGTTGCCGGCGAGAACGACATGGGCGGCGCGCACCCGCGACTGGTTGGTGACGAGGCGCTTCCTCACGCCGGCCGGGTCGATCTCCAGCACCGGCGTGTCTTCGAAGATGCGAGCGCCGGCGGCTTCAGCCGCAGCCGCAAGCCCGAGCGCGTAGTTGAGCGGATGCAGGCTGAAGGCGTTCGGATCGTGCAGGCCGTGGAAATAAACATTCGTGTCGAGAACCTCGCGCACCCGGTCCATCGCCCACGGCTCGATCCGGGCGCCAAATTCGCCGACCATGAGAGCGGCTTCCGCCGCCATCGCGCGGGTGTCATCGGACCGCGACACATGAAGCAAGCCGGTCTCCGACAGCGCCGCATCCTCGATGTCGCGCGCTGCGCTGCGGACGTATTCGGCGCCGTCGACCGACAGCGCCCATAGCTCGCGGGCGTGTTCGAGACCGACCCGCTCCACCAGCGCCTGCGCCGGCATGGCAAAGCCCGCGCGCACCACGCCGGCGTTTCTGCCGGAGGCGTCCCAGGCAACGCTTTGCCCCTCCAGCACGATGACGGACCAGCCGCGGCGCGCGACCTCGCGCGCGGCGGTCAATCCGGCGAGCCCTCCGCCGATGACGCAGACATCGACATCGAGTTCGACCGAAAGCCGCGCACGCGCCGGGCTCTCCGCCCGTGTCGCGGCGTACCAGCTTGAACCATAGCCCTTGGGTTCGGCCGTGAGCATCGTGTCGCCTCGCGCCGCACGAAGCGGCGCCCTCATGCTAAACTGCTACCGGCAATTCGGCGGAAGGGAAAGCCGGGAGACCCTGCACCATGCGACGGTTGATCCTGCTGCGTCACGCCAAAGCCGAACGGGCGCAACCCGGCGGGAGCGACCTCAATCGCATCCTGACCGACCGCGGGCGTAGCGACGCCATCCGGCTCGGCGCCTATATGGCGCGTCATGGGCTGATCCCGGACCAGGCGCTGGTCTCGACCTCGAAACGCACCCGCGAGACCTGGGCGTTGCTCAGCAAGGCGTTCAGCAATCCGCCCGGGGCACGGTTCGAGGAACGCATCTACGAGGCATCGCCGCAGGCGATCCTCCAGGCGATCCAGGACATCGCACCAACCGGCCAAACGCTGCTGGTGGTCGGCCACAATCCAAGCCTGCACCAGGTCGCCACGATGCTGGCGGTGTCGGGCGACATCGACGCCCGACAGCGCCTCAAGGAAGACTTCCCGACCGCGGCCCTCGCTGTCGTCAGCTTCGCCATCGAGGACTGGCAAGGTTTCGATTTTCACGGCGGACGTCTCGAACACTTTGTCCGGCCGAGGGAACTGGAAGCCGCGAGCGACTAATCACCGGGCTTGGGCATCACCGCGGCGGGGATGGCGTCGGGCCGATAGCGGCCGGGCCGGTTGCGGTAGAAGAACTGGCCGATCTGCCAGGCGAACACCGCAAAGAACAGACCGACCACGGCGCTGGTGCTCCATTGCGCCGAACGCGCCGCGCGGATCGCAAGCGACGCGGTCGCAAACAGCACCGCCGCGAACACGGCGACGCCGATCCAGTAGGTCACGACCGGCAGTCCGGTCGACAATTGCGTTGCGGCGCCAGCCGCGGCGAGCCGCCGATGCAATTCGGCGATGAACGCCACGTAAGCCGCGTCGAGCCGCTGCTGATCCATCATGCTGCGCCATGACACCGAGGCGATCTGGATCTTGGATTCACCGGCCGGCCAGATTTCAGCGACGAAGCGATGGGACTGCATCGTCACCGGCCGATACGACAGCCGGATCGCGCGCAGGCGATCGTAGCGGACCCGTCCGCCGCGCCGGCCGACCTGCCAGTGCAGAGTGTGCGGCTCAAGCTCGAACCGGCATAGGCCGCCGGCCAGCGACGCCTTGTATTCATAGACCGGGTTGCCGTTCTCATGCGCGTCGAACGTGGAAGTCATGGCAGCATTGTGCCGGGACGCGCTTGGCGCTGGCAATCGCCGTCGAGGCGGGCCATATCAGGTGCATGCGGATCGTCATGGCTCTGATCATCGTGGCGTTGCTCGCGCTGCTCGCAGCCGCGATTTATTACGCCTATGGCATCTGGAACGCGCTCGAAACCGCCGATATGCCGGCCTGGATGTATGTCGCCATGGGCGGCGGCGTCATCTTTTCGCTGCTCGTCGGCTGCGGGCTGATGGGGCTGGTGTTCTACTCAAGCCGCCAGGGCTACGACGAGCGGGCCTCGCGCGGCGATTTCGACGCCTGATCCGCGTGGCTCTGGATGGAATCGATGCGGGCGAGCTCGGGAAACAGCCGCGTCCACAATAGCGCCACCACGACGGCGCCGACGCCCCCGACCAGCACCGAGGTGAAGGCGCCGAACAGCGCCGCGATGGTGCCGGCGCGGAATTCACCGAGCGTTCCCGAAGTGCCGGTGAACATGAAGTTCACCGCCATGACCCGGCCGAGCATCTCGTTCGGCGTCCGCGTCTGCACCAGCGAATGGCGGATCACCACGCTGACGGCATCGCCCGCGCCATAGACGGCAAGCGCCAGCATCGAGATCACCAGCGAGGTCGAGAACGCGAACACGATCGCGGCCACGCCGAACACCGACACCGCGACGAACAGCACTTGGCCGAGGCGACGCTCGATCTGGTGATGCGCAAGCCACACCGATGTCGCCAGCGCCCCGACCGCCGGCGCCGAGCGAAGCAGGCCCAGCCCCCAGGGGCCGATCGCCAGCACGTCCTTGGCATAGATCGGCAGCAGCGCGGTGACGCCGCCGAGCAGCATGGCGAACAGGTCGAGCGAGATCGCGCCGAGCACCACCTTGTTGTGGCGGATATAGCGGAAGCCGGCGAACAGGGTTTCGAACGAGACCGGCTTTTTCTCGGGCGGCGCGTTTTGCAGGCGGATGAAACTGATCAGCACGCTCGCCGTCACGAACACCGCGGTGCAAACGAGATACACGGTGCTGGCGCCGAACACATAGAGCAGGCCGCCAAGCGCGGGCCCGCAGATGATCGCGGTCTGGCTCGCCGTCGCCGAGGCCGCGATGGCGCGCGGCAATATGGCCGGCGGCACGATGCCCGGCACCAGCGTGTGCATGGTCGGGGTTTCGAAGGCGCGCGCGGTGCCGCTGACGAACAGGATCGCCAGCATCACATCGCGGCTGAGCCAGCCGCCGAGCGTGCCGAGCGCGAAGGCCGCGGCAGCCAGCGCCTTCACCACCTGGCAGGTGCCCACCACGACACGGCGGTCATAGCGGTCGGCGATGTGGCCGACGACAACGCCGAGCACCACCACCGGGAAGAATTGCACAAGACCGACCAGGCCGAGGTCGAAAGCACTGCCGGTCAGAGCGTAGATCTGCCAGCCGACCGCCACCGCCTGCATCTGGTAGGCGCCGTTGGTCGCTGTGCGCGCGAACCAATACGCCACGTAGGAGCGATGGGCGAGCAGCCCGGGCTGTGAAAGGGCGATGCTGTCGGCGGGAGCGGACATGGGCGTTGCCGGACATTACGTTGCCAGATCGGGCGTTGCCGGAACGCCTTCATAGCGCGCCGGCCGGCCCCGACCAATACCGGAAGTGCATGCCGCTGCGGGATGACCGCGCGGAGTCGGAGTGATGCCGATTGGATTTACTGCTCGAGCTTGACGTTGGCGGTCTTGATGACGTCGCGCCAGGTCTCAACCTCGGATTTGAAGAAGGCCGCGGTCTCGGCAAGCGACGTGGTCGTCACCTCGGCCGACAGATTTTGCAGCTTCTGCTTGACGCCCGGATCGTTCAGCGCCTCGTTGATGTCGGCATGGAGCTTGTCGACGATCGCCTGCGGCACCTTCGGCGGCGCGACCAGCGCAAACCAGGTCAGCACCACGAAGCCAGGAACCGTGTCCTTGATGACGGGCACGCCCGGAAACGTCGCCATCGGCTTCTCGGTGGCCAGTCCCAGCGCGCGGATGGTGCCGCCCTGGACCAGCTTGCCCGCGGCACCGACATTGTCGAAGGCGATGTCGATGTTGCCCGCGATCAGGTCCTGCACCTCGGGCGCGGAGCCGCGATAATGGATGTGCTGGAATTTGACTCCGGCTTTTTGCGCGAACAGCTCCGACGTCAGGTGCGCGGTGGTGCCGACGCCCTGTGTGCCGGAGTTGAGCTGGCCCGGGTGCGCCTTGGCGTAGGCGACGAACTCGGCGACGGTCTTGACGTCCTTGAGCCGCGGCGAGTTGGTCAACAGCGCATTCGGCACCTTGCCCATCACCGCGAGCGGAATGAACTGGGCCGGATCGAAGTTCAGCTTGGGATAGAGATTCTGGTTGATGACCAGCGGCGGCGGCGGCGAAGCGAACAGGGTGTAGCCGTCCGGATCGGAATGGTAGGCCGCGTCCGCGCCGACGTTGCCACCGGCGCCCGCCTTGTTCTCGATGATGACCGGCTGGCCCCACTTGCGCGTCAGGAAGTCGGCGACGATGCGCGGCATGGCGTCGGCGGTGCCGCCCGGCGGGAACGGCACGATGATCTTCACCGCACGGGTCGGAAAATCTTGCGCCACCGCGCCTCCTGCGATTGCGAGAACGGTGGTCAGCGCTGCGGCAAATACGGCGATCAGGCGTGTCATCGAACGTCTCCCTGGGCGTCCGCCCACGTTAGACGCTGGCACAGCGCGTTTCCAGATTGAGGCGAGGATTGCCGCCATGCAGCGGCGCGACACGAGTTCGCAGCCCTGCTCGGTGCACGCGGGGCTAGAGAACCGGTTCGAGGCCGTTCTCCTTCCACACCGCAGCCGCAGCAGGCGTGGTGAGGAAATTCAGGAACGCGCGGCCGGCCTGCGGCTCCCTGGCGTGGACCGAAAGCCCGCCGCTGAACACGAGCCAGTTGTTGATTTCCGGCGGCAGGTAGCCGAGCCATTCGATGTTCGGCGTGCCGAGCAGCGGCGGCAGGCCGGACACCACGAAATCGACCTCGCCGCGCGACACCAGTTGCGCCGAAGTGCCCGACCCGCCGGACTTGATCTTGGGCCGGACCTGATCGGCGATGCCGAGCCGCTCGATCAGGCTGTCGACGTAGCGGCCGCTGGAGCCCTCGCCCGACGTTGCGATGGCCTTGGCGTTGAGCATCGAGCGCTTGAACGCCTCCACCGTGCTGAAATCGGGCTTCGGCGCGCCCTGGCGGACCGCAACTCCGATGCCGATGCGGCCCAGCGCCGTGCGGGAGCCCGCGGCAAGCTTGCCCTGCTTGATCAGTCCGTCGACATCATAGGACAGGATCAGGACATCGAACGGCTCGCCGGCATCGACCCTCTTCATCAGCGCCGGCGGCAGGCCGAACTGGGCAACGATCTTGTGTCCGGTGGTCCGCTCGAATTGCGGGATCAGCGTATCCATCACGCGATGAGAAGCGCCGGTCAGGAACGCGGTGATCTCGGCCGATTGAGATGCTTCGGTCATGAACAGTGACAGTCCGATTGCCGCAGCCAGCACGCCGATGTTCACGGTGATACTTCCTGCCAAGTGATGCGCGCAAAATCCTAGTCAATCATCTGGGCCCGCGCCAGGGCGGCGCCGTCAAGCAGCGGTTCACTCGACCACGTCATCGGCGCGGCCCAGCATGGCCGGCGGAATGGCGATGCCCAGCGCCTTTGCCGTCTTGAGATTGATCACGAGCTCATATTTGGTCGGCGACTGCACCGGGAGATTGGCCGGGCTCTCACCTTTGAGGATGCGGTCGACATAATTCGCCGCGCGCCGGAACTGATCGACGAAATCGGGGCCGTAGGAGATCAGGCCGCCGTTCGCGACATAGAAGCGTGAATTGAACACGATCGGCAGCCGATGCCGCAGCACCAGCGTGTTGATGAGTTGGCGATGAACGGTCGCGGCCGGACTGCCGGTCACGATCAGGCCGCCGTCGGCATTCTGCGCAAACAAAGTGATGTCGCGCTCGATGTCGACGGCATTCTGCAAATCGATCGGCCGAAGCTCCACGCCTTGCCTTTGCGCGGCCGACTGGATCGCACCGAATTGTCCGGGCCCCGACGCCACGAAGGATTCGCGGAGCACCGCGACGCGATTGACGTTCGGCGCGATCTCCTTGAGCAGCTCCAGCCACTTTCCGCCGATCGAATATTCGAAATTGGTGAAGCCCGTGACGTTGCCGCCCGGGTTGGCCAGGCTGTTGACGTATCCCGCTCCGACCGGATCGGCCACCAGCGTGAACACGATCGGAATCGTCCTGCTCTGTTGCAGCAACGGCGCAACGGCGGCGCTGGAATGGGCCAGGATCACGTCCGGCGCGCTGGCGACCAATTCGGCGGCCTGCGTTCGCATGAGGTCGGCGTTGCCGGCGCCCCAATGATAGTCGATGCGAACGTTCTGACCGATCATCCAGTCCGCCTGTTGCAGACCTTGCGCAAAGGCCGCAAGGCGCGCCTGGCCCTCCGGATCGTCGGCCTTCAAACCCATCAGCACGCCGATCCGCCGCAAGCGATGACTCGGCTGCGGCAGAGCGGCGATCGGCCATGCGGCGGCACCGCCGAGGAGCGTGATGAAATGGCGTCGTTTCATGATGGTCGCCCGACGGGCCTATTGCTGCGGGCAGATTATGGTCAGAATGTGTGTGACAGCCTTCGATTTTGTGACGCGCACCCTGCAGGAATGCCAACGTGAGCGGCTTCTTCGTCCCGCACGACCTCAAAGCGCCGCTGCGTGGCGCAGCCGGCCCGCTGGCGGGCCTCACTGCGGTGGTCAAGGACATGTACGCCATCGCCGGCGAGCGCAGCGGCGGCGGCAACCCGGATTGGCTGGCGCAGGCGACGCCCGCGGCGGCGCATTGCAGCGTGGTGCAGAGGCTTCTGGATGCCGGCGCCACCATCACCGGCAAGACGATCTGCGACGAATTCTTCTACAGCGTCGCCGGCATGAACGCTCATTACGGCACGCCGACCAACATCCGCGCGCCCGGGCGCATCCCCGGCGGCTCGTCGAGCGGCTCGGCGGCGGCGACCGCGGCCGGCGTCTGCGACTTCGCACTCGGCTCCGACACCGGCGGCTCGGTGCGCATCCCGGCTTCGCTCTGCGGCATCTACGGCATCAGGACCACGCATGGGCGGATCGCGACCGACGGCGTGATGGACATGTCGCCGTCATTCGACACGGTCGGCTGGTTTGCGGCGAGCGCCGGCGTATTCCGCCGCGTCGGCGGCGTGCTGCTCGGCGGGACTGCGGTGCCCTCCCCGATCCAAGCGCTGCTGGTGGCCGACGACCTATTCGAACAGGCGGATGCGCCGGTCGTGGCGCTGGTCAAGGACGCGCTCGCCGCCATCGGAAGCGCATTGCCGCAGCCGCGGCCTATGCGGATCGCGCCGCAGGGACTCGATCTTTGGCGCGAGGCGGTCCGCGTCATCCAGGCGTACGAAATCTGGCAGGTCTACGGCCGCTTCGTCGAAGACAAGAAGCCGCGTTTCGGCCCCGGCGTCGCCGACCGCATGCAGGCGGCATCCCAAGTGAGCGCCGCGGAGGCCGATGCGGCGCGCGAGGTCCATGCCGCCGCGCGCGACCGCATCCGTGCGCAAATCGCGCCGGGCACCGTGCTGGCGCTGCCGAGCGCGCCGTGCATTGCGCCGCGGATCGATAGCGCGGCGGCTGAGTTCGACACCTATCGCACGCGGGTGATGCGGCTCACCTGCATCGCCGGGCTGGGGTCGCTGCCGCAGGTGTCGATCCCGGTCGGCACCGTGTCCGGCTGTCCGGCCGGGCTGTCCTTCATCGGCTGGCCTGGCGCCGACGAGGCGCTGCTCGATCTCGCCGTCGCCGCGGCGAAGGCGTGCGGCATCGAGCGGAGCTGACCGCGTGCGCTACTCGTAATGCTCCGGCGACATTTTCAGCGTGTCGCGCTGGGCGCGGTCGTGGTTGATCCAGAGCTGCGCATGCTCCTTCTTCAGGACGGCCTCGATCTTTTCCATCGAGGCGAGCGTCTGCTCCTTGCTGGTGTTGCCGCTCGGCACGCCGCGGTTCTCCCAATTCGATTTGAAGTGCACCGCATCGCCCGACAACACGATGGCGCCCGTCTTCGGCAGCTTCACCAACAGCGATTGATGACCCGGCGTGTGGCCCGGCGTCGACAGGATGGTGACGCTGCCGTCGCCGAACACGTCACGGTCGCCCTCGAGCTTGGTCACCGGATGCTCGGGCTTGAAGCGCGGCTGGTTGTTGACGCCCGGCCAGTCGTACTCGGCCTTCTGCACCAGCAGCATCGACTGCGGGAACATCTCGACGTTGCCGCTGTGGTCGGGGTGGGTGTGCGACACCGCCACGATCTTGATGTCCGACGGCTTGACGCCCAACGCTTCAAGCTGGCTCGCCAGGGTCTTGGGACGATACCAGTGCGTCATCCGCGGATCGGGCGGCGCCTGGCCTTCCGGCTTTGCAGCGAGCGCATCGGTCAGCCCGGTGTCCCACAGCATCCAGCCGCTGGCGTGCTTGAGCAGATAGCAATTGTCGACGAACGGCATCGACTTGCCTTCGTTGACGCCGGGCGACCAGCGCGAGATGTCGCCGGCGACGCCCTCGCCGCAGTTGAGAATGTAGAGCCGCTCAAGACCCGCGGCCTGCGCCGGCGCTGCCGCCGATGCGGCGAGCATGGCGGCGCATATCGCCGTCGCAATCCGGAATTTGTTCATGGCATCGCTCCCTTGGCCCCAATTCCCAGCCCGCCCCGCATTGTCCCGCGGGACATCGTCGGGCTCACCCAACGCTAACACGGCCGGTCGCCGTCGTATTCCGGCCGTGGCGGCAATTGGAAAATGAGAAGGGCCGCCCGCAAGGACGGCCCTTCCATTGTCAGACCGCGGTCCGGCGGAAGCCCTTGGAACGGGCTTGGCCGCGAACCTAAGAACAGGTCACACGGCGCGAACCTCGGTAGAGGCGAGGATCCAGCTCATGGATGCCGGCGACCGCGGCGATAGACAATGAGACACTGGATCACCTCCTTTCGGTTGTTGACGAAGGACTTCAATATAACGCGGCGGCGACGATTCGAAAGAGCCGTTTCCAGAGGAAGCGATCAAGGCTCGCCCAGCGCCTGACGCAACTCGAACACCTTCCAGGGGCGAATCTGCCCGCCGACCACCTGGCGCAGGGCCTGGACCGAGACCGAACAGATTTGCCGGTCGTCGGGATCGTTGAACAGCGACGCGCAGATCGGCTGCTCGACGGGGCAAGCCTGAAGTGC
>Ga0265325_10000660_pt1 | contig 25191 bp, 22 predicted proteins | sample 41420metaG_FD_202090 | JGI IMG/M metagenome (GOLD analysis project Ga0265325, IMG submission 202090) | Rhizosphere microbial communities from Carex aquatilis grown in University of Washington, Seatle, WA, United States - 4-14-20 metaG | ecosystem: Host-associated > Plants > Roots > Rhizosphere... | reverse complement strand
TCGAGGAGGAGTGCAACGAGGTCATCGCTGTTAATGAGTGTAAGAGGTACACGTGATCGCTCTGCCTCGTAGTTAGCGTCGTTGGCGAACCCTCCTGTACTCACGTAGAGGCAGCGATCATGCGCTGCATCTCGTCCGCCGATGAACTTGCGGATATCGGGCGCCCCGATCTTGGTGCCTTTCCTGTGTTTGACTTCAACGAAAATACGCGGTTGTTCCAAGCCTAAACCGTCAGGCGACGCGATCACGTCCTTCCCGCGGTCAGCACCTTCGGGCGATATCTTTGTCTTGTATCCCATTGCGCGAAGGATGCCGGCAACCAATGCCTGCATGTCCTGCCACGAGAGCCGCATCAGCTTATCCTTGATTAGCTCGCGCGAATTTTCGAGGGCAGCAATAAACGGGTCTTCTGCTTCTGCCTCCAAAACCGGCGGCGCTACGGCTTCGGCTGCCGTTTCGGGATGTTCGGCAAGTTTCATTAGTTCGTCGGCGCATTCATCCGACGGTTCGAAAATTGTCAAACTTGAACCAAGCGAGTTCCGGGCTGCGAGCGATAATTTATCGCGCTCGACCTGGTGCCGCCACTTCATTTTTCGAAAGTTGGTTCTGTAGTCGGGCTTTGAGGGATCCCATTCGGCATCGCCCGCAATTGTACCAATATGATAGGTACGATTTGGCGAGTCGTAAGTGATCGCGACATCTCCGACCTGCATGACTCGGAGGAATTTATAGAGTTGGTTTGCGGAATTTATGACCTGCTGATCCGTGTAGTCAGGAAAGCATTCGCGCACTCGCGCGTAAACGTCTTCGATGGTTTGTGCGGTCGAGAGCGGTTTTTCTATCTCGGCCCACCCGATCCCAACGATACCCTCATCAAGAAGTTCGCCAGCAAACTTGCCGCCCGGCGTCCTGATCATCCACATTGCTTCCCCCCGCAAATCGTTATCGCGACTCAGTTGACGGCATTCTACCCTTTCGGCATGGCCCCCGCGCCGGGGTTGCTCCTGTCGCTGGCGCGTTTTGGCGGCATGGCCCGGCGAGGGGGGCGGGCCAGCGATTTCAGCGAAGAGGCGGCGAGAGCAACGAACTCGCCTTATGGGCGTAAACTATCGGCAAGACGCCCGTGTGTAGCCCGCACCGACGACACAGCGATGCCGACCCAAAGTTTACGGCGCGCTGTCATCAGTCCCGGCTTACCCAAAATGATCGGCGCACGGCACGTGCCGCTTTCCACGCGCCGAACATATCGCGCAAGTCGTCGGCGTCAGCGTCGAGAATGTCCTGCCGTTCTCTGAGTTTTATCTCGGCGACAAATATGGCGACAAGTTTATCACGCTCCATGCGGCGAAATTCGTCAGGTGACGGCATAGGAACGGTCAAGCTGTCGTTCTCGTCGTTTGTGCCCCATCTACCCATCGTCGGCCTCCATCCATCTGGTTTTGCATTTGCATCGGCTCACAAGTACTCATAGGCAAAACGGAATTTCTTGCCGGGCTCCTCCATCATGTCATCATCATTAACATTAGAAATTTAGGTCCCGCACAGAACAAGAATACGATTTGCCTATGAGTACCTATGAGCAGCCATAACCGTCACCGCGTGTCGTACATTGCCGCTTTGTACTGGTCCTCACCGTGCTCCGAGAGGGCCACCCCTTGGTAGAACCTGTCGCTACCTCGCCCCCTGGGGCTGATGCTCGCCTCGGCCGCGGCGAGGTGGCTGCCGAAGAGTGCCGCGGACCCTGCCTTGTGCCCATGCTCCCCGCACCACTTCGACCACGCATCGAAAAACCGCTTAACCGGTATTCGCTCAGTAGGCCCGAGGACGCACCAATCTCGTAAAAATGCGCTGACAGGACTCGTCAGATCCTCAAGTGTACGGATGGCCTCCGTCGACGATAGCGGCTGCTCGAAGTGGCCACGCTCGCGGAGCCGCGCCAACCCACGAAGTCCCCAGTTGAAAATGCCGGGAAGCTCCTTGAGAAGCTTTTCCGTCAGGCCCAGGTCTTCGCTTTCATAAAAGCTTTTTTTGAGTACAAGCAGCACGAACCTCGATGCTAAGGCACCTGAGGCGTCAGGAATGCGGGGCAATTCGTTCGTCATCAACAGAAAACGCACGCTCAATCGACCGTGCCAGTGCGGCTTATACTTCACGTCGATTTGCTGCCCGTCCTCGCCGCTGATCGCAAGCAGCCGCTCGGCAACGGCACTGGCGTCCTTCGAAGCGCGGGCGTCAGAGATGATCGCGACCCTTTTGTCGATGAGGGGTGACATCCCGAAGTTGGTACCCAGGCTCGCCAAATTTGGATACGCGACGTTGTCCCGACCAAGTAGCGCAGTAAAGATGCGGGCGATCGTCCCTTTGCCAGACCGCTTGGGGCCGACGAACATAAAAATTTTCTGGAATGACGTGTCTGCCGTAAGAAGAAGGCCTAGAATTTCCTGCAACGTGTTGCGGGCCTCCTCGTCATCGGGCCAAAGTTCATGTTGGAAAGCGAGCCAGCGTTCGGGATCGCGCGCCTCGGGGTCGAAGTCGAATGGCAACGCGCTAGTATTGAAATATAACGGATCGTGGTCGCGCAGCGCACCCGTCTCAATTTCAACAAGGCCGTTTTGACACGCGACTAGCTTGTCCTCGTGGACTGGCTTTTTGCTGATCCAGAACGGCGGGTTCGCGTCCTCGGGCAACAGCACACCAGCCTTGAGAGCGTCGATTATCGCGTTGACCTTGCCGGCGTTGGGGTTGAACGGCCCATATCCTGTTTTCGGAGAAAGGGTCCATGCTTCCGCACTGTATTTGTAGACCTCGCTCCGTACCGCTTCGGGGCTGATTTCTCGAAATTGCGGGCCTGCCCATTCGTAGAAACGTCCACGGAAATAGTGAATGCCAAACGCGGGCGGCTCTGCGCCCTTGGGCATGTGGACATCCTTTACAAACAACACGCGCTGTCCAACGGTGCCTCAACGCGAAGAATGACGCGGCTTGTGGGAGCTTTGTGAGCGCGCTTCTCGGGCGGAAATTCATCAATGATCGCGTCCGCGTGATAGGATTTTAGCCGCTCGGCCATATGGATAATGCGCACGCGGAAACGCTCGCCCTTGCAATGATCGAAGCCAGGTAGCCGGGCTACATGCGTTAAGAGAGCGATGGCAGGATCGCCGTCAAACTTCTTGGCGAGGCTGCGCTGGGTGTCCTCAAACTGGTCGAGCGGAAAATTACGCACAAGCCAGTAGGCGTGGTAATGGCCGGGGCTCGTCTCCACTATGAGATGAGGGGACAGAGCACACGTGCGAACGGGCTCAATGGATGCGCCATCCAAGTCGAGGCAGAGAGCACGGACCTTCTTGATGCTGTCTTTGGTGCGACCCTTACCATCCGTCACATTAAGCGCGACGAAGACGCCTGCCCCAAGGCGGTTGAGCCGTTTGAGGTCCTCAGCGTGATCACGCAAATCCCCATGGAATATTCGCGCCAGCTTCGCGTTTTTTCGGTCTTTAACTTCGTCGAATGTTTGGAACGTTTCGAGTTCCCTATCCAAATTGAGTGCCGCTAGGAACAGTTCAGCCTCTTCAAGGCTGAGATCGAGTTCAGTCGCGCGTTTTTCACGCATGGTACGGGGCGCCATGTCATGCCCCCCGCTTTGCAAGTTCTTCAATTTGTTCGGCCGGGTAGAAGACGCGGCCGGTCGCCTTGCGGCTTAACCTGATCGGCGTGAGTACACCTTGTTTCTCAAGCCGGACCAATGTGACCGGATGACAGTCAAGCCGCTCGGCAGAACGGGTGCGAGATATGAGAAGCTTTTTAGCTTGGGATGGTGACGAGGCGGGCATTGCGCGGTCCTGGCAACGGGGTGCAATGCATCGGTCAGTCGATGCACCCGCGGTAAGTTTTTGCCAGGGACACCGCGCCCGCCTCGGCGATGATATTGATCGCCCCTGCCCGGCGCTGTCAATGCACGTATAAATATGTCTCGCTTAAACATTTCGCGCCCGAGATCGAGAACCAGAACTAGAGCGCGCTCCTACTTTCGTAGGGCCACAACTTTGCTGGCTTCGACACTGGGATCAACGATGCGCTCGATGTGATTTCCAAGTTTTCTGAGCGCCTCGGACTTTTGATCGAAATAGGAGAAGCGATTGTAGATGCCGTGAACGCCCTGGATTGCGTGGCCAAGCGTGCGCTCAGCAATATTATCGTCGATCCCAATTTCGGCCATTCGGGTGCGGGCCGTGCGGCGCAGATCGTGCAGCCGCCACGGCTCTATACCGTCGAGCTTGGCATCAAGATCGGTTTTCCATCTAGAGAACGAATTTATGTGGCCATGACCTTTGGCTGCTGGAAATATGTAGGGCTGATCTTCGAGACGGTGCAGTTCGCCGAGCACCTCTAGGGCTTGCCTAGGAAGCTGCACTGCCCCGATGTTTCCTTTTTCGCCGCTCTCAGTTCGTACGATCCAGACATTGTCGGCCTCACGATCCCGTTTTTGCGTGTCTCGGAATTTGACGCCGCTGCATATGTCGGCCCAGCGCATCGCGGCAACCTTGTCGAGACGCTGAGCCGTTAAAAGCAGAATTTTCACCATCGCGCCGTAAGCGCCAAGATCGGCACACGCTTCCCAAATGGCCGCCAGCTCTTCGTCTCTGAGCACTCTGTCCCGCGATATCTTCTTTTTGCGATCCATCTTTGGGACGATGGGCGAATTGTAGTCTCCGTTCCGGACGGCGTACCAAGTCATTATGCTGCGCACCGTCGAAAGCACGTAATCAGCCATTCCGGCGCTGTTTTCGTCTTCGATCTTGTCAAGAAGATCGTTCACGCGGTTGCGGCCGATCTCGAAGATATTGACGCCGCGCCACGCTGGCAGGATGTAGCGAGCAAGCTGCCGCCGGATCTCATAGCTCGTTCGCAACCCCTCTTTATCGACGTGGCGTTTCAGCCAGTCCTCTGCGATCTCCTCAAAGTTGCCAGCGTTGGCAGATGCTATAGTTTTGGATACGGGAAATTCCCTGGCCCGTTTCCTTGCCTCAGCCAGGGAGGTGTCGGCATAGCTGCCGATAGCGCGAGTTCGAGGCTTCCCGCCGTCATAGAACAACACGCGCCAAGTACGCGACCCGCCGTAGCTCATGTAGAAAACCAGCGAGCGGCCCGCGTCTTGAAGCGTCTCGAAATATTGAATTTCACGCGGGGTTGGATCGGCCGTGTATGCGCTAACCAGTTCAGCAAGTTTCTTCGTCGAGAACCCACCAGCCACGCGCGGCATACATCACCTGTCTGCAATGCCATCTGCAATGCAACGGGTTCGATTATGCAGAACGTGACAGCGGGTCGCAAACCAAAGCTGGAAATTCGGCTTATCTTTCAAAGCGAGTCGCGATCTGAGTCGATTTGAAGCCGTCTGTCATGTGGATAGCTTTGCTCTGGCATCAGGAAGCGAACGAGCCGACTACCGCCTAGCCCTGCGTCAACGCCGGCCCTTGCGACGGCCGAGCGGCCAATGCTCTAGTCTGCCTAACAAAGCCAGGGAGGAGCGTATGCGCTCGGCAAAGTTCGTGCTGGCCGCATTGGCGGCCTCGATAGCGCTTGGCGGAGGCACGGCGCGGAGCGAACCCGTCAAGATTCGCATGGCCTGGGTCGCGCCGGTGTCGAACTGGGCATCGATCGTGCTGGAGAAGAAGGAGCTCGCCCGGCACCTCGGCCAGACCTACGTCTTCGAATCGACCCGATTCGCGGGAACGCCGCAGATCATCACCGCCATGGCGAACGGCGAGCTTGAGATCGCCAACCTCGCCTATTCTACGATTCCACTGGCGATCCAGAACGCCAGCCTCGACGACCTGCGCATCATCGCCGACGAATTCCAGGACGGCGTCGAGGGCCGCTACACCAACCAGTTCCACGTCCTGGCGGACGGCCCGATCAAAAAAGTCGAAGACCTCAAGGGCAAGGTGGTCGGCACCAACGTCTCGGGCGGCGCGGTCGACATCGCTTCGCGCACCATGCTGCGAAAGCACGGGCTTGAGCCGCTGCGCGACTACACCATCCTGGAATCGCCGTTCCCGACGATGCGGGCGATGCTCGCGGACAAGAAGGTGGACATGGCCGGCAGCGCCCCGCCGTTCTCGTTCGACCCGGAGCTGAAGCGGATTACCCGCGTCCTGTTCACCAGCCGCGATGCCATCGGCATCTCGCAATTCATCGTCTGGGCGGCGCGCAAATCGTTCATCGACAAGAACCGGGCGGCGATGGTCGATTTCATGGAAGACATGATGCGGATCGAGCGCTGGTTCATGGACCCGAAGAACCACGACGACGTCATGAAGATCGCGTCGAAGGTCGCCAAGGTGCCCCCGGAGCGGTTCAGCTGGCTGTTCACCGCGCAGGACTACTACCGCAGCCCGGACATGCTGCCGAACCTCGACGCGCTGCAATCCAACATCGATACGACGGCCAAGCTCGGCCTGATCCGGGCCTCGCTCGACGTGAAGAAATACGCAGACCTGAGCCTCGTCCAGGAGGCAGCGCAGCGCCTGAAGTGAGCGTGACGCCCGCGCGGCGGATGGGTTACAACAAAGCCCCGGCGACGCCCGTCGCCGGGGTTTCGTTTTGAGTGCTCCAGGAATCTCCATGCCCCGCCTGCTGATCCTCCTGACCCTGCCGCCCGACGTCACCGAGCAGTATCGCGCCCGCCTGTCCAAGACCTTCCCCGAAATCGGCATCGACGTGATTGCCACCGCAGACAAGGCCGCAGCGGCGTTGCGTGAGGCCGACATGCTGCTGACCTTCGGCCAGATGATGAAGAACCTGAAGCTCGACCTCGCCACGGCCGACAAACTGAGATGGGTGCAGGCACTCGGCACCGGGCTCGACGGCATCACCGACCAGCCGGCGCTGAAGCCCAGCGTCACGGTGACGAGTCTGCATGGCGTTCACGGCGCGCCGGTGTCGGAGGCCGCGCTCGCCTCGATGCTGGCGCTGGCGCGCGACCTGCCGGGCTTCGTGCGCGCCCAGGACCAGCACCAGTGGAAGCGCTGGCCGGCCAAGCTTCTGTACGAAAAGACCGTGGGCATCCTTGGCATCGGCGTGATCGCCGAGGCGCTGGCGCCCAAGTGCAAGGCGATGGGCATGACGGTGATCGGCATCACCTCGTCGCCCCGCAAGGTGCCGGGCTTCGACCGCATCCATCCGGTCGGCGAGCTGACCAAGGTGCTGCCGGAATGCGACCACTTCGTGCTGCTGACCCCTTATTCCTCGGCCACACACCAGATGATCAACGCCGGCGTGTTTGCGGCGATGAAGCCCACGGCGTTCTTCGTCAATCTGGCGCGCGGCGGCGTGGTCGACGAAGACGCCCTGATCGAAGCCCTGCGCAGCAAGAAGATCGCGGGCGCCGCGCTCGACGTGTTCAATCAGGAGCCGCTGCCGCCGGATAATCCGCTGTGGACGTTCCCGAACGTCATCATCACCACCCACCAGGGCGGTTTCTGCGACACCTATCCGGACCTGGCGATGCCGATCCTCGAACACAATATGCGCTGCTTCCTCAAGGGCGACCTGACAGCGATGATGAATGTCGCGCGAGCGGCGGCGTAGTTGAAAGGACGATCCATGGATAACGAGCAATGGAAGAACTTCCCGCCGATCCGCCGCGTCGTCACCGGGCATAATAAGGACAATGTCGCCCAGGTGCTGACCGATGGGCCGGCCACCAATCACAAGGGCGCCGCATCGCGTTCGACGCTGATGTGGATCACCGACCGGAATCCGGCCGATATGCCGGTCGGCGAAACGATCGAGGATATGGGCGCGCGCATCGTCGGCACGCCGCCGCCGCCCAACGGCACGCGGTTCTGCGTCATCGATTTTCCGCCCGGCAATCCGCCGCACATGCACCGCACCGAGACGATCGACTACGTCATCGTTCTCGATGGCGAGATCGAGATGGACATGGACGATTCCACCGTGAAGCTGACGCAGGGCGACATCATGATCCAGCGCGGCACCAACCACGCCTGGGCCAACCGCAGCGGCAAGAATGCGCGTGTCGCGTTCGTGCTGGTGGACGCGGAGCCGCTCGGCATCGGCAAGCCGGTGCTCGGCACGGCCAGCGCACGCTGAGAGATGCCGATGACGAAAATCCTGATCGCATTTGTTGCCATCGTTTCGATCTGCTGCGGTGCCCACGCGCAGACCTATCCGAGCGGTCCGGTGCGCATCATCGTGCCGACCACGGCGGGCGGCGTCACCGACACCATGGCGCGGATCGTCGCGCAGCGGCTGGCCGAGCTGATCAATCAGAACGTCGTCGTCGACAACCGCGGCGGCGGCAACGGCTCGGTCGGCGCGGTGGCGGCGGCGCATTCCGCGCCGGACGGCCTGACGCTGATGGTGTCGTCGGACGCCACGATCACCGCGAATCCCTCGCTGTCGAGCAAGCTGCCCTACAGCGCCAAGGACTTCACGCCGATCGCCGTACTGTGCCGCGGCACGCCGGTGCTGGTGGTCAATTCCGCGGTGCAGGCCAACAGCGTCAAGGAGCTGATCGCGCTCGCCAAGGCCTATCCCGGCAAGCTCAACTACGGCTCCTATGGCATCGGCACCTACGCGCACCTCAGCATGGAGGAGTTCAAGCAGCGCACCGGCACCGACATCGTGCACATTCCCTATCGCGGCGCGACGCCCGCGGCGCAGGCGCTGCTGGCCGGCGACGTCAACATGCTGCTGCTCAATCTCTCCAGCATCGCGTCGCACGAGACGACCGGAAAGGTCCGCATCCTCGCCTCAGCCGGCGACAAGCGCGCCCAGGCGCGGCCCGACCTGCCGACCATCGCCGAAGCCGGCGTGCCGGGATTTTCCACCAGCGTATGGTTTGCGTTGTTCGGGCCGGCCGGGATGCCGCCTGAGCTGGTCGACAAGGTCTATGCCGACGTCAGCAAGGTGCTGGACCTGCCGCAGACCAAGGAATTCTTCGCCAAGAACAGCTTCGAGCGGGTGACGGATTCGCCCGCCGAATTCGCCAAGCTGGTCGAGCACGACACCGCGAAGTGGAAGGCCCTGATCGATCAGGTCGGGGCCAAGGTGGATTAACGGTGGCACGACCGACGCCGACGGACAACGAGAACACTCCTGGGAGACATGACGTGGCCGACGAACGAATCTGCAATCCAATCTCAACCGCCGAGCTGGAGCGCCGCTGGAAGGCGGTACGCGACGCGATGCCGACGCAAAAGCTTGACGCGCTCATCATCCAGGGCGCCAACAATATCGCCGGCACCGGCGGCTATTTCCGCTGGTTCACCGGCGTGTCGATGTGGACGTCGTACCCCGGCACGGTGATCTTTCCCAGGGACGGGCTGATGACTCTGGTCAGCCATGGCCCGATGGGCGTCGAGCGTGACTTCAAGAGCGAGGATCACACCTGGCGCGGCGTCGGCAAATGGCTGCCGACCGCGAGTTTCCCGGCCATCGACTATTGCATCCCGTACGATCCGGAACTGGTGGCCCGTGAGATCAAGAAGGCCGGCTACAAGAACGTCGGCATCGTCGGCTGGAACAACATGCTGTTCGGCTTCGGCGATCGCCTGCGCAAGCTGCTCGACGGCGTCACGCTGACCGACGCCACCCGGCTGGTCGATCCGATCAAGGCCATCAAGAGCGCCGAGGAAATCGATCTGATCCGCGTCGCCGGCCAGATGCAGGACGAAATCCTGGTTAAGGTGCAAGGCCAGATCAAAGCCGGCAAGAAGGATTTCGAGCTGTTCGCCTACGGCCATTACGTCGGCAACCTGCTCGGCAGCGAAACGGGCTACATGCTCGGCTCGTCGTCGGCGCCGGGCACGCCAACCAACATCCGGCCGCGCCGCGAGCAGGGCCGGCAGATGCGCGACGGCGACGTGCTCTACTTCCAGTGCGAGAACACCGGACCGGGCGGCATGATGACCCACGTCGGCCGCTACTACGTGCTCGGCAAGGCGCCGCAGGAGCTGGTCGACGCCTTCGGCATCATCTGCGAGGCGCAGGACAACACCGTGCGCATGCTTCAGCCCGGCGCCAAGCCCGCGGAGATTTTCGCCGAGCATAATGCCTTCATGGAAAAGCACGGCATGCACAAGGAGCCGCGGCTGCACTGCCACGGCCAGGGCTACGACGTGGTCGAGCGGCCCATGATCCGCCACGACGAAGACATGCCGCTGGACAAGAGCATGAACATCGGGCTGCACCCGACGTTCGGCAGTCCACGGCTGTTTGTGACATGCTGCGACAACTTCCTGATCAACGCCGAAGGCAAGGTCGAACACCTGCACAAGACGCCGCGGAAGATCTTCGAGCTGTAGATGGCTGACTCAAGCGCACACGTGGTCGTCATCGGTGCCGGCATCGCCGGCCTGGTCACGGCCAATCGCGCGGCGCAGCTTGGCAAGCGCGTCATCGTGCTGGAGGCAAGCACCGAGCACAAATACATCTGCAACTCGCGCTACGCGTACGGCACGATCCATATCAACTACAGCGACCTCGAAGCGAGCGAGGATTCGCTGGTGGCCCGGATCGAGGCGGCAACCGAGGGCAGCGCGCGCAAGGACCTCGCCCGCGCTGTTGCAAAGGACGGCCGGCGCCTGACCCAGTGGCTCCGCAGCGAGAACATCGACGTGATCCGGCTCGATGGCTACCAGACCAACGTGCTGGCGCCGGCGTGGCGCAAAGGCTACGGCCTCACCTGGAAGGATTACGGCGCCGACGTCGCGCTGCAACGGCTCGGCGCGAACTTCGAAAAGCGCCAGGGCCGCATCCTGCGCGGCCATCGGGCCACGGCGCTGAAGCCCGGCAAGACCGGCATTACCGTCGAAACCAGCCAGGGTGGTTTCACCGCCCCTGCCGTCGTGATCGCCGATGGCGGCTTTCAGGCAAACCTCGACATGGTGAAAAGCTTCGGCATCTCGCCTGCGCCGGAGAAGCTTCTGCCGCGCAATGGCGGCACCGCGGTGGGCGACGGCATCAGGCTCGCACAATCGCTCGGCGGCGCCGTCACCGACGGCGGCATGAACAACATCTACGGGCACATCCACAGCCGCGACGCCATGCACACCACCAGGCTGTGGCCGCGGCCCTACATGGACGAGGTGGCGGCCTCGAGCGTCGTGGTCGACAGCAGCGGCCGCCGCATCGCCGACGAGGGTCTCGGCGGCATCTGGATCACCAACGTCATCGCCCGTTCGCCCGACCCGCTCGACTTCACCATCGTCTTCGATCAGGCGGTCTGGGACGGACCCGGCCGCAACCACGTGCAGCCGCCCAACCCGCTGTTGCTGGAGGCCGGCGGCACGCTGCATCGCGCCGACACCATTGCCGACCTGGCCCGGCTGATCGGCGCGCCGCCCGATGCGCTGCAAGACACGGTCGACCGGTACAACGCCGCACTCGATGCCGGCACGCTCAAGAGCCTGTCACCGCCGCGCACCGACAAGACCAGGCCCTGGCCGATCAGGACGGCGCCGTTCTACGGCATGCCGGTCTGCGTCGCCATCACCAACTGCATGGGCGGCATCGTGGTTGACGGCGACGGCCGCGTGCTGGACAAATCCGACAAACCGATCCCCGGTCTTTACGCCGCAGGCTCAACAGTCGGCGGCCTCGACGGCGGTCCGCACGCCGGATACGTCGGCGGGCTGGTCAAGGCCACGATCGGGCTACGCGTGGCCGAGGCGATCGCAGGCCGCGCCTAGCATGAGCCTCCCGGCTACTGCGTCGGAATTTTCGCTGCCTTCACCAGCACGAGATTCGCCGCGACATCCTTCCGGAAGAAGTCCTGAAACTCCGCGAGCGTCATCGGCAGCGGCTCGACGCCGATATTGACCAGACGCTCCTGCACCGCCGGCAGCGCCAGCGCCTTCATGACCTCGTTGTGCAATTTCTCGACGATGGCATGCGGCGTCTTCGACGGCACATAAGCACCCGTATAGAACGGATAGACCGCGTCCGCGGTAAGCCCCGCTTCGGTCATCGTCGGCACGTTGGGCAGCGACGAGACGCGCTTGGCGGCGCTGATCGCAAGCGGAACGAGCTTGCCATCGCGGATGCTGCCGATGACCGTGGTGACTGGCGGCACGCTGAAGTCGATGCGTCCGGCAATGGTCTCGGTGATCCATTCACCGCCCTTGAAGGGTATGTGCTGAGCGTCGATACCGGCGCTGACCAGAAGCCGCGCCGCACCGAAATGCGCGGCCGAGCCCACGCCGACCGTCGAATAGTTCAGTGCGCCGGGTTTGGCCTTTGCCGCGGCGACCAGCTCGGTGAGCGTCTTGTATTTTCCAGCTCCCGTCACGACGACGAGCGGGGTCTGGCCGAACGGCACGACCGGGGTAAAATCTGCGAGCGTGTCGTAGGGCAGCTTTGTATAGAGAGCGTTCGCCGCGGCAATCGAGCCATAGACCAGGATGGTGTGGCCGTCCGGCGCGGACTTCGCAACCGCGTTGGCCCCGATGGTCCCACCGGCGCCGACGCGGTTCTCGATCACGAAGGTCTGGCCGACCTGCTTGCCGACCTGCTCGAAGACGACGCGCGCAATGATGTCACTGGCAACGCCCGCCGGAATTGGAACAACCACGGTGACATTGTGCGTCGGCCAGTCCTGGGCCGCGGCCGGCATCAAGCCCGCGAACAGCATGGCGGCGCCCAGCAAGATGCCCCGAATTCTCATGGTCATGGATCTCCTCCCTATCCCATCCTGCATAGCACAAGGTGCCTATCGGCACGCCTTGCGCCATATCGTCGCCGGGGGCTAGATTCGCGGCGACGGAGCAGATCATGGCACGACCGAAAGACCAATTGAGACTCGGCGCCTTTTTCAATCCGACGGGTCATCACGTCGCATCATGGCGTCATCCCAAGGCGCAGGCCGACGCCGGCATCAACTTCAAGCACTATGTCGAGATCGCGCAAACCGCGGAACGCGCCAAGTTCGACATGGTGTTCCTCGCCGACAACATCGGCGTGCGCGAGGCCAAGATGGAGGCGCTGTCACGGTCAGCGCAGTACATCGCCAATTTCGAGCCAATCACGCTGATCTCCGCCCTCGCCGCAGTAACGAGCCGGATCGGGCTCACCTGCACGGCGTCGACGAGCTACAACGAACCGTTCCACGTCGCCCGCAAGTTCGCCTCGCTCGATCACATCAGCGGCGGCAGGGCCGGTTGGAATCTGGTCACCTCCGGCATGGAGGTCGAGGCTCGCAACTTCAGCCGCGACAAGCACTACGGCCATGCCGAGCGCTACGAACGCGCCAACGAGTTTGCCGAGGTCGTTACCGCGCTCTGGGATTCTTGGGATGACGACGCGTTCCCGCGCGACAAGGAGACCGGCCAATTTTTCGTCCCCGAGAAGATGCATTTCCTCAATCACAAGGGAAAGTTCTTCCAGGTCGCCGGCCCGCTCAACATCCCCCGGCCGCCACAGGGCCGGCCGGTCATCGTGCAGGCTGGCACCTCCGACGACGGCATGGACGTCGCGGCGCGCTTCGCCGAGGTCATCTTCTCGGCCAACCTCACGATCGAGACCTGCCAGAAGTATTTCAAAGAGGTGAAAACGCGGGCGCGCGACAAGTTCGGCCGCAATCCCGATCATCTCAAGGTGATGCCGGGGCTCTCGGTGTATGTCGGACGCTCCGAGGCCGAGGCCAACGAGAAATACGACTACCAGAACTCGCTGATGCATCCGATCGTGGCGCGGGAAATCCTGTCCACTGTGCTGGGCGGCGTCGATCTGACGTCTTACGACTTCGACGGCCCGCTGCCGGAAAACCTGCCGCGGGGCAATTCCAGCCATTCGACCTTCGAGTATGTCACCGGGCTCGCCAAGCGTGACAAGCTGACGATGCGCCAGATCGCGCAGGTGGTCGCAGGCGCCCGCGCCAAGCTCGTGGTCAAGGGCACACCCAAGCAGGTCGTCGACATGATGGAGGAGTGGTACGTCGAGGAGGCCTGCGACGGCTTCAATGTCATGCCGCCGTACCTGCCCGGCGGACTCGACGATTTCGTCGAGCTGGTGATCCCGGAAATGCAGCGCCGCAATCTGTTCCGCACAGAATACACCGGCCGTACGCTCCGCGAGCACCTCGGGCTGCCGCGCCCGCCTAGCCGTTACGCCGCACGCGCCGACGAGGCGGCGGAATAGCGCAACACAAAATCGCGATGAACCAAACTCCGCTGGTCTTGCCTGCGCTCGGCGCGGTCTATGCGGCGCTGGCGCCCTGGGTCGAAGCGCTGCTGCGGTTTGCGGTCGGCTTCGCGATGATCCCGCACGCGTTGCGCATGAGCCTCGGTTATTTCAAGAACACCGGCGGGCCGCCCGGCACGCTGGCTTCCGTCGTGCAGATGTATGACCGCAAGGGCTTTCGCCCGGGCTGGTTCTGGGCCTATTGCACGGTGCTCACGCAATTCATTGCCGCGCCCTGCGTCGCACTGGGCCTGTTGACGCGGCCGATGGCGCTGCCGCTGTTCGTGCTGCTGGCGCTCTCCGCCGCGGACCACGGCAAGTACGACGGCTGGTTCTGGAACAAGTCCGGATTCGAATATCCGGCGATCTGGGCGATCGGCGTGCTGTACTTCCTGATCAACGGCGGCGGCTTGATCTCGCTCGACCATTGGCTCGGCTTCGAGTTCTGAGAGGACATCATGGCGGATGATCTAGCGCAGACCCGACACGACCTTGCGGTCGCCAACCGCATCGTGTCCTACGAAGGCATCATCGATGCGTTCGGCCATGTCAGCATGCGCCATCCAACCAAGCCGGATCGCTACCTGATCTCGCGTTCGCGCTCGCCCGAAGTCGTCGAAGCCGACGACATCTACGAATACGCGCTCGACAGCCAGCCGGTGAAGCCGTTGCCCCAGGGCATCCAAGGCTACGGCGAGATCGTCATCCATGGCGAAATCTACAAGGCACGTCCCGACATCAACGCCGTGGCGCATCATCACGGCATGGCGTTCCTGCCGTTCTGCAATTCGGGCGAGGAGTTGGTGCCGCTCTATCACATGGGCGCGCAGATCGGCGCGAAGGTGCCGTTCTGGGATAGCCGCGACGAGTTCGGCGACACCAACCTCTTGGTGTTGAAGCCCGAGGAAGGCGCATCGCTGGCGCGCGCACTCGGCCCCTATTGGCTCGTTCTCATGCGCCGCCACGGCGCCACCGTCGCTGCAAAAAGTCTCACCGAGCTGGTGTTCCGCACGATCTACAGCTATCGCAACGCCGAGTTGCAACTGATGTGCAAGGCGCAGGGCCAGGCGCTGAGCCCGTTGACGCTTGACGAAGCAAAGCTCGCGTGGGCGCGGAATCTCCAGCCGCGGCCGCAGGCGCGCGCCTGGGAATACTGGTCGATGCGCCTGAAGAAGGCCGGCGAATATCCGCGGGCCGCGAAGAAGCGCGGCACGGCCAGGACGCCCGCCCGTTCACGGCAAAGCGCGCGCCGCTAAAAAACCGGACGCCGAACCGGACTGCGACAATTCTAATCAAATCGGCCATGGCATCTTAGGCTGCCGTTGCAGGCTTACGTAGTAGTACGGAAGCACCCCCAAGCCGTCGAGGTCGGCCATGTTCAACGAACGGCGCAAGCATCGCCGATATACGATCAACCGCGTCGCCAAATTCCAGACCGATTCCGGCGCTCTGCCGCGCGATTGCATGATCACCGACATTTCCCAGGACGGCGCTCGGCTGTTCGCGGATGCCATCGACGTTCCCGATCAGTTTCATCTGTTGATCTCGGGCGAAAGCAACACACGGCGCGAATGCCAAGTGGTCTGGCGGCTCGGTGGCGAGATCGGAGTCTCCTTTATCGGCCCCGCGCCGCGTGGATGGGCCGAATCCGGCCGCTGACGGCTGCTGTTTCGCGCAGCCTGCACCCGACGACACCGCGGAATGGTAAATGACGCGGAAGTGATGGCCTGCCGGTGCCCAAAACGTAACCAGGGCGTAACCAAGGCGCGATAGCGTTCCTACTTCCAACCGGCCAGGAACATTCCAATGGCATTTGAGTTGGATTTGGCAATCAAGGAACCATGTTGATGCGCAAGTTCTGGCTGGCTACGTCCGCGGCGGCCTTGGTGCTCAGCCTTGCCGGCGGCGCCCAGGCTGAGGATCAAAATCCCGGCACCGCCCCAAACCTTGCGCCGGCCTCGAAAGCCACCAACGAAGGCTTGATGTTCTCGAAGGACGCCCCGGCCGCGACGCCCATGGGCCCGCCCTCCTCGGACACGGCCGCCCCCGCGAGCGCCAATCCGGCGCAGGACGCGGCTGCCCCCGCGCAAGCGAGCCCGGTCCCCGCGCAACCCACAGTGGCAATGGCGCAGGTGCCGCCGGAAGACCAGCCGGTGGCCGACCAACTGAAGGATCTGGCAGAAGCCAAGCTCAAGCAGTACGTGCCACGCGAAGCCGACCGAACCGGCGTCCTCGAATTCTACCGCAGCCGCAACTTCGCTCCGCTTTGGGTGACGTCGGGCAAGGTCGCGCCTCGCACTCAACAGACAATCGATTTCCTGCACGGTGTCGCGTCCGACGGTCTCGATCCCAGTGACTATCCCACGCCCCGCTTCGCCGATAGCGACCCGGCCAGGCTTGCCGGCGACGAACTGTCCCTGACCAACGCGGTGCTGACCTTCGCACGCCACGCCGGCATCGGCCGCGCCGCGTTCACCCGCGTGAGCGGCGCTGTCTATTTCGATCAGAAGGCGCCGAATGCCGCCGACGTACTGGGCAAGCTGGCTGCGAGTTCCGACCCGCGAGCCACGCTTGGCGCTTTCAGCCCGCGCGCTCCCGGCTATAGCGCCCTCAAGGCGATGCTTGCCGCCGCGCGAAGCGGCAAGGACATCGAACCGGAGCCGGCGATCGCGCCGCAAGCCCACGGCCGCCATGCCGCCAAGCCCGTCCGGTCGGAAGCGAAGTCAAAGGACGCCAAGATTGACGCCATCATCGCCAACATGGAACGTTGGCGGTGGATGCCGCACGACCTCGGCCCGACCTACGTGATGGTGAACATCCCGGATTACACGCTGAAGGTCGTCCAGAACGGCAAGACCGTGTGGCAAACCAAGATCGTGGTCGGCAAACCCGGCACGCACGCAACGCCGCTGCTCACGGAGACGATGAAGTACATCACCGTCAATCCGACCTGGAATGTGCCGCCGTCGATCATCCGCAATGAATATCTGCCGGCGCTGGCGCAAGACCCGAACGCCCTCGCCCGCGTCGGGCTGAAGATCAGCCACAACCCCGATGGCTCGATCCACATCTACCAGCCGCCGGGCGACCGCAATGCGCTGGGCCGCATCCGCTTCAACTTCCCGAACCGCTTCCTGGTGTATCAGCACGACACGCCGGACAAACACCTGTTCGCGAAGAGCGAGCGCGCGTACAGCCATGGCTGCATGCGTGTGCAGAATCCCGACGAATATGCCGAAGTTCTGCTGGGCATCTCACAGCCGCAGGATCACTACACTGTCGCCCGCATCCGCTCGATGTATGGCACCACCGAACACACCATCAATCTGAAAGAGCACATTCCCGTCTACATCACCTACCAGACCGTCTTTGCCGACAGCGCCGGCAAGGAGCAGACCCGCGCCGATATCTACGGCCTTGATCGCGACATCACCAACATTCTGAACAGCGAGCGCCGCATCGCCGATGTGCCAGTGGCCCGCAACTACAACTCGAGCAGCAAGCCGGTGATGTCCTCGGTGTCCTCGATCAATCGCAGAAATTTCGACTTCAACAGCCCCGCCTCCAACTCCTATCCGAGCAGCCCCGGCTACACGACCTACGGCTATGGCGGAGACTACGGCTCGAACTGGCGCAGCGCCTATCAGCCGACGGACCGCAGCCGGGTTCAGTAGCGACCGGCACACTGCCCTTGAAGAAAAGGCTGGAGTCCATCCAGCCTTTTTTATTGTCTTTTATTGTCACACCGCGGAGCGCGTCAGTTCGTCCTGCTGGCGCGGCCGACCAGGGTGTTGGCCGCGATTGCGATCACGAACAGCACGATCAGCACCGCGTACATGCGCGGCATGTCGAAGCTGTTGTAAGCGTCGATGATCATGAAGCCGATGCCCTTGTTGGAAAGCTTGGTCTCGGCGAGCAGCGTGCCGATCAAGGCGACGCCCATGCCGATGCGCACGCCGTTGATGATCGGCTCGCGCATCGCCGGAAGATAGATCTTGGTGACCATCTGCGACGTGGACAGCCGGAAGCTTTGCCCGACGCGGATCAGCACGTTCTCGATCTGGCGCATCGCAGCGGCCGCGCTGAGCACGATCGGGAAGAAGCACGACAGCGTGCCCATGGCGATCTTCGATTCCGGGCCGACGCCGAACCACATGATCATCACCGGAAAGAACACGATCTTCGGGGTCGGGCCGAGATAGTAGAGGAAGCGCTCGAACGCCTGGGACAGGAACGGATTCGCGCCAAGGGCGATCCCAACTGCGAGCCCGGCAATGCCGCCGATCGCAAGACCGACCGCCACCTCCGACACCGTCACGTAGAGGTGCCAGTAGAACGCGGGAATCATGAAATCGTGGCCCAGCAACGACACCTTCAGGTCGGCGTCACCGAGCAGGTCGACCAGCGCGTAAGCGACGGTGACGAGCGACGGCACCACCTCGCGCAGCAGGATGCCCGATCGCGCGACGGCCTCCCAGGTCCCCAGCAGGACCACCAGGATCGCGATGCGCAACACCGTGACGGGGCTCAACCCCATCCTGGCCGTCCGTGATGCCCCGGTCAGCTGCCCGGTCTGAGCCATCGTTCGATCCGTTCGGTGCCGATGAAGAATAGCACGCTGACCAGGATAACGAAGCAAATCGCGGCATAGGTCCCGGGCAGATCGTAGCGCTCGGCCAGTTCGTTGACGAGCTGGCCGAGGCCGCCGAAATTGATCAGGAACTCGACGCCGACGATATTGATCAGCGCGAAGATCATGCCGAGCCGCACGCCGACGAAGATGTTCGGCAATGCCGCCGGAAACAGGATTTTCCAATAGAGCTGCGAGGGCGTCAGCTTGAAGCTGCGCCCGACGTTGATCAGCACGGGACGTGCGCCGGTGAGTCCCTCCAGCGTCTTCAGGATAACCGGCGGCAGCGCCGAGACGAACGCGATCATGATGATGGTCCAGGCGCTGCGCCCGAACAGCACCAGAAAGAGCGGATAGACCAGCACCAGTGGCGCCGAGGCGAGCGCCGCAACCCAGGTTTCGACGGCAAGCCGCACAATCTTTTTTCGATGCAGCAGCACGCCCAGGCTGATGCCGACGACGCTGAGCATCACGCTCGCGGTCAGAGCCTCGCTGCAGGTCAGAAGGAAGCGCGGCACGATGTGCTCTTCGAGGATGACGCGCCGGAAGCTGAGCACCACGTCCGACGGCAGCGGCACGATGAACGGATTGATGATGCTGAACCGCACCAGGACTTCGATCACAGCCAATACAGCCAGCAGGCATGTAATTCCGAAAACGATCGGCACCCCTTGCCGCAAAAACCTCGCGGGGGCGCTCATGGCGGCCTCGCACCCGCGCGCGCCATCCGCGCCTCGTCGTCATTCATACCGCGGGTCGCCTCCTCGCGCAGATCGTTCCAGATTTGCGCGACGTAGCGGCCGAATTCATCGCTGCCGACGATTTCCGAGCTGCGCGGACGCGGCAGCTTGATGTCGACCACGCGCTTCACCTTGCCGGGCCGGTACGTCATCACCAGGATGCGGTCGGAAAGCTGCACCGCTTCCGTCAGATTGTGAGTGATCAGCAGCGTGGTCTGCTTCAGGTCCTGCTGGATTTGCAAAACCTTGTCGCCGAGCAATAAGCGCGTCTGCTCGTCCAGCGCGGCGAACGGCTCGTCCATCAGAAGAATTTTCGGCTCGGAGGCGAGCGTGCGCGCCATCGACACACGCTGACGCATGCCGCCCGACAGTTCGGACGGATAGCGCCGCTCGAAGCCGCTCAAGCCGACCAGATCGACGAAATGCGTGGCCCTTTCCAGCCGCTCGGCCTTCGGCATGCCCACGATCTCAAGCGGGAAGGCAACGTTGTCGATCACGGTGCGCCAAGGGAAGGTGGATTCCTCCTGGAAGATCATGCCGACCGAAGCGTGCGGTCCACGCACGGTCTCGCCGCCAACCTGCACACGGCCATCATAGGTGTCGATCAATCCGCCGATGACGTTGAACAGCGTCGACTTGCCGCAACCCGACGGGCCGATCACGGAAAAGAATTCGCCGGGATTGACCGTGAACGACACGTCGTCGACGGCGGTGAGAACACCGTCCTGCGTCTCGAAACGCTTGACGATGTTCTCAACGGAGAGGATCGGATCGGCGGCAGCCATTGTTGCGCTCACCGCCGATCGCGGTCAGGTGCCGCGATCGGCCTTGCCGCGGGACATCGCGGCTGCGGTTGCAGGGCTGTAGCCGCCGAGGATGCGGGCGTCGACCACGGCGACACCGCCGCCTTCGACCACCGCAACGGCCTCCTTGAGCGCCTTTTCGAGCTCCGCAGCCGTCGAGCACGGGCCGAAGCCCTTGGCGCCCTGGCCCTTGGCGACCGTGGCGATGTCGATATCCGGATCGCTGATGCGCTGACCTATCCACTTGTTGTCGACCGGCCGATTGCGGGCAACGGCAACACGCTCCTGGTGAACCTCGTCATTGTAGAACGAGCGATTGTTGGCCACCAGGAACAGGATCGGGATGCGGTAATGCACCGCAGTCCACACCGCCGTGCAGCCCATCATGAAATCGCCGTCGCCGCACACTGCGATCGGCATGCGCCCGGTTCCCTTCAAAGCGAGCGCCGCGCCGACCGAGATGCCGGGACCGCCGCCAACTCCGCCGCCGCCGTCCGAGCCGACGTAGTCGAGCGGATGGCGGAACGGCCAGAACTCGCCGTGCCAGGACAGCGACACGTGCGTGAGGCAGGTGGTGCGGTCACCGACCACATGGCGCAGCACGTTGGCCATGTCGGCCGCGGCCATCTGACCGTCGGGCGCGGGCTTCGCCTTCAGCGGATGATCCTTGACGAGATGCGGCTTCTTGGGCTTGGGCTTCACCGCGCCGAGCAGCGCCGCGACCGTCGCGTCCGCCTCGGCCGGGATGAACAGATCGACGGGCGGCAAACCCTCGTAGTCCATGCTCCAGCCGTTGTGCAGGTTCTGGTCGAGTGAGATCTGGATCACAGTGGCGGACGGCACGCTGCCGATCGCCTTGAAGGTGCCGCCGAGATCGACCCAGTCGAGGCTGAGGATCACGTCGGCGTCCTTCACCGCAGCGATCAGATCGTCCGTGGCAAACGTCGCCGGGAACCCGATGTGCAGCGGATGGTCGGTCGGGAACGACGCGCCGATCTTGAGATTGGTGGCGACGCGAGCATCGAGCGCCTCGGCAAGCTCGACGCGTCGCTTCCAGTCGTCCTCCTTGCGCGACATGCGGCCGGCGAGGATCAGCGGCTTCTTGGCGTTGCCGAGAATCTCCGCGGCCTTCTTGACGAGCTCAGCCGACGGACCCTGCACCATCGATGGCATATAGCGCTTGGCGTCGAGCGGCGGCAGCGGCGCCGGAAGCTTGCCCTCCTGCACTTCCGCATCGAGGTTGATGTATGTCGGACCGCACGGCGCAGTGTTGGACATCCAATAGGCGCGCAGCACGGACTCGCGGGCTGCGCCGGCCGAGGCCGGCTGGTCGTCCCACTTCGAGAAGTTGCGAATGATCGCGCCCTGGTCCGCTGCGGTGTGAATCCAATCGATCCATGGCCGCCGCTTCATCGCATCGACCGGACCGGTCGCGCCGAGAATGAGGATCGGCATGCGATCGCACCAGGCGTTGAAGATCGCCATGGTGGCGTGGAACAGGCCGACGTTGGAGTGCACCGCGGCAGCCATCGCCTTGCCCGTGACCTTGGCGTAGCCGTGCGCAATCGCGACAGCCGCCTCCTCGTGCAGGCAGAGCAGCATCTGCGGCTGCTCATTGCCGAGGAAATTGACGATCGAATCGTGCAGGCCGCGATAGCTCGCACCCGGGTTGAGGGCGATATAAGGAATGTCGAGCGCGCTCAGCGTCTCGGCGACGACATCGCTGCCGAACGCCGGCGCATTGGTGCTGTAGGGGACCTGAAGTCGTTCAACCTTGTGCACATCGGGATCGGCGGCAGTACTGGATTTGGGTGCCATGGGGCTCATGTCCAAGGTTCGGCCGGCAATCCATACGGGCGCCGATGGAACGGACGGAGCACGCTTGCGGACGCGGCAAAGGCGGCCGAAAAAGACCATAGGGCGCGGGGTCCGTCAAACGCATTTTCCGTGACGGCGCATGCCCAATGCCGCAAATCCGCGATCCGCGGCCATCTTTCGGCAGCAAGCGGTTGGATGGTGCGGACGGAAGTCGCTAAGCCGCGCGCACGCGGTTGAAGAAGCTCGCCACCTTGGCCTCGAGGTCGGCGGCGCGCGCGGACAGCCTTGCCGTCAGCCCGCCGATCTCTCCGATCGCCGAGGTGGCGTGGCCCGCCGCCTGCTCGATGGACCTGATCTCGACCGAGGCGCGAGCGGTGTTGCCGGCAACGACCTGGATGCTGCTCGCGATTTCGCGCGTGGTTGCGCCCTGCTCATCGACCGCCGCGGCAATCGAGGTCGAGACCGCAGTGAGTTCGTGGATGGTCCGGCCGATCGATCCGATCTCGCCGACGGCGCCTTTGGTCGCCTCCTGGATCGCGGTGACCTGCTGCGAGATTTCCTCGGTGGCGCGGGAGGTCTGGTTGGCAAGCGCTTTGACCTCGGCGGCGACGACCGCAAACCCCTTGCCGGCTTCGCCGGCGCGCGCCGCTTCGATGGTGGCGTTGAGCGCCAAGAGATTGGTCTGCGCCGCGATCTTGGAAATCAGCCCGACCACCGAGCCGATGCGCTCCGCGGCTTCGTTGAGCGAGCGGATGGCATTGTTGGTGCGCTCGGTATCGGCCACGGCGGAGCGCGCCATCTCCATGCCGCGGGCCGCCTGCTGGCCGATCTCCTGGATCGAGCTCGAAAGCTCCTCGGTCGCGGACACGGTGAGATCGACGGTCTGGCTGGTTTCGGTCGAGGCGGTCGCCGCCGAAGCCATCTTCTGCAACGTGTCCGCGGTCAATTGCTGCACCGTCACCGATGTAGCGGTGAGCGATCCGGTCGCTTCCTTCAAGGCATCGATCACGCCGCCGATGGCACCGTCGAAGTCGCCGATGGCCCCGTCGATCGCCTGCCGCCGGGCCGATGCGGCATCGCGTACGCGCTGAAGATAGAATGTCGAAGTGGTGGCGAGATCGAAGAAGATCGCCTGCGAGAAGACGTTGAGACGGTCGGCAAGCTTTGCGGGCGCGAATCTGTGCCTACGCTGCAGCACCTCGGTCGCGGTCCGCAACACGGCCGCCGCCGAATTCATGCGGGCGCGCCCCTCGAAGCCCAGCGCGGTTTCCTTTTCGATGGTGCTGCGGCAACGCTCCAGATAGCTGGCGGTGAAATGCGCCGTCAGCAGCTCCTGAAACTGCGCGATCTCGATTTTGCGAAACTCGCCGGCGTGCCGCTTATAGATCTCCGCCACCTGATTCAGCCGGGCGGCGCCGGTGATGACCTGGTCGACCGCGGTGCCGAGATGCGGCTCGAGGATCGGTGCCAGCTCGCGCAGAACACCTCTGGCGCGGTCGTCGATCAGATAGTTGGCCAGCCGGGCGGCCAACTCGGGGGCGACGGGCAGCATTGTCATCTGCGAGAAAACCGGCGGTTGACCAAATGTGGCCGAGATATAGGGCAGCAATGGTTGTCCGAGCCTTAATGACCGGGCCTTGCCGGCCTGGCCGCTGCGACAAGGCCTCCGATTGGCCCACTCCAAACCCGGAAAATGCTGTTTCCTGGCCGACGGTTGCCCCTAGAGAGCAAGGCGCATAGGCTTTGCCGGCAGGGCGTAGAGTGGCGGAACGCGGTTCGTGGCAGCGTCAGGGGAAGACCGAATCCAGCAACTGACGCAGCGGATGCTGCGAAAGAAGCTGTATGTGGTGCTGTCGCGGGGCGGCGCCACGCCTGACCAGATCGTCGCCCTGCTGCCGCAACACCTCGAATACATGATTGGGCTCGAAAAGCGCGGCATCCTGTTTGCCTCCGGGCCGCTGTCGTCGCCGGCCGGAGCCCCGGCCGGGGACGGCCTCACCATCCTGCGCGCCGCCAGCGCCGACGAGGCCCGCGACATCGCCTCCGCCGATCCATTCATCGTCAACAAGCTTCGCACCTTCGAGGTGCGCGAATGGACGGTGATGGAGGGTTCGCTCGGGTTGAAGATCAATTTCTCCGACCAGACGCTGGAAATCGCCTGAAAGCAGCACCCTAAACGCTGGAGCTTCGATGGAAACGGTAGGCTTCATCGGCGTCGGCAAGATCGGCCTGCCGATCACAGAGAATCTGATCAAGAGTGGATACCGGGTCCTGGGCTATCGACGAAGCTCTCTGGCAGATTTCGAAAGGGCCGGCGGCATCGCCGCCAGATCGCCGGCCGAGATCGGCAGGCAGTGCGACGTGGTGCTGTCCTGCGTTCCAACAGCCGAGGCGGTCGATGAGGTGGTCAACGGACCCAACGGGCTGATCCATTCGGCACGTCCCGGCCAGGTCATCGTCGAGCTCGGCTCGCATCCCGTCCCCGACAAGCAGAAGCACGTCGCGCCGCTCGCGGGCAAAGGCGCGGCCTACCTGGACGGCGAAGTCAGCGGCACGCCGGGAATGGTGGCCGCGCGCAAAGCGGTCGTCTATCTCGGCGGCGACGCCGAGGCCGCCAAGAAGATCGAGCCCGTCATCAACGGCTTTTCCGACATGTGCCTTTATTTCGGGCCGTTCGGGGCGGCGACCAAGGTCAAGCTCATCAACAATCTCCTGGTCGCCATCAATATTGCTGCGACCGCAGAAGCCATGGCGCTGGGCCTCAAAGCCGGCGTCGACGTCGATCTGATGATCAAGGCCATCGCCTCGGGCAGCGGCGGCTCGACCCAGTTCGGCATCCGCGCGCCCTGGATGGCGCAGCGCAAGTTCCAGCCGGTGCAGGGTCAGGCCGCGCTGCTGTTTCACTACTTCCACATGATCGAGCAATGGGCCGACGAGACCGGCACCGCGACGCCGCTGCTCAACCGCGCCATCGAGCTTTACCAAAAGTGCGTCG